>Ga0268262_10001715_pt1 | contig 26553 bp, 28 predicted proteins | sample TergutNc150P3_FD_190354 | JGI IMG/M metagenome (GOLD analysis project Ga0268262, IMG submission 190354) | Nasutitermes corniger P3 segment gut microbial community from laboratory colony in Florida, USA - Nc150 P3 (SPAdes) (version 2) | ecosystem: Host-associated > Arthropoda: Insects >... | reverse complement strand
CAAATGTTGAGGGTTGTTTTTCAACCTTAAAATGAGATAACCCCATGTCACTTCGCAAACAGCTTGATGAACGTAAACAGCAAGAAGCTTTCACACGTGCCTGCAACCTAAATCTCAAACGCCTATGCTACCTAAACTACTTAGAGAACATAAACGCAAGAAAAACCTGACACAAATAATATTGTCCCAAAGCCTCCATAAGGAAAAGACTTAAAACGACTTAACCATCGTGAAAGACCATAGCGAGCACAAGCTCCAAAAAAGCCGCCATTCCCACAGCAATTAAACTCAACATCATTCTCGCCTCATTCTTAACAGGCCCAGTTAGCTTTTTAGTTTTAAGGCGATCTTGTTGACCATACGTTGTAGTCTTTGAGTTTGTTGTTGTAAGTTAAGTATAAATGGTACTTGTTGTCCGTGAGGTTGACAGTGTCCATGGAGTATAGCTTGGGTAACTGCTTCAATTGTTGGTTCTTTAGCATCAATTGTTGTATAACCGTAACCGATTTGAGGCCCATAATGTGCATCTGTGCCTGCTACTTGTGGGAGGTTGAATTTTTCAGCGGCGTCTCGGGCTTTTTTGATGCTTTTTTGAAAGGGGAAAGCTCGTGCGTTAATTACTTCTATAGCGTCAAATGCGTTGCATACAGCGTTTTTTAGACTTCCTTTAATGTAGACGTATGGGTGACAGGCTATTGCTATGCCTCCTGCTGTGTGAATGCGTTCTACTGTTTCTATGGCGGGTAAATTTCGTGGTATAGGCTTATTTATGTTTAATGCTACAATGTGACCGTTACTGCTAGAGATTTCCATGCCGGGGATCACTAGAAAATCTTTGGTTTCCTTAGCAATTTTAATAGCTCCAGTTAAGTAGTTATGGTCAGTTACTGCGACTGCGTTTAGGCCGTTTTTTTTGGCGTAGTAGATAAGATCTTTTGGGGTGATTAGGGAGTCATTTGAGTATGTTGTGTGTACGTGGAGGTCAGCGCGTATTTGGGTGGTCATGTGTAGTCCTGCTTTTTGGGGTTATTTTTGTAGGGTTCCGAGTTTTGAGCGGATTTCTGCTAGTTGTTCGTCTAGTTTTGTTTCGTCAGACTCGATTTTATGGAATAGGGGTGTGGGTTTTGTGATTTTATGTCCGGTTTCAAGGGGTGTTGTTGCGTCGTTCCATGTGTTGATTTTGGGGGGTAGTTGTAGTGTTTGCCATATTTGTTGTGCTGTTTGGGGTATAAATGGTGCTGATACGACTGTTGCGGCTTTGACTATTTGTGTGGCGATGTAGAATATTGTGCCGGCTTTTTCTTTGTCGGTTTTCATAAGGTTCCAGGGTTCTTTGGTGTTTAGGTATTGGTTGCCGATTCTGCTTATGCTAATTAGGGTGTTAGCGGCGGCTTGTAGGTTTCCTGTTTCTATTTCTTTTGCGGTTTGTTGTACTTTTGTTTTAACTATGTCAAGTATAGCTTGATCGTCTGTGTCAAGTTTTGTTGGTGTGGGGATTGTGTTTTCGAATTTGCTATTTATGAAGGATAGGGTGCGGTGTATAAAGTTGCCAAATGTGTCGTTTAGGTCAGCGTTTATTTTTTCTGTAAATGTATTCCAAGTAAAGTTTGTGTCTTTGCTTTCGGGTCGGTTTGCTATTAGGTAGAAGCGCCAGTAGTCTACGGGGAACATTTCTAAGGCTTCATCTATCCATATGCCGATGCGTCTGCTTTTTGAGGCTTTTTGTCCGTGGAATTGTAGGAATTCTGTGGCTGAAACATTCCAGGGTAGATTGTAGTTTTGGTTTGAGGCTATAAGTAATGCGGGTAGTATTATGGTATGGAATGGTATGTTGTCTTTTCCTACGAAATAGAGGGTTTTAGCGTCCTTATTTAACCAAAAGTCTCTCCATTTTTCCGGCTGCGCGGTCTGTTGAGTCTGTTCTATAGCAGCGGATATGTAGCCTAGGACGGCGTCTATCCAGACGTATATGGTTTTCCCTTCGGCATTTTTGAAGGGTGCAGGGATGCCCCAGTCTATGTCTCGTGTAACGGCTCGGGGTTTTAGTCCTTCTTTTATCCAGTTTAAACTAAAATTTTTCACATTAGCAGGCAATTGTTGATTATTTTTTATATACTCACTTAGGGGTTCTGCTAATTTTGTAAGGTCTATATACCAATGCCTAGTTGTTTTAACTGTTGGCGTATTTTTACATATTATACAGTATGGCTCTACTATTGATGTAGGCTCTAAGAGTTTGCCGCATACGTCGCATTGGTCTCCCCGAGCTTTTTCAGCGCCGCAGTGGGGGCATTTGCCTTCTACGAAACGGTCAGGCAAGAAGCGCTGATCATGCTCGCAGTAGAGCATTTGCGTGTCTTGTTCAAAGATGTAACCGTTTTTTTGGATTTCAAGAAGAGTTTTTTGAACAAAATCCTTATGCACCGAGCTCTCAGTACAAGTATAATTATCATAAGAGATATTCCATTGTTTAAAGAGCTCTAAAACTTTGGCATGATTACGCTGTGTCAACTCTTTAGGAGTTATACCACATTTCAACGCTTCGACTTCAATAGGTGTACCGTGCTCATCTGAACCACTAACAAATAGCACATCATCACCCTTTAAACGGTAATACCTAGCGGTAACATCAGCAGATAAAGCAGAACCGACAAGGTTTCCCAAATGAGGAGTTACATTAATGTAAGGCCAAGCAGAGGTAACTAAAACTTTTTCAGGCAAACTAGATCTCCATCAAACATTAAACGATAGCCTTATTAAAAATTTTTATCAAACAAAACCATTTTAGCGACAACCACATGTTAGCAAGACTTAAATTAGCTTACAAACATATCTAAAACAGGTAACAACATGCCCTACTGTAGAAAATGCGGAACACAATTAGCCACAGACGCACTATACTGCTACAAATGCGGAACACCCACAACCACGCCAACACAACCGCCACAGCCTACAGCTACTGCTCCAATAAGTCGACCAGCAAGTGTACAAGAGAACGCTTCAGGTAAACCTGTGTATAAAGACACATTATTCATACTCATCCTATCTACATTAATAATTACCATAATAGCTCTGATAATAGTTGCTACTTTAGTGCATTGGACTTTAGATATAAATACTCAAAATCTTTTTGAATCACCAAGAACAAACAGGGTAAACTTGAATATACAAGAACTTGTAAACAACAGTTACATGTTACACTAAGACCTCCCTTATGGCAATAGCAGTATAAACAGGATATATGCTGAAATTTAACGGGTTTTTGAAACAAACACTCAGATCAACCTTCAATAATTTGTGCGGTCTACTATTTTCATCAGGCTATTTTGGTAGAGTTTTTAAGGGTTTGTAGAGTTAACATATGCACATATACAGGTTGTTTGTTATGGAAAAAAAAGTTGAGCCTTAATGGTTATAGATGTTCTATGCTTGTCAATAAGGTGCTAGGTGTTCCAATTGTTTTTCTGCATGGTTTATCTTATAATATTGGTATCTGGCAACGTTTGGGTGTAACTGATTTGCTTGACGAGAAACATGTTCCCTACATTGCTCTTGATATGCCATATGGCGAAAAGAGTCTCTGTAAGCCTAAAACTCGTGATGTAGAAAAGAATGTATCTTTTGTTTACGATGTTATCGAGAATGTTTTTGGCGGGTTTATTTCTCCTGTTTTAGTGGGTGCAAGCATTGGTGGATATATAGCGCTCCAGTTTGCTTCTCGTTTTCCAGTAAAAGGTCTTGTACTAGTTGGACCTGCTCGTGTGTTTGAAGAACAGCTATTACAGTCTTATGATAGTTTCAAGTTTCCGTCAACTATACTTTGGGGTTCAGAAGATAGCAGCATTGCAAGTGAAGATATGCGAACATTAGCAGCCAAGTTACCCAATTCTAAATTGATTATTTATCAGGGAGCAAAACATTCGGCTTACAAGGACTGCCCAGAGAGGTTTAAACATGATTTACTTGAACTTTATGTGAAAGCTGAAGCGTAAAAACGTGTGTATAAATGAAAAATCCATTTACCCTGGGTCACGAAGTTTTTAAGAACCTAAATATGCAATATGTAATGGCTGGTTATCTTGTCGCTTGAAGATATTGTTTTACAGGTTCAAGAATGTAGAAAATGTCGTTTATGGCAAACCGCTACGCAGGGTGTTCCAGGTGAGGGCCCTATTGATGCTAAAGTTATGTTTGTTGGACAAAATCCTGGTTCGGAAGAGGATAAAACGGGCAGACCATTTGTTGGTAGGGCGGGAAAGTTTTTAACAAAAACTCTTGCCGAGTTTGGTATAAAGCGTGAAGAAGTATACATTACAAATATTGTTAAGCATACGTCACCAGAGAATCGTAAACCGTATCCTGATGAAGTTGCCGCTTGTTTGCCATATTTGATACAGCAGATTAAGATAATTAAACCAAAAGTTGTTGTGTTACTTGGGGCAAGTGCGAAGGAAACGCCACGTGTTGACGGTGTAAAATATTTTGAGATTGTACATCCTTCAGCAGCTATGCGATTTACTAAAATGCGAGAGAAATTTAGAGCACAAATTACTGAACTTGCAGATCAAATTAAAACATGAGTTGGTAATTTTGTTAGAGTGTTGCAAACAGGTCTGTTAGTATTGATTCTATCTGATCTGCGGTTTTTTTAAGTTCAGTTGTTATTGTTTCTCCGAGTTCAACGTTTTTTGGCTGGATTAGAAGTAATGCTATTTTAGAGTTTGTGAATTTTTTAAGGTAAGTGTTAAACATTTGTAATGGTAAGGCGTGTGTGGTAAATGTTGAAAGATTTTCTAGTTGTTCGGGGAAAACTAGTTGTGTTTCTCCCGGTGTTAGATTTAGCATTGCGGCATCAATTAATAGTACATGTGAGGGGTTGAATGCTTCGATTTCGAGTAAATAGTTTTCAGGTACGGTTTCGCATTCGATTAAGTATACGTTGTTTGAGAGTTTGTTTTGTAGTTGTTGAACGATTTTTGTGCCTATGAAGTCATCGTTGCGTATGGGGTTGCCTATGCCTGCGATAACTATGCGGGTAGCATTGTTAGACCAGTTTTTGAGTTGGTTATAGATTTCTGTAGATGTCATAAAGTGCACAAAAATGTTAAATGTTGTATGTAAGAAAAATGTTGTTGTTTATTCTTCGTCTAAGCCTATGAATCGTCGTATTGTTTCAACGATTTCATCAGTTTCTGTGGGTGTTAATGGTGGTTCGTATGGAATACGTAGTACATCCCAGCCGCGTTGTTCGAGTAAGTCAACGATTTCTTGATCTTTTTGCTGCTGTTTATCTTTATTGTGGACGGGTATTCCATCGAGATAAACGGCTTTTTTGAGTTCGAACCAGCAGAAGTCAGGGATTGTTGCTCTTAAAATTATGGGTTTTTGTGTTACCATACCATATGTTAGCCCGGCTGTGCTTAAGGCTGAAAAAACGCTGATTTCGCCTTTACTAACTTTTGGATACATGTGTTTTTTGTAACTCACTGTTAACTACCAGAACCATATTAGCGGGCAAAAAGCGCATATAAATACAAAGTTTATCCGTCAATACAGAGGGGTAGAGGGATTAGTTAAAGTGGAAATGAACCCGTTTAACCTGTAATGTTATTTATTCTGAAAATGTTGTTTTTTAGCAATAGAGTAAGGAATAAAAGGTAATTTTTATCTTCACATAGCTACGCTGTGCGTTTTATAGCTTTAATTGTTCAACTATGTTTGATAGTACTGTACCTATGTTTTCGTGTATGACGATGTCAGCGTGTTTATCGTATGCTGTTTCGCTTTTGTTGATAAGTACTATTTTATTGCCATGGAAGTATTGTAGAAGTCCAGCGGCGGGGTAAACGTTTAGAGATGTGCCACCGATGATAAGGCATTCTGCGGTTGCGATAGCCTCTGTTGCTGTCTGCAAAACGTTAGGGTCAAGTTGTTCTTCGTATAGGACAACGTCAGGTCGTACTGTGCCGTTTTTGCATTTTTTGCATTTTGGTATATATCCGTTGCAGTTTTCAGGTTTTAGTATGTATTGTAAATCGTGTTTTTCGCCGCAGCTTATGCAGTATTGTCGATTATTTGAGCCATGGAGTTCTAAAACATTTACGCTTCCTGCTGCTTGATGTAACCCGTCAATGTTTTGCGTTATTACAGTGGATAAGAAACCGGCTTTTTCTAGCTTTGCAAGGGCGATATGTGCAACGTTTGGTTTTGCATTTATATGTATTAGGTTTTGTTTGTAGTATTGAAAAAACAATTCAGGCTTTTTGTTAAAAAATGTGTGACCTAAAAGTTCTTCAGGTAAATGCCCGTAAAAATTTTGCGCCATGTACAAACCGTTGCTTGAACGGAAATCAGGAATATTACTCTCCGTTGACACACCTGCCCCACCAAAAAACACTGTGCATTTACTATTTTTGAGTATATCTGCAAACATAACACTTTAACCGTTAACCAACTTGTTAAATGTTACACACTGCGGCTATAGTTACAGGAGATCATTTAGGAGCCAGTTTTGCCTGTTTAATTACAAAAACTCCAGAGGTACGATTCCAGACAATCTCAGAGGTTATTATTTCAATTTTCTGCTTAAACATGGGTGCATCTAAAACGGTGGTCTCTATTTCACCACCCTCACCTGTAATGCTAATGCCATATTTTTCAGACAAACTCGAAAGGCGTTCAATAACATCATTGTCTAACTGTTTTCCTAACCAAGACTCATCAAGAGGATAAGCAAAAACGCCAGAGATAACCACTTGAAAACTATGTGCAAGCAACTCTTCAAGCAGCCCACGCTGATTACACCACCATAAAGGGTTAAAACATTCCAAACCCAGCTTATCACAAATCCTTTGAATACGATACGTTTGATAAGCAGACTCTACAGCACCAGTAACCACACCTTCAATACCAAAACGAGCTTTAGCCTGCAAAATAGCAGCCTCCAAATCAGCAAGCTCCTCCTCTTTACAACCAGCAGTATCTACCGAAACCAACGGCAAATCTAAGCATTGAGCCTGTAACGCTGTAATACCCACATTAGGTGTATGAAACATGTAACTCTCCGGGTTTTTTGAAACAACCGTTATTAAACAAGCTATCTGCTGCCCTTTTTCTGCCATCAAATGCAGAGCAAGCGTAGAATCCTTGCCACCGGAAAATAACACACCAAGCTTCATAGATAATTATTAACAGTTGAACATACATATACATTTTTCAAAAAGCTCAAACTATTAAAATAAGACATAATGAAGCTTTGAACAAAAATCACGGTTTCTTCTGTTTAAATGCCCATACAATCGAGTATCATTACTGACTAACTCACAAAACGCTTTGCTATAGCCTCCAACTTTTCGCAGCTTTGGAACAAAGGCTAGTCTTTGAGAATTACTATGTATGCTCATTTACCGAGTAATCTTTTTGATACACCAACTTTGGCTGAATCCCCAAACGGTGTTACCTTACTCTCATAAACAACCTCAACACTTTCAGTAACTGCAAAATCTTCAGACTTAAACGCTATTCTTCTTGGCATAACAATATACTATCAACATTTACGCATATATCTTTCGGAAAAGCAGTGACGCATATCCCACTATGCTTTCATAGTTTCCTGAAGTGTCCCCGCTATTGTGGTAGCTTAGCAGTTTTGCTTTAGCGTTTAATCCTTTAGCATAAGTTATTAAAGCTACTATAGGGGCATATCCACATATTGTAATGTTTTGAGTTTCAACGGTTTTATAGAAATGGTATGCATCTAGAGCTGTTATTGCATTTAATGCTTGATTATCCTTTTTTTCAGCCTGCATAGCAGATTCATAATGGGTCATATCTGAAGAGGCAATAACAAGAGCGTTATGGTTGTTTAGGGCTTCAAGTAAGGCGTTGCCTACTTCAACTGCTGAAGTATAGTCCTGCAGTTGGAAGCATATTGGTATGAATTTGAATTTGTCACCATAGAGATATTGTAGGAAGGGAAGCTGTACTTCAATGGAATGTTCAAATTTGTGAGCGGTTTCATCAACATCAATAATATTGGTTTTTGAGAGAATTACGTCGGCTATTTCTGTGTCAATTTCTACGCCGCCAAATGGTGTCTGCCATGTTCCTTTTCGCATTAGAGATAAGGCACTTCCATATCCGGTATGGTTAGGACCTACAATTATTACAGTGTCAGGTAGACCATCTTGGGCGAGCTCAAAAAAGCCGGAAGCGGCAACCATGCCTGAATACATGTAGCCAGCGTGTGGACAAATTAGTCCAACAATTTCGCGTGGATAATTACAGAAATTAACTTTGGGAAGTTTTTTAGGACCTAAATTGTTTAGAAAACAAGAGGAAATTTGGAGTTTAAGTGCTTCGGCGTCATTTTCATAAAATTGACCGGCGACAAATGGACGCCGAAACGGAGACCTGTTTAAAGGTCATCCTCCTCGTCTCGGGTAACTTTAGCTTCAAAATCGTCAATTGTTTCTTTAGGATCACTACCAATGCCAATTTCGCCGCGTTCGCGTAAAATTTGTCTTGCAAGTAGCCAGAAAATGACTGCAAGTGCGCGTCTGCCCTTATTGTTTGTAGGAATTACTAAATCGACACCTGCGAATTCATTATCAGTACTGCAGAGAGCAACTATGGGTATACCTACTTTAGAGGCTTCTTTAACAGCTTGAGCATCTGCTCGTGGGTCTGAAACAACGATGATTTCAGGATCAATACGTCTACTATACTGTGGATTGGATAATTGTCCAGGGATGAATCTTCCAATGATAGGAGTTGAACCTGTTACTTCACAGAATTTTTTAACAGGTTCATGAGCGTATAGTCTTGTTGCTGAAACAGCAACTTTTGCTTTATCATATCTAGCAAGAAACTTTGCTGCTGTCCTAATTCTATCGTCAGTCCTTTTAACGTCTAAAACAAATAGACCATCAGGGCGCACACGATAGATAAATGATGCCATATCCAAAGTTTTCATTCTAGTACCAATATGAATACCCGCTGAAAGCAACGTGTCTCTTGGAAGCAATAACTCTTCTGCTGGAGGAACATCTTGTTTTTCCTCTTCAACAGGCTCATCTTCAACAAACTGAGTCTCATCTACAATGTCATCTTCAACTGACACTTCAGGACCAGCCTCATCTACAACTGGCGTCCCTGTTATTGTTTCTTCCACTGTATTTTCAGTCAGAGTTGTTTCTTCTGCCTCTGGTTGGTTTTCAACTGGTTGACTTTCTTTAACTTGGTCTTCTGCCAATTTCTTATTCCTCTATTATCGTATTTTTAAATCTGCCATTTTAGCCCTGTTTCCAAGGAAATGCTCAATTCTTATTAATTCATTGAGTTTTGCGATTCTTGTGCCTTCCACCACACCTGTTTTAATGACGGGGCATTTATAGGCTACAGCCAAGTGGGCTATGTGCCAATCGCATGTGTCTCCAGATCGGTGGGATATTACAGGGATATATCCGTTACTTTGAGCTGTCTCTATTGTTCGAGCAGCGTCACTTAGTGTGCCTATCTGGTTAACTTTAATTATGATAGCGTTTCCTGCGTTAATTCTTATACCATTATTTAACCTTTCAGTATTAGTTGTGAACAAATCGTCTCCACAAATCAAACAATTTCTAGTTTTACGAGTTAACTCGGCAAAACTTTTAAAGTCCTCTTCATGGAACGGATCCTCCACATATGCAAGATGGTATTTTTCAATTAACTCTCTCATGTATTCAAGCTGCTCGCCTGAATCACGCTTTACACCCTCATTAGAATAAACATATTTACTCTCTTTAGCATTCCAAAGAGAAGAAGCGGCAACATCAAGACCAAAGCCACATTCAAAATCTAACTCATTACTAACATCATCACATACTTTAGATATAACATCAAACGCGTCAATGGTATCAATGTTAGCAATCCAGGCACCTTCATCACTTTTACCGCCATTAAAGGTGTTGCTTTTCTCTTTTAAGGCATCACCGATTTTTTTATGAATTTTAGCATTAGCAGCTACTGCCTCAAGGAACGTTTCTGCACCATGCGGAAACGCTAAATACTCCTGAATATCAGGCGATTTTCCAGTAGCATGCTGACCCCCACTTATACAGTTTCCAAGTGGATAGGGCAGACTTGTCGCTGAATTACCTCCGAGAAATTGATACATAAGCAATCCATGGGAATTAGCAGCTGCTTCAGCATTAGCTAACGAGATAGCAAATGCAGCACTCCCACCAATGTTTTTAAAATTTTTACTACAACCATCGAGTTCATGAAGTATTTCATCTATTTCCTCTTGAGAATCAGCATTTAACCCTGCAAGTTCAGGAGCAACAAATTCTTCAATTTTTTTAATTGCCTCATCAACACTATCTTGCGGGAAAGGTAGAACTTCAGCTTTTCCACGACTTTTTCCAGCAGGAGCAGAAGCTCTCCCAAAGCCGGATGTCGTTACTACATCCACTTCAATAGTTTCCTCTCCGCGGTTGTTGAAAACTTTTCGTGCAATTAAATCTTCGATGAAAGACGACACAGATATCCTCAAGTCGCTATAATTCTTGCTACCCGCTTATTTTATGTTTCGGATACAGTGAACAGGACTTGATTAGAAAACATAAAAAGACAACAAACTATGAGGCCACCACTAAAAGGGCACATGATAAAAATGGGGAGTAAGAATTATTTGTTTTTGTTCTTTACGGTGTCATCTTTTTTGTCTTCTTCTTTAACAATTTTAGTGTAATAATATTCACCAATGCTTTTCTGAAATTCATCCATTTGAGAACTTTCTTTGTTAACACGTGGTCGTAGAGTGGTTGGGTCACGACGGAAAGTTATATTCATTTCTTTAAGGAACATGTTCATACCCTGTCGCAGTGTAGTGGGCGTGTTGGCAACACCTGAGATGCCGGGTTCACCGTTAAATACCATTAGTCGGTCCGCGATAAAGTCTTGTGTTACGACGTCGTGTTCGACTACGAATGCTGGGATGCCGTGTGCTTCAACTACGCGGCGGAGGGTTTTGGCTATATTTAAGCGTTCTTCGACATCTAAATATGCACTGGGTTCATCAAGTAGGTAGAGATCAGTTTTGCGGCTAAGGCATGCGGCGATTGCGACTTTTTGGAGTTCACCGCCGCTAAGTTCCATAACATTTCTGTCCATAAGAAGTTGAAGGCGTAATGGTTGGGCAATTTCGGTTTTATACCATGATGAGGTAAAGTTTTCCTTAGCGACACTCATTAGTAATTCTTGTACTGTGCCAGGATAGTCAGGGGATATATATTGGGGTTTATAACTGACGGTTAATTCTCCAAATTTGCGTTTATCGTTGGATTCTTCTATGCCGGCTAGAATTTTAACGAATGTTGTTTTGCCAATGCCATTTGGTCCTAATATGCCAATTATTTCGCCGCTGCGAATTTCTCCGGGTTCAGCTTTTAGGGTAAATCCTTGAAAAGTTTTTTCAAATGCGTCCCATTTTAGTAAGGGAGCATTGATATTCATGCCTGCTGTTGGGGGTCTTTCTTGGAAGACTATGACTTCTTTGCGGAATTTTATGTTTTCGTCTGAGATATAGCCCTGTAAATAGATGTTTATACCTGTTCGTACGCCGTGGACGCGAGAAACAACGCCATAGACGCCTGGGTCGCCGTAGAAGAGGCATATTTGGTCAGAGAGATAATCGATGATTGCTAAATCGTGTTCAGCAACGATTATGGTTTTTTGTTGTTCCTTTAAACTGCGTATGGCACGTGCAACGGCGAGTCGTTGTTTAACATCGAGATAGCTTGAAGGTTCATCAAAGAGATAAACATCTGCGTCTCGGCTTAAAGCTGCTGCAACTGCAACGCGTTGAAGTTCACCGCCGCTTAAAACTTCAAGAGGTCTGTCCCAAATTTTGCGAAGTTCTAGCTCGTCGATAAGTTGTTCGAGAATTTTGCGTTCATCAACTTTTTCTAGTAAATCGCCAGATTTTCCTGTGACGGTTTTAGGGATTTTATCAACATACTGAGGTTTACTGCTGACTCTGAGTTTTTTCTCACTTATTTTCTGAAAATAATCTTGAAGGTTTGAACCACGATAATGTTGAATTATTTCGTTCCATTCAGGCGGATTATCATATTGACCAAGATTAGGTTTAATGCCGCCTGAAAAAACTTTGAGAGTAGTACTCTTTCCTATACCGTTTTGTCCTAATAGGCCAAGAACTGTACCAGCTGAAGGCATAGGTAATCGGAAAAGTTTAAAGCTGTTTTCACTAAAGCGGTGGCTACAATCAGCATCAAGTTCGTTAGGTAAATTAACTATGCTAAGTGCTTTAAAGGGGCACTTTTTGACACAAATACCACAACCGCTACAGAGCATTTCAGATATTACTGCCTTAGTACCTTCTACACGTATTGCTTCAACGCGGCTTCTTACCATTGGGCAGAAATTTACGCACAACTGATTACATTTCTTAACTTTGCATCTATCCTGATCTAAAACAGCTATTCTTGTCATACAAAAATAGAAATTTAAAAAGACAGTAATAAACCATAACCTTAACAGATAACAGAAATTACCTACATTTTATAGCTTTACAAAAAATGTTATAAAAGAATTAAAAGAAAAGAAACTGATAATCGTTAAAAAAGGCTATTTTACCATTCTTCTTCTTCCCATTCTTCATCCTCGCCTTCTTCCCACTCTTCATCTTCGTCAATTCTATACATCAACATGCCCTTTTTTTCACCTCACCACAAAAGCGGTTAAGTATCCAACTATTCACAGATAATTTTAAAGATTTAGCTACGACAAATGACTATAGTTTACACCAAAAACAGGAAATAATAAAGTTTTTTGCATAATTTTTTCTCCATTACAAATCAACAAAACAGGCAAAACCATTAAATTTAACATAAACTCATCAATTACAGTGGGATGATGTGAGGCGACGGCTTTGAGCATAAGCTGTGAGAAATCGTCAAATAACACTGACCAGCATGATCAAATAATTTTTTAGACTTTATATAAAATGGTACATCTAAAAGGTTATTATTAACAAAAAAAGGAAGGATTGTTTTTTATTTCTTTCGAAGTATCAATAGACAGGCGATTATGACTGTTATAATTATTGCAATGCCCATACCAATGATGTATAATTCATATGATACGATTCCGTCTGGTGCTTCTGTCGCTAGTAAGCCAGTGTTTGTATAGTCACCATAGTATGCTTTTGAGCCATAGAAGAATGCAAAGATATCATATTGACCTTCTATTTCTGGTGTGAATTGTATTGCAAAGTTTCCTTGTGCATCGCTTACTGTTTCGCCTATAGGAATTTCGTTACCATTAGGGTCAAATGCCCATAAATCTATGCTAACACCGTTTACGTTCTTTGCTAGGTCAAAGTTTTTGTAGACATATAGCATCCACTCACTCATGTCTTCATCAGCCATAGCTGGAACACCTCTTGGGAATCTGAGCTGGAGTCTATCGCTTTGTGTACCTGGTGAAATGTCCATGATAGTTCCTGTAATTAGAATAGGTTTACCTACTGTAACAGCTGTGTTAGGTGTTGACACTGTTATGGAAGTTGGTCCTTTGCCGATTGCATAAATCTGTGAATCATATGAGTCTATAGTAGCAATTATGCTATCGCCGATGATTGCGCGACCACCCCAAGCTAATTGTCGGAATGCACCATAGATTTCCCAAGCTATAGTACCATCTTCTACATTAAGTGCAAAGAATGGTGCGCCTCTTGGTTTAGGTTCTAGAGAGGAGTGTTCATAATGTCCTAGATAGATTTTACCGTCTGAAACGAAGCATAAGCATAGCCACCAGTTTGCTGTAGTATAAGATTCGCCATATGTATCAACTGCTTCATATGTCCAAAGTACTTCACCTGTTGCAACATCATAACAATAGACAATACCGCCGACACTTGCTTCAAAAAGTTTGCCGTATGCAATAACTTTTTCGGGTGACGAGTTTGATGTAGCTCCACCCCATCCGTCTGCGTATATCTGTGGTTCTGATTGCCATAGTAAGTTACCAGTCTCTAAACTGAAAATATAGTTAACCCTGTTTTCTTTTGTCCAGAAAACACCCACGTAAGGTTCAGAAGAAAATGCTGCCCAACCTGTTTGTGTTTCACTACCGCCAATAGAGATACCTTCCCACTCGCCTGCAGCTGGCTGCCAGTATTTTTGATTAAATAACATTACTCCAAAGTTATTTTCGTCAAGAGAGACCGCTGAGAGTGTTACGCCTGCTGAGGAAACGTTAGCAAATATAGCGCGATCTGTTGGAAATACCATTATTGGTGTTCCCAAGTTTCTTGGTAATGAGATGTTAAAATCGTAACCACGTGTTGTCGCATTGTATTCTCTAGGACCAGTATTTTGACTAACTTGACTACCCCAAGCAGAGCCGGAGAGGGCTACAACTGTTGAAGAGTTCCATTGTCGTAACATATAATCTGGCTCTTCAGGTGTTCCTGCGTTAACAACTGTGTATTTTAGCATTTCACCGCGTGGACCATAGTAAACCTCTCCGCCTGGAACGTTAGTCATAGTATATATGTGCTCACCATTTATTGGATTAAGGGCAACCCAAGTGGTACCAGAGGTTCCGTTAGTTATCCAAAGATATCCCCATGCACCACGGTTATTCATACTCTCATATGATATAATTTGTGCACGGTTGAGTCTAGCGTTTGGTCCAAATTCTGCAAGTGACCTTTCCCATACAGTATTTCCTGTATGCAAGTCAATTGCTTTGATTTTTTGATGCATTCCGCTGTTACCACCACTATAGACTGGCGCTACATTGTAATACAAGATGCCAGCAATAATGACGGCGCCATAGAATTTGCCTTCATAAGCATCGCCGTGTTGAAAAGCAACATCACCGAAATCGCCGACCAAGCCACCCAGATATTGATCATCAGGTGTAGCCCATAGAATGTGGGCGGTTTCGGGTGCATTATTATATGGAGCATACAAATTGTTAACACGTGATTTTTGTACTAACCAACTTCCTGCAACAGAGTACCATTCACGTAATTGACCATCAATTGGTCTTGTCCAGTACTCTACAGGGAAATTTGAGTAGCCAGGATGACTAGGTTGTACATAGTCAGCTAGTACTTGTAGAGTGATTGGTGGAGATTCACTTGGCAAATAATATGCACGTGTAGTACCTGTTGTGCTAGCATAGTATTCTGCACCTGGGAAAAACGATTGTAATGTATATGTACCTTCTTTTGTCGGCGTATATCTCATACCGCCCATACCTGTAGACCATGTCATCCCATGAAGAGTTTCAGTTATACCATCTGGATCAGTAACTCTTATAGTTAAATTCCAGCCATCACCATTAGTCCGCAAATAGTTCAACAGACCGAAATTGACTAGAACGCTTTGTCCAACACCAGTAACTCTTGGAACAGTGTCAACAAATGGAAAAGTAGCTTTATCTGCAGCGGTTGTTTGCGCAGTAGTACTCGGCAAAGTAATCATAGTTGCAACAAATGACAGCACCATAAGTATCGCTATTGTAGAAAATATAGATTTATGTTTTAAACTTCGTATTTTTCATACCTCAAAAGAGTAAATGTAGCCAATGCAATTAATAAACTTAACCATAATTGAAAAAATTGAAGCATATCAACCCCCATCCCCACATATTTTACAAAAAAATTCAGACTATAAATTTAAAAACAAATAACAATGAATGGTAAGATTACATTTTATGACCTGACAAGTAGAATATAAATTGAAAAATGTGTATCGTGTAAATGGCTAAACGATGCAAAGTATTGCCACGATGCCAATTGTACATGCATTTATCAAATACATATAGATATACAACAAAAATGTTCCTAAAAATTTCTGCAAATTTTGTTCTACAGAATTATTTGTCCAGTGATAATTTTTTCGTTGATGTTGGTTATCTTTATTTTTACGTATTCACGTGGTTTAGCTTTAGGTACAAGTATGCTATAGCCGCGGAGGATTAATCGTCCATCGCCATTTGGGGCTAGATCAATTATAGTTACATCTATTTCTTGACCTAGTTCTACAGGACAAGGTTTCTCTTCATATTTAATTTTAAATTTTCCACCACGAACTCTACGATGAACCACCGCTATATTACCTCTTCCTTGTTTGTTACATCCGCGTTAAATTCAAGTTTACCACATTTAGGACATAAGAGAACAGTAACAGGCAACGCTTTATCGCATACCAACATGTTAGAAGATGAGCCTCTCCAGTGATCTATGATAAACCGAGTTTTAGTCCATGCCATGTCGATATTGCAGGCGAAACAAAAAGCAACTGGAACATTTTCAAGTGGTGAAGTGTTATCTTTGAGTTTGTTGGGCATGTTAGTGTATGTATTTTCAGGTACATATTGTGGCTTAGTGGGTTTTTCAGTTTGTCCTAGATATTTACAGCTTGTAGCGCATTGTGATCTAAATACGCAGAGATAACAGCAACTGGCAATATTTTGGCTGTTTTCGCAGTTTATCTGTCGCAGAGTTTTCGCTTTAGGGTCATTAGTAATGAGAGCGCACAGTTTATCATTACTTAAGTATTCACAACTGTTAGCTAAATCTGACAAGTCATTAACCTTTTCAAGTAATTAATGTTTAACCCTAAGTGTGTTTTGGTAATAAAAAATAAACTCGTTAAAAGAAAAGAGTTAGAAGTTATCTAACTGCCTATTAGTAGTCTCTGCTTGTTCTGCGGATTTGGAAAGTTTGAACTTGGCTTACGCCTTTGATTTTTCCTAGTTCAACTTCAAAGTCGTCAACAACGCCTGAAACGTCTTCTGGGAAGCGTATTTGAACAAGTAATGCGACTAATCCGAAAGCAACTGGTTCTTCGCCCCATCCATCAATTTTAGAGGTTTCGGGGAGAATTTTTATTATTTCAGTTTTTAGGGGTTCAAAATCTTTTACGATATCTTCGGGGAAGACTTTGTATGTTACGAGTATAGCACCCATGAGTTTTCACCTATAGTTGTTATGGTCCTTGGAAAGCGCATTTTGGACATTTATATAGTCGTCCGAATTTGCGGCATTTTCCGTCACGTTTGATTTGCATATCACCGCAGTTTGGACATTGAAACTTTGTTGACTCTGATCCTGGCGCAATTGGTTTACCGCAACTTGTGCAGGTTACCAAGGATAAAGCATTTCTTTCTGCCATAAATTATACCTTCTGTCGATGTTAATGTAAGGGTTACTTATAACTGCTATGCTTAAAACAACATGTTTCTAATTTCTAATTAGAGCCATAAATGAGAAGAGGCTTGTGTACTTTTTAGTTAAATGACTTTTGCTGAAATATTTTTCGGAAATTAACTAGTTGATTATAAAGAGCTAGGAGTGAAAAAATTTATTATGTAACATAGTACTTATTTTTAAGTGGTGTTCATTTGGGTGTAAACTTTAAAGACATAATACCAAAAAGTCCTATAAAGCTTGAAGATTTGAATGGTAAAATAATTGCCATAGATGCCTATAATGCTATTTATCAATTTTTAAGCATTATCCGTCAGCCAGATGGTACACCGCTTAAAGATAGTACAGGAAAAATTACAAGTCATCTAAGCGGTCTTTTCTATCGTACTAGTAATCTTGTCGAAATGGGGTTAAAACCGGTCTACATTTTTGACGGGAAATCTCCAGCGCTTAAAGCTGAAGAGATTGAACGCCGTAGACAGGCTAAAGTACATGCTATTGCTGAATATGAAAAAGCCGCTGCAGCGGGAGATATAGCTAAAATGCGTACATACGCTCAGGCCTCCACAACTATGAAAGATTACATGTTAGATGATAGTATAAAACTAATAGAGTTAATGGGACTCCCATGGGTTCAAGCGCCTAGTGAAGGCGAGGCTCAAGCCGCATATATGACTAGGAAAGGCAACTCAGACTATTGCGCAAGTCAAGACTATGACAGTTTGCTCTTTGGAGCACCTAAACTGTTACGAAATGTTACGATTTCAGGCAGACGTAAAGTGCCAGGCAAAAATATGTACATAGATATTACCCCTGAAGTCGCAGAGTTATCTAAAATCTTGAGCTTTTGCAAATTAAGTCATGAGCAACTAGTTGATGTAGGGATTTTAATTGGCACAGACTTTAATCCTGATGGTATTAAAGGAATAGGATCTAAAACGGCACTTAAACTAATAAAAGAATATGGCACAATAGAAAAAGCAGTTTTACACATTAAAGATGCGAAATTTACAGTTGATCCTGTAGAAATTAAAAACATTTTTCTACAACCAAAGGTTTCGGATGACTATAAGATGGAGTGGAAAGAACCAGATCAGCAGGGTATTGTAGATTTTCTCTGTGGAGAGAAGGAATTTTCAGAAGAACGCATACAGAAAGCTCTTGAACGTATGAATATAGGGAATAAAAAACAGAAGAGTAAAACATCATTAGAAAAGTGGTTCACATAAACATGTGTTTACAAGTAGAAAAGCAGATTTTATTGAGGTTTATGAGAAAGTGACAAAGCAGTTTGTAGAGCAAATTTTAGCTTTTGGGCATGAAAATGTTTTAGCTACTCATCCAACTACACTAATGATTACCAAAGATAGAGAGTTGTCAAAGCAGGGTGACTGTATTATAGCTGTTGGGGCTAACAAGGCGGTTTCGGATTTAAATTCAGAGTTTAAACAAAAACTGCGTAATTGTAACACTAAAATAGATATATTAATTGAAGTTGACGGCATAATTGAGAAAGTAACTGCACATGGTTCAGCTGATCTTGACCTTAGTAACAATACAGATATAGTTGTCAGGAAGAGTGTTTTTGCATCTGATCGCACTTTGGCATTAAAAGCAGATAAAGCAGCAGTAGATTTACCTCGAATGCTTACAGAAAAACTTAGAAATTCAAAACAGCACGTAAAAATAACACTCATCTTATCTTAAACAATGTTAGCAACATCCACGCTTTGACATAAATTGTCGCAGTCATGGTGATTAATGGATTTGAGCATCTATAACGACTTGTTGTTCATATGGAGCTGTTTCTCTGACACGTCTAATGCAATGGAAAGTGGTTATTTTTCTGCCTTGTTGCTCAACTAGACGGGTAAAGCGTGTTTTTAAATCGTCAATGGTGTCAGGTTTACGGGTAAATCCGTAAAAGTGTATAATTCCTCCTGATGACTTTAAGGTTTGGCAGGCAGTGTCAACAAAATCTATGGCGATTTCAGGTAGGTTCATAATTACTCTGTCAGCAATTCCACATAGTTTATCATTAACTAATTCTCTGGCGTCACCTATTAAGGGGTGGACTTGGTTTTCAACTTTGTTTACTTTAACGTTTATTTTTAGTAGTTCAACTGCGTCTGGGTTTATGTCTATGGCGTGTACTTGTGTTTTAGGGTGTAATTTACCTATAGGTATTGCAAATGGTCCTACGCCAGCGAAGAGGTCGGCTACGATTTCTTCTGGGTTTACAAGTGTTGCTACTCTATGGTGTTCTTGTGATAGTCGTGGTGAAAAGTATGCTTTAGCTAAGTCGATATGGTATTGGCAGTTGTATTCGTTGTAGATGGTTTTTGTTCTGTTTTCGCCGGCGATATAGGTTAGGTCGCGTATGCGGTATATGCCGCTGATTGCGCCGGCTTTTGCGTGGACGCTTTTTATGTTTTTATGAGCTTTTAGGATGGCGTATCCGATTATGTCGTTGTAAGTGTTTAGTTCCGGTGGAATTTCGACAACTGCTATATCGCCAATTATGTCAAATGAGTGAGGAATACTAGAATGTAGGTTAGGGGGTAATTGTTTTTTAAGAGCTTCAGTTAATGTTTCCTCAGTGGGACGTTTTTCAGTGAAATCTTTAGTATCCATGGTTATATCTGGTGTTATGTCTTTTAATTGGGATATTTCATTTTCATTTGGTGCTCTTAAAAGTGGGATATAAAGGTGATAAAGTTGGTTTGTAATGTAGAGGTTTTTGTTGACTATTTCAAGTTTGTGAGCTAATGTGATTATTTTTTCGCCTAAATTTTTAGGTACTTTGAGGTAGATACTGTTTAGCATTGTAGTCAACAGGTTTTTTCTATTCTATACAATAGGTTATTTACTTTTTCAATATTAAACTTTGAGTTTAACATAGTTTCCATAAGCCAAATATTAGCTTCAACATGCTCTGAAACGTGGCGGGTGTAAAAAAATGAGTTACCTTCAGCTAAGGCTATATAGGGTATTAGCATGTCAGCTAAAAACGTGTCAACTGTAGACTGACTTTCTAATTCATTAATCAGCCTTTCGGCGGCGTCTTTTCCAACAGACTCGCTTGTTTTACCGAGTTTTCCAAGGGCATCTGCACCCAGAAGAACACCTGTGTCTGTTTTAGCCCACATTGTGATGGAGCTGCCTTTCTGGTAAGAATTTGACAGGTCATCTAAAACGCGAATTTGCGCCTGACGAGCAATGCGGTGCATATTTAGAGTTTGCATTGCAGCATCTGCTTGTCGTTTAGCGACTTGTCTGTCAGCTAAGAAAGTGCAAACAGAAACACCGTTAACACTTTCAAGGTTACCAAAACTTTCAAGTTGAACATGATGAAGCATAGAAGCCGGCTCTACAGTTAATGTTGCTTCACCCATACCTTTAGGGTAGTAACCATATTTTTGCACCGATATCTCTGCCTTGACGCCCATTTTAAACAGTGTTGGAAGCAGTACAAACTTAAGATAATTAATTGTTGGAGCATACATAGTATCTGTTCCGCCCTTAGCTACATGTAACGTTACAGGGTTTTTAGCGTATACACAAATAGGAAGAACAGCCATGAAAAGCATAGGTATACTACCAGCCGTTTCAATTACAGCCTCAACAGGTCCACCTACAATCTGTTTAGGTGTAAACCATAGCTCCTCAGAACCAAGCAATGCACCCTCAACTGTAGCATTACAAAGCTTTGCCGCTGTCAAAACAGACTCAAGATGCTGTCTTTTCAACCCCGGCTGCGGTCTCTGCTTTCGAATGTTAACTATATGTAAGGGTTGTTGTGTAATAACTGAGAGGGCTATAGCTAATCGTAATATGGTGCCGCTTCCACTTTTTTGGTTACCATCAATTTCGAACATAAGTTAACTCACATATCAATTGCAAAGAATTTAATAACTCTTAGAAGTATTTTAGAGTTTGAGGAAATTATATGAGCAGTGATAAAGAGAAGCTTAGCCAATTATCATCAAGAGTTGATGAACTCATAATTACCATAAATAAAGTTACAGAAGAATTACGATCAATTTCAGCCTCTATAAAACTGCTCTCCGTAGCACAAAACCAACCACAAACAACAACTCCCACTCCCGTTGCAGCTAACACTGTAACATCGCCACTAAAAGCAACATATGCATCATCATCGCTAGCAGAGACGAATTCAATAATTACTTCGCAAGCTGAAACGAAACTGCGTTCACTTGATGATGTTCGTATGTCTTTTCCTGAAGATCTTGAAGCGAAACTAATTTTTGAAGATAAAGAGGACTACATAACAGTTAAGCCTAAACAGTTTCTTGGCAGCGACAATTTTGCTAAAATTGCCTCAACAATCCGCGGAATGGGTGGAGAATATATAAGTGCAGGAAAAGATAGCCACTTCCGAGTTCCAAAAAAGAAGCCAGTGAGCTAGATTATTTTAAAGTCTGAAAAATCATCCGTGCAAGTTTCGAAGAACACTTCTACATGTTCAACTTTAGCAAATGAAGGTCCCTGACGGCAGTAATCTATAACTTCTTTAACTGATGCTTCTTCACCTTCAAAAACGGCTTCAACACGCCCATCAGACAAATTACGGACCCAGCCACAGACATCACGACTTTGAGCTTGTCGTTTAGTGTTCTGTCTAAAAAAGACACTTTGAACAGTCCCAGTTACGTAAATATGCGCTCTTACTTTTGGCATAAATGTTTACCATTTTTTTCCAGTTATTTTAATACATTTGCTGAAGTGTTATTATTTTTTCCAATAAAAATAGACAGGCAGGGTGTGAGATATTTTAATCTGTTTTTCGTTTCACCCTTGTCAGTATACATTTTGGTAAATGTTGAGAGTGTTAGAGTTTTTTGAATCGGATTACTTGATTGTCTAGCACTACTTCATAGATTTGATTTACGTCAAAGTTTATTCCTAAATTGTCATATTCTTGTTCAGTTAGGAATAAGATAAATTTTGGTGTAGCTAATTGTTGTTGTTGTGGTAGAAATGGCATTTGTTGTTGAAGAGCTTGCATGATATCTTGTGCCATTTTTGCTTCGTCAGTTTGTGGTCTTAGCACATATGGATTTACTTCTCGTTCTTCTAGAAGCTCAAGTCTTTTCCCCAGATTCCCGTCAATATCACGGGTTGATTCAATTTTATTAACTCTTACGCGAAACATAAGCTTTCACTATTGAAGACATCTTAGGAGCTTAAATTTAATGTTTCTTACAAAAATTATGCATAACAACAACAATGTATGAAAAATTAAAAGTTTAAGCGTCTCCATAATGCAAGAACTTGTCTAGCCATATCAAAGGAGTCACTGAAAAGTTTAACTTTGGTTTCTCGTGTACCTCTCCATTCAACAGGGATTTCTTTAATCTTGTAGCCTTTACGTTGAGCACGAATTATAATTTCAGTATCCCAGAACCAATGATTAGCTTCAACTTCATCAAGCAACGGCAGTACTGTTTCACGTTGAAACGCTTTAAACCCACATTGATGATCTTTAATGTTAGATCTAAGAAAGAAGCGTACCATAGAATTGTAAACTTTGGATGCTATATTGCGTGTGAATGTACGTTTAGCCTTACTTTGGGAAAGCCTTCTCGAACCAGTTGCTAACTGGTAGTCTTCTATAGTGACTGCGTCAATTAGTTGATTTAAATATTTAATATCAGTTGCCAAGTCTACGTCCATGTAAATTAAAATGTTACCATTTGATTGTTTAAAAGAGTTTTTTAAGGCTCTTCCGCGACCAAGTCGTTTTTCGCCATGTATATGTCGAATGTTTGGAAAGTTTTCAGATAGTTCAGCAGCTTTTTTATCTGTACCATCTGTACTGCCATCTTCAGCTAGAATTATCTCGTATGTACAACCATATGTTTTTAGTTCTCTACTTATAGTATCCACAGTTTGATCTATGATATCTGCTTCATTTATAGCTGGAAGTACAACTGTAACATCTACTTGCATCTGTTTATTGTTGATGCTATTGTTGCTTGTATTTTGTGTTTCTAGAACACCCATTGGTTGAACCATCTTAAACTCTCACTTGTTACCGTTGATACCGGAGTGCCTGAGATAACGGGGTAGAATAGCACGAATAGTGCAATTACCACTATGAAGTAGGCTAACGCCGCTATTTTCATCCATTTATATTTCCAATACTTGCTAATAAAATACGCTGATGCAAGACAGATAATTGGTACGCTAACATAATAATGGTAAATGAATAAGCCTCTGCTTATAAAAGCGTAAGGTATCCATTGGGCAAAGTAGACAACTGATAAGAATACCGCGGAAATTTCGAATACGGGCATTTGCCGTTTTTTAAGATCAGCAACAGCTTTGAGTATAGTAACACCTGTAATAGTTATAATAGCCGCAAAACCTATCCACCAAACAGCGGGATTACCAAACACACTTATTGTTGAGCGCATATCTGCAGGCAAATAACTAACATATAACCAAAGTGGCTTTTCTATTAGCGGCCAACTCCAACCAGGTGAAGAGTATGGATGATCAAGACCTATAGGGGCAGCGTGGTAAGAATACATGCCGTCCTGAAGTTGAGCCACATTCATAAGAGATCTACCGGCGAGCATATCAGGAATGTATGTTGCAAAATAGATACCAACAGCCATAATGATAAAGAACATTATGTAAACATAGGGATATTCAAAGAAAGCATAAAACTTGTCTGAAAGTGATTTACCTTTAGCTCTTATCAAATCTGAGAAACGCATTATTATTAAGATAGCCATTGCACCTAAGAAGCCGAAAAGTACTAACCATTTAGTGGAAAAACCAAGTGCAAATAGTAAAAATGAAAAAAACAGTGGGATAACACTTGCATTTTTCCAACCTTTCCTTACTACATTACCCAGGTAAATAAAGAAGAATAGTTGAGAAAATACAGAAAAGAACGCAAGATATGTATCTGTAATACCTAAACGTGCCTCTGAGAAATGCATAAAATCAAATGTTAATAGAAAAGCTGCTGAGAAACCACCAATGTATGAACCGAACATTTTTTTACCTAATAGGAAAATTACAGGTATCATTAAAGTTCCAAAAATTACACCCATTACACGCCAACCAAACGGGTTTAACCCAAAAACTGCAACACCAGATGCAATGATAAGCTTACCCAAAGGCGGATGAGTCCACTCATATGGCAACTGTCGATGCAGGTATTGCTCAGCAGTTCGGGTAAAGTATACCTCATCAAACATTGTCTCAGTCAAATAAGTCTTAGGTAATACAACGGTATCTTGCTCATCGATTAAAAAAGCAAAATTTAGAGTACTACCGGTTTCACTGGTAACAGAAACTATGGGTACTAATTGATTATCCGAGTTAAGGATAGCCAACTCGTTAATTGTAATATTTGCTAATGCTTCAAACTCTAAGCGGATATATCTAGTGTCACGTATGTTAAGTGAGTGCCAATTCATGTAAGCATATGGATAAGTTATAGTAATTGTGCCACTTTCGACCCAGTCATCATGTTGGCCGGTATAAATTTTTATTTGTGTATCTTCGCTATTTTTTATATAAAAAGAAATCGTGCTAGCAGACGTTATGCTGCCCAGGTCTAATATTACAACCTGTGGTTGTTCATCTGCTATTTCTAGACCATTTGAAGGTACTTGTGTTGCACCCAAGTTTGTTATAGCAATAGAGAAGAATATTAGAGATAGTAAGATCATTGTTATAATGTCTTTTTTAGTTATGTTAAAAGAAAAGACAGGACTACGTCTTACAGGGGGCGGTTCAACTTTTAACTCGCTAATGCTCACTTCTTCGCTTTCTATTAGGTCAGTTTTTGGTTCACAACTCTCAGATGGTTCGTTTTTAATTGTGTTTTCGTTTTTAAGTTCACGCCATAGCAATAGAGAACCGTATAGGAACATGATAACGTTGATAACACCTACTACTATAACTACAGGATCACCTGAGAGGTTAGGACTATATGTATAGTTAGCTTTATTGTAAAGATTTAGCCAGTATAGGACATATGCAATGTTTGATAGAAAAGTTGCTGTTATAACAACGTAGAATACTCGGACTTTTTTGATAAATGGCGTCATTAGAGCTAACATGCTAAGGGCGGGGAAGAGGTATCGTTCATGTATACGTGTTGGTAACATGAAAAACGCGAAAAGCAACATAAATGCGGCGAAAAATATGAGCCAATGATCAGAGGATAATTTATTCCATTTCTTATTTACCACATATATAGTGAAAACTGAAAACGCGGCAAATAGAATCCAGCCGAAAATGAACAAGTTACCATCTGGCTTCCATAGACCAAATAGTCCCCAAGAGTTAAAGGCGTTAACAGATGTGTAAGCGTATCCGTTGTACGCGCCAAAGTAGATGTCATAAAGGAAATTTACAGGATTGCTCCATTGCATAGGTAAAATGACTGCAAAGATTGTTGCCACAAACGCGGCAATGGAAAGAACGAATCGTTTAACGCCGCTTTTTTTGAATATTACAAATGCAACTAGAGGTAGTAAAGCTATAGATTGCGGTTTAGTTAAAATGCTAAGGGCAAAACTTGCAGTTGAGAGTTCAGGTTGACGTTTTATTGCCAAAATAAGGGAAAGCAACATAAAGAAGGTGTATACAGCGTCGAATTGTCCCCAGACGGCAGCGTTAAAGATTACTGCAGGATTGAAAATATATAAAGCAGATGCTAAAAGGGCAAGTTTGAAGCTGAACTGTTTGCGGATAAAGAGGTAAATTAGTCCGCCTATGAGCATGTCAAAAATGTTTGGAACCAACTTTACAATATATGCAGCAGCAGATGTTCCAAATAAGCCCAATGCTTGAGTTAATGAGCCAAACACCCAGAATAAGTAAACATTAAAAGGGGGATAATCACACCAGCTAACAGTATCATAAAATAGGCGTGGACCAAAATCAGCTGCGGTATTAAACCATGAGATAAAAGTATTCATGTCATTTTGGTAACCTTGAGTTGAAAATAACAAAACACGAATAATAAAAGCCACACCGAACATACTAGCCAAGATTAATGTTTTCTGCTTATCAAACTGCAAAGCAACGCCTCAAGAGTACTTGAAACTATGGTAACTTACAAAAATAAGTCTTTTCCAATTTCACAAACAAAACAAGGGAAATAACACATAAAATCCCCAGTAAAAACAAAATCATCATGGAATTTCCTAAATTCCCAAGGTTTTGGGCACTACAATATCTAGTTTTTTGCAGATATCTTTCTGCTCTCTATTTGGCTCGCAGATTATCACTTCATCCTCGTAAACTTTGCATTTGAGATTTCTCATAGT
>Ga0268262_10001714_pt1 | contig 26587 bp, 22 predicted proteins | sample TergutNc150P3_FD_190354 | JGI IMG/M metagenome (GOLD analysis project Ga0268262, IMG submission 190354) | Nasutitermes corniger P3 segment gut microbial community from laboratory colony in Florida, USA - Nc150 P3 (SPAdes) (version 2) | ecosystem: Host-associated > Arthropoda: Insects >... | reverse complement strand
CCCCCCAAAGAGTATAGCAAGAAAATCATCCCAGCGAGTTCCCCTCGCGCGCGCGACCCGCGCTTTTCAGGATCGGAGAGACGCACTGTGAAAAACCTGTTTTCATCTCGCTGGAACCACGTCCTCGCTTTCGAGGCTTGCCCCGCCAGAAGGAACCTGCTTCTGAGGCGGATCTACGCTTACTCCGGCTGGAAAAACACAACCGCGCGGCTGATCCACGCTTTCCTCGCTTGGGAGTGCCCGTTTACACGCGTAGTTTACGCGCTATCCGCTTAAAAACCGCGTTTTCGGTTGATTTGCGCTTTCTCCGGTTGGAGAGGCGAACCCGTCACCCCCATATAGAACGTTTGGGTGATTAACGGTATCGCTTATCCATTTACATTTAAAACTAAACCCCGGGCTGTCCTGACGCCGGCCCGTAACATATTAATTGGAAAGGAATTATAATTGTGAAAAATCTCAAAACATCAAAAAAGCTGCTGATAGGTTTCGGCATCCCCGTAATGTTCATACTGGCGGTCGGCCTCATAGGTATTTTCAGTCTGAACGACTTGAATAAACGTTATGTCGACGCTATTAACAAAGAGGGTGCGGAGTTGATCAACTCCGGGCATATCTTGGAAGCCGAAGCGAAGGAAAACGCCCGCACCGCCGCCACCATTATTACTGAGATCGCTCTTATTGTCGTATGCCTCGCCGTCTCCGTATTTTTCGGTATCTATATATCCGGCATAATCAGTAAACCTTTAAATGAGGCGGTAAAAATGGTCACGGAGATGGGAATGGGGCATTTGAGTATGAGGCTCAACATGAATCGTCGCGACGAGGTCGGCGTTATGGCCGATATGCTGGATAAGTTCGCGGAGGATTTGCAGGTCATGCTTATAGGCACCATGAACAGGATTTCGGACGGCGAACTGAGCATTGACGTCCCGAACATAGACGATAGGGATGAACTCGGCGCGGCCCTCAAAAAGATGGTCGGCTCCTTGAAAACCGTCATTGACACTATGAAGAGGATTTCCGTGGGAAACCTGAGTATGAAGATTGAATTGAAGAACGCCAAGGATGAGGTATCCGGCGCTCTTAAGAAAACGGTGGAGGCTCTGCACAACCTGATCATCGACGACGGCGGCAAGGTTCTTCAGGCGGCGGCCGACAAAGATTTGTCGCAGAGGCTCGCCTACGAGTATGAGGGCGATTTCGCCATAATGAAGGCCAATATAGATACCGTCGTGCAAAACCTCAACGACGCGCTTACGCACGTGGCGGAGGTCGTGGAGGAGGTGTCCGGCGCGAGCGCCCAGATTTCCGGCGAGAGCCAGGGCCTCGCGGAGGGTTCGAGCGAGCAGGCAAGCTCGGTTGACATGATGTCTTCCAGCCTTGAGGAGATATCCGCTATGACGAAGCAGAACGCCGACAACTCCAACCACGCGAAGATTCTCGCTTCCGAGACGCGCCTCGCCGCCGATGAGGGCGATATCGCGATGAAACGCATGGCGGACGCCATCCGCGAGATCAAGGACTCGTCCGACAACACCGCGAAAATCATCAAGACTATCGACGACATAGCGTTCCAGACCAATCTGCTCGCCCTCAACGCGGCCGTGGAGGCGGCGCGCGCTGGAGAGGCGGGCAAGGGGTTCGCGGTGGTGGCCGAGGAGGTGCGCAATCTCGCGATGCTCAGCGCGGACGCCGCTAAGAACACCGCGAGCATGATCGAGGAATCGCTTAAGAAAGCCGACAACGGCGTGCAAATAACGGAGGAAGTGGCGAAGTCCCTCAATAAAATAGTAGACCGCGCAAACAAACTGGGCAACATCGTGGCCGAAGTCGCCGTCGCGTCCGGCGAACAATCCTTGGGCATAGAGCAGGTGAACGTCGCCGTGGTGAAGATGAGCGAGGTCACCCAGCGCAACGCGGCCATCTCCGAGCAGTGCGCAAGCGCCTCGCACGAATTGAGCGAAGAAGCGGCGCAGTTGTCGAGGATGGTGAGCGCGTTCAAATTATGCGGCGGCAGAGGCGGCGGAAACGTCGTCCGGCCGGCCGCCCAAAACACCCGTCGCGGCCAGCCTTCGCCGCCGCAAGCGACGCCGATTCCAACGCGACAGCCGAGCAGACTCCCGTCGCTTCCCGACAGAAAAGAGAAGCCTATGCCGCCCGCCGGCGTGACGGCGGTCATACCCGCAAAACCCGTAAAAGCGGTTAGGGCGGAGGAGGTCATTCCGTTTGACGAAATTGAATGGGGTAAACATGCGCAATAAAAAACTAGGTTTCAAAATCAAAGTATTAATTCCGATATTAGCTATAGTTACAACGGTTGCGTTGATCAACTTATTTCTCAATTATAAACGGTTGACCTCTTCCGTAATAACAAAAACCAATGCTAGTATGGAAATATTTCTTGACGGCTGCTTAGCGGAAATCCGGCATTTAAATGTCGTGCTTGAAGTAACCAAACAAACGCTGGTCGAAAAACATATAGCAATAGCGAGAACGGTCGTGGAAATATTAGACAGTGCGCCCGATAAGATGTCGCCTGAGAGATTGCGGCAAATCGCGGAACCGCTGGATATAATAGAATTGAGCGTCGCCGATTCTAACGGTATCATTACGGCAAGCAGCGTCCCGAAATACATAGGCTTTGATTATAAGTTACACGAACCGACAAAAATATATATGAAGCTGACGGACGGTACTCTGACCGTGTTGAGCGAGGAACCGCGCGCGTCTACGTTCGAGGGCGATGTGGGCGACATTAATCAATATACCGGTATCGCGCGGAAAAACGGCGGCTTCATCCAGATTGGTTTTAACGCCGGTGTAATCGGCAATCTACAGAAAGAACTCAATATTTACAATACAATAAAGGAGATGAAAATAGGGCGCAACGGTTTTGGAATGATACTGTCTAATGGATTTATAACAGCGCACCCTAACGGAGATACGTCGGATGTATCGGGCGAGGATTGGTATAAAATCGTTAGTTCCGGCAACGGTTTCACATGGCTCAATATAGACGGCACACAATATCACGTGGGGTACAAGAATGAAAATGGCAATACCGTTGTCGCTCTTGTGCCGGAGCATGAGTGTCACATGGAACGCGACCAACTTTTTCTTGACACAGTAATTTTATTGATAATAATGCTCGTTATCATAATCATCGTTATTAATTTTGTTATTGAGGCAACACTGGAACCGCTTAACCGAGAAATAAAAAAAATGAATCAAATGTTTACCGACTTGGATTTGAAACATGGGGAAGATAAACTTCATAAAAATGAAGTCGAGTCGCTAAATAATTTTTTACACTTGACCATAACTGACCAACTTACCGGTATTTATAACAGGCGGTATCTTGACGGCAGCTTAAAGAAGATAATAAAACTACATTCCCGTACCGAAAGCAGTTTAAGCGTGCTATTGATAGACATTGATCATTTTAAAAAATACAACGACACTTACGGTCATGACGCGGGTGATACTTGTCTAAAAACAGTCGCGGGTATTCTTTCCGAATGTGTAATAAGGAAAGAAGACTTTGTCGCAAGATACGGCGGCGAGGAATTTGCCGTTATTCTACCGAATACCGATGAGAGCGGCGCTAAACAGGTCGCGGAAAGAATGTTGGAAAAAGTGCGTGAATGTAATATACCTCACAAAGTAAGCGATACCGCAGGTTATGTGACTATTTCAATTGGCGGCACAACTAATATCATTAATCATTTACAGCATGGAAGCGATTATATCAAAGCCGCCGATAAAGCGTTATACGAATCAAAAAGAAACGGGCGCGACAGATATACCGCAGGAAAATTTTGAATATAAATTTGACTTTATTCTTCCCCGGATATTATATTTATTGGATGACGTACTAACCCGTGCGCTGTTAATACGAGCTAAAACGAAGGCGGCAAGACTTGAGGTGTTGAACGCTATGGACAAAAAAATAACCGGATTGCGGCTGAAATTCACGCTAATCCTATGCGGGTTCGGCATAATTTGCTCCGCAACCATCGGATTGCTGGTATACGTCCAATATCATGACTGCGCCATCTCGTCGCTGCAAAACACCCTGCGGAACGCCGGAAGATTGGTCGAGTCCCAAATGCCCGTTTTAGGCGACGCGGCCTTTATCCGCCAAGAGGGAATCGCGGAGTCCGAGGCGTATATGAATATACTCCGGGAACTGCAAAAATATAACGACGCGTTCGGCTTCACCTTCATTTACCTTATCGAAAACGGCGCGGACGGGTTCACTTTCTTGTTAGACACCGACAAAGTGGGTAAAAACACCGACAGCACATTTCTTAAAGCCGCCTCCGCCGAGGTGGTGACGCACTTGCGTAAAGCGATCGAGGCTCGGCAAGTAACGCTGTCCGATATATACACAAGCAAGTACGGAACGTTCATGTCCGCCTTTGTCCCGGTTATCAGGCAAGACAAGGTTGTCAGCATTATCGGGCTCGACTACGACGCGTCGTTCGTCCGCTCATTGGAGCGGCGGGCGTTATCGCACGTAATTGCCAGCCTTATTATGACGACGGTGTTTGTGCTTATAATGGCGGTAATAAGTTCAAAGATGTTCGTGGCGCTCGTGAGGGAGACGGATGATCTAAACAAACAGCTGCTATCCAAAAACGAGCGTTTGGCGGTCTTATCGACCACGGACGAGCTGACCAAACTGAATAACAAACGCTCATTTATGGAGTACATGGACATAATATGGAAGCAAAACCACCGCCTGAATCTTCCCATAACCGTGTTGATGATAGACGTGGATTACTTTAAGAAATACAACGACACATTGGGGCATCTGGAGGGCGACAACGCGCTTGTGGCCGTGGCGCGGTGCATAAAGGGCCACGCCAAAAGGGAGACGGATTTCACGGCGAGATTCGGCGGCGAGGAGTTTGTGTGCGTGCTCCCGTTCATGGAGAAGGACGAAGCGGTCAACTTCGCGAGGGCTTTGGTAAAAAAGGTCGAGGCCATGAAAATCCCCCATCCGGCGAGCGACCTTTCGGAATACCTGACCATAAGCATAGGCATGGCCGCCGCGGTGCCCGACGCCGGCGATTCGTACATTAGGCTATTGAACGAGGCGGACAAGGCGCTGTACATGGCCAAGGGGTCGGGAAGAAACATGCTTGTGGTCGGCTGAACATAATAACTTGCGCCGCCCGCCCGCCATATATTATATTATAGCGTTTGTATTTTGATATACACCATAAACAAAAATGACGGGGGTTATAATGGCGGCTGTTAAGAAGTCGATATCTATCAGGCTGAAGCTTTTCATATTTTCCGTGATGCTGTTTCTGTTGATCGTAACGGCGGGCGGCGCGGCCTTTTTTATCTCTATGAGAGGCATAATAGAGGATAACATAGACGGCGAGACCGCCGGGATGCTCAGTATAGAGCGGAACAAATTGGAGAGTTCCGTGAAAGGCGAGATCGCCATCGCCCTCAAAATGGCCTCGTCGCCGCTAATTATAAGGCACTTTCTGAACCCGGAGGACACCGCTCTCAAAACAATCGCCTTTGAGGAGATACAGGGGTACCGCAACGCTTTCGGCACCAAAACCGCCTTTTGGATAAGCGACGCGGACAAAAAGTTTTACTCCGACGACGCCTTTGTGTATGTGGTGGATCCGACGGACAAGAGCAACTACTGGTACCCGATGACCTTGAACGAGACCGACAAGTACAACTTCAACATAAACTATAACGATCAGGTGAAGAAGATTTTGCTCTGGATAAACGCGGTTGTGAGGGACAAAACCGGCAAACCGGCGGGCGTAGTCGGGACCGGCATAGACCTCACCTCCTTCGCCGACGCGATTTACAATGATTACACCGGCAAGGCGGATCTCTATTTTTTCAACGGGTTTTATGAAATAACGGGGGCCAAGAACGGCAAGCTTGTGTCCGAGAAGAAAAAGCTCGACGCGGTGCTCGGGGCGGCCGACGCCAAGACTGTCGCCGACGCCGCCAAAAAACTGAAAGCGGGCGAAAACAAGGTTCTCCACTTACCGGCCGGCGAGGCGGTGATCACCGCCGTCCCGGCCTTGGAGTGGTACGCAGTCGCGATCCGCCCGGTCACAAGGGCCGACTACGAAACCTCCATGACGACGCTCTTCATCATCGTGCTCGCGGTTATAGCGGTGATATTCGTGATCTTCAACGTCCTTGTCGCGCAAATGCTCAACCCGCTGCGCAAAATGACCAAGGTGCTGCGGCAGACCTCCGAAGACTGGGATCTGACGCGGCGTTTGGAGGTGAAAAAACGCGACGAGATAGGGATCGTCGCCGGTTCCGTCAACGAGTTTATGGAGAAATTACATTCCACTATAAGGACATTGAGCAGAATGAGCGCCGGTGAAGGCGACGGCCACGGAGACCTGACCATACGCTTCGAGGAACTCGGCAAGGGCGATTTCGGGCAGATGGCGGATGGCCTGAATAAGCTGATGGAGAGGCTGCACTCCACCATAAAGACGACTCAAACGGAAGCGAAGAACCTGTCGAACACCTCCGTTGCGCTGTTCGAACTCTCGAATGTGCTCTCCCGCTCTTCCGAGACCACGCTTGCGGAGTCTATAAGCGTTTCTCGGCAAAGCAGTGAGACGAGCGAGAACGTTCAGGGCATAGCGAGCGAGGCGGCTCGGGCGAGCGCCGGCGCCGAAGAGCTCTCGTCCACCGCGGAGCAGATGGGTTCCAACATGAACACCGTCATCAAAGACGTAGGGGAGATGAACGAGAGCTTCAACAAAATCACCGCCAATACGCGAGAGTCAAAAGCCATAGCAATAAACGCTATTGACAAAGCGACGTCCGCCATGAGCGCAATGGACGCGCTGGAAGCGGCGGTTGGAGAAATCGGGCAATTTACCAATGTCATCAAGACCATAGCCAAAAAGACAAATCTGCTCGCCCTCAACGCCTCGGTGGAAGCGGCGCGCGCCGGAGATGCCGGCAAGGGATTCGCGGTCGTGGCCAGCGAGGTTAAACAATTGGCAAACCAGAGCGCGTCAAACGCCAACGACATCACGCTGCGCATAGAAAATATCCAAGCCGGAACCGCCGACGCCATATGCGTCATAAGGGAGATTTCCGCCATCATAACAAAAATGAGCGAATCCGCGAACGCAATATCCGAGAGCGTGGAACAACAGATAAAAGTAAGCGAAGACCTCACCGACACGGCCAAACAGACAAACGTAGGCGCGCAGCATGTGGTCTCGGCGATAGGCGAAGTCGCCGCGTCCATACAAACCTCCGCCAAACACGCCGGCGTAGCCGCCGAGGGCGCGCAACGCGTATCCGACAGCATAGGCGTCATCCGTAACGCCGCGGAAAAAACAAACGACCAGTCCACGGAACTGAAAGAGGCGGCAAACTCACTGAAAAATATGGCGGAACACTTGGATTCAATAGTTCGCCGGTTTAAGACGTAATGATAAAAATTGACTTTAACGCAAACAAAGATTGGATTCTTTAAATTGAAACTCAAGCACAAACTGCCGTTAATCCTATTTATCGCCTTTGTCGCCATCATCACCTTAACGTTTACGGTGTCGCTTACCAAATCCGCTAAGAGCGCGAGGGAGTCGCAGTATGAGATGGGGCGGTCGATGGCCGCGGCTCAGTCGGAGAAGGTAAGGGGGTTTTTGGAGAATAAAATAACGGAACTCAAGGCGCTGGAGAAGAACATTCAGGCGATAATACGCCTTAGCGACAAGGACAAGGCCGACATCTTGGGCAAACTCCTGTACTCCATATCCGACCAACCCGTTGTTTCCGACGTCTACGTGACATTCGAGAGAGGCGCGTACTTCGGCGCGGACAAGACCGAAGCGGGCAAGTATTACAATATAGAGGCGTTCCTGTCGGAGTCGGGCAAGCGGGAGATATTTTTAGACCCCGTAGAGGTGGCCGACGACGACGAGTGGTACAACGGGCCTAAGGAGACGAAGAAGATTCACATGACCGAGCCGTACGGCTGGACATATCCCGACGAAAAACGCGAGCGCAAGATGTTTACGCTGAGCGTCCCCATAATGGCGGACGGAAAATTCGTGGGCGTCGCGGGGATAGACCTGCAATTAGACTTGTTGCAGAAACATCTGTTCGACAAGATGATAGACGACAAGAAGGGCGCATACGCGGTATTGGTATCCAACAACGGATTGATGGCGACGCACCCTATGGAAAAATTGATGCTCGGCGAGATAGGCGAAGACATGGAGGCCGCGGAGCGTCAGGCGCTCAAGGACGCGGTCAAAAACGGCGAGTACCGCCGCGTGTTAACGAAGAGCCTCAGGACGGGCGATTTTTCCCTTGTTTCCTACGTTCCGATGTTACCCAACGGGCTTGAGTCGCCGTGGTCTATCGCGTCCTCCGTATCTCTCGACGTGGTGCAAACCGAGGCGAAGAGGGAGCAGGGCGATTTGATAATGCTTGGCATTTCCTGCGCCGCGGCGTGGGGGATATTTCTCTTGCTGTTCATGTCCGCCATCTTCGGCAACATCACGCGCACCGTCGCGGCGTTAGGCAAGATGACCGAGGGCGACGGCGACCTGACCATCCGCTTCGATGAGCGCGGCAAAGACGAGTTCGGCCAGATGGCGCGGGGCTTGAACAGTCTTATGGAGAAACTTCATACCACGATAAAGACGACGCAGGCGGAGGCTAAGAACCTGTCGAGCACCTCTTCGGCATTGCTCGGCCTTTCGGACGTGCTGTCGAAATCCTCCGAGACCACGCTTGACAATTCGGTAAACGCCTCCCTCAAGAGCGACGAGGCGAACGAGAACGTTCACGGCATCGCGAGCGAGGCGGAACGCGCGAGCGCCAACGCGTCGCTTCTCTTGACCACCGCGGACAAGATGGGGTCGAACATAGACACGGTCATAAGCGCGGTGGAGGAGATGTACGAGAGTTTCGGCAAGGTGACCGCCAACACGCGGGTGTCGAAGACGGTCTCCGGCGAGGCCATAGAGAAAGCCGCGAACGCGATGAGCGTGATGGACGCGCTTGGAGCGTCGGTGAAAGAGGTCGGGCAGTTTACCGACGTCATCAAGACCATCGCCAAAAAGACGAATATGCTCGCGCTCAACGCCTCGGTGGAGGCGTCGCGGGCCGGTGAAGCCGGAAAGGGCTTCGCGGTGGTGGCGGGAGAGGTCAAGCAGTTGGCGAATCAAAGCGCCTCAAGCGCCAACGACATATCGCGCCGCATAGAGAATATCCAAACATGCACAGCCGCCGCCATCAATGTCATAAGGGAGATTTCCGCCATCATCACAAAGATAAGCGAGACCGCGAACTCTATATCCGAGAGCGTGGAGCGGCAGATGAAAGTGAGCGAAAACATGATGGACATGGCCAAACAGACAAACGCGGGCGCGCACCAAGTAGTCCAAGCGGTAGGCGACGTGGCCGCGTCAATACAGACGTCCGCCGAACACGCGAGCGTGGCCGCCGACGGCACGAAAGAGGTCTCCGACAGCATATCCGTAATCCACGAAGACGCGGGAAAGACGAACGCATATTCCACAAAACTGAAAGAAGCGGCAAACTCGCTCAAGAATATGGCCGAGGGGTTGGACTCGATTGTCTGCCGGTTTAAGACGTGATGAACGCCCATGCCTCCGCTTTTGAAAGCCGCCTGTGAATCCCCAACCCCCCGCCGGAAGATCGGGCGGCGGCGGCGCGTAAAAAAATTTATTACCGCGCCCGCCGATTAATTATATTCTATATCATACGGGCGGCGGACGGCTTTCCGCCCCGCCCACGGCCTCACAGACTACGAAACGGAGCGGCCCTGTGAAGGGAAGCCATGTCGCCATCACCGGCGTAGAAAAGCACTTCGGCGATTTCCACGCGCTGAAGAGCGTCTCCATTGACATCAAAAAGGGCGAGTTTTACTCGCTTCTAGGCCCCTCCGGTTGCGGAAAGACCACGCTCTTGCGCATTATCGCCGGGTTCGAGGAGCCGTCTAAGGGGTCGGTGCTCCTCGACGATCGCGACGTGGTGCCCGTACCCGCCAACAAGCGGCCGGTCAACACCGTTTTCCAATCCTACGCCCTCTTCCCCCACCTGACCGTCTTCGAGAACGTGGCCTTCCCGCTGCGCCTCAGGAAGATGGATAACGCCGCGGTCAAGGCCAAGGTTCAGGAGTTTCTGGAACTGGTCAAACTGCCCAAAGAGGGCAAGAAACTCCCGGCGCAGCTCTCCGGCGGGCAGAAACAGAGGGTGGCCATAGCCCGCGCCCTCATAAACGAGCCAAGCGTCCTCCTCTTGGACGAGCCGCTTTCGGCGCTCGACGCCAAATTGCGCCAGCACATGCTCATAGAGCTCGACGCCATCCACGACAAGATAGGCATTACATTTATATACGTGACCCACGACCAGCAGGAGGCGCTGAGCGTCTCCGACCGCGTGGCGGTGATGAACGAGGGTCAGGTGGTGCAGGTCGGAACGCCGTTCGAGATTTACGAGAGTCCGAGCGACCCGTTCGTGGCGCACTTCATCGGCGAGACGAACTACATCAGCGGAACCGTGGCGGAGGTCATAGGCGACAAGCACGCCAAGGTCGATTTCCCGGACATCGGCACCCTCTTCGTTTACCAAGACAAACCGCTCGCGGCGGGCGACAAGGTCAAGGTGACGATACGCCCGGAGAAGATACGCATCTCCTCCGACAAGCCCTCCGCACTCGGCGACCAGATGAACCTGCTTGAGGGCGGCGTGGACGAACTCATCTACTCCGGCTTCCAAAGCAAGTTCTTCGTGCGGGTAAGCGAGCGGGCTACGTTTAGGGTATTTAGGCAGCACGTCAAGTTCTTCATGGACGAGAAGGCCATCAACTGGAAGGACAAAGTCTTCATTTGGTGGAACGACAACGACGGCTACGTGGTGGAGGTGGAGAAACCGTGAAGAAGAACTACGGCCCGGTCTACGTCGCGCCTTTAACCGTGTGGCTCGGGGTGTTCTTTGTCGTCCCGGTCAGCATAATAGTGTATTACAGTTTTCTGAAAAAGGGTTTCAACGGCGGGGTGACGCACGAGTTTTCGCTCGACGCTTTCAGGGCGCTCTACAACCCGACCATATTCAAGATAGCGTTTAACACTTTTTGGGTCGCCTGCGCGTCAACGGCGGTGATGGTGGCGCTCGCAATCCCAGCCTCCTACTTCATGGCGCGCAGCCGGCATAAAAATTTGTACATGTTGCTGGTGATAGTCCCGTTTTGGACAAACTTTCTGATACGGGTGTACGCGTGGATGGCGATTCTCGGCAACAACGGCATTCTGAACAGCACGTTAATCTCGATGGGTGTGATACACGAGCATATACAATTCCTATACAATACCAACGCGGTGATACTGGTGACGGTCTACACATATTTGCCGTTCGCGATACTGCCGCTTTACTCCACGATAGAGAAGTTTGATTTCTCATTGGTGGAAGCGGCGCGGGATCTCGGGGCGACGAAGTTGACCGCGACAATGCGTATCCTGTTGCCCAACATCCGCGGCGGGATAACGACGGCGGTTCTGTTCACCTTTATTCCCGCTTTCGGCAACTACGCCGTCCCGCAGATTATCGGCGGTAGCGATTCGTACATGTTGGGCAACGTGATAGCGAGGGAGCTGACGGTAACGCGGAATTGGCCGCTCGCCTCGTCCATATCGATGGCGCTCACCGCCCTTACGACGCTCGGCGTCCTGCTCTTTATGCGCTTTAACCGCTCGTCGATGGAGTCGGCGAGAGAAAATTCGGGAAAGGGGGCTACGGCATGAGAAGCGCGAAGCCCACCGGAAAATTTTCGCTCGGCATGTTCATACTGACTATTATATTTTTATACATGCCGCTTGTCATTCTTGTCGCCTACTCGTTCAACAACAGCAAGATGATGGCGTGGGGCGGTTTTTCGCTGCGCTGGTACAACGAACTGTTCTTCAGTTCGGAGAACCTGTGGCACTCTTTCTGGAACAGCGCCGTAATAGCCGTAACCTCCGCGACGGTAAGCACCGCGATAGGCACGCTTGGGGCGATCGGCCTCTACTGGTACAATTTCAAGTTCAAGAAAGCGATAAGGGTCGCCGCGTTTATCCCGATGTTAATCCCGGAGATAATAATAGGCGTGTCATTGCTGATATTCTTCGCGGGAATAAAGTTAAAACTGAGCCTCTTCACAATCTTTTTAGCGCATACGACGTTCAACATCCCGTTTGTACTGATGGTAGTGATGGCGCGTTTGGAGGAGTTCGACTTCACGATAATAGAGGCCGCCTACGACTTAGGCGCCGGGGAGCTGCAAACGCTGTCAAAAGTAATTTTGCCCGCCGCGTTTCCGGGCATAATATCGGGCTTTCTGATAGCGGTGACGCTATCCCTTGAAGACTTTGTGATAACATTCTTCGTCTCCGGCCCCGGTTCGTCAACATTGCCGCTGCACATATATTCGATGATCCGCTTCGGCGTGTCACCGGTGATAAACGCGCTCTCTGTAGTAGTGATAGCCGGTACTGTAGTATTGGCGGCGTTGTCTCGAAATGTGGTGAAGTATATGTTTCAGAAGTGAAGAACGTTGTTTGGATTATATGATTAAAAACAATCTAACAAGGAGAATGTATGAGAAAGACCATCCGTACCATCTGTACCGCGGCAATAGCCGTTGCCGCCCTATTAACCGTTTTAGGTTGCGGCTCGGACAAGCCCAAACTCTTCATCTACAATTGGACTTACTATATCCCCGAAGAGGTGATAAAGGATTTCCAGAAACGTTACGGCGTGAAAGTCGTCTACGACATGTACGCTTCCAACGAGGAGATGTACGCCAAACTGAAAATCAGCGGCGGCAAGTACGACCTCGTCTTCCCCTCAGGCGACCACGTCTCCATCATGATAAGCGAGGGGATGCTGGAGGAGATCGACAAGAGCCGTTTGACGAACTTCGCCAACTTGGACACGAATGTTCTGCCGCTCATAAAGTTCGACCCCGGCCTCAAGTACAGCGTCCCCTACGCGATGGGCACCGCGGGCATATCCGTAAGCAAGAAGAACTATCCTGAGTACAAGAAGAGTTGGCGTATACTTGAAGACCCCGCCCTCAAGGGACGCATAACAATGCTGGACGACATGCGCGAGGTGTTGGGCGCGGCGCTCAAGACGCTGGGCTGCTCGGTCAACTCCACCGACACCGCGGAGTTGATGAAGGCGAAGGATTTGGTCATGGAGTGGAAGAAGAGCGTGGTGAAGTTCGACTCCGAGGCCTTTGGAAAGGGTTTTGCGGCGGGAGAGTTCTGGGTGGTGCAAGGCTACGCGGAGAACGTATTCTCCGAATTGGATGAAAACGCCGCCAAAGACGCCGAGTTCTTCATCCCCGAAGAGGGCGGGCCGATGTACATGGACAACATGGTGATACTCAAAGGGGCGAAGAACATAGACTTGGCCTACCAGTTCATCAACTACATCCACGAACCGGAGGTTTACGCGAAGATAATGGACTTCTTCATGCTGCCCTCTATAAACGTACCGGCGAGGGCGCACATGAAGGTAACGCCGCATTACCAAATAGAGGATATGTTGAAGAACTCGGAGTTTAAGGAGGATCTGGGCGGGTATTTGGAGTTGTACAATAATTTATGGCAGGAGATACGCGTTGGTAAGTGACGGCGGCCGGTTATTAATCGGCTGCTGGTGATTAACGGCGCGGAGACGCAATGTTTTGCGTCTCCCGTAATAAAAATCGGGAGCGCGGTCAATAGCGAATCCGGTTCTATGTAACAAAAGACAGGAGTGTGTCAATATGAACATAATATCCGAACTCTTCGCCCCCATACCGATGATCGCCTTGGCCATAGCCGTCTTCGTTTTGGCCTTGGTGTGGGTGCTTTCCCGCTACTTCAGCATGCCTCCGGCGTTTAAAATAAAGGAGGAGTTCCGCGACGAGGTGCGCTTTATGCTCATCAACGAAGAGCTGAGCAAGATCGCGCAAGAGAAAGCGGAGGCGGAGAGATTGGAGAAAGAGGCCGCTGAGAAGGAGAGGGAGAAGAGAATCGCGGAGAAGAAGGCGGCGAGGGAAGCGGCGCAGGCCGGCAATAACTGAGAATAATGTATAAAAATTTTCATAAAATACTTGACTCCGCACACGTTTATATATTATTTTTGTATGGAATATAAAGTCAATATGGGGGGTGTCCGGGCGGCGTCTTGGGCCGGCTAATCTTTCAAACGTTACTGTGGAGGATGCGTGAAAAGGATATTTAAGATATTGATTCCGGTTGTCGTCTTGGGCGCGGCGGCTTTGGGGGGGTATTTTTACTACAAAAGCAGCGTCGCGTACGCCGCGTTATCCATACATTCCGCGGTGAAGAATCGTGATTGGGGCAAGTTCTCGGAATTTGTCGATGTCGACGCTGTGTATGAATCGGCAATGACCCGTTTGGTCGGCGAAAGCGACTTTGCGAGAGACATTTCCGCCGCTATGAAAGATGCCACCATAGACGGGTTAAGAAAAGCGATTAATGAGGAAAAACCTTCCGGTAGCGACAGCGGCGGGATTTCCGTGGGTGATATCTATGGTTTGCTGAAAATAATAAAGACTTCCTCAAAGGGGGAGTTTGTCATAGTGGATATTCCGCTGGAAACTAAAGACCTTAACATTAAAACGCCTGACGTTGAGGTGCCGGATGTTAAGATAAATATTACGTTTACTTTCAAAAAAAGCGGCGGGCATTTGGTGTTATGCGGTATCGGCACGGATTTAAATAACGAGGGTATCATGACCTTGGGAGAGGCGCTGGTAGGCGGCTCTTTGAAAGGTGTCTTTTAAACAGGGGCTTATTTATGAATAAAAAGACGGGTATTATACTGCTGTTGGCGTTATTCGTGTTTTTCGCCGCTTGTTCGCGGAAGCATACGGCGTCTCCGCACTCTCAGGATACCGTGTTTCCGAGAGTGGGGCAATGGAAGATAGAGGGTGAGGACAGCAAGCGTTGGACGGGTAATTTGGTAATTAACGGCGTGGGCGGCCAAGAGTTTGTAGGTTACATTGACTGGTATTACAGCCCAAGCGGAGAGTATGTTGGGAAAGAGGAATTCAGAGGGGTTTATGACGCCAAATCCAGAAAAGCGGTAATGACGGGTTATAATGTCTCCGCTCCCGACAAATTAGCGTTAGGCGTATACCAAGCCTACTTAGCCAAAAACGGCAAAGATTTCGTCTCCGGCATTTGGGGCGGCGAGGGGACGCCGCCCGACTTCGGCGGTTGGGAGGCGAAATTCCAAACGGCGGAGCTTATGCCGAACGTGCGGGAGTACCTTGACAGGGCATCCTCGAGTTTTCAAGACAATAAATTTGACGACGCCGTTAAAGACGCTTCCGAGGTGATTAAATTAACCAATGGCGCAGGAGAAGAAGCGGCGGGGGCATTCGCCATACGCGCTTTGGCGTATCTTGAAAAAAGGGACTATGGCCGGGCTATCGAGGATTTTACCGCGACTATTCGAATAATACCGGATGCCAAATTATATGCCGTGCGCGGCTTGGTCCACATTGAAAATGAGAATTATGATATGGCCATTGAGGATTTTAACACGGCCATTAAAATGGAGCTTGACGCGGGTATGTATCTCGAGCGCGCCAAGGCGTATTTTTTTAAAAAGAACAATGATCAGGCCATTGAGGACGCCTCTAACGAGATTCGATTGTATCCTGACGGCGACAATGTGTGGGACGCGTACTTGGTGCGTTCCGACGCGCATAGGGAAAAAGGGAACAATGATCAGGCCGAGGAGGATTTTTCCGCCGCCCTTAATGAGGAATCGGATCACGCGAAAGTGTATAACAGCCGCGCTTGGACCTACGCGCATTACTTGAAAAAAGACTTTGACCGCGCTATCGCGGACGCTTCTAACGCTATAAAAATCAAACCTGACGCGGCGGCCTACTATGACACCCGCGGCTGGGCGCACTTGGGTAAAGGCGACTATAACAGCGCGGCTGACGACTTTTCCAAGGCGCTGGAGCTTGAGCCCGATTTGGCGGAATCCAAAGACGGTTTGGAGAAAGCCAAGGCGGCGCGCGCGGCGGCGAAGTGAGCGTACTGTCCGCTCACACCTCTTGAACGTAGGTCTCCGCTTTTTCCCACTCGCTTCCGATGGTGTCGAAGAGCCTCTCCAGGTTCACGCCGTCCAGATTGAGAGTATCCCAGGCGATGTCGTCGATCATGGGGATCTTTTTGTCGCCGCCGTTTCCGTAGCCCAGCGCTCTGGCGAAGATGTCGGCGCAGTGGACTATGGCGGTCAGCTTGGGGTCGTCGTTCTCCGCGGGGGCGGCCGGGTTGTGGTGCGACGAGACGGCGCCCAGGATTTTCGCGGGGAGGCGCCACTGCTCTATGAGCATGCCGCCGATCTCCTGGTGGTTTATGCCGAGGATTTTGCACTCAGTGTCGTAGAAGAGGGTTTTCGTTTTTTCGGCGCACTCGACCACGCGGGAGAAATCGTTCGGCGCAAGTTGGAAGAGCACCACTTTGCCGATGTCGTGGAGCAGACCGGCGACGAAGCACTCCTCCTGGAACTCGTACCCTACGGCGCGGGCGAGGCACTGGGCGGAGACGCCGCAGGCCAAGGAGTGTTTCCAAACGGCCCGCGAGTTGAACAAGCCGCCGCTGTTCGTCTTGAAGATGTCGAGCACGGAGGCGGTGAGGACGATGTTCTTTACGGTGGAGAAGCCCAAAAGCACCACGGCGTGGCTGATGCTCCCGATTTTGCCGGGGAATCCGTAGAAAGCCGAGTTGACGAGTTTCAGCACCCTTGAGACCAACCCCTGGTCTGTCTTTATGGCCAAGCCGAGTTCTTCGGCGTTTGTGGCCGGATTTTGGAGCATCCGCGTGATACGCGCTATGACGGCCGGTTGGGTTTGCAGGCTCTTGATGGAGTGCAGCCCGCCCAAGGACTGTAGACGCTCGGAGAGGTCGCCGCGTATCAGTGTTGGCATACTTACTCACCGCCTTGCTGTCGGATTTTGTAGTTGCAGACGGCGTCGAAAATTTTCCTCATTTTTGCGCTGTCCAGCGTGCCGAAGAATATGTCGTACAGCTCGCTCTTCGTTTCGACGGCCGACCGTACCCTAGATCCGGCGGATCCGCCGCGGCCCTCCTCGCCCTCTATATATACGTAGGCGATGCCCCAGTTGCGTAACCGTCTGCCCATGGCCGGGGTGATGGCGGCGCCCTTGTTCATCAGGACGTTTCCGGACTGGCTTGTCACGTCGGCGGCTATCACGTCGCCCAAAGTTATTTGATCGGTGGCGATTTTGCGCATAGCGGAGGCTCTGCTAAAGTTATTAAGGGTAAAGGTCGAACGATTAAAAAGAGGCGGCATCCAGATTTGAACTGGAGATAAAGGTTTTGCAGACCTCTGCCTTACCACTTGGCTATGCCGCCTAATAAAAAAGGCTCCTTCCCGACGAAAGAAGCCCCCGCAGTTGAAATATGCGGGGGCGCGCAGGCCGCCGCTGACGGAAAACGCACAAAATTGGAGCGAGAGACGGGACTTGAACCCGCGACAGCTACCTTGGCAAGGTAGAGCTCTACCACTGAGCTACTCTCGCGCTGAAAGAATAAAATAATATATTTGCGTGCGCGAGTCAAGATTTTTTTTTAATTTTTTTACCCGGCCCTATTCCATAGCCTCCCACCGAATCTCCACACCCCGGTCCCTGTGCGCCACCAGAATGTTGATGATCTCCGTGTACCACGGCCGCGCCGCCGCTATAAGAAGGACGTCCGCTTTGCACCCGGACAGCGCCTGAGCCAGGTCGTTTACGCCGCCCAGCACCGGATAGCCCTCTATCTGCGCCTTTCCCGGGGCGTCGTCGGCTTGGCCGATCCGTATGAGCCCGGCGACCCGCGGGAAGCCGCGCTTGCCGTCCGTGCCCCTTATGTAGCGGACGATGTCGTCGTCGTGCCCCACAATGAGCGCGCTCTCCGGCGTGAAAATCCGCCCGCGCAGCCCCTTAATCAAAAACGGCAGCGCCTCGCGCCACACGATGGACGCGGCGAGCGCCAGACCGGCCGCTATCCCAAAGCTCTCCACGCTGTACGGCGTCAGGAAGTGCACCCCGGACAAAAACAGCGCGCAACTCAGCAGCCCCGAAAAAAAAGTGTTCTTTATCGAATAGTGTTTGACGGTATAGATGCCGTTGTAAACGAACAGAAACAAAAAAGCGAAGCTCAATATGGCGTGCATACCGACAAGCGGCAGTATCCGTCCGCCGTCATAGACGGACTCCCCCGTCAACAGCGTCGCAAGCGGCGACAACCCTACCCACGCCGCGGCGTTTACCGCAACCGCGTCCATGAGCAGCGCGACGACAGAACGCGCTATGATCGAACCGATATTCAGCGTCCCCTGAAAAACTATCCCAACCCAAATCAGCCACCACGGGAAGACCATCTCCTGAAGTTTGCGGTACTTGCTGAAGAAGATGATCATAGCCTCATAGAAGTAGAAGCGCGAGCGAATCTTGCGCTTGGAGGAGCTCTTCCCCTTTTGGTGGACGATCTTGATCTGCGGGTAGTACCATACCTCGTGCCCGGCGTGGGAAATCCTGTAGCAAAGGTCTATGTCCTCGCCGTACATGAAGAAGCGCTTATCGAACCCGCCGATCTCGTTGAAGAGCGTGCGCCTCATGAACATGAACGAGCCGGAGATAACGTCCACCTGCGCCATGGTGTCCTCGTCCATGTAGGTGAGGTGGTAGCGCCCGAAGCGCTTGCTTTTGGGAAACAGGTAGCTCAAACCGGCAAAGTAGTAAAAAGCCACCGCCGGCGTGGGGATCGAGCGGCGGCAGCTGAGCTGGAGCGTGCCGTCCGGATTCAGAATCTTAGGCCCCATCAGCCCAGCCTTAGGGTGCGCCTCCATGAACTCCACAGCGTCGCAGAGCGTGTTGGCGGAGATGACGGTGTCGGGATTTAAGAACAGCAGATACTCCCCCCGCGCCGCTTCCACGCCGATGTTGCAAGCCTTGCCGAACCCGACGTTGGTTTTGAGCTGTATCCACTGCGCCTCATGAAATTTGGAGGCCACTATCTCACGCGACCCGTCGCCGGAGGCGTTGTCTATGATTATCACCTCGCAACGGTCGTAAAGCTTCGCCAAACGCAGGGAGTACAGGGCCTCTATGAGACAGTAGGGGACCTTGTAGTTTACTATTACGATAGATATCAGTATATCTTTGTCTTTGTCGGTTATTGTTGACATTAGTGTGTCCGAGTTTTTATCTTTATTTAGACGGAAGGCTTCGCCTTCCATAGATAAATCGGGGGCTAAACCCCCGATTTTCAGTCAACTGCAAAGTCAAAGTCAAAAACCTTAGGTTGTAAGTCTTTTGACTTTGACTGAAAATGCGGGGCTTGGCCCCGCATTTATCTATGGAGCCGAAGGCTCCGTCTTAAAAAGATTTATCTTTAAAGATTTTGACTTAATTCCGTTTTTTATGCTTCTTCCTGAAAAGCGATTTCACTCTTAGTTTCCACACCAAGAGCGCCGCTTCTTTTATTATTTTGGTTGACATCTTTGACACGCCGCGCTGCCTGTCGGTGAAGATTATCGGGATCTCCTTGATTTTGAAACCGCTCTTCCAGGCGAAGAAATTTACCTCTATTTGGAAAGAGTAGCCGGACGAGGCGATTCCGTTTAGGTCGAGCGATTCGAGCACGGAGCGGCGGAAGCATTTGAAGCCTCCGGTGCTGTCGGCTATGCGCAGGCCGGTCACTAGGCGGGCGAACATGTTGCCGAAGTAGCTGAGGAGAAGCCGCGACATCGGCCAGTTGACGATGTTGACCCCGTTTATATAGCGCGACCCTATGACGAGGTCGGCGGATTGCGCCGCCTCTATGAACTTGGGCAGGTACTCCGGGTTGTGCGAGAAGTCGGCGTCCATCTCGAAGATGTACTCGTAGCCGCGCTCCAGCGCCCATTTGAAGCCGGCGATGTAGGCGCGACCGAGCCCCTGCTTTGCCGCGCGGTCGAGTACGAACAGCCCCTCGACCCCGCCGGCCGCCATCTCCTTGACCGCGGCGCTTGTGCCGTCGGGAGAGGAGTCGTCCACAACGAGGACATGTACCCCGGATAGAGATTTTTTGATCTCCGGGATGATCAGCGTGATGTTCTCGCGCTCGTTGTAGGTCGGAATTATTATAAGTATCTTAGAATTGTCCATAGTCGTGTCCATGTTTAAAAAATCAAAATCATATAAGGGGAGGGCTACGCCCTCCCTCGCTCCAACCAAAATGGCTTCGCCATTTTGTTTTCCGCTACCCACCCTGCGGGGCTCCGCCCCGCAACGCCCCGTCAGATAAACATGCGCCGCTTCGCGTCGCGGTAAATCAACACCAAAACCAATGTTCTTAAAATAATATTTGCCAAAGAGCGGAGGATATTTTATTATATTATGATATCACTTAATCCTCAAATGGAGCTATACGGATGGCTATAATATTGGACGGCAAGTCTTTCGCCAAAGAGACAGAGGCGCTCATAACCGAGCGGGTTAATCGGTTCAAAGAAGTTGCGGGACGTGTCCCCCGCCTTGCCACGATACTTGTCGGCGACGACCCCTCCTCCGCCACATACGTGAAGATGAAGGGCAACGCCTGCGCCAGGGTGGGGATGCTCTCGCTCAAAATCGAGATGGGGCGCGATACGGCTACGGAGGAGCTTTTGGGGCGGATCAACGAGCTGAACGGCGATCCGCTGACGGACGGGATCCTGCTGCAGCACCCCGTCCCCAAGCAGATAGACGAGCGCGCCGCGTTTGAGGCTATTTCTATAGATAAGGACGTGGACGGCGTGACCTGCCTCGGCTTCGGCATGATGTCCATGGGGCGCGACGCCTACGGCAGCGCCACGCCGGCGGGGATCATGCGTCTGCTCGACCGCTACGAAATCCCCATAGAGGGCCGCCGCGCCGTGGTCGTCGGCAGAAGCCCGATTCTGGGCAAACCCATGGCCATGATGCTGCTCAACCGCAACGCAACGGTCACCGTCTGCCACTCCAAGACCGCCGGATTGCCGGAGATTGTACGGCAGGCCGACATCGTGGTGGGCGCGGTGGGCAAGCCGGAGTTCATACAGGCGGATTGGATAAAAGAGGGCGCCGTCGCGGTCGACGCCGGCTACCACGTTGGCGGCGTGGGCGATATAGACCTGAAAAACGCCGCGCCCAAAACAAGCGCCTATACCCCGGTGCCCGGAGGCGTGGGGCCTATGACCATCTCCACGCTGATACTGCAAACGATGCGCGCCGCCGAGAAGACGGCCGGGATCAAAGAGAAGCAATGAGCGAAAAGGTCTTCAGATCCGCGTTCATAGCCCTGTTCGGACGCCCCAACAGCGGGAAGTCCACCCTGATGAACACCGTGCTGCAAGAGCAGATTTCAATAGCCACATCCCTGCCGCAGACGACGCGGCGGAATATAAAGGGTATATACACTACGCCGGATATGCAGTTGGTCTTTATCGACACGCCCGGAATGCACAAAGGAAAACACGCGCTCAACGACGTTATGCGGGAACAAGCCGTCTCGGCGGTAAGTTCCGGTATGGACGCGGTCTGCTACCTTGTCGATTTATCCCGTGATTTCGGCGACGAGGAAAAAGACTGCGCCGAGTGCGCCGCCGCCGCGTCCGTCCCCGTGTTAATCGTGTTTAACAAAATTGACATCTGCGAAAATCCCGACGCTCAAATAAAATCGTTCCTGTCAACCTACAAGCAATTTGAAAAGTCGCCGCGCATACAGCTCTCCGCCACCGCTCCAAAATCCAAAGACATTTTTTTGACCGCGATAGACCCGCTGATACCCCCCGGCCCTATGTACTTCGACGGCGAGTCCGTCACCGACGCGAACATGCGGACGATCGCCGCCGAGTTCATCCGCAAACAGATAATACTGAACACGCGTGAAGAGGTCCCGCACGCCGTATTCGTGGAGATAGAATCCTACAAAGAGACCGCCCAAAAACACGAAATCGTCGCCGGAATACACGTGGAGACCATAGGGCAAAAGGGAATCGTCATCGGGTCTGGCGGCGCGCTGATAGAGAAGATAAAGCGGTTCGCGAGGAAAGACATAGAGCGGTTGATCGGCATGAGAGCATCGTTAAAATTGCACGTAAAAGTAACGCCGCAGTGGCGCGACGACAATAATTTTTTAAGGACTATGCAATGAAATACATAGGCCCCCACGTCTCCGCGAGCGGCGGCGTCCACAACGCCCCCGTCAACGCCCACGCCGTAGGCGCGACCGGCTTCGGCATGTTCGTCAAAAATCAACGACAGTGGAAAGCCAAACCTTTAGAGCCCGATGTTATCGACGCGTTTAAGAGCAACATGGCGCTCTACGGCTACAAACCGGAATCCGTATTAGTCCACGACGGCTACCTGATCAACATCGGCAACCCGGACGAGACCAAGAGGGAGCAGTCCGTTACCGCGTTAATCGACGAAGTGGAACGCTGCGCCGCCCTCGGCCTGACGCAACTGAACATCCACCCCGGCAGCGGACTCGGCCTCGTCACCCCCGATGAGTGCGCCGTTGTTATAGCCGAATCGATAAACACTGTTCTTGACAAAACGAGAAAATCAGGCGTATCGATAATCATAGAGGCCACAGCCGGTCAAGGCAACCTGTTGGGCGGGCGCTTTGAGGAAATAGCCGCTATTATCGATAGGATAGAGGACAAGCCGAGGATAGGGGTCTGCATAGACACCTGCCACATATTCGCCGCGGGGTATGACATTAGGGACAAACAGAGTTACAAAAAGACGATGACAGCCTTTGACGACATCGTCGGCTTCAAATATATCCGAGGCCTGCACCTAAACGACGCCAAGGCCGATATCGGCACGCATACCGATCGCCACGAGAGTATAGGAAAGGGGCGCATCGGGATAGACGCTTTTAGGATGTTGATGGAAGATAAACGGTTCGATGGGATACCGTGCGTATTGGAGACGCCTAATGAGGAGATTTGGAAGGATGAGGTGGAGATGTTGAAGGGTCTAATATGAAACCTATATCATGGTATAAATCACTAAGCCAATCACAACCGCGCCGCGAATCAGGTTATTTTTTGATTGACGGAAAGCGATCCGTTGATCATGTACTGACGCATCACCGTCAAAGCGTCCATGAACTGTTGTGTGTTGAAGATACCGCCCAATCGTATCAATCGCAATCGTCCGACATCCCCATACGGATAATCTCCGAAACACACATGAACACAATCAGCCCATCACGAACCCCGCAAGGCGTATGCGCTCTTGTACGGATACCGGACGACGTCTATACGTCAAAAATTCCCGAAGCGTCAAATAAGATTAACGGTAAAATTCTCCTATTGGAACACGTCCAAGACCCCGGCAATGTAGGAACCCTGATCCGCACCGCCGCCGCCTTCGGCGTTGACGGCGTGATAATGAGCGACCAGTGCGCCGACCCGTTCTCCCCAAAAGCCATACAATCAACCGCCGGTTCCATACTGTCTCTATGGATAAGGCGCGGTAACGGTTATCTGCGGATGATTGCCGATCTGAAAAATCACGGTTACAAACTGACAGCCGCCGATTTACAAGGAGACGAGTTACAGATTCAAGAAAGGTGCGACGGCCCCCGCATACTGGCGCTCGGCAGCGAGGGGGCGGGTCTAAGCGTCGACGTTATCAACATGTGCGACCGCCGCGTACGCATCCCCATATCAGAATCCGGCGCGGAATCTCTGAACGTCGCCGTGGCGGGGGGGATACTGATGTTTTTTTTGCGTTAGTATTGACTTTGGTTTTCCAATATATTATTTTGCATATAGGAGGAACGGTAAATGCAATTATCTTATACTTTTTGGGCAGTGAAAGAGGGCGGCTACGTCGGTTACATTAACCAATATCCTGACTATTGGACACAGGGGGGCGACGTTAAGGAACTTGAAGAGATGCTCGCCTCTCTATATCGCGATATTATGACGTTTGACGATATTCATCCGGCAGTACCTGAACATACCGGTCTTAAAACAAAAAGGGCGACCGTTGCCGGCCGCCCCCTCTCTCAATCCACAACACCGCAATTCTCTACTACCTGAGCAGCTGCAACACACTCTGCGGCTGCTGGTTCGCCTGGGCCAACATCGCTTGTGACGCTTGCTGCAGGATGTTGGTTCTGGTGAACTCCATCACTTCCTTCGCCATATCCACGTCGCGGATGCGGCTCTCGGCGGCTTGCAAGTTCTCCGCCGCCGTGTCCAAGTTCTTTATCGTGTGCTCCAAGCGGTTCTGCAACGCACCGAGAGAAGAGCGCTGATGAGAAACCTTTTGGAGAGCGTTGTTCACCGTCTCTATGGCTGTCGCGGCGCCCCACTTCGTGCTTATGTCTACGTCGGAGACGCCCAAAGCTTTGCAACGCATGTCGTTGATGGACAGGAACGTTGTTTGGCCGCTGTTGGCGCCGATTTGGGACATTATGCTGTCGTTGAGGTTCGACGAGGCGGCGTCGTACTCCGTAAAGATGAAGGTCATACTGTCCTGAACCTTCAATTCATGGTAACGGGTCTCCAAAGCGTTGCCGATGTTGGCGGAGAACTGGAAGTTCTTGCCTTGGTCGGCGAAAGTCACGCTGCCGGAGAAAGCCTTGTCGGGGTTGCCTTCGTTGATTACGGTGCCGGCCATCAGTCTGACGGAAGGATTGAGCGGCGCGGCTCCGCCTAACTGCGTACCGGCGACGAGGGTGCTGTCCTTAGCGATTAAGAATACGTCCAGTATTTTGCTGAGGTTGTCGCCGTACGCGATATCCTGCGCCAATTTTACGCTACCCTGCTCAACGAATATATCTCCGGTGGCGGTCGTCGGGTCGGCAAGCGTACCCTTGTGTGTGAGAACAGTGCCGTCCTCAAGCGTTATGCTCTTACCGGCAGAGACCATTTCTCCGCCGACAGTGAGGACTCCGACGCTATTATCCCACTTAACCTCAACTTCCTTGCCTTTCACCTCGATCTTCAAGCTCCAGTCGGCGCTCTGATCCGTACTCATAAAGCTGCCTTTGGCTAAGACGCTGCCTTTGGCAAGATGGCCGATATCGCCGAGAACAAGGCCCATGCTGTTACCGATGGTAACGTTCTTGTCAAGCACGCCGGCTTGGACTTCAAGATTGGAGGCCAACACGAGGTTAGTGGAATCCTTAGCGACGACAGAATCAACGCCCACCGCGCTTTGTGCCGCGATGTAGAACTCTTTGACGTTGCCGCCGGTTCCGGTTTTCAATGCGTCGTCACCGCTAAACTGAAGAAGCGTCAGTGAACCGTTTTCAATGCTTACCTTACCGCCGCCGTTGTTCTTGATCACCGTTCCGTTGTCTAAGGTAATGCTCTTGCCTACCTCAAGCGGGGAACCGACGTCAAAAATCAGTCTGTCGTTGCTGTCCATCTTAATGCTTGTTATTTCAGGCCCCCCCGTCGGATTGTGGATCTTTACCTCCGACGTGGTGTCGATTAACGTAAAACTAGACCCCGCAACCAAATTTGTCCTCCAAGACACACTCGCCAACTCCTTCTCGGTTAACGCTGCGCCGATAGACACAGTGTAGGGGTTAGTAACGCCGTTAGTACAGGTCGCCAATGTGCTTGACCCGGCGGTTCCTGTCAGACGTCTCGTCTCCCCGCCCTCGGCGATAATCGTCTTCGCTTCAAGTCCGGAAGCCTTTATCTGGGTGTCCGGCGTGTAGGTCTTGAACTTGTAAACGTTCCCGTCCGGTCCGACGAGGTTGTAATCCTCGGCCTTGAACACTTTGTTTTTGTCGGCATCGACAGACTGGTTGACCTTAACGAGCATATAAGCCCCGTCAAACGCCCAGCTTCTGTCGCTGCTGATGCTCGCCGCCATCGCTTTGTCTTTGTTCGCGTCGATCACTACGCTGCTGTTGTTGTTAATCCGCTGCGTCCCCACGATCTCGTCCCTGACACCGGTGGCGCTCCCCTCTAACAACTTCTTCGTGTTGAACTCGGTCGTATTCCCGATACGGTCGATTTCAGCCTTCAGCTGGGTAACCTCGGCCTGAAGCTCCTCACGGTCTTTGTCCGTGTTCGTATCGTTGGCCGACTGCACCGACAGCTCGCGCATCCTCTGCAAAATCGAGTGCGTCTCGGCGAGAGCGCCTTCAGCCGTCTGAATAAGGGATATGGTGTCTGAGGAGTTTTTGGAAGCCATGGACAAACCCCGTACCTGGCCTCTCATTTTTTCGGAGATCGCCAAACCCGCGGCGTCGTCTCCGGCGCGGTTGATCCTGAATCCGCTTGACAGTTTTTCCATCGATTTCGAGCCGTCCAGCTCGCTGATGCCCATCTGGCGATGGGTGTTGATGGCGGTTAGGTTGTGGTTGATACGCATACTGCCCTCCTTGGTTTTTTTACATAAGCCCTCCTGGCTAAAAGTTCGTGTGAGCTCCGGCGCTTGGCAGCCCTGCCGAGGCCTGTTCCTGCTCACAGTTATTTTATCGGTGGGATTTTTTCGGGACTTGAGGGGTTTTGT
>Ga0268262_10001713_pt1 | contig 26591 bp, 21 predicted proteins | sample TergutNc150P3_FD_190354 | JGI IMG/M metagenome (GOLD analysis project Ga0268262, IMG submission 190354) | Nasutitermes corniger P3 segment gut microbial community from laboratory colony in Florida, USA - Nc150 P3 (SPAdes) (version 2) | ecosystem: Host-associated > Arthropoda: Insects >... | reverse complement strand
ATTTCTTTGACATCCATAATATTTACGCCGTAAAGCTCCTCTCCTAAATGGAAAGTAACTAATTGTTTTTTAGTGTCCGCTTTTACTTCTGCTTTTAGTGCCACTTGGAATATCCTCCATCTTCTCTAAATGTTAACATTTTTTCCATTAATGATCAAGTGTTTATTTTATTCCCTGACCCATATTTGACCGTATCCAAGCGCCCCAAGCCTTACACAGGCAGGATATACGTCAGAAGAGGAGATTTTAGCCGCGTAAACACGGTAAACTGTGCCAACAGACTCAATTTCAGCGTAAAAACCGGCGCTTTTTAAGGTTGCCGCCGTCTTATTTGCCGTATCTATAGAAGAAAACGCCCCAATTTGCAGTTTATACACCTTTCCTGAGTGGCGATCCGGCAGTCCGGGGGTTATCTTTAAATTTTCAGGTTTTACAGGCTGAAGTCCCTGGACGGGCGGCGGAGTCCGATTAACAGCTTGCGACTGGTTCGCCGAAACCCTTAAATCCTTGTTTTGAGGGGCGGCGGATACAGGCTCAAAATCATTTAAATTTAAACCCCAATTATTATCGCTGTTTTGCTTGTCCGTGGGAGGCAGATTTATCAAAGGCCGATCCGTTTGAAGCTGATTATTTATGGGAACCGGATTATTTTGATTTTGAGGTCTTGGGGCTTGCGCCGTAGGCTGCGGCGCAGGAGCAGGTCTGGGCGGGGGCGGCGCTTGTCTTTTCGCAGCAGCCGCTATTTCCGCTCTTTCTCTTGCTTCGCGGGCTTCTCTCGCTTCCCTTGCTTCTCGTAACTCTCTCGCTTCTCTTGTTTCTCTGGCAGCTCTCGACTCGCGCGCTTCTCTTACTGAACGATCTTCTCGTATTTCTCTTAATTCTCTTGCCTCGCGGGCGTCTCTTGATTCTCTGGCGTCACGCGCATCGCGGGCTTCCATTGTCATAGCCATAAGCCATGCGAGGAATTCTGCGTCGTCACTTCCGCCTGCTCCCGCCGCGCCTCCGCCTGCCATCATAAACGCGTCTTTCATTGCAGGATCGGCTACGGTGTAATCGGGATAGTAAGCGTCGCTTACTTGCGCTTCCGGCGCGGATGTTACTTGCGCTTGTTCGATTTTTTCCGCGTTCTGCGCATCTTTTAAAACAGGCTCTTGTCCGCTGATTGTTTTATCTCCGACTATTTCGCTTAATGAAGGCTCCGGCGGAACCGGCTGAGTAAGTAAAACAGGTTCATATAAATCGATTATCGGTTCCGGCTGACGCGGCGGCTGAGTTATCGGTCTGGGCGGAGCGCCTACGGTAATAACCGCTTCGTCGCCGGCTTTTAATTCCAAAACTTCCGCTGTTGCAGGTGAAATATCAATTAACCTTTTTTGCGAAGGTTCAATTCTTCCGATTATCGTTATTTCCGCTTCTTTTCCGTTTTGCGGATTGGTAATTTTTACTACTGAGTTAAGAGGCAAACTGGCGTGCGCTCCCACAAGCCCGTCTATCCTCATTTCCTGACTGACAGCTCCGCGTGTGGAAAAATCCCCAAGCTTTGTCGCTTGAGCGTAAAGAGAGGATATCATAGCGGCGAATAAAAAAATTATTAAAACACGTTTCATTTTTATTTACTCCCTAATACCACAGTTCTCTGGTTTCCAGTCTCCCATATTCCGAATTTTCGGCGGACTGAGAAGATCTTTCATTTGCATACTGACGCGCCTCGCGCGCAAGACGCGCTTCTCTTTCTTCGCGCTCCTCACGTTCAAGTCTGGCGGCTCTTGCTTCGCGAATTTCGCGTTCTTCACGCTCCTCGCGCGCAATACGAGCTTCTCTTGCCTCACGCGCTTCTCTTGCTTCGCGAATTTCGCGTTCTTCACGCGACGCTCTTGCTTCGCGCGAATCCATCGTCATTGCCATCATCCACGCCAAATAAGCGGCATTGCTTTTCTGTACGGGCGCAGGCGCGGGAACAACTACAATCTGAGGCGCGGGAGCCGGAGGAGGAGGAGGCGCAGGCGCAGGCGGATTGATCACGATAATTTTATCATTGGAACCTGAACCCTGTCCCCCGCCGCCCTGACCGTACATCGGGGTAGAATTCGTTACTACAACATTTATCCCGGGCAATTGACCCGATGATACAACAGCGGGCTGTTGCTGCTGCTGCGGAGCTTGCGCGTAGGTTACAGGCGGAGCTTGTTGTTCCGGAGCCGGCTGTGCTGCCGCAAGTTGAGTTGCCGCAGGCTGCGAAGTCGGTTCAGCAGCGGCAATTTTCGAAGCCGGAGCCGGAGTCGGCGTCGGAGCGCTTGCTGGAGGAGCGTTAACGGAAAGGGAAACAATATCGCCCTTTTTTAAATCCAACGCTTTATATGCCGCGGGAGAAAGATCGATAATACGAGCCGATGATACCCCCACTCTATTGACAATTGTAACGTCAACTTCTTTGTTATTTGAGGTATTTTTCACTTTCACGCTTGTTTTCAGCGGCAAAGACGGGTGCGCGGCGACAAGTCCGGGATCCGTCATTTCCTGGCTGGCAGGCCCCTGTTGGGTAAAATTACCCATCCTTACCTGAGCCGAAAGAGGCAAAAACAGAGTAAAAGTAAGAAATAATGCAAAAAATAGCCTTTTCTTCATATTAATTCCACTAACTAAAGTTTAAGGAATTAAAATTCAGATTTCAAGGAATTCCGAAAAAAAATTAAGAATTTTTACACTGAACAAACACAAGCCAAAACTACGCTATATGTAGCGTAGCCAATTTTCAAACGACACTACGCAAAAGCGGTGTCAGTCGCCTTTACTGTCTGCAAAAAAACTTTCAAATATTTTCATTTTCGGTCAAGCGCCATGCACGGTCGATGCCATATATAGGTATGTAATTTTTGAACCTTCTTATGAAGGTTTCGGTTACAAATCTATTTTTAAGGAGGTTGCTATGGAAACAAGCAATCAAAAAACCGCTCAGTATGAGTGGGGACCCTTCCCCTTGGGGGACGGAAGGACTGTTCTGGACATACGCTATGACCCTGTGTTCAAAGGAGTGTTTACCAAGAACACCGCAGAATCAAGGGGCGCATTGTCCTCTCTGATTTCCTCGCTTATCGGGCGTACTGTCAAAGTAGAGGCAATTATCGCCAACGAGCCGCCGGTTGACGATCTGAGGCAGAGGTATCTGCGCTTCGATGTCGCTTGCAGGACGGAAAAAGGCGAACCTGTAAACGTTGAAATGTCATTCAACCCAAAGGAAAATGAGCAAGTTCGGCTTGAATACCACGCCGCAAAGTTATTTGTCGGACAGAATCTTCATGGGAAAAATAAAGATTATGATGATTTGAAAGAAACCTATCAAATTGCCATTATTGCAAAAAAACAATTTTTCCCGGACGAAGAACTAATACACAATTTTTTGTACTATGATCCTGATAACCGAATCTCGCTAGGCGGAAAGACCAGAATAATTACGGTTGAACTGGTAAAAACTAACCCTATAGTAGACAAACATGTTGAAGAAATGACGCACGCGGAACTGTGGGCTGTATTTTTTGAATATTTGACAGACAAGGAGAAAAGAGCTAAAATTATTGATATTATTAATCGAGAGGAAGGTATAGCGATGGCGGTAGAGACTTTATCAAATATCACACAAGACGAGGTGGAATACGCTCGTATGTGTAATTTAATAAAAAGTGAACTTGACTATCGAACCGGAATGAATGAAGCCAGACGAAGCGGGCTTAAAGAAGGACGCGAGGAAGGGTACAAAAAAGCCATTGAACTTTTTGAACAAGGGTTGTCTATTGACGAGATTAAAGAGCAGCTTCAAAAAGAAAATACGCTTAGGTAATAAATATGCTGACAGTCGAATACCACGAACTGAAGAGAGAAGAAATTTACCCGCTAAACAAACGCACGGCATAGCCGTGTAGATGTATAATGCCGCAAAGCGAGAGCACCAATAAATGCCGCTGTTTGTAATAAAGCAAGGACACCTTTAGGTGTCCGACAGTGCGACGAACGCTCCACGAACCAAAATAGTTGAGCGTGAACTATAAAAAAAGGCTTGCGGAAAACTCGCAAGCCTTTTGATTTTTGTCTGACCGCTTACAAGCGATCAGACGGTGTCACTTATGCGTGACTCTAATATTAGCTTTTGTGCCCTACTCGATAGCATTTATATTAATGGCTGCAGCAAAAGAATTACTAGCGGTATCTGTACCGGTCACATAGATGTAGTTATTTCCCGGAGTAAGTTCATCAAACCAAGAAACGCTGTCAGAAATTATTAAAGTATAACTATCAGGAATAGGAATATTACTAGCATCAACAGCTTGATTAACATCAGAAGTAACATCTGTACCGCTGCCCAACATCCATTTCGTGCCGGCAGCAACATTTTTTATTGTTATATCAACAGTGTAGCCATTATCAAGATCTTGTAAACTAAGTTGAGTATAAGTATTTGGTGTAGGATCATTTAGGTCGTCACCTTGGTCGTCTCTATAAATAATATCAAATTTAACAATATCTTGAGGTTTTGTAAAGTTAATTGTAATTGAACCGCTACCTGTAGTTACTCCGCCAGAGAAAGCCGCGTAAATCTTTACATCATCGGTGTAAATTTTCTTATTCCATGTCCATGGCTCATCTCTTCCTGGATTGCTCCACCACCCGGCAAATGTCTTACCACTGCTTGAGGTAGGTATAGGATCTATATCTACAGGTGAACCGCCGCCTGTATTGGGTTGGGTTACTTTTTGGGCATTATTAACCTCTACGTCAGCAAAAACGGAGCCATTTGTTATTGGTACACTGTCCATATCATACTTTACTGTAAACTTATTTTGTTTAAAATTAGTAGGAACAGTCACTGCCGTACCTCCGACTCCGGGAAAACTTGTTGTCAAATTTTGATAGACATGCATTACTTCAGTTACTACTACATTCTGACAGTAACCCATTTCAAACTCAACCCTAATAACATAAGCCCCTACAGGAATCGAAACACCGGTAATAGAAAGAGGATCACTAGAAAAATCCTTACTAAGCGTTGGAGTTTGAGATGGTCCTGTATATGGATACGGATAAACTTTTAACGTCTGAGCGCCGAGAGAAAATTTTCCACTTGCGGTATTCTGTCTTCCAACAGGACTACCGGGAACTGTAATATTATATGCGAAAGTACCTGTTCCTGTATCCGATATCCCCGTCAAAGTGGTGCTAAAATCACACGCAACTCCGTTTTTAACCTCATAAAAACCGGGGGCTCCGGGTCCTACGTTATTTTTTTCCTCTTTTGTTGCAATTAGATTCGCACAACTATCGTCATTATAGGCGTTTATAGTAATCCAATATTTACCTTCAGGTACTGTAAAAGCCGCAGCATCGTTGGTTAATGGGATTGCAGTCCCATCATCAGGAAAAATTACGTCGGCAGAACCCACTGTATCTTTAAACTCGAAAGCAAAATACATATCGTCAGTATCAATAGTTGGGAAAATAGTTAGGCTTTTTTTAGAAATTTTAAACTTAACAAGTCCTTTTCCCGGAGGAACTTGATAATTGTCTTCTTTGTCATTGTCTTGTACATCATCTGCAAGTTCCATACAGCTTGATACTAACAATGCGAAAATCAGCAGTGTTGCCGTTAATACGGCAATTACAGTTTTCTTTGTCTTCATTTTAATTCTCCTCATTTTCTAAAACTAAAACTTGTAATATAAGTATTTTACAAGCTTTTATATAAAAATACAATAGAATTTGTCAAGAAACTCTTAACAAATTTCCAAATAAAACCCCCTATTCTGTAACCGTAAGCACAAATTTCGCCGAATACGGTACTCCGTCTACTTCCACAAATACCATAAATACATGAATTCCAATTAAATCTGTTGTAATACTATTCAGAGCTAGTATATTGGTGGTCTCTAGCAATTTATTACCATCCTGATACCATTCAATCTTATTTACAGTACCAATGCCGGTTGTATTAACTGTGAAAGAGGCTGAACCCGCTCCGGTAACAGTAATATTTGTAGAACCGCCTGTAAATTTCTCCGAAGGAGTAGTAAATGTAATAGTAATTTTACCGGAACCTTCGGGCTTTGAGCCGGTTGCCGGGAATATCGCCGTAATGACGTTTGTACCGGAGTTGAAGGTAGCTGTTGTCGCTCCGATTACTAAAGTTTTAACATCTGACGGCATACCATAGGTGGTATAGCCTGTATTAGCCGTCAAAGTGATTTTCGCTACATAAATAGTGTTAGCGGCGAATGTCGCACCGGTAAATGACGGACCGCTTTCCGTCCCTACCGTCCATGCTACAGTTCCGGTGTACTCGTTATCGCTATCAAGTAAAGTTAGAGTATCTTTCACCGTACCGGTATATGTTGGAGTAATGTTAAATGGTTTAGTTATCGTCTTGGCTGTCCTCGGGAATGTCACTGTAATGACACCGGTAGTGAGGTTTAAATTAGCTGATGACGCTCCGGCTACCGTGAAGGAAGTTGCCGTTAATCCATATAATGTATAACCCGAACCAACCGTCAAAGTAATTGTCGCTGTGTATACAGTGTCGGCATCGAAGACGGTGGGATCGCCTGTCCATGCCATAACTCCGGTGTACTGCCCATTACTAATAGGCACTGTTGAAGGTGTTGCTCCGGCTTTAGGCGCTGTTAATACTGTTATGTTTAAATTGTCAATTGTCTCGGCTGTCTTCGGGAATGGCGCAGTAATGACACCCGTACTTGAGTTGAAAGCAGCTGATGACGCTCCGGTTACCGTGAAGGAAGTTGTCGTTAATCCATCAAATTTAAAGCCTGGTTTTGGCGCCAAAGTGATTGTCGCTGTGTATACGGTGTCGGCGCCGAAGGTTGTAGGATTGCCTGTCCATGCCACAGTTCCGGTGTACTGTGCCGTATCAATAGCCGGTGTTAAAGGTGTTGCTCCGGCTACCGGCGCTGTTAATACATTTATGGTAGTAAGGGAAATTGGTATGTCGCCGCCAGATGCTCCAAAAGGTTTAACTTCAACCGTTAAATATTCAAATTTATCGCCGCTGCCTTTGGCAAAAACATAATCGACTACTGTTTTGGCTGTTGTTGCCGGCACTTCAAGATCGAAGGACGTTACTTTACCGGCACCCGTACCAATGGTTTTCGCACCACTAGTAAATTTACTAACAATGTTATTAGTAATACCTGAAACTGCAACACCCATAACCTCGTAATCATCGTATGCGGAAGAAAATCCTCCAAGAGTGATAGTTGTTACTCCGGCTACGTTAGGAGTAACGGTTATTACGTTGCCTGTTTTAGATTTAGTAGCATCGCCGACGGTAATTGTAGGTTCAGTACCTGTGAATGCAACGGCTTCCCTTACCTTGTAAAGATGGTCGTTTCTAAGATTGATAATAGTTCTGCCGGTTACCCTCTTAATAACAGTTAAATCCTCATCAGACTGACCGGTTTCAAATACAAATCTCGGATATTTATTCGGAGTCGGATAGAGTGTATTTGGTACAGTATTGCTATCTTCATCTTTTTCCGATTCAATCATGTAATACCCATCGCTTCTAAGACCTGTAATTTTACTGTCTCCGGCTTTTAAATAGTCAGGAGAATCTGCGGTTAATTTAACCGATTTCTGATTATTTTTTATAACATCCTTTACCGTCTTGTCGTCCAAAAACGCATTAACATCGACCGGCTCCATACAAGCGCCCAGAATCAGGACGATTCCGGACAAAATGAGAGAAATAACATAAATTGTCTTTAAAGAGACTTTTTCCGACATTATTATAAATATACTACAGCCGGAATATTAATTCAAACAAATAGCCGTATTTTTTACAAAAAAATACATGACAAATTCAGCCTTTTCGTCATATTTGAAGGAATTTCAGGCATATTCGGCATATAACGCTTTTAATACACCTGAAACGTGTTTTTTCTGAATGCTCTATAATTCCTCTATCTTGTCCAAAGACAATCCTGTAATTTCACACACAAATTCAGGCGAGGAACCTTTTGAAAGCAGATTTTTAGCGATTATTAGTTTTTCTTCTTCGTGTCCTATTTCAAGACCCTCTTCTCTTCCCTCTTCACGTCCCTCTTCTCGTCCTTCTTCAAGAGCCTCTTCCCTTACAACTCGCATTTCCACTTCAGGGTCATACTCGGCATACAGCATATTCAATACCTCCGAACCGTGTTTTCTTAAAAAGTCTTTCAGTATATCGTTCTTTATACAGTATTTTATCGCAGATTTGAACGCTTTATCAAGTATTTCTTTTCTCTCATTGTACTTCCGCTGATACTCTTTCTGATACTCCCGTATCTTGTCTATAAATCGGCTGTAGCTGTCAAGCGTTCGGCTTTTGCTCAATATTTCCCTGTTCCGACCCTTGTTGATATTGTAAACCTGCACTACCAGTTCCAGAGGTACATCAATCTTTGTGTCGGTTTTCATAAAGGCGTCGGAAAGTCTTAATTCCTTGTAATCGGGATAGTTGTCCTCTCCGTTGTACAAGACGATAAACTCAGGCTTGGGGATTTTTTCAAGTTTTCTCTTGAACTTGTCGTCAGGGTTTATTATTTCCTGATACAGTTTTGAGGCGTATATCAGAAACCTGATCGGCATATTGTTATTGATGGTTGACTGGTGTTCAATCAAGACAATAAGCCGATTGTTGATAAGAAACGAAATGTCGTTTCTCTGCGTCCTGAAAAGAACGTCTGAAAGGGTGTTGATATTGATGGGTACATCAGGCGGAAGGGTGATGCCTTCTATAGCCGAGTAAAGTTCCCTCAATAAGTCCGGGTTGCTGAAAAGGAAAGTAAAAACCGTGTCCTTGTGCTTCTCGTTGACATTTTCCATTAGAAAAGTCCTCCGAATATAAGATTTGTAGTTGACCGCCGCAAGGCAGTTTTTGAAAAACTACATACCTATATATGCGTCGAACTCGTCGTTTTGCTTGCTCGAAAATGAAAAAATTTGAAAGATTTTTTACTTTTTTTTTACGATAAGATATCGTACAAAAACCCCCGATCCCCTCTTCCTTTGTGTCCTTCTCTTCCTTCGTGTCCTTTGTGTGAAATTCTTCGCTCTCTAGGTTCGTGAGTGTTCGTTCGCACTGTCGGTCACCTAAAGGTGACCTTGCTTTATTACAGACATCAGCATTTATTGGTGCTCTCGCTGTGTGGCATTATTCATCTACACGGCTACGCCGTGCATTTGTTTAGCGGGTTCGTGGTAAAATTCTAATAAAAAGCCAGTAGTATAGCGGTTATTTGCGTTTTCGGTCGCCGAAGCCGAATTTAAAGCCTACGCCTAATCCAAGAATACCTTGGTCATAATGTATTACTTTAGGTTTTGGGGTATAATCACCATACGGATTTTTCAAGCCTGTATCGCCGTAATACATATAATTAACGTCGAAAAATAACGCTCCGTTTTTTCCGGCTTTCAAAGCTACTTGAATTCCGCCCCCGAAAGCATATTGCGGATAAAGGGCAAATGGTTCCACAGTATCTTTTTGCGGAAAACGCATGTTATACGAAAAGGCTCCGTAGGGCTCAAGTACGGCATTTCCTATAAATTTTAATGGAAATTTAAGTTTACCGGACAACGCTATATTCCACATTGCATGATCTTTTTGCGCTTCTTCACTTGATAACAGAACACCGGGTTCAATACTCATAAAATCAAGGAATTGAAGCTCCAATCCTAACCCTATTCCGGGCATGGTAACAACTTTATTATCAAGATGATTAAAAAACATAGTTGCCCCAGAATCATCGTAAGCCGCTCCTGCATGCAAACCATCAGGTTTTATAGCTAAGAACATTACCGAATAGTCAAAATATGGGCTAAAATATACCCATTTATTGCGCCAACCGTCATCCATAGGCGCAGAAGAGGCGACTTCGTTGTCGGGAAGGTTCGCCACAAGCATAAAAAAGACTAATTGGCTGTAAAGAAGCATTTCTTCTTCGTCGGCGAACATATATTCCATGGAAACTATTACATATTGGTCTACAACTTTAACTAAACTTACGGTAAATTTGGATCTTTGCGCAGCCTGATCGAATTCTACGCTGAATCTAATGGCATATTTCGCCATACTGGGGGTCTCGGTAACATCGTAACCTGCCGCTTTTGCTTCTATAATTAGGGCATCTTTAAACCCCTGGACGAAAGCCGGCTGTCCCGTTCCCTGGATAATGAGCGTGATATTCTTAGAATTTGCCGCATAAACGGCTGAAAAAGTACAAAATATCAGTACTAAAACACATATTGTTTTCTTGACAATTTGCCACATTACCTATATTTTAGTACATTCATTTTTATTTATCAATTTTATTCACCAATTATTTACACTATTTACCAAAAAAAAGCATAAAATCCGCTCTTAATTTCTAAGAATTTACCGCCCTTTATACCGATAAATATGACCCCTAACCGCAATTTGCCTTGTTTGTTGACAATATGCCGAAAATTGGGAATAATTGGTACACACAGGGGGTATAGCTCAGCTGGTTAGAGCGCTAGCTTTGCAAGCTAGAAGTCAGGGATTCGAATTCCCTTACCTCCAAAAACCGCTATTGCGTCGTAATCATTTTGGTTTTCCGCATTGGCTTCCTCAAGTTTGCACCTTAAAACCGTTCCGGGCGATGGGGGCTTTCCCTCGTAAATTATCAGCGTTTTAAGGTAATTTTCGGTTATTCCTCTGCAGGTCTTACCACTGCCTTTTTCTGCCAGTACCTCAACCTCTTTGCCCAGACAGCGCCGCGTGTATGCCGCCCTGCCCTGCTGCGCCAACTCTGTCAGCAAATTAACGCGCCTTGTTACCTCGCTCTCCTGCACCTGTTCTTTAAAAGCAAAGGCGGGTGTCCCCGGTCTTTTTGAGTAGGGGAATACATGTATCCACGCTAAATCCAGTTTTTTGCATGTTTCAAAGGTTTCGTTAAACTCCGCTTCGGTTTCCCCGGGGAAGCCTGTGATAATATCGCAGGCAAGGAAGGGATCGCCCTTGGCGCGGCGCAAGAGGGAAACAGCGTCCTCTATGGTTTTACCGTCGTAGGAGCGTCCCATTTTTTCAAGAATTTTTTTACTGCACGATTGTATCGATAAATGAAAATGTGGGCGTATACGTTTGCCGGCTAAAACGCCGATAAGTTCTTCATCGATGGTTTCGGGCGCAAGACTGGATAAGCGCAGGGCGATTTTTTCGGTTCCGGTTAAAAGATACTCTAAAAGCTTTGCAAGGTTAATGTTTTTATCGCGGTACTGGCTGATGTTTACGCCCGTAAGCACGGCTTCCGCGTGATTTTTTTCCAGTATCCGCAAGCGGGACAATGCTTCGTCGGCGTCAAGACTGATACTTGCGCCCCGCGCAAGACGTATTCTGCAGTAAGTACAATGATTGCCGCATCCGTCCTGAATCTTTAAAAAACTTCTTGTATGATCCGAAAAACTCTGCGGATTAAATTGAAACCTATCCGCCGCCGCTTCCCTTCTTTGCGCGAATTCTTCCAATACATTGTCAATTTTCTCGTTTTCTTTAAAGTAATACGGTAAATCGATAATACTGTCTTTTTTAATTACAAAAAGCCGTTTTTTTCTACCGTCGTCCAAATTTAACAAATCTTCGCCGTTCAACTGCGCATAACAGCCAGTAACAATAACTCTGCTCTTTGGATAATCACGTAACGCTTTTCTTATAACACGCCTTGCTTTTTGATCCGCCTTTGACGTTACGGTGCAGGTATTAACAACGACAACATCGGGCGCTTTTTCAGCCTGTTTAAAACCCGTCCGCAGAAAAGCGTCGGTTATTGCTTCGCTTTCCAGTTGGTTGAGTTTACAGCCTAATGTTAAAATTAAAAAGGACGGCATCAAAAGCAGCGCTTTACTGAGGATTCATTAACTGCCTGATTCGTTCAATACCACGCTTGGCGTCGGACAGTTGGGAATTAAGAGAAAGCGCTCGTTCGTAAGCTTCTATCGCGCTGCTATAATCTTTAGCGTTTTCCCTTGTATAGGCAAGTCTGACCCACCATGCAGCGTTATTCGGAACCCAGTGAACGGCGGTTGAAAGGGCGATGTCGGCATGACGGAATTTTCCCTGACGGATAAATATCTCTCCCATCAAATAATAAACCTGATCAATTCTCTGACCTTCGGGAGCGATGCTTGCGTATTCCTGCAAATATTGCAGCGCCTCGTCGTTCCTTCCCTGATAATAACTGATTTCTCCCATTATCTGGGTTATTCTTACGTCAAAGCGGTATAACGCTCTTCCGGCGCGGGCATAGCGCATTGCTTCTTCCAAACGGTTCAGCCGTATTAACGACCAGCACATAACAACGTGCGATTCAAGATTGTTCGGGTTTTCGGCAAGTTCTTCACGGCAAATAAGCACCGCCCTTTCAAAATTTCCGGCGCGGTATTCAGCCAAAGCGTCCGGCTCTTCCTGAGCGTAAATATTAAAAGTGAGAATTAAAAGAAAACCGACTAATAATAATTTATTTATTTTCATGCCGTATTTTTCCCAATCATTGTACATCTGCCGTTGAATAAACATCCGGTTTCCATGTAAATTTCGGGAGCTGTAACATTCCCCGACAGCTTGCCGGAAATTGTAACTTCCACTTTTTCTACGGCGGTAACATCGCCTTTTACCTGTCCGCGTATCAGAACGCGCAGGGCGTGAATGTTCGCATTTACCACCGCGGTTTCATCTATAACCAGCAAGCCTGAAGCGTTAATTTCCCCGGAAACTTTGCCCCTTATAAGAAAAGGCTTTTCAAAGCGTAATGTCCCTGTAAAATCAATATCCGGCGACAAAATAGTGTCAAAATCCGAGTCTTCAAGGAAATCATTATAAACTTCAGTCACCTAAGCCCCCATATTTTTTTAAAAGTATAACAAATTTTTATGACTTGTGCAAGTTGGAAAAAGAGGGTATCATAAAATTGTATTTTATTAAGGAGGGAACATGGATTTTGTATCGAAAATGAAGGCGAAAGCGGCGTCCTCGCTGAAAAAGCTTGTATTAGCGGAAGGAACCGAAAAGAGAACAATAAGAGCGGCAAGAATTCTGGTTGACGAAAAACTTGCCGCAAGCGTTACGCTGTTGGGAAATACAGCGGACATACAAGAAACGGCAAATAAAGAAGGTGTCAATCTTGACGGCATTACCCTTATTCATCCCGGAAATGACAGTTCAGTTTTAGCCAAATACGCCAATGAATACTACGAACTGCGAAAAAAGAAAGGCATGACGCCGGATCAGGCAAAAACCGACATTGTCGACCCGCTGCGCTGGGCCGCTATGATGGTTCGCCTTGGAGACGCTGACGCGTCAGTAGCCGGAGCGATAAACACAACAGGCGACGTACTTCGCGCCGGGCTTTCCATTATCGGAACCGCCCCCGGCATTAAAACCGCTTCTTCATGTTTCGTCATGACGGGAATGGATCCCCAGTACGGAGCGGAAGGATCGATGATTTTCTCGGATTGCGCCGTAATTCCCGCCCCCTTGTCCGAACAGCTTGCCGATATTGCGGAATGCGCCGCCCAATCCTGCCGTGAATTCTTAAACGCAGAGCCTGTAGTAGCTCTTTTGTCATTCTCATCCAAAGGCTCCGCAAGCCATGATAATGTAACAAAAGTACAAGAGGCTGTGAAAATCCTTGAAACCAGAAAACCCAACTTTGTATTTGACGGGGAATTGCAGGCGGACGCCGCTTTGGTTCCTTCGGTACTTGATACAAAAGCGCCGGGAAGCCCCGTAAGAGGCAAGGTTAACACCATAATTTTCCCGGATTTAGGAGCGGGAAATATCGGTTATAAACTGGTTCAGCGCCTTGGCAAGATTCAAGCCTACGGGCCGTTCCTTCAGGGGTTTGCGAAACCTTTAAGCGATCTTTCAAGAGGGGCGTCCGTTGAAGACATTGTAACCGCCTGCGCCGTTACGCTGTCAAGGGTAAAATAAGAACCTCTAAAAACTGATGTTTTGAGGTTGCTAATTTTATAAATATCGGGCTATAATAACATAATAATATGTATACCATATTTTAGGAGGAAATAATGGCAACAGCTAAAAAGAAACCCGCGGCTAAAAAACCGGCAGCCAAGAAACCCGCGGCTAAAAAGAAACCGGCTAAAAAACCCGCCGCTAAAAAAACAACAGCAAAAAAACCCGCTAAAAAAACCGCCGCTAAAAAACCGGCGGCTAAGAAATCAGCGGCGAAAAAACCTGCTGCTAAAAAACCCGCGGCCAAGAAACCTGCTGCTAAAAAAGCAGCGGCTAAACCGGCCGTAAAAAAAGCGTCAAATTCATTAAGACCTGTTGAAAAAAGCGATGTCGCTTACCGCAACCTGTTTGAAGCCTACAGCCAGGGAAAACTTCCGTTTGCCCAAGGTTATATCGTTTCTTCATTCTTCCACGACAATTCCGCTTATTCAATCTACGAAATCGTATCCTACGCCGGAGTAAAAGAAATTTTCCTCACGGAAACAGGATTGCAATTCGTTACAGGCGGAAAGAAACTGTATGTTCTTGTAGAACCTGATACTTATCAGATTAAATACCAAGAACCGGTTTCAAGAGCGGAAGGCGAGAAAATCCCGAAACGCTTCGCTGAGTTGGAAATTATCACCGCAAAGAACCAATCAAAAATAATGATAGCGAAAGAACCCAACGAAAGTTACGGTTCCTTTACAATCCTTAAACCCACCGGAATTAACTTTGCCGTAGTATTCTATCAACTGCCGGAAGTATATAAATCACTTTCCGATTTCTTTGTAGAATCACTTAACAGACAAAGAAAAGTTCCCGAGCATGACGCAAAAGCCGCCGCACAGGTAATTATAGGCATTCTTAAAAAGAACATGGGCTTTGAAGGCGAGTTTAAATAACATTTGCGGAATTAATTAAAAAGCCTGACCTTGGTCAGGCTTTTTTTTATACCTATGATATTTTGCTATGGAAATATTTATACATCAATAGCTTCAGATTTACTGATTTCGGCTTGCGCTATCGCTAACAACGCTATCGGAACCGAGTAGGGTGAGCAGGAAACATAGTTAAGTCCGGCATCCATGCAGAAGCGGACGTTAGCGGGATTGGCTCCGTGCTCGCCGCACAAACCGCAGACAAGGTCGGGTCGGGTCAGCCGTCCGCGATCCGTCGCAAGAGCGATAAGCTCCTTTACGCGCGAATCCAATGTGCTGAACGGGTTGCCGTTGATAAGGTCAAACAAAGTATAGTCGGGCATAAATGCGGTAAAGTCATCTCTCGAAATACCCAAAGTTGTCTGAGTTAAGTCGTTAGTGCCGAAGCTAAAGAAACGTCCGTACTTGGCTATTTCTCCCGCGCCTAAAGCCGCGGCGGGAAGCTCTATCATAGTGCCGATTTTATATTCCACTTCTCTTGCTTTTAAAGTCTCTCTTAATTTTTCCTCTATATCCACAATACCCATATAATTGGAACCTTCGATTTTTTTACCGTACGCGATAAGTTTTAATTCCGCGGCGTTCATTACGATTGGAACCATAATCTCGGGGCGCGCGTCAATTTTTTCCGAGCGCAGTTTATACGCCGCTTCAAAAATCGCCTTTACCTGCATAGCGTAAATCTCAGGGTAAGAGACGGCGATACGGCAGCCGCGATGACCAAGCATGGGGTTAAATTCATGCAGTGAGTCTATGCGAGCGGCAATATCCGCCTTTGACGGTTTACTGCCTGTAACTTTCTCCACATGGTTCATATAACCCTGTATTTCATCGGCGCTATGGGGCATAAATTCATGAAGCGGCGAATCCAAAAGACGGATTGTTACTTCCTTGCCCGCCATTACTTTCATAATGCCGTAAAAATCGTCTCTTTGCATTACTTGCAGTTTATTAAGCACCTTCTGGCGTTCTTTTTTGTCATCGGACATTAACATATCGCGGAAAACATTGATGCGATCCGCTTTAAAGAACATATGTTCCGTACGGCACAAACCTACGCCTTCCGCGCCGAATTCCAACGCCAGTTTAGCGTCTCTGGGAGTATCCGCATTGCATCGGACATGGAATTCTTTTAAGAAGCTCTTGGAAAGATCGATAAAGTCCAAAAGCCCCGACCCTTGAGGATCAGGTTCTATAAGCTCTGCCGTTCCAAGATACACTTTTGACTCGCCGTAGAAAGGAACGTCTATTGTAAGCCAGTCCCCCTCGGAAAAACTGAATTCGCCAAGAGTCGCTTTTGTTCCTTTTATCTTAAGTTCAGGCGATACAAGCGACACCTTACCGTACTGACGGGCTACTACGGATGCGTGAGCGGAATATCCGCCCTCCGCGGTTAATACACCCGCGCTTACTTCAATCGCCTTTACGTCTTCCGCAAAAGAAGATTCAAGACAAAGAATAAAACTTGTGTGCGCTCCCATCTGCGTCGCAGTTTTTTTCGCTTCCAACAGGGCGTCCGTGCTGAAATAAACCTTGCCTATCGCAGCTCCCGGAGCGCCCGCGATACCGCCCTTCCATGATTTAAACTCTTTAACGCTTGCGGGGTTAATTACCGGGTGAAGAATTTCATTAAGCCTTAAAGGATCAATCGCTTTTACAACATAAGCCGCGTCTACAACTTTTCGCTTTTGAAGATCCAAAAGAAGTTTAAGATCGGACTGTGTGGATTTTTGGTCTACAAGTCTCTGCTCTATCAGCCAGAGTTTACCGTTTTCTATGGTAAAGCGTACCTGGCGAATTTCTTTGAATCTATCCTCAAGGACTCCGGCTATTTTTTCAAGCTGTTTAAGGTAAGACACGTCAATTTTATTTATCTCGTGCCCCGTCTCGCCTATTTCGTTAAACTTTCCGGTAAAGTAACTTCCTTGAAGTTTCTTTTCGCCGGTTACAACATTGCGGGTAAATAAATAACCGGAGCATGATTCTTTACTGTAATTTCCGTATACCATCGGCTGAATAACAATAGCCGTATCTTCATTATTCTGCTCGTCCATTTTCAGTAGTCTGGAAATTTCACTTAAAGATATCATTAAATGCGTTTCAGCATTGTCAAAAAAACCTTTAGGGAAATACTTCGCATAATAGCTCATATATTCTTCTGCGGATTTCTTCTTTGGCAGCGGTTCTTCTTTTTCATGATGCAATTCATTGGAAGGTCCGTGAAAACCCAACATTCTTCTTATAAGTTTATTTTCTTTGGCGATTTCATCTCTTTCTTTGGTTTTGCCTTCCAGTTCCATAATCTTTTCTTCGATATTCATCATACCATTGATCATAAAAAGAACTTCATTGGCGGCAAAATCTTTACCGACCCATTTCGCGAAACCGTTAAGAACAGGTTTTACAAGCCCGAAGTTGTGCAATACGGGATACGTTGTAATCGCCATGTTTGAAGAAATAATCAGTTTTAACAGCATGGGATTATCAACATCCCCGTAGCCTTTCCTTACCAATTTTTCGCACTTTGCTAAAAGATCCAAGATATCATCTTTATTTTCTTCAGCGTCAAAATCCGAGGCGATCTCGGCATCTAAAATAAATCCCGGCAAAATGGGAAACCCAAGCTCGGCAAATTCATTTGCCTGTCTGCCGCGTATGCCTAACATCTCGGGATCGACTCTGTTTGGAATTACGTCTTTCTGGCTGAAAAAATGTATTCTTGAATCCATATACTTTTCTATCTCCTACTAGAATAATTTGAGCACGGAATTAACGGGGCCTTTCAAGAACGCCTCAAACAGATGGCTGGCTCCCTGTGCGAGATAACGCTGTAATTTCGCCACATCCTGAATATCGTTTCCGGCTACGGCAAATTCTATGGCGCAACCGTGTTTTACTTTGCCCCATTTAAACAGCGAGTTAATGTCCTGTATTCTTTCTTTTTCATAGTAGATAAAAACTTGCAAATCAGGATGTTTTGCCTTGTAACTCGCAATGATTCTTTTCCAAGCTTCAACATTTCCGTTGTGGAAAAGCTCGTTCTGTACTATGACCGCGTATTTCGGAGTCATCCTGGCGGGTGTAGCCGATGATTTCCCCTGTACCACAGTCTTCGCCTTTTTAACGACAGGAGCCGCTTTTTTTGGCGCTGCCTTTTTAGGAGCTGCTTTTTTAGCGGGGGCCTTTTTGGGCGCCGCTGCCTTTTTTTCACCTTCTTTTGCAGGTTTTGAAACTTTCTTTGCCATAAATCTTCCTTTTGTTAGATATGCTGGGGCAGTAACTTTATGCCCCTCAAATAATCTTAAGGCCAAATCTGCGGCCTTCTGGCAATTCTCGTCTGTTTCCTTGCCCTGAAGACCCGCATATACAACCATTAATTCATGTTGACTAAGCTGACCGAAACCGGAAAGCTCCTCTTCTACTTTTGGGTTTGCTATTAACAATCCCATTTCAGGATGGAAATAAGCGGCTACAAGATCGACGCCTGCCCATTTTGCGAATTCTTTCACTAAAACGGAAACATCATTTACCGGTGTCGCAAGATTAGTTGACGCCGATTTATAACCCAGCTTGTCAACCAATAACATTCTTAACAGCAAACCTGTCTGTCCGCTTGTTAATTCTTCATCATCCAGCTCATAAACGACATCGCCAAGATTAGCGTTGGTCTTTGACGCAATATCCATAGTTCTTTTTATGTGTCTAACCGCGCTGTTAAAACCTGAGCGGGTAGAAAGAATTTCCAAATTAGCGCCATCCGCCATACTTCCTCCTTAACAATAACTAAAGCATTACAAACTTTTTTTTTAAAAAAACGCCTCCGAATTGGTCTTCGGAGGCGTTTGTGAAAATACGCTCTTTTACAGCTCTTTTAATTAAAGTTCTGCAATTCCACCGCGTGAAGACTTCTTACTTTTTGATCTTGAATCAATTACGCCTTTCTTTGAAGATTTTGAGCCGCCTTTTTTTGCTCCGCCTTTGGGGGCTGCAATTACTGCGGGTCTCGGTTTAGCTGCTGCTGCGGCAACGGCTTCCTCTTCTTCTTCATCGGTAACGGCCGCAAATGACTGGTTAATGTCTTCGCGAACTGTTGATCTTCTGCGGCTGAATGACGCAAACGCGGCATCGGAGAAGCCTTTGGATACGCCGTGGAGGAACTCATTGAGTACGTTCGCCATAGCGTCCAGAGTAACTTTCTTCCTCTTGATGGATGTAATATCTACGTCCAAGAGGAGTCCCGGCTGGAGGTGGTACGGGTTGATCATGTAGTCAAACCTGTAATATTCCTTCTCGAGCCATTCAAGTCTTTCTGTCATTACACGTCTTTCAATCGGGTACATGAAGTCGTACATTCTCTTCATTTTGTTGCGCATAAGGATGATGCGTGAACGAATTCTGTCTTTTTCCCAAATGTATGTGCGGTTGGATTTTTCAACTTCTGTTTCAGCCGACTTGATAAAGGAAATTTCGTCCCAAACTTTGGCAATATCTTCGTACATGGGTTCGCCGGATTTCTCTTTGATTGTCTTGCGAACTCTGTTTCTGTTTCTTCTTGCCAAATCTTGGAAGTCGTTGATTTTAAAGAAGCTCTTTTTATCCTGATAGATAACTTCAAGAATATCCCAGAGGTGCTGAACTTCGGTTTCGAAGCTTCTGAGCATTACATCGTAAGCTTTGCGATCTTCGATAAGCTGAGCATTGTCGAAATAGCGGAGCTTAATCGCATAGCGTTCGTCGGGAAGGTTGGCAGCGTCGGTATCTTCGTATTCACGAATGATAACTTCGCGTCCGTTCTTCAAGTTTTCGATGTACTGATAGCCCATCTTTGAGGTATCAAGAATTGATGTGATTGAGTTAATCGCTGTGTTGAAACCGCGGTTACGGATATTTTCCATATCAATAATCTTTTTGATGTTCTCACGAATGTTGAGAGCGTCAAATGTGGCGGGATCGATTTCAGCGCGGAGGTCTGTAAGTCTTTCCATCAATTTTTTCGCCATGAATGTATAGCGTTTTGATTTGGGATCGTCAATTTCATCATCTGTCAAAGTTTCTACTTTGTTCAGCTTGTTGAAAATGATTTCGCCGTCTGAAAGTTCTTCAAGACCCTGATCGATTCTGTTGTCTTTAATTTGTTCGATGATTTTGTCGATAGTATCGATGATGTGTTTTGCGATTAAGTCTTTGACGAGGAATTCAACGGTAACCTGATAATGGAATATCGGGCTGATGAGTTCCGAATCAAGGATGTTAACTGAAAGTTTTACATCGCTGACTGTCTTCGGTTTAATCACGTTGTCTTTGAATGCGCACTTTACGATTGAATACGCATTTTCACCGCGAACGAAAGCGCCTGTGTCAGTTTTCTGACGAAGGATGCTGTTGGTGTGCGTTTCAAGCTCGTTGACGCCTCTCTGGATATGGCCCTGTAAGTGACCATACATGTTAACGACTGATTTTTCAACTTCACCTGTGTTGAACTTATCAGCGCCGCCAACTGCATCAAGCAAGTCGGCAATTTCTTTAGGTGTGTACCTTGTCAGAACCTTTGTTTCTTCTTTGTCGATGAAGTTTCTGACTTTCTTTACCATTTCATCTTCGCTCGTTACCATGTAACGGTTGAACATGTTCTGGTAGTTCTGGTTAAAGTAATTGTACAGCTTTTCTTTCAAGCCGCCCATTACATCAAGGCGCTCAAGAACGTCTTTTGGCAGCCTTGCCGTAAGGTGGTGGATAACTTTATTAGTTTCCTCCTCCAATAACAGATTAACTTCAGCCTGTTGATCACGATATTCCTGCGCTAATGAATTGCGTGAACCGACTGCACTTGGTTTCTCCGGATGGAATACATTCGGGGATTTGGGCAGATCAATTGCTCCCATATAACTCTCCTTAAAAAATAGTTTTAAACTACAATCTTATATAAGAATAGCATATTTTTATCATTTATGTAAAGTCTTTTTGAATGAAAAAATTCATATAAAAAACTAGATTTTTTAAGGAAAATATGTTAAAATATTTGCCATGATAAGAACAAGCATTTATAAGGAAGATTTTAGGTTTATGAAACACCACAAAAATATCAAAATTTTAGTTTTTTTGGTTTTTTCGGTCTTTATCAGCCTTACCCCGCTATACGCCCAGCGCGCCCCAATTGACATAAATTTGATAATTGACGGCTCGTCCTCGTTTCCGTTGGTAAAAAATGAAATTACCTCGTGGCTTTTCGGGCGGCTGGATCAAATACTGGCTGAGGGAGACAGGGTTACAGTTTGGGGAGCCGGAGCGCAATCCAAGGTAATTTATACGGGTAAAATTGAAGGATCGGCCGGAAAAGACGCCGTAAAGAAGAGTATCAGCGACATTGCCCCGTCCGGGGATAAACCTGATTTTGCCGGCGCTTTGCGAGACGCCGCATCCCGAAGGAGCGCAACCTATAGTTATACGCTATTAATCAGCGCGTCCCCCTCGGCGCTTACTACCGTAATTTTAAGCCCCCAAGCGAACCTTTTGCGTTTTTCCAGAATTGAGGAATTTTCGGAATGGCGCGCGGTTGTGGTGGGATTAAACTTAGACGCTAAAGTAAAGAATTCGGCGGCGGCGTTTTTCGGCCGTTAATTTGACATAAATGAAAAAAGCGTTTTTTTATTTTTCAGTCGGCATTGCCGCCTTATCAGTATTGTTAATAATTTTCCTCGCAACCGGACTATGGAAAGTTATTTTTTATCCCAGATCTACTGAAAATGTCAAAACAAAGATAGTTACCCCAAGAGAGGCGACCTTATTTTCCTCTACCGGGCAGGCAGGGCAGGTTTCATGGGAAGAAAACATCAGTACAAAAGTGCCTTTGGATGACGGAGAAACAGTTATCGCCGTCCTTAACAAGGAAAGCGAAGAAAATATGCCGGAAGAGCAATTTGTAGTTTACCGCACGCCGAACGCCAATGACCCAATGTTTATTACATTTTTAGGCTATGACGAAAATACACGCAACTACAAACGTTTTTGGAACGCGCCCACCACGGCAAGCCAGGGGGAGACCATCACTGTTTTCAGCCAGGATTTAGTCGGCGACAGAAACAACTGCATAATTGTAAACGGAATGAACGAAAAGAATGAGCATACAATGACTGTCTTCAGACGCAGCCCGGGAAGGGCGGCGAACGTTCCCTATAAAAAAATAGCGGAATTGCAAATTGCCGGTTCTATAATAATTCAGGAAACCGGCCGTTCTTTGGCGTATCAGCAGGGATTAACCAGGGGGCAGAGTTTTAATATTGCCGCTTACGGCCATGACAACGCATCGGCAAATATTCTGGATCAGATTGAAACCATCTATTCGTTTAATCCCAATACAGAGCAGTACGAGCGGACTAACGTATCAAGAATACCCGGCTCTCAAATTGAACAGCGCCGCCTCAGAGAGCTGTTAAGCGGAGCCCCCGGCGTCTTTGAAAAATTTATAAATGACCTCTGGTACTATGTAAGCCCCCAGGGCACTATCGACGCTAAGCAGTATATTTATTTTGATCCGGCAAAAAAGGAAATCATCTTTTTCGGCGACGAGGCGCAGCAGGTTTTCCTTTGGCAGACTTCCACCAACACCCGTTACGGCTTATATATAAGAAGCCAGAATATATCGATAAGTACGCTTCTGCGTTTTGTTGATATAGAGCTTGAGTCTTTGGACAGCATTAAACTGCGCGTTATAGAAGACGTCAGGCTTAGAATCACGGCAAACACAACATGGGACGGTTCCTACCGCAGAGCGGGAGCCGCAAACTTTAAGGAAAACCTAACCAATTTAAAACCGACAATCGACGCGGTTTTTGATTCGTCATGGGGCAGGATTCAATTTAACCATTCAGGCGACTATACAATTACTTCCGTGGGGACTGTAAAAAAAGGACGCTATATTTTCTATAAGGTAAACAATATGGAACTGTTGGAATTACGCCCCGAAGAAGGCGATGATACCCGCCTTGTTTATAAGGCAGAGCCTGCCGCCGGAATACTTCTGCTTTCCCGCGTTAAGGTGGGGATAAACGGCGTTCAAGATCTGCTTGAGCCGCCCATTACACTAACCAAACCTGTTAATTAAGGAAAATCAGTCTGACAATTTTTCCGCTGCCGCAAGTTTTACGGCGGCGCAGAATATTTCCAGCGCCTTGCCTAGATCCTCAATGGAGGGACAGGTCGGCGCAATGCGGATATTTCTGTCTCTTGGATCGTTTCCGCCGGGGAAGGTAGCTCCAGCAGGGGTAAGGATGACGCCCGCTTCGGCGCACAGAGAGACAATTCTTTTGGCACAGCCGTCAAGCGAGTCAAAATTGACAAAATAACCGCCGTCGGGTTCCGTCCACTCGGCAATTTCCAGTCCGCTCAATTCGCGGCGCAGGGTTTCATTTACAAGGCGGAACTTTGGTTTTAGTATCGCCGCGTGTTTTTCCATGTGCGCCATTACGCCCGCCGCGTCTTTAAAAAAGCGGGCGTGCCTAAGTTGGTTTAATTTGTCCGGCCCGATTGTTTGCGCGGTAAGCCGCCTGCGGATATATTCGCAGTTGGATTTTGAGGACGCCATACAGGTTACGGACGCGCCGGCAAAACTGACTTTTGAAAAGGACGAGAACACAAACGGCATATTCGGGTTTCCGGCTTCTTCGCAAACACGGATAATATTCGATAACGGTTTTTGTTTGCCCCCTAGGTCGTGGAAGGCGTAGGCGTTGTCCCAGTAAATACGGAAATCGGCGGCGGCCGGTTTAAGGTTCGCGAAGCGTTTTACGGTTTCCGCGGAATAGGTAATACCGGTCGGGTTTGAATATTTCGGCACACACCAAATACCCTTGATCATGGGATCTTTTTTTACAGCCCTCTCGATTGAGTCCATGTCCGGGCCGTCCTGCTCCATCGCTATCGGTATCATCTCTATATGGAAATAATCACATATTGTAAAATGGCGGTCGTAGCCGGGAACAGGGCATAAAAATTTAACAACCCCCTGATCCTGCCAGGGCTTTCCGTCCCTTACGCCGTGGGACATATTTACCGCAACATTGTCAAACATAAGCGACAAAGAGGAATTGCCGCCCACGACAACTTCGTCCGGCGTCAGATCAAGAAGGTCGGCGAATATTTTTTTCATTTCGGGGATGCCGTCAAGCCCGCCGTAGTTACGGCAATCAACTCCGTTCACGGCCTTGTAATCGTCCGCCGAAAGGCAGGTTAGCATACCGTTGCAAAGGGACAGCTGTTCATCGGAGGGAACCCCGCGCGTCATGTTAAGTTTGCGTTCGCTTCCCTTATACTTAGAAAGCTCGCCTTTCAGTTGGGTTATAATAGCGGATAGTTCCTCGGGGGTTAATTGCGCGTATGGCTTCATAATATTCCTTATGGTTACTGTATACTTTTTTTGCCTGTTAGCCAATAGCCAATTTCTTTGGGAATAGTGCTATAATAGAGGCTGACATGAAAAAGAAATCAAATTGTTCGGAAGAAACAAGGAAAGAGGGGTTACATCTCATAGCCGCCTCGGACAATGGCGATATTGAAGCCGTAAAATCAATACTCAAGAAAGATGTTTATATCCATGCGCAGGACAGGGAAGGCAGGTGCGCCCTTGTAGCCGCCGCTTACAAGAACCGGCTTGAAATTGTCGATCTGCTTATCGCCGCAGGAGCGGATGTCAACATGAAAGACAATACCCTGCAAAGCGCCTATTTAATTTCAACCTCCGACGGATTTACAGAGCTGCTTAAAAAAACTCTCAAAGCGGGGGCGGATGTTTTCTGTACGGACAGTTACAACGGAACAGGATTGATACGAGCCGCCGACCGAGGTCATGTTGAAATAATAAAAGAACTGTTAAAAACTGATATCCGTGTTAATCATGTGAACAATATCGGGTGGACTGCCCTGCTTGAGGCAATCATATTGGGCGACGGAGGAAAGCGGCATACTGAAGTTGTGCGCTTATTGGTTAATTCAGGCGCGGATGTTAATTTGGCTGACAAAGAAGGAACTACTCCGCTGGCGCACGCTAAGGGCAGGGGCTACACCGAGATTATCAAGATATTGGAAGACGCAGGGGCAAGGGGTTAGAGTTTACGCTGAGGCATTTTATTTTACAGGAAACGATTCAAATCCGGCTTGACGCAATTCTCTGATAGTACGCGCTTGATCTGTTCCTGCCGGAACTGTTACCGCCCACATTTCATTGCCGTTTACGGTGCGCTGTTCTATCGAAGGGGAGAAGCCTGCTTGCCTAAGGTTTGTAACTTGTATCTGTGCGTTGGCTTGGCGGCCGAATACGCCTGTTTGCAATCTGGCTGTTGAAGAAACCGCAGCTTGCGGAGCGGAAACTTGAGAAGTCTGCATTTGAGAAATATTTGCTTGTGAAGCGCTTACTTGAAAAGACGGAGTTGTCTGCTCTGCGGCGGTTATTTGAACGGCGGTTGTTTCGTTCTTAGGTTCGCTTGCAAGAACAGCGAGAGAATCGTAGCCGCCCGCAAAAAGCCAGAAAGCGCTCGGTCTTACAGCAACAGCCGGCGATTGGCTTGCGGCAAGACGGCCTTCGGGCGTTTGGGGGAATTCATTTACAAGACGCTGACGCCATCTTTCAGGCGCATCTCCTTTTGACGCTTTCCATAATACAAATAAAATTTCCGCTTTCATTTGCGAGTATTCGGGGTTATCTGCAATAGCGCCAAGCGCGGATGTATCGCCGGTTTTAATCGCTTTAACGGCGGTATCCAAAAAACGGGCTCGGGGCGATTTTGCCAGCAGCGGTTCAAGAGCGGTTACAGCCCTATCCCATTCGCCCATTGCGGCAAGACAATAAGCGCACGATAAAAGAGCGTCGTCGTCTACTTTGCCCGGAACAGCGGCGGCGGCTTCAAGCCAGTTTCTTGCCGCGCCTTCAATGTCTCCCGAAAGCTGTCGTAGGCGCGCAAGACGGACAAGCGCGTCGTGTTTCTCCGCCGGGGAAATACCTTGCTTCTTAGCGGATGCTTCGATATTTTTTAACTCAGCTTCAAGAGAAGTCCATGTCTGGGCAAATATACGCTGACCGGACAAGAGAATCAAAGCTATCGTTAAAATAAGGAAGAGCGATTTTTTCATTTTTTACCGCCGCCCCTATTTGCTAAAAATTTTTCCCTTGCCTGCGCCATATCCTGTTTTATTTTTTCATCAATTTCAGCGTCGGTAAGAGTTGGAGGAGGAGTATCATCGCTTTGATTTTTATCTTTTTTTGATCTAACAACTTTCTTTTTAGTCTTCATATATAGAATCAAAGGCGCGGCGCATATAAATCCAAAAGCAAATGAGACAAAAATAGTAAAAAACACCGGAACTTTGGACTGTATATGAAAACCGAAATTTATATCACATTCGTATTCCGGACCCAGGTTTAATCCAATAAATACAAGAAACAGGGCGAAAACTCCCGCAAATAATATCAATCTCCAAGGCATAGTAACTCCTTTGCTCTAAATGTATTCCCTCGTAAACCTGACAGGACAAGCTTGCCAAACGAGCCTATCATCGACTTATGACCGGGAACAACAGCCATTTCGTCTTTTTCTGTCCTTGTTATTAATTCATCGGCATTTTTTCGGGAGATCCCCTCTATTAAAACGGTT
>Ga0268262_10001712_pt1 | contig 26607 bp, 22 predicted proteins | sample TergutNc150P3_FD_190354 | JGI IMG/M metagenome (GOLD analysis project Ga0268262, IMG submission 190354) | Nasutitermes corniger P3 segment gut microbial community from laboratory colony in Florida, USA - Nc150 P3 (SPAdes) (version 2) | ecosystem: Host-associated > Arthropoda: Insects >... | reverse complement strand
GGTTGGAGGAATACTGGTGGTGTGGTGGGGCAGAATTTTGGAACAATCCAAAACTGCTATGCTACTGGGAGCGTTAGCGGCGGTTGGTATGTCGGCGGAATTGCTGGAGGTAACGATGAGGGATCAATTCAAAATTGCGTAGCCCTTAATCCGTCAATAAATGCTGGAAATATTAATGACTACATTTTAGGGCGTATATCCGATAATTATAGCTCAAACACTAACTCTAACTATGCTCTAAACAATATGGTTATGCGAAGCGGATATACCGTAAACCCCAACGCAAATGGACCAGACGGCGCAGATATCACATCCGCAGAGTGGGGCGATGCAAATTGGTGGCAAAATACAGTCGGATTCTCATCCGAAATATGGGAATTCGGGGCTGGATTGCCTACATTGAAAAATATGCCTGCAGGAACACAGAATCCAGCGGTTGCGAGGTAAGTAGCGAATAGGCATTCTGGTTCAGACAATTTTCTATATTCTACCCATGCCTAATTCCAACCTCCCCTTTCATGAACGCTTTGCAAATTGGTATATATCGCTCGTTTGCAAAAATAAATTCAAAACACTGGCATTCTATGTTTGCTTTGCGCTTATATGCTTGTTCCCTATACTTAAGTATCCTGGCTTGAAGCTGGATGCAGATTTATCCAAACTCTTGCCAGATTCAACTCCTAGCGTTATTGCGCTAAAAGAATCCTATACCCGCTTTGGCAGCACAGACCGCTTTATGATTGCCATTCAAAGCGAAGACGTGGAGCTTGTGGAACAGCTTCAACGCGAAATAAGGGAATACATTAACGAAAAATGGAAGGGAGATTATGTTTCCACTCAAATAGATAACGACAACAAATTTTTCAAAGACAATGCTCTGCTCTACTTGCCTGTTGAGCATTTAGAGCGCATTAGAGACAACCTAGAAGAAGTGCAACTGGAAATAGGCAGAAAAAATTTGCCCTTTGTGGTTGATTTGGTGCAAACTGAACCAAAAAAAGAACGTATTTGGTTTGATGCAAACATTCCGCAAGAACTCGGACTCCCAGATGAAGCCGCTGGTGCGTTTGACTCATTTTTCAAATCCACTAAGAAAGATACTGTGGAAAGCCAAGAGCCTGCTACCTGGGATCCCAAGGCTCTTGTTCCAGATAGCCTAAAAACAAAATTCATAGGCTGCCCCAAACCCGATAGCACTGGAAAAATTTTATTCAACGGAACCGTGCAGGCAAAATTAACTCTGCCATCCACAGATTACGCCTTTGTTGGGCACATACTAGCTCGCTCCGACACGCTTTTGCAATATTTTTCAAAAAAATATCACAATTTCCCAGTGCGCTTTTCCGTTGAAGGAACTTACGAAGGCTTAAAAGAAGTGGAAGATTTGCAAAACGATTCCATCACATCTTTTGCCATAAGCCTCGCTTTGATAATAGCCATAACAATTTGGTTTTTCAGAAGCGTAAAAGGACCTTTCCTCGTTATAGCTGCTGTGCTTTACGCCTGCCTTCCAATGCTCGCCTTTACCGCCATTTTTTATGGAACATTAAATCCATTCACCGTTTTTGTAGCTACCATAATTTTAGGCATAGGCATAGATTATTCCATACACATGCTTGGCACAACGCAAAAATTCCTTGAACATTCCAACTTGGAAAATGCCTTGAAAGAAGCTCAAAAAGAAATGTTTAAGCCATTCCTATTAGCCAGCGGAACAACCATCGCCGCATTTTTAACGCTTTTGGCTGCGCATTTCCGTGGCTTTTACGAATTTGGAGTTGTGGCATCTCTTGGCGTTTTGTTCAGTATGATAACCTCTTTTTTAATTTTGCCCGTGTTTGCAGTTTGTTCCGGTGGAATTCCACACGCGCCAAGAAATAGCTTTTTGCCTGCCGCTTGGGACGAATCCAGAATTTTCAAATTCTTTAAACACTGCGCTATTGCAGCCTCTATTATAATTGTGATTTTGCTGTTCTTTGCGCCTTATGCAGAATTTGAGCATAACCTCAACAATCTGCGCAGAGATTCCACCAAGCAAGCCGCAGAAAAAGGCATTTCCACTGGTGTAACCATTTCAAGCAGTCGCAAATCTTCTCAGCCAGCCGCAGTAATGGGTTCTAAGCCAGAGCAACTGGATAAACTCTACGATACTCTGATGACTCGCCTGCACAAAGAAAAAGAACCTACCTTGCGCAGTTTTTTAACCCTTAAAACATTTGTGCCTCCGCAAGATGCACAAAAAGAAAGACTGGACATCATAGAAGAAATTCGCGATTTCTCAGCAGCAAGAGTTTTCGACAAAGCCTCCGGAGAAGATTCAACAAACATAGTTGCGCTTAGAAATCTAGCGCAAATTGGAAAAACCTTCGGTGCCGAAGACATACCTGAATGGGCACTTGATTTGCTCAGGGAAAAAGACGGCAGCTATGGCAAAATAGGTTTTATTTACGGAAGTTATCCGAGCTGGGATGCGCACGCAGTTCATAAATTCCAGCAAGACTACAGCAATTGGAATTTTGACGGGGAAAAACTGAGGGTATATTCTTCTCAGTTCATACTTTCAGATGTTATAGATTCCGTTAAGTCAGATAGTTTTAATTTGGCAATTTTAATAACAGTTATAATATTCCTAACCCTTGTGATTAGCCTAAGAAAACCATCTCTCTTTGCATCTGGATTTTTATCTTTTGTCTCGGGAATATTGTTTACCATTGGACTTATGGGATTTTTAACCCATTTCTTTGACTTTGGCAAAATAGGTATTTACAATGTTATTGTTATTCCAATGGTTTTGGGGCTTGGCATAGATTTTGCCGTTCACCTCATTATAAGGTGGACAACTAGCGATATTGGAATCCGCGAACTTTTAGATACCACGGGGCGCAATGTTATGGCAAGCGCAACCACAACAGCCGCAGGGTTTGTTGGAATGCTCTTCACCGCTCACAAGGGTTTAAAAAGCATTGGCGACCTTGCCTGCATGGGAATAATGGTTTTTCTCATCACCAGCATAATATTTTCAATATTCCTGTGCGCAACACTGCTTAAAAAGCGACCTGCCACACAAGGGCAAAAAACAGATAAAGGGCAAGCACAATAAGAACATCCAGTTTTCCTATAGGCTCGCCCCAGTGGAGCCATTTTTTGGGCGGGGCAAAGCCCGCAATGGCACCCATAATCAAACCAAAAAAATGCCCAGGTATATCCACCTTTGAGGTTTCATCTCCAATGCCCAAAAATACAGCAAGCAAAAATACAGCAAACCAAGGAACTATGCGCCTGCCAAAATTCTCTCTTTTCAATACCCTAACTTCAAGAGTTGCAAGAGCACCCAAACCCGCAAATACCGTTGACGAAAAGCCAAGAGAGCGATAATTGCCAATCAAAAAAGCAGTTTCTAAATTTGCGCAGGCAGCCGCCAATACTATGAAAGGAGCAATGCGAGAGAGCGGCATTTTAAAGGATATAAGAGAAAACACAAAAAAACCACTCAGCAAATTTGAAACCAGATGATAGTTACTTGAGTGAAGCGTTTGTGCCGTGAAAAGCCTCCACCATTCGCCCTTCAAAATTCTGCTAGCATCTGCTATTCCAAAATCCTCCATTCCGTAATTTGAAAACTGGAAGAAGGTGCAAACCACGGGAATCAGCAAAAACCAAAGCGGTTGCGTGCTTGGCTTTAGCATTGGGAGGGCTATTGTCTCTTTGTCCCAGTCTGGATTTTCTTGTTTGTAAAGGGCTATTTGTGTCTCGGCTGCATAAACATCCTCTTCATAAACAAAAAGTTCCCAAGGACCAAGGCTGTTTTGCAAAACAATGTGGCTTATCTTTTGGCTGCTCAAAACAAGGCTCAAATCTTTTATTATCCTAAGCACACCTTGTTCAATGCAAACCTCCATCAGTCAAACCTCACGAATTCTTCCATAGCCTGCCTTTTTTTCGCGCCAATTCCCGGAACTTTCTCCAAATCTTTGGCTGTGTGGAAATTGCCATTTTTTTCCCTGTAATCAATTATTTTTTGCGCAAGGGAGGGACCCACCCCCTTTATAAAGCACAGGTCTTCATTGCTTGCGGTGTTTATAGGAAGCGGAAATGCCGGAGCTTTCTTTTTTGGTTTCTTTTCTTTTTTATGTTTGTGAGCTTCGGAAACTTCCTCATCACTTGCCACTGCCCCACTATCAATACTATCAACAACAGCATCAATGGCAGTCGAATCCAAAACAGCTTCTTCATTTACGGGCAAAAAAACGCTTTCCAAAGGAGAAATCTCGTTGAAAAATCCCAAACGGGAAATACCGCCCAATGCAAAAAGAAAAAGAGCCAAACACAAAAATTTTTTTTCTGCGCTATTCATTCTCAACTCTTCTCGCTCTTTTTTCACCTGCTTTCAGCAAATGGTAAAATAAGGGAGATGGCTTTAGTAAATTTGATGTTAGTTCGGGGTGAAATTGGCAGCCCACGAAAAACGGATGTTCTGAAATTTCCATAATCTGCATTATGCTGTCTTCTTTGGCGGAGTAACCGGAAAATAACATTCCGTTTTCTTCTATTTTATTCACATATCTGGGATTAACTTCATGGCGGTACCTGAATCTCTCTCTTATTATAGAAGCTCCATCGTAAATTTTTTCCGCTAAAGAACCTTTTTTTAAAAAAACATCGTGCCCGCCTTTTCTGAGCATTCCGTCTAAAACTTTAACATATTCTGGGCTTGGCAAATATGCAATCACAGGTTCTTTCACCTCTATGCCCTCAGATTCAACTTCCACAGTGCCAGCAAGCGGCAAGCCGCATTTATGGCGGGCAAATTCCACAACCGCAAGCTGCATTCCATATCCAATCCCAAGAAAAGGAATTTTCATTTCGCGAGCCGCATGTATAACAGAAATTTTCCCTTCCATTCCCCGCTTGCCCAAACCGCTCGGCACTATCACTGCATCAATATCTGCAAGCTGGCTTTTTATGTATTCCAAATTATTTGTGCTTTCAGATTTTTCAAGAGATTCCGTATCTATCATTTTCAAGTTGCAAGCGAGATTCAAATGCGTGGCAGCGTGAATTATGGCCTCCCTAATGCTTGCATAAGAATCTTCCAACTTGGTGTATTTTCCGCACAAAGCAACTTTCAGCGTTTTTCTCGGTTCTTTGTAATTTTTTCTGTTAATCTCAACGAGGCGTTTCCATTCGTTCATCCTGGGAGAATTTGCGCCAGCTAGTTTCAATTTTTTAAATATTATGTCTAAAATCCCCTCTTCTTGAAAGCCCAGCGGAATTTCATAAACAGATTTAACATCGAGTTCCGATATTACATTTTTGCTGGGAACGTTCCCGTAAAGCGCAATTTTCTCTTTGATTTTAGGAGTCAACTGCTTGCTACAGCGACCTATTATAATATCTGGGTAAATTCCTTTCTCATTCAAATCGCGCACGGACATTTGCGTTGGCTTTGATTTCTGCTCCTGAGTGCCCGTTGGAATTGGAACATAAGTTAAGTGCGCAAAAAGACATTTGTCTGGTCCCACTATGTGCGAAAGCTGGCGCGCTGCTTCTATATAGAACTCGTTCTCCAAATCCCCCACCGTGCCGCCAATTTCAACAAGCAATATATCTGCGTTTTCCTTGCTTGAAATTTTAAAAAAATGGTCTTTTATAACATCGGTTAAATGCGGAATGAATTGAATTGTTGAACCCGCATAAATACCCTGCTTCTCTCTCTCTATCAAGGTAGAAAACACCTTGCCCATAGTTAAGTTCCACTCAGACTTGGCATTTATGCCCAAAAAACGCTCGTAATGACCGAAGTCCATATCAACTTCGCCACCATCGTCCAAAACAAAAACCTCTCCGTGCTCAATTGGATTCATAGTGCCGGGATCCACATTCAAATATCCATCGCACTTCACCGGAACCACGCGAAAACGAGAGAGAAGCGCACCTATGGATGCCGCCGCCACTCCCTTGCCAAGCCCAGACAAAACTCCGCCTGTAATAAAAATAAACTTGCTCTTTCCGTTGTAACAATTATCACTCATATAGCTATACCTGCCTTGGCTTTTTAAACAACGGAATAAAAAAATAGAAAATCTTTAGTCTATCCATGCTGTCTCCAAAGCTCTGTATTGAATAGCTTCTGCAATATCTGCTCTCTCTACCCTGCTGCTCTGCCTCAAATCTGCAATGGTACGAGCAACTTTTAGCATTCTATCGTAACCTCTATGGCTCATTCGCCATTTTTCCGCCGCTTTCATAGCAAAATTTTCCGATTCAGAGTCCCAAAAAAGAATGTCTTTAAGAGTTTTGCCATCTAAATGCCCATTGTGAAAAATTTTTCTCTCTTTAAGCCTCCCCTCCTGAATTTCGCAAGCCGCCTCAACACGTTTTTGTATCTCCCGTGAACTTTCGCCACCTCCGCTCAATCTATTTTCATCTATAGGAACAGATGGAACCGACACTTGAAGATCTATTCTGTCTAGCAAAGGTCCCGATACCTTTGCTCTATATCGTTTTATGGCTTCTGGCAAGCAGCGGCAATCTCTGCGTTTGTCCATTGCATAGCCGCAAGGGCAAGGATTCATAGCCGCACCCAAAACAAAACTTGCCGGAAAATTTATGCTCCCACGAGCCCTATTCAATCGAATTACACCCTCTTCCAAAGGCTGCCTCAGGCTTTCCAATGCCGCTCTCTGAAACTCCGGCAACTCATCCAAAAAAAGAACTCCATTGTGAGCAAGGCTTGCCTCGCCTGGTCTAAGCTTCATTCCGCCAACAAGAGAAGCAACTGTTGCCGTGTGATGCGGCGACCTAAAAGGGCGGTTTTTCATTAAGCCTTCGCTAAAATTAAATGTTCCCGCGCATGAATGTATTATTGTGCTTTCCAAAGATTCGTATTGGCGCATAGCTGGCAAAATACCAGGCAAGCAGCGAGCAGAAAGAGTTTTCCCAGAACCCGGCGAACCCACCAAAAGAAAATTATGCGCTCCGGCAGCGGAAATTTCAAGTGCGCGTTTAACATTTGCCATTCCATACACCTGTGAAAAATCTGGTGTTTTGCTTTGGGCTGCAGGAACAGAACTACATTCTAGGTAGGAGCAATAAACCTGTTCGGGTTCCTGCAACCCGTTTAAACATTCTTCCAAGGTCTTTGGAGCTATAACTTTAAGCCTTTCCACGCAAGTTGCTTCCATAGCATTTTCATAAGGAACAACAAGAATTGTTTGCGGCGCGCTACGAACAAGGTCTGCCGCAACCGCCAAAACCCCATGCACTGGTCGCAACTTGCCATCTAAGGAAAGCTCGCCTAAAAACAAAAAATTTTCTAATCCCCTAACCACAATTTGTTCCGTAGCGGTGAGTATTCCAATAGCGAGTCCTAAGTCAAAAGCAGCACCTTCTTTGCGCAAATCCGCTGGCGACATATTCACAGTCATTCTGGTAGAGCAACCATAAAATCCGCAACTCCGCATAGCGGCAACCACCCTCTCCCTAGCCTCGCGCACGGCATTATCCGGCAAACCCACAAGCGAAAACCCTGGTAGTCCCGAAGTGCTATCCACCTCTATTTCCACAGGAATTGCCTCTATGCCGCGCAGTGCCGCGCTTTTTATTCTTTGAAACATCAGGCAGCGGCAATCTCTTGATATTTCTCCAACACACATTGCTCAATATGCTCGCGCAATTCCTTGTTCAGCGGATAGTAGATTGAGTGGTAATTCTCATCTTTGCTACGCGGGTCAAGCGGATAAGAAACGAAAAATCCGTTTACGCCATCCACAACTCTAAGCCCCGTGAGCTGAAGTTGCTCGTTTAGTGTTACCCTTGCAGTAGCTCTTGTTTTTCCACTTGATTCTTTGAATGGATAAACTTGTACATTCGTGCAAGTAAGTACATCAAAAAACGATTTAGATTCTTTTTTCATAAGAAACTCCTTGTTAAATTTTCTATATAAAAGACAATTTTCGTGCCAACCAAAAAACTGCATTTCTGAGTTGATTTCGCGGTTTCAAAGTGTCCAAAAAGTGTTTAAACAGTGTTTAGACACTTTTTTGGACAGTTACATTTCCATTACAAACCCGTTAAGAATTTTCTATATTAGAATTAGGAGGCATTTATGATGAAATATAAATGTTGGTGCATATTTTTTGTGAGTTTGCTGGTTTTTGCCTGCAATAATAGCAATAATAGTAATAACAACGGCAATTTTGATGATTCATCGTCTTCTGAAGCCTCCGAACCAATAATTGACCTTTCCTCATCTTCTGCTCTTGCAGGAGACCTCCTCTCAAGCAGCAGCGGCACAACTAGTCCCAATAACTCCAGCAGTTCTAGCAATTCAAACAACGTTACGGCAAGTAGTAGTTCTGTAAACTCACCTAGCTCTAGCTCCGGCGTGTCTAGCAACGGTGGTACGGCTAGCAGCAGTTCTGTAAGCACATCCAGCTCCGGTAATTCCAGCAACCCCAGTAGTTCCAGTAACTCCAGCAACCCCAGTAGTTCCAGTAACTCCAGCAACCCCAGTAGTTCCAGCAACTCCAGCAGTTCCAGCATTGCCACGGTTAGCAGCAGTTCTGTAGGCACTGCGAACACATCTAGTGCCAGCAATGGCGGCAACTTATCTTATGGAACCAGATTCACTCCAGAAATGCTCGGACTAACTCCAGGAGCCACCACTGCCAACCTCAATCTCAATTGGATTTCAACATCCGCTAATTGCTCAAGCTCAAGCACAGACGATGGCAAAACACTGGTTCGTCTTTTCAATGCAAGCGGTAGCCTTGTAAATACGTTCACTGGAACAACGGCAAAAGGTCCTTCGGGCAAATGCGTTCATAAAGCCACCATCACAGGCATAACCCCAGCCACAAGCTATAAATACTCCGTATCCAATAACGACAAAGACTGGAGCAATGACTATAACTACAAATCTCCGCCCTCTGGGAATGTTTTCACATTTGCCGTAATCGCAGACCCTCAGATTACCGATGGTGCTCAAGACTCCAATACCAAACCCAAAGCCTCGCCCTCTACCACTGCTCAAGGCTGGGCAGACGTTGTTAAAAAAATAGCTGAGACAGATGCTACATTCATTGTAAGCGCGGGCGACCAAGTTGATTCTTATACTTATTCCCCAAGCCAATACACAAAGTTCTTTGCTCCAGAAGGGCTACGCAGCCTTCCTTTTGCTCCAGTAGTGGGCAACCACGACGGGCACCAAGAATATATGCATCACTTCAATATGCCTAATGTATCTAATTCAAATGGTTATGGCATATACACGGGTGTAGCTGGCAATTACTACTATCTCTATAACAACATTCTCTTTGTTGCATTTAATACGGGTTACGCCCCCAAAGACTTAGCTGCGGCAAAGACTAGCATGGCTGAATATGAGAAAGTTATTAAAGCTGCAAAAGCCGCTCATAACGGGTACGATTGGCTCATTGTTCAGCACCATAAATCCACCACCAGCATTTCTAGCCACGCTTGCGATATGGAAATTCAATATTACATAGATGCAGGTTTTGAAAAGCTAATTACAGACGAAGGCGTGGATTTGGTTATCTCTGGGCACGACCATATACACGTTAGAAGCCATCTTATGAAATGGGACAATGCCAAAAAATATAGCGTTAGGAGCACAGATAAAGGTACCATATACCTAACTCTTACAACTGCTAGCGGCGTAAAATTCTACCCTCCTTTCCCTTTCTCCAATCAAACGATGTATGATGCCATTGTCAATGGTGAGTTTGCAGCTACGGCAGGTTATTCCCAAGAGCATCCTGTGCTTGCGGACTTAACTAGAGGTTTGGATGCATTTAGAAAAACCACCTCAGATACAAAAGACAAATGGCCCATATCAACAGACTTTTGCGTGCCAACCACTAGAACGAATTATTTGCCTAATTACACGCCCAATTACACCATATTCAAGGTGAATGGCAAAACCATCAGCGCAACAACTTACACATCAGAAAATGTAAAAGTAGATGAATTTACAATCACTCCAAAGGGGAGGTAATATGAAGTATAAGTGCTGGTGTTTCTTATTCGTTGGTCTGCTGATTTTTTTTGCCTGCAGTAATGGCAACAACGAACCCGGCACCGAAGTTTCTTCTTCTTCTTATCTTGCAGAGGAACCTAGCTCTGCAAGCGAACCTGCACCCGCTGGTAGTTCTTCTTCTAACGTACCTGCACCGGTAAGCTCTAGCAGTGGAGGCTTATCTAGCAGCAGTTCTGGAGCCTCTGGCTCAAGCTCTAGCAGTAGTGTATTTAGTAGTAGCGGGTCTAGTAGTAGCGTAGCTGCCAGCAACGTTTCTAGCAGCAGCATTTCTAGTATTTCTAGCAGTAGCGTAGCTGGCAATGACGGCAATTTATCTTACGGAAAAAGATTCAATACAGATATGCACGGGCTAACTCCTGGAGCTACCACTGCAAGCGTAAATCTCAATTGGTTTTCAACATCCACTAATTGTTCAAGTACAAGCACAGACGATGGCAAAACACTAATCCGCCTTTTTAATGCCACTGGTGGTCTTGTAAACACTTTCTCAGGAACAACCGCAAAAGGTCCCACAGGCAAATGCACTCACAAAGCCACCATTACTGGCTTAACACCAAATACTAGTTATAAATATTCCGTATCTAACAACGGCACCGATTGGAGCAATGACTATAGCTACAAAACTCCTCCCTCTGGAAGTGTTTTCACATTTGCCGTAGTATCAGACCCACAGGTAACCACTGGTAACCAAGATAGCAATACCAAACCCAAAGCCAATCCCCCTACTACTGGTCAAGGCTGGAAAGATATTGTTAAAAGAGTAGCTGAAAAAGATGCTACATTCATACTCTGTGCAGGTGACCAAGTTGACGGTGGCATAACCTATAAAGAAGCCGAATACGGAGTATTCTTTGCCCCTGAGGAATTGCGCAATATTCCTCTTGCTCCAGTAGTTGGCAACCACGATTTGCACACCGAATACTTCCATCATTTCAATATGCCCAATTTATCTAGTTCGGGATACGGCGTATATACTGGTCTTGCTGGCAATTATTACTATCTCTATAACAACATTCTTATTGTAGCATTAAATACAGGTTATCTTCAAAAAAGCGATAATGTGGCAGCTGCCGTGGCTGAATATAAGAAAACTATTGAAAAGGCAAAAAGCGAACACAGTGGAAAGTATGATTGGCTCATTGTTCAGCACCATAAATCCACCACAAGCATTTCTGCCCACTCTGCAGACGAGGATATTGGGTTTCTTATAAAAGCTGGTTTTGAAAAACTTATGACAGACCAAGGCGTGGACATAGTTATTTCCGGGCACGACCATATACACGTTAGAAGCCATCTTATGGTATGGGACGACACAAAAAAATATAGCGTTAGGAGCACAGATGGCAAAGGCACCATATATTTAACCATTACAACTGCAAGCGGAATAAAATTCTACCCACCTTTATTTATTCTTGAAGAGGGTCAGGAGAATGCCGGTCCTTTTACTGAGGATTACCCTGTGCTTGTAAATGGAAAAAGAGGAGCATCGGAATTGAGAAAAGCCAAAGTTGCAGATACAAACACGTGGCCCATATCAACAGATTTTTTTGTGAAAACTACCGCCTCTGTATGGGCACCTAACTACACGCCCAATTACACCATATTTGAGGTAAATGGCAAAACAATTAAGGCAACAACTAGAACATCCGAAAATGCATTGGTAGATGAATTTACCCTAACTCCAAAAGGACCAAGATAGTGGATTTTTATCGGCTTCGCTGGCAGATTGAATCTGTTCTTAGGTTGGTTGTTTTTGTAGCCTTGGCTTGCACATTTTCTTGTTCTTCGGACGATGGCGATGGCGGTTACAAGACAGTTAAAATAGGCGACCAAGTTTGGATGGCTGAGAACCTCAACTACAATGTCGCAGGCAGCGTATGCTATGATAACGACCTAGCCAACTGCAATAGGTATGGTCGGCTTTACAACTGGAAAACTGCAATGTCTATATGTCCCTCAGGGTGGCATTTGCCTAGTGATGCTGATTGGGAAAAATTGATAAACTATGTTGAGAACAAAAACGGGTGCTTTGGTTGCGCAGGAAAATATTTGAAAGCCACTAGTGATTGGAACGAAGATGGCAATGGTCAGGACACGTACGGCTTTTCTGCCCTGCCAGGCGGCATAGGCAATTCAGATAGCAATGGCAATTTTCGCGATATTGGTGAATACGGAGTTTGGTGGAGCTCCTCTGAGTGCTATGAATACAACGCCTACGGCAGGCTTATGTATTACGACTATGACTACGCCTTCTACGATGTTGGAGATAAGGAAATCTTGTTAAGTGTTCGCTGCTTGCAGGATTAAGAATTTTCTATATTCCATGTAATGCCTTTTGGAACCATAAAGCAACCTCTACCTTGTGTTGGTAAAAGAAACACACTTTCTGTTTGCATGATTGTTAAAAACGAAGAAGCGAATATTGGGCGTGCCATTGAAAGTTTTTTACCCTTTGCAGATGAAATTATTGTAAACGATACGGGTTCAACAGATAGAACCATTGAAATTGTAAAATCATTTCCAAAAACTGTTTTAATGCAATCCGAATGGATTGGAGATTTTGCACATTCACGCAATTTGAGCTTTGACAAAGCCACCTGCCCGTGGATTTTGTGGATGGATGCAGATGATTATGTTCCGCCAGACCAGGTAAAATCTTTCCTCAATTTAAAAACCACTCCGCTAGACCGCATGATTTCTTTTACGATATGCAACACGGAAAATGGCAAGCCAACGGGACTGAGGTTCATGCAAGCGAGGATGTTTCCAAACCATCCAAAAATGCGCTTTGAAGGGCGCATACACGAAAGCGTGATAAATGCGGCATCTAATTTGGGTTTAAATATTGTAAATACAAATATTTTAATTTGGCACATGGGCTATGAAACTCTGGAAATCCGGCAAAAAAAAGCAAAAAGAAATTTGGAAATTCAATTGGATGACCCAGCACAGCAAAAACGCATAGAAGGCTTGCTTGAATTGGGCGATTCATATTCCGTGCTGAATGAACTGGACAAAGCTGTGGAATATTACAGACGAGCCTCCGAATATCCCTGCTCTCGCGAACAGATAGATATCAAAGTGGGTGCCACAACCAAACTTGGGCGGCATTTAAGTGCATTGAATAGAAAAGAAGAAGCAATAGAAGTTTTTGAAAAATGTATAAAGCAGTTTCCAAAAAATGAAGAAGCGTATTATTGCATGGCAACAATTTTAATGTCGCAAAAAAAAGTAAAAGAGAGCATACCTTATTTTAGAAAAGTGCTTTCTCTAAAACCAGAAATTTCAAGCAGCGGCTCAAATTATTATACAATAAAACAAGACACTCTGAAAAATTTGAGTTTGTGGGAATTTGAGGAGGGAAATTTCAAACTCTCAAAAAATTACGCAGAAGAAATGCTAAAAGGAGATAGCGAAAGCGTGGAGGCAAAATATTTGTTAGAGCGAGCGCAAACGGCATTGCAAGGCAAAAACGACAAACGCCCACTGCTCTCTCTTTGCATGATTGTTAAAAACGAAGAAAAAAATATAGGTGAATGCCTTAAATCCGCTAAGGGCTTGGCAGACGAAATTATAGTAACAGATACCGGTTCAACCGATAAAACCATTGAAATAGCGCGTAGCTACGGTGCGCAAATAGAGCATTTTGAATGGACAAAAGATTTTTCTGCAGCTAGAAACTATTCCATTTCAAAAGCCACTAGCCGCTGGATAATTTGGCTTGATGCAGACGACAGGTTGCCAGAAAATACCATTGCAGAATTTCGCAAAATGCTGAACAAAGAACCCATGAGCAAAGTGTTCTATTTTGAAATTTGCGATGGCAATGGCACAAGATTTTTGCAAATAAGAGCATTTCCAAACAGAGAGGAAATAAAATTTGAAGGTCGCATACACGAGCAAATTTTGCCAAGCATTCGCAAGCTAGGGTTTGCGGAAATAAAATTGACATTAGAAATTCACCACACCGGATACGATGACCCTGAACTTTTAAAAGAAAAGCAAAGGCGCAATTTGGAACTTTTCAAGGAACAATTCCCAGATGAAAAAGGGATGAATGCGCTTGATATGTATCATTACGGAACTTGCTACAACATTCTAGGCGACGAGGAAAATGCGCTTAAATGGCTAAAGGAATCTTTGAAGGAAGCGAGAAATGGCTACTATGAATTGCTTGTGCTTTTGCCTCACGATATTGCCTGCATTTTAGAGCGGCAGGGCAATTTGGAAAGTGCTCTGGAAATGCTGGAAACGTCTCTAAAAGAAAACGTGCAGTTTGAACCCACAATGCTTAAAAAAGCTCAACTTTTAGGAATACTGGGGAAAAACGATGATGCTGTTAAATGGTTTGGCTACTGCGCTGTTCTTGTTCCAAAAACAACTACCCTGCCCTCTAACATTATGCAAATCCGTGCAAAATCTTTGCAGTTTTTAGCGGAATATTGGAAAAAAACCGAACATATTCCCATTGCAATAGAGATTCTTAAAATCCTCAAAAACTTTATGCTGGGAACACCATATAATCCCCTAGCCCTGGCAGAAATCTACATAAGCAGGGATAGGGCTATGGAAGCTCGCGACAATTTGGAATTTTTGAAAAAAGACTTGGATGGCAAACCCGAATTCGCATTTTTTTACGGGCAGGCTTTGGTATTGACAAACAACATTCAAGAGGCTATAAAAGTAGTTTCAAAAGCAAAAGAATCATTTCCACAAAACGATGATATTGCGAAATTGGCAAATGCAATGGGAATTAATTAATTCTTAATGCAACGAACACTGTACAAGTTGCTTTTGTCGTTGTCGTTGTAATAAGCAGTCTCGTCGTCGTATATCAAGTTCCGGCTAAAAGCGTAATCGCCAATGTCTTCGGTAGAAGTCCACCAATAGCCTATGTAACCAGAATTGAGGAAATAGCCATCTGAAAAGCCGTAGCCGCCAGGCAAGCCAGAAAAACCATACATATCCCGCCCATTGCCAGCACCACTCCAACCCCTAGCCGCCTTGAGATGCCTTCCGCCTGTGAGTTTCACAAGGATTTTCCATTCATCATTGCTTGGCAAATGCCAACCTTTGGGGCAAGCCTTCTTAGCCGTTTCAAAGTCATAAAGGCGACCGAATTTTTGGCAGTTAGCAGAATCATTATTGTAGCACTTGCTACCTTCCGCTTCGTAGTTCAAATTTTCCGACATCCAAATTTGGTCTCCAATTTTCACAGCTCCATACTTTTTTCCATCTCTGGAATCAGTATTATCAGAATCGCAAGATGCCATAAACAGCAACACAGCAAAAATTGCCACATTCAAGACCGATTTTAACATATTTTGAGTTTTCATATCGATTCTCTTTTAATGTAGAAAAAAACGTAAAATAAGCAATTTTGCAATTTATTCGTCATTTTCTTAACATATTTGTAATATTTTTATATTTTTAAAAATTTATATGGCTCGGTATCCCCTTCCACGGAGGTACAAGAGAAAAGCGACAAAGCATAAAACATCGCCGCAAGGGGAATTGAAAAGAGAGTAAGTTTTTTCATAATTTTTTCTCATGAAATAAAATAATACTTGGAATAAATATAGAAAATTTTAAAAATTATATCAAAGGCTAAATGAATTTGTATATTGTCTTTGGAAACCGTCACAGAGGAGCCTTTATGCAACCTGCTACTATTGAAAAAAAGCAAACAAAAGTTCGCCGAGCTTCTGTTGCAAGGGTAAAAATTGCTCATCAGCAAACATTCAAAGAATGGCTTGCAGAAGAAGCTGCTGCTGGCAGAATTATTGCCCCAAAGAATGTTAAAAAAGTCAAAATGCCTGAAAGACCAGAAGCAGGACTTGACTGGTGGGAGGCTTACGAATACTCTCGTTCCGACAGATTTTGAATTATGAACTCTTATTTTGATTCTTCGCTGTTGCTTGCCATCTTGTTTGACGAAAAGCGCTTTGACGATGCTTGGAATGCCTGGAATTCTAGCAAAGTAAGATTTAGTTCCATTCTTCTCAAAATAGAAACGAACATTTCTTTGCAACGATACTATAAAGCTAATTCACATTACTTTGATGGCATTTGGCTTAACAAAAAAGAAAAAATTCTCAATGATTTGTTGGATGATGTTTTTTACAAGCCCATAGAAGAGTCATTCGGAAATTCTATCGCTAAAAACAAAAAACTTGCAGGTTGCAAAAGCCTTGATGCCATTCATATTGCCTCTGCTCTTTATTTTAGGGAAAGTGCTAGGGAACAAAACATTATCTTCTGCTCCTTTGATAAAAATATGCTCAAAGTCGCAAAAGAATTTGGGTTTGAAACTAACTAGGCTGCCCTGCTGTAATCTTACTATATTCTACCCAATGCAAATCAACAACATACGAAATTTCAGCATTATAGCGCACATAGACCACGGCAAAAGTACGCTTGCAGATAGGCTTATTGAACTAACTGGCACAGTTTCTAAAAACGAGATGATGGAACAGCTTTTAGACGATATGGACTTGGAACGCGAGAGGGGCATAACCATAAAAGCACACGCCATAAGAATGGTTTATGAACGTGGTGGCAAAGAATATTTGTTCAATATGATAGACACTCCGGGGCACGTGGATTTCACCTACGAGGTTAGCCGCTCGCTTGCAGCTTGCGAAGGGGCAATTTTGGTGGTGGATGCCTCGCAGGGCATAGAGGCACAAACGCTATCAAACTTATATTTGGCTATGGACAACAATTTAACCATTATTCCAGTGATAAACAAAATTGACTTGCCAGGAGCAAACCCAGATGCGGTGGCACACAGCATTGGCGAACTGCTAGGCTACGACCCAGACAAAATCCCGCGCATAAGCGCAAAAGCAGGCATAAATGTTGAAGAGGTACTTGAGAAAATCGCAGACGAAATTCCACCGCCAAAAGGCGACTCCTCTGCCCCGCTCAAAGCCCTTGTTTTTGACTCTGTTTACGATTCTTATAGAGGCGTTATAAGCTATATCCGAGTTATGGAAGGAACCATAAAAGCTGGAACAAAAATACGCATGATGAAAACCGGCGGCGAATATATGGTGACCGAAGTTGGCACGTTCTCAATGAAACGCGATGCCCGCCCTGCCCTTAATGCCGGAATGGTTGGTTATGTTTTGGCAAATATAAAAACCTTGTCCGATGTGAAAATTGGCGATACATTGACAGACTGCGCAAACCCTGCCGCAGAGCCGCTTGCAGGCTACAAAGAAGTTAAGCCTATGATTTTCAGCGGAATTTATCCCATAAACCCCGAAGACTACAAAAACCTGCGCGAGGCTTTGGAGAAATTGAAATTGAACGATTCCGCCCTTGTGTGGGAGCCGGAAAGTTCCGGCGCGCTTGGCTTTGGATTCCGTACGGGATTTTTGGGGCTTTTGCACATGGAAATTGTGCAGGAACGCCTTGACCGCGAATTCAATGTGGACATAATAACCACCGTTCCCAACGTGGAATACCGCGTTTACATGACAAGCGGAGAAATGATACCCATAGAAAGCCCTAGCAAGCTCCCCGATGCAAGCCGCTACGACCATATAGAAGAACCCTATATAAAAGCGCAAATTTTCACGCCCAAAGACTACGTTGGTCCTCTTATGCAGCTTGCCGAGGAAAAACGCGGAACATTTGGCACAATGGAATACTTAGACGAAAGCAAGGTGATTTTGCATTACGAACTGCCGCTTGCAGAGGTTATGTTTGACTTTTACGACAGGTTGAAATCCGTGAGCAGGGGCTATGCAGGGCTTGATTATGAACAAGCAGGCTACCGCGAAAATCCTTTGATTAAATTGGATATTCTTTTGAACGGTGATCCTGTTGATGCTTTTTCGGTTATTATCCACAGGGAAAAAGCCCAGCACTATGCACACGCCATTTGCGTAAAATTAAAAGACCTAATACCACGTCAGCAATTTGACGTTGCAATTCAGGGAGCGATTGGCGGCAAAATAATCAGCCGCACAACCGTTAAAGCAGTTCGCAAAGACGTTCTAGCCAAATGCTATGGCGGCGATATAACTCGCAAGCGCAAGCTATTGGAAAAGCAAAAAGAGGGCAAAAAGAGAATGAAGAACATCGGCTCCGTTGAGGTTCCGCAAAAAGCATTCCTCGCCGTGCTTTCGCTCTCCAGCCCAAGCGGGCAAAGCGGCGATGATGAGGATTGAGGGTTTGTTTTTTTCTGCCATTTTTTCTACATTATAAATAGAGGTTTTTATGTTTGCAGTTAAAGGCGTGTATGATGGAAATTCGGTTATAGTGGATGAGCCTATACCCGTGAAAGAGAGATATGAGGTTATTGTGACTTTCATAGATTCAATTAGTTATGAAAAAAATGCAAAAGATAATAACAACGAGAGAAAAAAGGCTTTTGATTTTTTGATAAATTTTCCCAAGAAAGAACTGCCAAAAGATTTTAGCTACAAACAGGAATTGGCAAATTCTTTAGAGGAAAAATATGGTAGTATTAATTGATACAGATGTTTTGATAGATGCTTTGGTTCGTAGGGAGCCTTTTGATAAAGAAGCAAGAGAAATTTTGGAAAAATGCTACGAAAAAACAATAACAGGTTTTGTTGCTGCTCATAGTTTTACAAATATGTTTTATATTCTGCGAAAAGTTTATTCTATAGACGAAATGAAACAACTATTGCTGAATTTAAGTAAAATTGTAAATATTGTGAAAATAGATGAATTGCTGATTGTAAATTCTTTAAAAAATTCTTTGTTCAGCGATGTGGAAGATTGTTTGCAAGCTGAGTGTGCAAAGATTGTAAATGCCGATTACATTGTAACGCGAAATGCAGTAGATTTCAAAAATTCATCTGTTTCGGCGATATCTCCAAGTGATTTTTTGGATATTGTGGAAAATGCGTAATACATATCTCATACTAAGGTTTAAATATTGTATTATAATCCATACGTCTCTCCTAGGGTAATAATTTTTTTTGCACCGTTTATCATACTTGTAAAATTTTCCAATTCAAACCTAATATCTAAAATAGGTTTCCATGTATTTTTATTATAATTCTCTAATACTGCAACTTTGAAAAGATGCTTTGAACATATTTTTCCAGCAACGACAATTTCATTTGGATTGTAAAGAATAGCCAACTGGGAAATAGCCTGTCCGCATTTAACACCGGCAAATTCAATACAATCGTTTATTTCTGAATTGTCTTCGCAATTCCACCAGTCTGTGCCAAATTTGTCAATAAAATATTTACCTGACAAAACCGTATCAAGACATCCTTCTTTTCCACAAAGACATTTCTTGTTTGTATTTAAGTTTAAATGCCCAAATTCACATGCAAAGTTGTTATGCCCTCGCAATGGTAACCCGTTGTATATGAAAGCGCCACCAACCCCTGTTCCAATTGAAATATACAATAGTTCTTCATTAGCCAAACCCAAAGCCTGTAGGTTAGCATCGTTATCAAGGATAATTTTACATTTCAATCTCTCTGATAAGGCCTTTTTTAAGTTGAAACCTGCCAACGGAATATAGAGTGCTTTTTCTACAACACCATTTTTATTGATTAATCCTGGACAGCCGACTATTACAATATCTTCAGCATTTTCACCTTTTGTACTTCTTAATACCTCAACATAGCCTACAATCGTATCTACTACCTCAGTTGATGTTTTAGGCGTATTGAAAATTTTCATCGTATTATCGGTGTTTGAAAGTTGAGCTATTTTTATTTTTGTTCCACCAATATCAATCAAAAATGCTTCCATTATATTTCCTCCAAAATTGCAACTATTTTGCTTGCAGTTTTTTTTGATGCACTTGTTCTAAACGATAGTTTTTTCTTAATGCTAAAATCTGTTTTTTCGCTTGCCATATCAAGCATTGTTAAAATTTCTTTTTCTAAATCCTCATCTTTGGGCAAAATCTTGCATTTATCACTATCCATACAAAACGGTCTTTCTGTGTGGTCTCTTAAAACCAATGTGGGTTTCTCTAAATAAAAAGCTTCCTCTTGAACACCGCCTGAATCAGTTATTATAAGAGAGGCACGATATATTAAGTTATGCATATCCCGAACACATAAAGGCTCCAACAAAAAAAGATTCTTATGAATAATGCTAAATTCTTTTAAAATAATGTTTTTTATCCTCGGACTCGGGTGAACAGGCCATATAAAATAAATGTTCTTATTTTTTTTAGCTAGTTTCTTAATCGCATCACAAACCAAAACAATTTCACTATCTTTTATTTCGCGCCTATGCAGTGTAACGATTACTTCTTTATCATTTTCATAATTAATAGTATTTAACCTTTCATTTTTAAATATATAATCCTTTTCAAGAGATGAATAAATAATATCAGTTATAGAATTACCAGTAACAAAAATGTTTTGCGGGTTAATTTTCTCGGATATTAAGATTTTTTTATTTTCTTCATCAGGACATAAAAAATAACTGGCACAATTTGTTATTAATCTTCTATGAAGTTCTTCTGGATACGGGGTATTAGCATACGTCCTTAATCCCGCTTCAATATGTGCCAAAGGAGTTTCTGTATATTGTGCGGATATTGCCCCAGCGAGAGCTGTGGAAGTATCTCCATGAACTAGAACAATATTGGGTTTAATTCTCTTAATTTCAGAAGCAAACTTTTCTATCATAATCGAAAGTAAATATTCCAAAGTTTGACCATGCTTCATAACGGAAAAATTATTATCTATTGTTATTTTATAATCCTTAATTACGGTATCTGCCAATTCTGCGTGTTGTCCAGATAAGCAGACATAGGTCTTAACATTTTCAAACCTTTTCAATTCATTAATTATTGGACACATCTTAATAATGTCTGCCCGTGTTCCAAGGCATACGAAAACTATTTTATCATTCGACTGGGACATAATGATTCCTTATTAAACGGTGATGCCTAATACATCAGCCATTTTCTCCTTCTGTTTTCGATGTTCTTGTACATCTCATATCACCTTGTTTTAGCTCTCCCTGCTGGGTATATGCCCAATAATCTCCTTGTAATACATCTGTGTTAGAATTGTATGTAAGAGTCATTGTGCTTCTGATTGTTCCTCTATGATTAGCTAATCCATGAATATATTCACCAACAGATATACTTTTTAATTCAAAAATAAGCTCTTTTTTTTCAAAATGGCATATTTCTGTTTGCATATTTATTCTTAACCCCGCGTAATATGTGGCAATTTTATCCCATTCTTGTTTAATCGTTAGAGTTCCATCACTTGCTTCCTCTTGATTTTGGCTTTGTTTTTTTACATTCCATACACCATTTAAATTAGGAATATTACCAAAAAATTGTTTAGTATATCGCCATTTCCATAAACATTTTCTTATTAACAATATAATTAAATAGCTAATAATTGATGATATGGAAATAATTGATGTAGGGACTAAAAAGCTACAATTACCGAACCATTCATTTATCTTAGAATAAAGCGATGTCCATACTATTGTTGTCACTACACTTACATAAACGATAGTTTTTTCTTTATTCATCATATAATCCTCGCAACACTTGTCTCTTGCCGTATTTGGTGGTTATGTGTTCTGTTTCCATCATATAGATTCTCCCATCTACTCTGGTTTTAACTTCAGCGACTTGCGAATAGAAAAACAAGTCGTTTGACATCCGCACCACCACGGTGCAAATTCTTTTTCGATGTGCCACTACCTCACAACTGCACGTATTGTTTTGGTGCCAATTTTCACTACATACATTCCTATTTGAACAGGGATTTGTAAATTGTCTGAACTTCGATTCTCCAAATTCAAAGATTTTCCCGATGTAAATATGAGTTTGCCTTGGAGGTTGTACACATCTACTTTTGTGTTGTGGGGTAGGTTTGAGATTAGGATTGTGTTGGGGGTTGTGTGTATACTGATGTTGCCCTTTGCGATTTGTGGGCATGAAATTGGAGTGCTGTAATCTGAACTGCTACTAGGCGTTGTGCTACTACTGCTCGGTGTAACTTTGTCGCTACTGCTTGATGAACTACCCGTAATGATTCTTACTGTAATGTTGGCTGGTTGTGTTAATGTGTAATTACCCGCGTCTGCACCTGTCAAAGTTATGTTTGTTGATACAGTTTTGTTGCTACCAATACTTGCTGTGGCAACCGTACCAGTTCCTAACTCAAAGCCTACATCATCACCACCTGCCACACCATTGAGCATACCGCCTGACATAGAAACATCTGTAGTGCCGTTATACTCACGGTCATCTGCTGTTACACCGATAATGGTAATGGGTTTTGCAGTGATGTTTGCGGTAACGCTTGCTGGTTGTGCAGTAAGAGTATAATTACCTGCATTCACACCACCAAGTGCAAAGTTGGAAAATGTTACGATTTTATCAATTCCAACATTCTTGTCTGCAAATGAAGCGGTACCATTGATAACGCTTACATTGTCGCCGTCAACTTTTCCGCTGACCGTTGCGGTTCCAGTAACCGTAGTGGTCACGTAGCCATTGTAAACCTTGCTACTAGCCGTTATACCTGTGATTGTGACGGGCTTTGCAGTTATGTTTGCCGTAAGGTTTGGTTGTGCGGAAAGTACGTAGTTACCAGCATCAATGCCATCAAGTGTAATGCTTGTAAATGTCACTGCTTTGCTAGTTCCAACATTCTTGTCTGAAAATGAAGCAGTACCAAGAGTTGCAGTCACATCGTCATAACCAACTATTCCACTGACGGTTACTGTTCCAGTAACCGTAGCGGCTGTGTTACCATTGTAAACCTTGTTGCCAGCCGTTATACCTATGATTGTGACGGGTTTTGCGGTTATGTTTGCCACAAGGCTTGGATGTGTGGAAAGGATATAGTTGTCCGCATCGCTGCCATCAAGTGTAATGTTTGTAAATGTCACCGCTTTGTTAGTTCCAACATTTTTGTCTGCAAATGAAGCAGTGCCAAGAGTTACTGTAACGTCGTCATAACCAACTTTCCCACTGACCGTTGCGGCTCCAGTGACCGTAGCAGTCGCATTTCCATCGTAAGACTTGTTGCTAACCGTTATGCCAGCAATTGTGACAGGCTTTGCGGATATGGCAAAATTTGCACTTTCAAATGTAATTTTGTAATTATCGCCTGCCGTAAGTGTACCTTGATCGATGGTGTATATGCCAACATTATCGCCAGTAGTGCGTGATAGTGTACCGCTGAAATTGTCACTAGCAATCAAACTAGGTACTACGCTGTATGTAAGCATAGGGTCGGCGGAGCCATAAATTTTGGACTTGGCATAGGCGGTAACGGCGATAGGCTTGGCTGTGATGTTTGCGACAAGGCTTGCTGGTTGTGCAGAAAGCGTATAATTGCCTACATCCGTGCCACTGAGCCTAAAATTGGCAAATGTAACTATTTTGCCGGTTCCTGCATCCTTATTTGCAAATGAAGCATTTCCATTGACAACGTTTACTGCATCGCCGTCAATTTTCCCGTTGACTGTCGCTGTTCCAGCAATAATGGCGGTAGTGTTACCATCATAAACTTTGCTATCAGCCGTTATGCCTATGATTGTGACGGGCTTGGCTGTGATATTTGCTGTCCCACTAGGTTGTGCCGAAAGCGTGTAATTGCTAGCATCTATGCCGTCAAGGGAAAAACCACTGAATGTAACTGTTCTGTTGTTTCCAACATTTTTATTGCTGAATAAAGCAGTGCCTGGAATTACCGTAACTTTATCTTCGCCAATTACTCCGCTGAGTGCCGCTGTTCCAGTTACCGTGGCGGTAACTTTGCCGTCATATTCCTTGCTGGATGCCGATATACCAGTAATGCTTAGAGGCTTCGGACTTATCTTGTAGTCACCAAGTACAATGCCAGATGCTGCAACAAAATCTGTGCCATCCGCGACATCAACCGTCACGGAATATGTTCCAGCATTGGTTGGTTGGTTTGGGCTTCCGTCATAGTAAACCGTTGCAATACCCATTCCTGCGATGCTTATGTTAAATCCTTGTGCGCTACCATTGTAGATATGACCAGTAGGTATACTGAAATTCGCTTTTGTTGGTATTCCTTTTGTGGTTGCTTGTAATCCTCCTGAAACTGCGCCTGTTGCAAAACGTGTGTCTGTTTTTGAGCGGGCGAAAATACGGTACGTTGTTTTCTCAGTTAAGCCTGCAAAGTTCGCATCTGTTTGCCAACCGCTTGCAGGCACTTCGTTGACTGTGTTTTTTGCATATTCAATAGTTTGACCCGTAACCGCCAGAAGATTTGAGTTTATTATTATGCTGGTTGCTGTTTTGCTTGCTAATGTAGGGGTGGCTGTATTCGCTCCGACTATTTTATTGCTGCCGTTAACCGTTCCTGCGACAGCAACCGTGGAGCCGTTCGCTGGTGTTATAGAGCCGTTGTTGGTAACCGTTCCTGCGACTGTTACCGTGGAACCGTTCGCAGATGTTATTGTGCCGTTGTTGGTGAGGGTTATGCCTGTGGGAATTGTAAAAGTGGCGTTTGCTGGTATGGTTAGCGTGTGATCTGAAGGGATGGTTACATTTCTTTCAAGCGTTACGCTTGTGCCGTAGAATGTTCCGATATTGCCGATAAATAGAATACCTTTTGTTCTTCTACCTGTGTATGTATCTCCAACGTCACTTGCAAACACAACCGCATTGCCGTTCAAAGTAAGTGTACCTGTGCCCTTTTTTCCACCAATGCCTATACCCGCTCCACTTCCAGTTGCCGTAACTATCCCACCAGAGATTGTGATTACACCGCCGTCGACACCGACCCCACCTCCGATACCACCTCCGTTTGTTCCTCCAGTTGCTTTAACCGTCCCGCCAGTGATGGTGATTACACCAACGTCACCGCCACTACCACCTCCGATACCACCTCCGTTTGTTCCTCCAGTCGCCGTAACTATCCCACCAGAAATTTTGACAGTATTACAGTTGCCGCTACCGTAGCCACCACCGCCAATTCCGGCACCACCGTTGCTATGACCATTTGCCATAACTATCCCACCAGTAATTGTGATTGTACCACCGTCGCCACTTCTACCACCTCCAATGCCAGCTCCGTAATTTCCGCCAGTTGCCGTAATCTTCCCGCCAGTGATGGTGATTGTACCTGCATCGTAAACGTAGCCACCGCTCCAGTTGCTACCAATGCCAGCTCCATAAGTTACGCCAGTTGCCGTAAGTTCGCCCATATTATTGCTTGTAGTCTGGGCGTATATGCTCAAACTATTGCCTCTCACAACATTTATTCCCGCTACTTCATCATTATTTATACCTGAACCATTCACCGTCACATTGCTATTATTTGCAAGAATAATATGCACAGTGCCGCTAATGTTGATAGTTCCGTTGTTAGTAAATGTTCCTTGCATAAGATACCAACCTGTACTCAGTGTTCTTTTGCCACCATCGCTGTTTATCGTAGTAACACCGCTTACGATTTGCTGTTCGCCGTTTTCGTCTATGTATGAAACGTTGTCTAACGCCCATACTCCGCAGGCGATAATCAATATCGCCGTCAATGCTTTTTTAAAGCTGTTTTTCATAAGGAACTCCTTTTTATTTTGTTGAAACCATTAAAAAATTATATATTGCAGCACCTATTAAATTAAGCGATATTGCCAATAATATTGATAATATAAGAGAAATAATAGGATTTTCTTTTATAAGCGCAACAATTTTATAATAACTACCTCTTTTTATTTTCTCCTTGCACTCTTTTTTTATTTGATTTACATGATTTTCCCCAACCCTTATTGTGTTGTCATCTTCTTTACCCGTCATTTCTGCATCACAATGTATACAAATATCCGGTTTGTTAAGAAAAAAGATGACATCCGCTTTATTTACGCACATATCAAATAAACAACCGCGAGTATCATCGTGAATGAAAGGTATATCTTTTTTATTCTTATGAGAAGGAATCGAATCTTTATATTTCCTATAAATTAAAATATGCCTATATATTGTTCTCAACAACAAATTTTCAACAGGAATAAGTTCTTTTTTCAAAATGTCATACATTTTAGAATAAGACAATACAACTCTATTATAATCCAAGCGTCTAACAAAATAACTTTCTTCAAGAGGTACAAACGTAATCCATACGAAAAAATTTGCACCCGTGTTTTTAGGTAGCTCATTTTCCAAAAGAGAATCGCTATATCCCCACTTATGACCTTTTTTCTCATCTCCTACTTGAAACATATCTTGTGGTATATCCGCCTTCTTTGCGATATGCTGTACATCAAAGCCTTCAATTATTTCAAATTCATCAGACTCCCATTTTTTAATGAGTTCTTTATTAAAATCAAATGGCAGGAATCCTATTATTCCTATTTTGATTTTTATTCTATTTGCGGCAGTCATTTTATTCTCCTTGGTTTGAGATTGTGTGAAACTGGAACTGCGTATCGTTGTACAGATTGTTGATGTGAATTTTACTGATTTTCATAGTTTTTTCTCCGTTTTGAAGTTGAAAATGAAAATTCACAAGGTTGTGAAAATATGTATGTATGCAAATATATGTACAATAAAAATTGTCCGTTCCCGCCGTAAATTGCTT
>Ga0268262_10001711_pt1 | contig 26615 bp, 34 predicted proteins | sample TergutNc150P3_FD_190354 | JGI IMG/M metagenome (GOLD analysis project Ga0268262, IMG submission 190354) | Nasutitermes corniger P3 segment gut microbial community from laboratory colony in Florida, USA - Nc150 P3 (SPAdes) (version 2) | ecosystem: Host-associated > Arthropoda: Insects >... | reverse complement strand
CGCTTCAAGCAAATGATCGGTTGTATCACCCATTGCGGAAAGCACCAAAACCGGCTTCCGTTCCAACTGTGTCTTTACAATTTCGACAACATGGCGTATCCGCTGGGCATCCGCAACGGAACTTCCGCCAAATTTCATTACTACCATATATTGTACAGTATCAAAAAATACTGCTATATGCAATAATGATTTCTCATGGCTAACGAAAACGCGCCGCTTGATAAAACGCCGTTTGATAAAGCGCTGGCTGTATATAAAAACAAGCCCGCGCTGGTAAAAGAAAGGACACAGGATAAAATAGTTATTACCCTTTCCGATGGTGCTTCGATAAAGGTCAGGGAAAAAGATATAGAGATAATCCATCCCGGCCCGGTTAATAATTTTAACAGCATTATTGAAGGCTGCGTGCAGCCAGGCGGCGCGCAAGCTGACATCACTGTGCGGGAAACATGGGAACTGGTATTAACAGAAGAAAAACCGCTTTCACTCAAGGAACTTGCGGAACTTGCTTTTGGCGAGTACAGCCCCGCTTCCGCCTGGGCCGCCTTTTACCTGCTGTTGGACGGCCTTTATTTCGCGGGAACAACCGGCGCCATTTACCCCCGGCAACGGGAACAGGTTGAGGCGGATGAAAAAAAACGCGCGGAAAAATTTAAGGCAAGCGGAGAACGGGAACTTTTTCTGGAGCGGCTGCGGCGGCGCAGTCTATCACTCGATGATAAACATTTTATGCAGGATGTTGAGGCGCTGGCCTACGGGAAGTCAGGCAAAAGCCGCACCATGAAGGAAATTGGCCGGGCTGAAACGCCGGAGGATGCCCATGCCCTGCTTGTGGAATGCGGTTTCTGGACTGAACAGATAAATCCCCACCCCAGCCGCTTCGGCGTTTCCCTGCTGCCGGTGAAATACATTCCCGATCCGCCGCCCGATGAAGACCGCCGCGATCTTTGTCATCTGGCCGCTTTTGCCATTGACAGTCCCTGGAGCCATGATCCTGATGACGCGGTTTCCCTTGAAACAGAAAACGGCAAACAGGCGCTGTACGTTCATGTGGCCGATCCGGCGGCTTCCGTAGATTTTGACAGCCCGCCTGAAAAGGAAGCCTGTGGACGCGGAGCGACGCTGTATGTCCCCGAAGGCAGTTTCCGTATGCTTGCCGAAGAAGCATTGCCCCTGTTTGCTCTGGGTCTTGCGGAAATATCACCGGCTCTGACTTTCAAAATGACGCTTAACAACAGCGGTGAAATTGCGGACACGGAAATTTTTCCGTCAAAGGTAAAAGTATCGCGCCTGACCTATAAAGAAGCTGATGCCCTTATGGCAAATCCCGGCGGCACGGAAGCCGCTATGTTAGGTGAACTTTATGCGACGGCGGAACGGAATTTAAGCCGCCGCTGTGTGGCAGGAGCGATAAATATTGATCTGCCGGAAATTCACATCAGTTTGAATCAGGGGCAGGTAAGCATTGAACCTATTGTGCCGTACCGTTCGGCGCTTATGGTACGGGAATGTATGCTGCTTGCCGGCGAGGGGGCCGGTTTATGGGCATTGCAGCGCAGCGTGCCCTTTCCCTATATTGAGCAGGAAATTGCCGAAATGCCCGATGAAATCTTTCCCGGCATGGCAGGATCGTACCAGCTTCGCCGTTGTATGCGGCCCCGAATCCTTTCGGTAAAACCGGGACGGCACGGAGGCCTTGGTCTGGACACCTATACCCAGGTAACCAGCCCGCTGCGCCGCTACACCGACCTTTTGGCCCATATCCAGATTCGCCGGTTTTTGCGGGGCGGCAAACCCCTTTCCGCCGATGAAGTGTCGGCCCGAATTGCCGCCGGAGAAGCGGCAGCAGTAGCCGTCACTCAGGCTGAACGGGCTTCCCGCAATCACTGGATTATGGCGTACCTTGCGGACAAAAAAGATTCAGTATGGGACGCCGTAGCCCTGGAGAAAAAGGGAAACCGCTGGGCAGTGATGATTCCCGTTCTTGCCCTGGAAACCCAGGTTCCCCTGCGGAAAGAAATTGCGCCTAATGAGCTGCTCAAACTGATTCTGAAATCGGTTAATATTCCCAAAGGGGAAATAATCTTTATCGCCGAAGAGTGAGTAATCTCGCTTATAAAAACAGCCGGAACCCGATAGAAAAAATAACATAAGTATCGGAATGGTATACAGAATCACTGGTAACGGTAAAATTGGTTACCACCAGTCCCGTTTCCGCATACATTGAAAGCGGTACGCTATGAGCGCCGCCGCCGGTTTTTAAATTGCATGAACCGCCCAACTTAATCATGTTGTCCCATTGGTATACGCCATCCGATAAAAAAGATTTGGTAGAATGGTCATCTGCCAATGTATCATACAGAGAAGAACCGTCAACGGCTCCGTACCCATAATCAACGCCGTGGCGGATCATCTGAAACTGGATATGGGTTTTTATGGCGGTAAGAAGCATGAATTCAAAACGCAGCAGCAATTCATCACTGTTGGGCGGTAGATAATAACCTAACGATTCTCCTCCGTTGATAAAAGCGGAATTCGTCCGATTCCATTTCCCGGTATAGCAATACGGTTCAATCTTGGTGTAACAAAGGGTAAAGGCGGCAAGAGGCAGCCAGTGGACAATAGTCTTGATCCCTGCCTGATAAGCATAACTGTTGCCGTTCATGGAAAAGAAATTTTCAACAGATGAATTAAATCGGTCAACAAAAAGACTCCCCCACAGTGTCAATATGTTGGGCAGCCGCAGTTCAAAATCGGCAAAAAACGCGGTATTGGGATGCTTGTACAGAACGGCAGCGCCGCCGAGACCCATACGAAAAAACCTTGACGGATTAAATTCAACATGAGCGGCTGAAAGCACATTGGTAAAAGGAAACTTATTTGGCCATTGGACATCTTTCCCAAAACGCTCAAGAGCGCCGCCCAGAAAAGAAATGTTCAGCCATGACATCGGTGAGAAGGTTCCTTCAAGCGCGGTGAAAGGACGGGCATGGGCATTCAAGAACAACGAATATTCACCGGAACTTTGCCCCCAGCCGCGGCAGACCCGCCCCAGGCGAAGCAGCAAACGCCGATTGAAAAAAGAACCGTTCAATTCGGCATCCAACCCATAGGTAAAGGCAGGGTCATCCGGCCAGCCGGCATAAACCTGCGGACTAATGCTCCATGAGGCGAAATCCGCCATGTCGCCGTCCAGATACAGCTTTAACATATTAACATTGGCAAACGGCCCGCCGGAAGACCGAACCGAAAAACCGCTTTCCCAGATCAAACCCGTTTCAAAAGTAAAGCCTGCTCCTTCTGTCCGGTATCTCCCATCCTGAAGTTGAAGTCCTGTCCTCCGTTCAAAGGAATCAATCACGCGAAAAACCGTTTCCGATTCATCTGAAGACAGTATCTGTGCGGGATCATTAACCATTTCCCAGAGTTTTTCTTTTATTATATACAGCGGCCAGGGTTTTGCCGCAGGCGGTGAAAAAATTATTCCCCGCATGACCCCCATTGCGATAATATCGTAGGCAGCGTGATTCAGGGGAACCGAATTGTATTCCTGCGCTCCGGAACGCGCCGCCAACAGTAGCAGAAGTAATGAAAAGCAATTGATTTTCATTTGTTTCATTACTTGCAGTCCCTAATTAATATTTATGTAATACCTCTGTAAATAGGCAATTCTTTTGCGGGCGTCGTCAAAGCGGCTGCTCTGGGGATACTCCTGTACCAAACGGCGGTAGCAGTTGAGAGCGGTAAGGATGTTACGGCTGGGGCTGTTAGCCTCGTAGAATTGACCGTAGAGCCACCATGTTTCGTCAGTTCCCGAAGGGTAATGATCACAAAACCGGTCGAGGAAGGAAATTGCCGATGCTACGCGGCCTGCCGCGAATTCCTCTTTTGCCTTTTCCAGATATTCCGAGGGGTCAGTATATGCCGACAATTCCGGGGCGGCGTTCTTTGACGCGTCCGGTACAGCCGCCGGCGGTGTTGCTGTTGGCGGCGCCGTTGGTGTAGTTGCCGGTCGGGTTGCTGATGGAGTTGCCGGCGGGGTTACTGACGGAACCGGTGATCCTGCCGACTGCGATTGAACCGGTGATTCCGCCGGCGGACTTGTTGATGGTTGAACTGGCGCTGTGGATGCCGGAGCGTTTACGGTACTTCCTGCGGCAGGACTGGCTGCTGCCGGTACATCCGGCTGAGCCGGACGGTTGTCCGCTCTGAGAGACTGGGCCTCCGCAAGCGCACTGGGCCAACGTGGTTCGGCAATTACCCGGCCCCGGTCAATAGGCGGGTTGAACCAGCCTGATCCGGCAGTTTCGGAAGGCGCGCCGACAATTACCTGTACATAATCATTGATAATAAAATCACGGATAAAATCCTGACGGTAGAATTTCAACGCATATTCGCCCACCCTTTCGGTTCTGAAAATAAAACTCTGCCCATCAGGTTCAAGCCTGCGGGAATCGTAAACAATACCTCGGCGCGCGCCGACCTCGCCCAAATACACCCAGCCGGTCCCTCGAAAGGGAACCTCCACTAACTGCCCTACGGTGGCGCGCACCACACGGGAAAAAACCATTGGCTGGGCGGCATCTTGCCGTCCGCTGAGGCCCGGCGTAGGATTAGGGAGTTCTGGTATGTTGCGTAGCGGCGGTTCCTGGACTATGGCAGGAGGTTTTTCTTCTACCGGAGGTTTCTTTTCTTCAACAGACGGCGCAACGGGGGGAGGCGGTTCTGCCGGTGGCTTTGCTGCTGCCGGAGGAGGCGTAATAACCCGCGGCGGCTCCGGTCTGGGAACAGGTCTTTCGGGCGGCGGCGGTTCGGCTGCCTGCGGCGGCGCTGGTTCCGGGGCAACAGCCACTACCGGAGGCTCCGGTTCCGGAACAATAACCGTTATCGGAGGCGACTCCGGCTCGACAACTTCTACCGGCGGCTCCTCCTTTGCCAAAACAGGTTCTTCATCAACGGTATCTTCGACATCAAGCGCTTTTTCATCACTAATCGGAGTATCTGCAGCGTCAACTATCTCTTCGGGAATTTCGGGTTTGGACTCCGGCGGGGCTTCGCTTGCGGACGTTTCCGGAACAACACTGTCCGTTTTCTGGCTTTTAGACGCGCTGGAACAGGAAGCCGCCACTATCATCATCATAAGCAGCAAAACAAAATACACTCTTTTCACGGAACACTCTCCATGATTTCGTCTATAGTCTTTTCAATACGATTTCGCCAGGGTTCTTCGCCGTTTTTCAGCGGGTCCTGCCACAGGGGAGCGGCGTCAGCGTCAGTCCACATGGTACGTTGTTCCCGTCCCAATATTACTCCGGGAACAAAGTCCGGCTCATCGGGTAGAAATAAATCGTCAGAGGGAATAACTCCCTGCTGTTCCGATATATTCCCCGCCGTGGGCGCCACCGCAGATTTCCGCTCAGCAGATTTACCTCTTGTCAGCAGCGGTATTCCGGCAAGAACCAGCACCAGAACCGCAAAAGCCCCGATTGAGACCATCAAAGCCGGACGCCGCTTTTCCGGCGGCAGTCTTTCCATCAGCTTCTTACCCAGTTCCACTGCCTTGTGGAAAAAGCTGTACAGGGCAGCCTTAACGCCGGCGGCAAACTCATACACTTGATCGGGCAAATGCGGCGGAAAAGACATACTGGAACTTATTATACCATAAAAGCCGCCGAATGAAAATAGATACGGTAATGGCATCTACTCTGTTAAGTTACCAAAAATGATTGGAATGAAAAAAAACTGTCTTTGGTATTACTAATGAGATTTCTGCTGTTTCTGCTTCAAGGAATTTCTGAATATCTGGTCTGCATCGACTTTCTCATCAACGCCAAACATCGGCGTATTCCCTTCGCCATTGACACTGCGGAACAATATATCGGTGTTCTCATTAGTATAGGCCCAACTGGATTCGCTGTTTAAGAGGTTATCCAGGATTGTCACTGTTGATAATGCAAAAAAAATAAGAACCGCGTTATTTCGTTTGCCGGGGGGCAACAACGCGTCCAGACGCCGCGATACCGGGTTGGGTATTTCAAAATGATACTGCGTCCAGGGATTGTCAATGCCGTTACAGGAGGCTTTTGCTTCAGCACCGCCCCTGCGGTTTCCCTGCTCTATGCCTGCGGCAATCATGGTGAGGTATTTACGAAAGGTTCTTGTCCTGGTGTAAACGGCGGCGGTTTCCTGATTTTTGAAAGGCGGCGGCCCCAGTGCGGCGAATTTGTAATAAGGCAGGAAGTATAGCCGTTTGACCCAGCGAAGCTCATTCATGGTACGCTTGGCGTACATTGAATTTTTGGCATCTATGGAATGTTCCAGCATACGACAATATTCTGAAAGGCGCGGCAGATATTCCTTAAGGAAACTTTCATCAATGTACCGCTGCCAGTTGGTGATTATATCCCCTATAGCATCGCCTACATGGACAGAATTTCCATCGGAACCGATAACATGCCCAAATGATACCGAACGAAGGCCGACACAAATATTATCCATAATGTGCATCAGTATGGCGGTTTGCTGTAAGGGATCGGTTGGGGCAATCAGTTCGTATCCGTTCCGCAGCCCATAGGGCCTGGCAAAATAGGGATACAGGTCAGGAAAGTCCGCCAGTTTTTCCCAGCCGGCCTTGGGGAACAGCGTGTTCAACGCTCCTATACTGTGTCCCAGAGCTTTTTGTTCAGCTTCCGCCGCCGCTTCATGTGCTTTCCGTTCAATGACTTTCGGATCATTAGGATCTTCCTCTTCCTTGGCATCCTTACCCTCCGCTTCCTCCTCCCTTCTGATGTCTTCGCGCAGCGATTCCAGATCCCCATCATCTACCTGTTCGGGGCTGAGGGTCAGCGGCATTATTTGCTCATTTTCTGTGGCGCCGATAAACGTCATAAAACGGTGATGACGCGCAGTGAACAGTTTTTCGTAAGGAAACCAGCGGTCAGAAATAAATTTCATCAACAGCGGATACAGGCCATAATGGACTTCACGGCGAATATCGGCAAAAGAAGCAAGAGCAGTACGAATAAGGTCCTGGTTTCTCTCTTTTGGTTCCATTGGATTTTCGATGAGCAGAAGTTTATACAGCAGCTTGTATGCGCCTTTAATATGAATGTCTGTATCAAGTCTTTCCAAAATAAACAAAGGCCGGTAGATGTCCCGCAGAATGTCGGCAAGTTCCGAAATCCTTACCGAGCGGGGATGGGCCTGTACCTTTGCCAGATCGCTGCCAATGTGCTCGATGTTCCAATGACGCAGAGTGTCTAGAATACTGAATACAAAGGACGATGATTTTTTCAGCCGCTCGCTACGGCGGGCATTGTTACGGGGGAAAAGATTTCTGGTTGATGTAACCAGTTGTTCGATTTTGTTGTAATATATGTTCATCCGGCGGCTGATGAAACGGGAGTTAATATAATCTGCCGGTTCACTGACAAACGAGAAAATTGATGTAAGCACCTGAAATGAATTTTTAATTTCAAATTCAACCTGAGCGGCATAGCGATCCATTTTTACCCGTTCACGGTAAGGTGTTCTCAGCAGGATTGAAGGATCATCGGCGGGATCGCTGTCCAATGATTTCAATGCCAACAGCGGATTGCTGGTGCTGTCATCATCTCCACCGGCAACCTCTACCAAACGCCCAGGCCGTCTTCCCTGGCGTCCGGGAACCGCCATTTCTACGGTTTTGCGCTTGATCTGACCGGAACCTTTTGCAGCCGGTTGAGGTATTGCGTTTCTCTCAGTGCCTACCTCACCGCCCAGGATTTGGGCCATTCGTTTTGCTTCGGTTGGATCAAATTTACCCAGTTTGTCCCGTACTCGGGACAGTTCCCCCGGTTCATAAATCGCATTTGGTTTCTTGTCGTTGGCCATAATCACACCCGTACATAGAGTTTTTCACCTATTCCCCACTGGTTACGCACCTGTATCTGCCTGTTTTTGCCGTCTATCAGCACTCCATTATAATAACCTATTTGGGTAAAAAAATCACCTTTTGTTATCAAGAAATTTGCCTTTAACCGGTTAATTTCTTTGGGTGTAAACACCAGATCAACCATACCGTCAAGGTCCTGTATAACCCAGTCCGATTCCGAACCATTAGGCATGGTGATTCGCACCGGAGGCAGGGGAGTCATGCATTTGTTTACCCACAGGGCATTCTCGTTGTTTTTCCGGGTCTCCTTCGCCTGATTTTCCGCAATGTGGAATCCATAACGTGTGCCCTCATTGTCGAGACCCATGCTGCCGCAGAATATCCCCTTCATGCGGTAAGGGAAAAACCCCTTATAATCACAAAAAATCCCCGTACAGTGCGCCGGGTCCAGGCTGATATGCTGTCCGCCCAGTACCAAATCCCCCCTTACCGGAGTAACGGCCTTAAATGTGTACATACTACGCCGCCCGGTAAAATTCAGGGATGCCGCGAGCGGTGTAACATCACGGTCTTTCAGGGAATACGCGAGATGGGCGGTAAAAGCGGGTTGCCGTTTCGTTGCCGCAATATCAAGGTCCAGTTTTATCGTATCGGCATTGAGCCATGTATGAATACGGAAGAAAAAATGGGAAGAATGACATTCGACCGACGCATTGTTCAGATTTTTAGGCATTCGCCAACTATTGCCAGGCATCAACTTTCTAAAAACAAGGGTTTCTCCGGTTTCTTTGATGTGCAGGAAAGCCTGGGCTATCTGAAACAGTTTAAAATTACCCAGAAGGGCTTCCAGAAAAAAATGTTCATTTTGGGCGCTGAAACTCTCCCATTCCTTGATTCTGGCGTTCCTTAACCAGCGCGGAAGCGGCCAGGAGTAAGGTCTGTGAATATCTAAAAGGTTAACCCGGGCAAAGGCTTTATTCCAGGTTCCGGTAAGGGGAATTCCATCTTCGATTGGGGCACCTCTGGGGGCCTGAATTTCCCTTGTATACATATGAATTTATAATTATAGACAATTCATTTGCATATTTCAATCCATGTTGACAAAGGGCAGAATTTCTGTCATTGTTGACTTGTTTTTGCGGCCGTCGTATAACGGTATTACCCGAGCTTCCCAAGCTCGTGACGCGGGTTCGACTCCCGTCGGCCGCTCGCTATGTAAGTCGTTGACACACATAGAGTTAGCCTGACCGAACAACGGAAGGCATATCACGCTAAAGCCCTGAGTGACACTGAAAAGTGACACTTTATGGCAAGGAGTTTGATATGCGTCCGTTAAAGACACGCAAACCTTTTACCCTTTTTAAGAAAGAAACCCAAGCCGGCCCGGTATGGTATGCGCGGTTCTGGGATGAGACTTCTCGCCGGTATGCCGTTACGCGATCAACCGGCATTTATGCTGAGGGGAAACGGCAACACCGGTATGAAGCAGAGCAGGCGGCGCGGGATATACTGCCCGTTATACGATTTATGCCTTCAACCCCGGATAAACCTTTTGTTCAATATGTGGCTGACTTTTGGCTTCCCGATTCTCCCTATGTCCGGGAGTGCGCTCTGGTAAAGAGAAAGCCCTTGTCAGTGGAGTATGTAACCATGAATCGTGAAAATGTACGCCGGCACATAGAACCGTTTCCGGGATTTGAAGGTGTCACACTCCGGGGCCTTACTACCGGCATTGTCCGGGATTGGATGGCATGGGCGGCGTCAAATGGGCGTACTGGGCGGTCAATCAATGTAACCCTTCAAGTCATGCGGATTGCGACACGATACGCCGTCATTCGAGAAGAACTTCCTCGTGATCCCTTTCTGCATATCAGAAAAGCCCCGGAGGAATACCGGGAGAAAGGGATTTTATCACCTGCCGAAGCTTCCCGGCTTATTCAGGCGCCGGTACAGAATCCGTGTTCACGTCTTGTTGTATTACTTGGGCTGCTCTGCGGTCTGAGGCGCGGTGAAATCCGGGGCCTGCAATGGGGAGATATAGCAAACGGACTTATCACCATACGCCATAATTATCAAGAACATGAGGGGCTAAAAGCGCCCAAGTGCGGCAGCCATAGGCGAGTACCGATCCCAAAATCCGTTCAGTCGGTCATTGATACGGTGTTCTCGGTATTTGGAAACCCGGAACCTGACGAGTATGTCATGGCTGGGCCCGCGGCCCCGAATAAACCTTTAAGCACAAAATATTTTCAACGGGCATTTGTCAATGAATTAAACGCAATCGGTATATCAGAGGATGAACAGCGACGTAGGAACCTTACACTGCACGCCCTACGCCATAGCTTTGTCACGCTCTCAAGGCTTGCCGGCATAACGGACTTTGAAATACAAGCCCTGGCTGGCCATAAAGGAGGAAAAATGATGGAACGGTATTCCCACGCCGGTCAGGTGTTGGACTTTGACGCAGCGCGGGAAAAGTTGGAGAAAACCGTTATGAAGAAGCCTGTCATGAAAAATGTAATGTGAATATATTTGTAATATGTGTATTATGTGTATATTGTTGTATTCTGTGTATAAGGTAAAAAAAATATTTATAATTTTTCATTGACATATTGTGAATAAGTATGATTACAATAAATTATGAAGCGTTACCGGAAAAAGACCGAATTGGAAATTGCCTTATCACCAATTATTTCTAGGCTGGGGCGTATGCCCACACCCAAAGAAGTAGGCCGCTATCTGGGTGGCGATCTTTCCCACTGGGGAAGAATCCTCAAGGGACAGCAAAAAATAAGAGGAGAGTATCACGCCCGGTTGAAACTGTTAAAAGAAGGCGTTGATAACGCACAGTTTAAATTACAGGCTGCAGAGAAAAATAAAAAATACGGAGAACGGACACGCAAAGGACGGCTTGTTCCGCATACAGATCATATTTTTTATGACCTATATGAATTTAATAAAAATAAAATAATCATGAGCAAAATGGAAGATCATTATTTTGAAGATGCATATGATGCATTTCTTTTTTACCGTGAACAAGAAATTGATATTTATAATGAAGGAGGGGAATTCCCAAAAACATATTTTGAAGAGCAGACAATACGGAGAGATTTTTTAAACGATCTTAACCTCTCTTCGTAAAAATATAGAGCTATCTTGGTTCGATAATTTGAAACCATGACGTGAAGTAAGAACCAGTGACGATTCCGGAATAGCGGGTATTTGTAGTCGTTGACCGTGAATATCCGGGCCGTTCTATTTGGTAGGCCTCTAACCCAAACATTACGCAAGATAATTCTTGCACAATGGGGGAGGTCTACCTATGCCCCAATTTTTATCTGTCAATGAGCTCATGTCAGCCGCGCGAATATCACGCCCTACGGTTTTCCGGAAAATTAAAGCCGGGGAAATTCCTTTTACCAGACTAGGGAAACGCATCCTGATTCCCGCCTCATTCCTCAAGGAACTTGAGGATAAAGCCGTACGCTCTGTAAAAACCAGAGGGGGCGCATAATGAACGGCCGGAACCGAACAACGGACCGCGCTACATACCTTTTTGAACAGGTTAAGCCGGAGTTATTAAAGCTACTTGCAAATGCCCCGGAATATGGCGGTTGTGGAATAGATATAACAATTCACCAGGGTGAAGTGATCAGATTGGCGGTGCGAGCGGAAGTAACGCGGAGAATTGCGCCTAATGGGGAGAAGTCCCGTGAATAGCAATCCGTCAAACAACTATTCACGTAAGGATGAAAACTTTATAACAATCTTCGGCTGGATGACCAACAGGCTAAAACTTTCTGGAAACGAACTTCTCATTTATGCGCTGATTTTTAGTTTTGCGAAGGATGGAGTAACAGAATTCCATGGTAGCGCTAATTATATTGCCTCTGCCCTAAATATGAGCCGTAGAACGGTTGTCAGTACGTTAAAATCTTTGACCAACAATGGGCTGATTAAGAAAAAGATAACCGGGAGATATTGTCATTATACTGTTCAACCTGTGCAAAATTTGCACAATACCTGTGCAAATTTTGCACACCATATTAAAGATATAAGTAAAGTTGATATAGAAAGTGGTGGTAGTAGTGCAAGAAAACCAACCACCACCACTGTTGATATATTTATAAAGGCTTGTAAAAAAGCTGGTTTTTCTCTGGATAAAAAAAAGGCTACGAAAGCCCTGAGTGCCGGTATTGAACCGGCTTGGCTTGAAGGTTCATTTACTTTCCCCGAATATGTCGCAGGGATAATCCAAGAGAACTACGCGGATAAGCCACTTGAACAGAAACGAAAGCTTTTTATAGCGCTTCTGACCAAAGAGGACAGAATAGACGCATTTCCACAGTGGAGACAAAACAAGAAGGCCGAAGCCGTAGCGCAAGAAAAACACCACCGGAAAAGTTCTGCTGACCTGGAGTGTCGCCAGAAATTGGACAAATTGCGAAAGGCCGGCCCTCAGAAATGTGGTAACTGCGGTGAAGCCATCCTTGCCCCGGGGAGCAATCGCGGAATTTGCACATCATGCGGTTTTGATTATTTTCTCAACGAGGGTAAGGGGGAATGGGAGTTCAACAAACCGATCAGTTTGTCAGCGGAATTCAGACAGCTTACGAAAGGTCGGCGCCAGAAGGAGACTGAGAAAACAGGACCGAAGCTATGAGCAGGAAAAACACGCCGGAAGGCCATGTTCTGGACGGCTGCCTCCGGTATCTGGAAGCCAGGGGGATTTACCACTGGCGCAACAACACCGGCGCGGTACAGATTGCCCCCGGCCGGTTTATGCGGTTCGGCAAAGTGGGATCATCTGACATTCTGGGAGTGCTGCCCGGCGGCCGGCTGTTGTGCGTGGAGTGCAAAGCCAAGGGCGGGAGGCTGTCGCCTGAGCAGAAACAATTTCTTGCCGATGTACAGGAACTGGGGGTGTTGGCATTGGTTGTCCGGGGCTGGTGGGAACTTGACGAGGCGTTACGTGAAGCGGGGTACGCCATGAAGGATATGCCGCTGTTTGAGAATACCGTGATACATGGCGGGAATAATCGTAAAGGAGAGAAGTATGGGAAAACCATTTGAAAAAAATGACCCGCGCATAAACAGAAACGGCAGACCGAAAAAAGGCGCCGCGCTTACGGACATTTTGAACTACAAGCTCGACCTGGTTCACAAGGCGGGCAAAATGAAACGCGAAGCCATAGCGGAAAAAATTATTGAGTTGGCGATATCCGGAGACATAGCCGCGCTCAAATATATTTTTGATCGAATTGACGGGAAACCAAAAGAAAGCATAGAGCTGACAAACGGAGCCATTGACGTAAGGTTAAGGGAGATTATGAACAATGGAAAATGAAGCGGTATGCAAAGATAAAGACGTGGCGATTCTGATTCTTAAAACACTTGAAGAAACCATGACCGGAATACAGAAAAACGCGCTTGAGGCTGTGATTTACTGGATACAGAGGGCTGTTGTTCATGACAGCGTTTTCAAAATGACCCCAGAGGAAAGGAATGCGAGAATTGCAGAACTTTTAAAAGAATGCGAAATAAAAGATTCTCTCAAAGATCGGGAACTTATGAGCATTGAAGAACGCAGAGAGGCTGCGGCGTATTATCTTGAGGGAATAGAGGAGTAAGAAAAATGGCTGAGGTTGTTTGTAAAACGAAAGGCGCCGCGCTTGCCGCATTGGACTTCATAGCGAGTATTGTGCCCAAAGGAATGCAAAAAGACACGCTTATAGCGGTTAAGACGTGGATCGCCGTAAACACCACTGAAGGATACATAACCGAGGAAACGCTAAAAAAACTTAAATCTATTTTTGAGGAAAAGGAATATTCCTCAGTAAAACAGATAAATAACAGTGGAGAGGAGTAAGAAAAATGAGTGATGAAAATTTGCTGATGCAATACAAATTCAGGTTTTCCAGTATGATCGCGCGGGTAGATAAGCTATACGTTAAATTTACCGCTGGGGAATTGCCCGATCCGGATAATCCGGGAAAAATGACGAGGGTTGACGGCAAAACAACGATATACCAAAGGGAAAGGCCGGAACCTGGATCGCCCGATGACTGGGGCGGAACGTACCCGCGATGGAAACCGGGGCTTGAGGTAGAGGGAGGAGAACCGCCCGGTGATTTAATTACATACGCCAACGAGGGAATAATCACGTTACGCTGGGATATTGCGAAGCAAGGCGGCAAACGTGAGAACTGCATGAATGAAGTTACAATGGACGGGGTATTTATTGCGTTTTCCAAGGTTAATAAAGTAAACGGCATACCTCAGTATCTACACAGGGTCGGTCCGCTTGATGGGTATACCGCTGATTATATCCGGGCGCATATTGCCCTAATGGAAAAAGAAACCGGCGGGAAAGCTAGCAGGGTGAAAATAACTACAGACGATGGCGAAGAATACTATTTTGATGTAATAAGCACTAAAACTTACGAATAACAAAGGATAAAAATCGCCGTAAAACGGCGAGAAAACGGCGATAAGCCCCTGACTTGCCATGCCGGGAAACGGCATTAAAACGGCATGAAACGCTATCAAGGAATTATGCAGTTATACAACAAAGAGCAGGCATACCGCGCCCTCATGTCTGCGGTGATAGACAGGGCCATTGACGATCTGAAAGGCATCGGTCTGCATTGCGGAAAGAAAGAAAAGGATCGGGCTATGGCTTTTATTTTGTCAGACACTTGCGAGGCTTACTGTCTGGAATTGGAAATTGACATCGAGGCGGTACGCGAAAAAGCGGCGGCCCTGTACCGGCGGGTCATCGAGGGGGAAGCCCCGAAAACCGCCGGAAAGAACCGCCCAGGAAGGCCGCCAAAAGAGATCAGACATATCTGCACACGGCAAAGCCCCGGAAAATTCGATAGTGCTACCTACAGGTAGGTTTTTAGGCATTTTGGAAAAGGGCTGGGATAGCTTAAAAACGGCATCCGGAGCCCTTTTCGTTATTCGTTAGTCCAGAGCCGCGCCGGGCTTGCCCCGGAGGGCTGTTTTCAGTTCCTGCCCAGGGTGGAAAATGACCCGGCGGCGGGGCGGCACGTTCACCGTTTCCCCTGTCTGCGGGTTGCGCCTTACAGTTGCCTTGCAATTTTTCACTTTCAGAGAACCGAAGCCCCGGAGTTCTATCGTTTCCCCCGTGGCAAGGGCGGCGGTCATCGCCTTAATGAGCCGGCTCGTCAGCTCGTTTGCCTTGCGGACATCCATGTCCGCCTCGGACTGGATAATCTTTTGAATATTTGACCTAGTGAATTTCTTTGCGTTCATGCTATACCCCGCTCAATCGCTGTTTTCAATTTTTCAAGAGGAGTATCCAAAGAAAGGGCATATTCCGGGCCATCCTCTAAATCGTTGCAATATCGCATAATATCCACTATGTCGATAGCCTCATTCTTTGTTTTTATCTGTAGAGTTTTTGGAAAGGTTATAACACAGGCATTTTTTATAACTCCGCCCATCTTCTCTACTTTGTCCTTAAATGCTTTATGTTTCATGTTTTCGCTCCTTGTTTTATTGTCCGGGGCAAAGCGGCCCCGGAAATTTCTCTATTCTTCACAGTGTCCGGAGATAATACCGTCGATCATTTTCCGGGCCGCGCTTTCGGAAGTCTCATAGCCCCGAAAGGCTGGACCGATGATCAAGTACCGGTACAAGCCAAGCCGGTGTACCATGTAACCGCCGTATCCAAAACACATACGTTCCCCCTTTGCCGGTATTTCGGCGGGTAAAATAGCCAGGGCCGAAAGACCCCGGCCTGTGTGCTACGTTATGCGATAAGTGTTACCGTGTACCGCCCCTTTTCGTTCTTTATCAGTTTCACGAATTCTGGTAGTTGCTTTGGGGTTGCTCTTTTTCCGTTGATGTCTGTACCTATATGGGAAAGGTATTTATCGCATACTGCTGTTGCTTTTACGCCTTCATAAGCGCCCATAGCTTTGGCAAGGCGGCATTTCCCGCAACCGTATTTCCCCGCCCATTCAACCGCTTCTTTTGAGTGTTCAAAAGAGAAGTACGCACACCTTACGCATAAGGCGAAGTCAAAAGCTTCATAGTTGTACTTGTCTGAAAAAACGTCCCGCCGTTCAAATTTTGCCTCGCTCTTTGGCGTTGGCTTAATTTTGATTACCTGTACTTGCATAGTAAAAACCTCCATGTATTTTTATGGATTCGCGGGGCTTGTTACCCTGCGCCTTTCCCTGTTTCAGACCGCCAGAGCAACCCGTGCCCCAAAGGTGGTTTTGCCGGACCAGCCCCATGTGCCGGACACTACCCGCAAGGCGGGGAATTGCAGGGTGCGATTGCCCTGGAGGGCATCCACTACCGCGCAAAGTTCGCGGGGTACATAGCCCATCTTGAAAAGGCCCTTACCGCCGTTTACCCCAACCAGTACCGCAACGGCGGCAGGGTCTGCCGGATTGGAAGGTTCCGGTACAAGTACCGCCCTGATCTGGTCCGGGGCATAGGCGGCAAGCCTTTTCAATGCTTCCTGCCTGTTGGCGAAGGACGTACCCTTTACCGCTAGTTCCAGGCCCCCGGCCCTTACGATTGCCCAGGCTTTTACAAAGGCCGCGCTTTTATCCCCGTCCATGCGGGAAGTAAGCCGATTAGCCAGAGTTACGACTTTGCTCTTCATTTCGCTGTTTTTCATTTCACTACCTCCATATTTCTATTATACTAAAGATTATATCTAATCTGTTAGAGATTGTCAATAGGAAATATGGAAAAAAATAAATATTTTTTTTATTGCATTAGATATTATTTCTAGTGTATAGTATATTTGAAACAAGCCGATAATAGGGCTAGAGGGGTAAAAAATGGGTATTTCTTACAAGCCGCTGTTTGTAACACTCGCAAGCAAGGGGCTTCAAAAAACGGATTTAATGAAATTGGCTGGTATTTCTTCTGGAACGCTTGCCCGATTTGCGAAGGGTGAGCCGGTTTCTCTGGACGTTATAAACAAAATATGCGCTGCCCTTGATTGCCAACCGAGTGATGTTATTGAGTATGTGAAGGACACACCCAAAAAAGCGAAGGGCAAGAAATGATAACGCCGCCCCGGACATTATAAGCTCTGAATAGGGCAGAAAATATCGGCATAATTTGTAGACGCAGTAGGTGAAGTAATGTTACCGCAAACAGACGAATTTTGGGCAAATTATGAGTACGCGCAGCAATACGGTACGAAAAAACTTATGTCCGAGTTTATGGAATATGAGAAGATTACAGGAAAGGATTGGTCTGAAGAATTATTGTTTTTTGATCCTGTTTTGCAAAGCATGGAAAAATTTCACAAAGAGGTTGTAATTCCCTTATTAGATAAGGAGAAAATATGACAGAAAAAGAATTTTGCGATGAAGCCAGAAAAAGAGGGCTGTCAGACGATAATATTAACGAGTTAATGGATACTTATTCCCAGCTTATAAAAGAAATGCCCCAGATATCATTTCAAGAATTATTAAAACAAGCTGTTAAAACCCAAGATGAATTAAAACATAAACCGAAGGATGCAATATCAATCGGAAGTGACCTATTTGATATTTAGATATGAAGGATATGAAAATGATCTATGGTCTTGTCCTTGTTATGGAAAATTTAGTAAACACCATGCTTATAAAAGAAATGCCGAACCTTCCACTGGACGAAATGATTATTAAACAAGCATTAAAAACACAAGAAAGGATAGACGAAGAATCAGATGCTTTTGTCTCAGTGGACTAACCATCTTGCTGCGCCGGTACTGTTCGACAGTATATAAAGCCCGGTTATCGGGTAACAAGAAAAAACAAAATAATCTCTTGACAAGTAAGACAATATGTGTTACATTTTAATTATGAAGCTGGTCGGCATTGAATGGGACGATGATAAAAACATTCTCAATAAGCAGTTACATGACTTGAGTTTTGAAACTGCTCAGTATGTCTTTGCCGATCCGGAGAGGCTTGAGCGCTTTGACAGGAGTGAAAGCAACACGTCGGGAGAAGAACGATGGCAGACATTAGGAAAAGTCGGGCCTGTTCTTTTCGTGGTTTATACTGAACGCGGGGAAAACAGGCGGATTATCACCGCACGCCCTGCGGATAAAACAGAGAGGAGAAGCTATCATGGGAATTACCAGATCGACGGTCATGGTTGGTCAAAAACCACCTAAAGAAGCTATAAAAGAGGCCAGAAAAGCAGCCCGGAAGCCTATAAATTATACAGAGGAAGCCCCCCGGTCCAGCCCGGAAGCTTTAAAAGAATTCGCGCACTTGGCGGCTGAACGCAACCGGCGCAAAAAGAAGCAGACAATAACGATCCGCATCGCTCCGGACATTTTGGAAAGCTACAAAATAATGGGCGACGGTTACACCGGCATTATGGCCGATGTCCTTAAATACGCCGTGAATAACCCCGGTATCCTAACCGAAGCCACAAGGTAAAAATAAGCGGTTACCCGACAACCTGATTTGGCGGTTTTCTCCGAGTGACATTAAGAGTGACACTTTTAGTACAATGCCTGTATGATAACTGGTGATATAACCAGATAAAATATGATATATACGCTATATAGGGCGTAAGATTTTATGCCGATACACCAGATATAGTGTGATAACACCTGATAGAAATTATATGGTGTTTCCCAAGCTCGTGACGCGGGTTCGACTCCCGTCGGCCGCTGAGTGTTGATGTTTTGATCACAGAAAATTTTATCAGTTTTACTTATCAGGTATCCGTAATGAGTTCCGCGGCGCGCACGGAGATGTCCAAGAAGTAAGAATTAACCACGGAGGTCTGCTGTCCGTTGGACAGCTTGGAGTACCACCTGGACAGCCCCGATATTATGGGAAGTCCGTGATTTATAGTTCTTTCAAATCTTCTATGTGCTTCTTTATCGCCGTAAAACTTTTTTCACTCATGGCGTGTTCCATTTTACACGCGTCGTTTACCGCCGTTTTTTTATCAACACCCAAAAAAATCAGCCAGTCGGAAATCGCAATATGCCGCTCGTACATCGTTTCTGCGATTTTGCGCCCCTTGCCGGTCAGCGTTATATACCCTTCATCATCTATTGCGATATATCCCTGGGCGCGCAGATTTTTCATGGCGACGCTGACACTCGGTTTTGAGTATTCAAGTTCGTTGACAATATCAATCGAACGGACCCGGTTCCCTTTCAGGCCCAAGACATGAATTGTTTCCAGATACATTTCCGCCGATTCATGTATACCCAATCTCTGCCCCCTGTTGGTTTTTTTCCGCCGCCTGTACTACTCACCACCATAATAGTACAAAATCACCCTGAAAACAACATAAATCAGCGAGAAAATCCCTTAAAAGCAGGTTTTGGGGAAATTTTCACTTTTTTTCTTTTTTTTTCAAAAAACGCTTGACAAACAAGTTAGGATAGGCTAACCTGTAAATGGTTAGTTATTCCTAACCTTTTTATTTATCCTTTTGGTTAGTCATAACTTACCGAAAGGAAAGGAAGGATACAATGATGCCGTTATCAATGGCAAGAACCGGAGAGGAAAATTCCATTAAAAAAGTGGGTGGCAAGGAAGAAACGCGGCAGTTTCTGGCAAACCTCGGTTTTACTCCCGGCACTCATGTTACGATTGTCACCAAAAACAGCGGTAATGTGATTGTAAATATAAAAGAATCCCGTGTGGCTGTGAGCCAGGAAATGGCCGCAAAAATCATGGTTTAGGAGGATACAGACTATGCAAACGCTCAAAGAGGTAAAACCCGGCGCGACGACACGAGTGGTAAAAATCGGCGGCACCGGCCCGATAAAACGCCGTATCATGGAAATGGGCATCACTAAAGGCGTGGAGATTCATGTCCGCAAAGTAGCCCCTTTGGGCGATCCGATAGAAGTTACGGTGCGGGGCTATGAGCTTTCCCTGCGGAAAGCGGACGCCGAATTAATCGAAGTTGAATAAAACGAGGAGGAATATTATATGTCTATAAAAATCGCGCTTGCCGGAAATCCCAACAGCGGCAAAACAACGCTCTTTAACGCCCTGACCGGCTCGAACCAGTTTGTAGGAAACTGGCCGGGCGTAACGGTAGAAAAGAAAGAGGGCAAATTGAAAGGTAACAAGGACGTAACGATAACAGACCTGCCCGGCATATACTCCCTTTCACCCTACACGCTGGAAGAAGTCGTCGCCCGCAATTATTTAATTGATGAGCGTCCCGAAGTTATTCTCAATATTATTGACGCTACCAATTTGGAACGCAACCTGTTCCTTACCACCCAGCTCACCGAACTGGGCATACCCGTCGTCATGGCGTTAAACATGATGGACATTGTGAAAAAAAACGGCGACAAAATTGATACCGAGAGGCTTGCCCAGGAAACAGGTTGTCAGGTCGCGGAAATTTCCGCGCTTAAAGGCTCCGGAATTTTTGAAGCCGCGGAAATGGCAATTAAAGCGGCCGGAGGCCCAAAAACAATCCCCCGGCACAGTTTTTCCGGCAGCGTGGAACATACGCTGGCGCATATCGAAGAAGCGGTTTTACATAACCTGCCCGATGAACAGCAGCGTTTTTTTTCCATAAAACTGTTTGAGCGTGACAAAAAAATTACGGAAAAACTGGGGCTAAAACCGGAGCAGGTCGCGCATATTGAACAGGACATTAAGCGGCGGGAAGCGGAACTGGAAGACGACAGCGAAAGTATCATCACTGCCGAGCGTTACACCTACATTGCTTCAATCATCAAGGACTGCATCAAAATTAAAAACAAAGGGAAACTCAGCGTATCAGACAAAATAGACAAGATTGTTACCAACCGCATTTTAGCGCTTCCGATTTTCGCGCTGATAATGTTTATTGTTTACTTTGTTTCGGTTACCACCGTAGGATCAATAGCGACCGATTGGGCTAACGAGGGTGTATTCGGCGAGGGCTGGCATCTTTTAGGAACAAGCGTATGGGTTCCCGGTGTTCCGGTACTGCTGGACAATGTGCTTACCGCGATAAACTGCGCCGAATGGCTGCACAGTTTGATTATTGACGGCATTGTGGCGGGCGTCGGCGCGGTGCTGGGCTTTGTGCCGCAAATGTTTATATTGTTTATTTTCCTCGCGTTTCTGGAAGCCTGCGGCTACATGGCGCGTATCGCCTTCATCATGGACAGGATCTTCCGCCGCTTCGGGCTGTCGGGCAAATCCTTCATTCCGATTCTGATCGGCACCGGCTGCGGCGTTCCGGGTATTATGGCTGCCCGCACGATTGAAAACGACCACGACCGCAAAATGACGATTATGACCACCACCTTTATTCCCTGTTCGGCAAAATTGCCGATTATCGCGCTGATTGCCGGCGCGCTGTTCGGCGGAACATGGTGGGTCGCCCCCAGCGCTTACTTTATCGGGATTGCGGCAATTATCAGCTCCGGCGTCATTCTCAAGAAAACAAAAATGTTCGCCGGGGATGTCGCGCCCTTTGTCATGGAACTTCCCGCTTATCACTGGCCGACGGTGATTAATATTCTGCGCAGCATGTGGGAACGAGGCTGGTCGTTCATCAAGAAAGCCGGAACGATTATCCTTCTTGCGACTATTGTTGTCTGGTTCACGTCCAATTTTGGATGGGCGGAAAGCGGCTTTGGCATGGTCGATATGGATGAGAGTATTCTGGCGGTATTGGGCGGCGTTATCGCTCCTCTTTTCGCGCCGCTGGGCTGGGGTAACTGGCAAGCCACCGTCGCCGCCATCACCGGCTTGATCGCAAAGGAAAACATAGTGGGAACTTTCGGCATACTTTATGATTCCGGCGACGGCGCTGGTAGCGGCGCGGAAATATGGAGCGTGTTAGCCGCAAGTTTCACCACGCTGGCCGCGTACTCCTTTTTGGTGTTTAACCTGTTATGCGCTCCCTGTGCCGCCGCAATGGGCGCGATTAGACGGGAAATGAACAACAGGAAATGGTTCTGGGCGGCTATCGGCTACCAGTGCGGCTTGGCCTATATTGTGTCGCTGTGTATCTATCAATTCGGCATGATGTTTTCCGGTCATTTTAGTTTCGGAACAGTCGCGGCGTTTCTTTTGACGGCGGGATTTATGTTCATGCTGTTTCGGCCAACGATTAAGAATTAAGGAGATACTATGATACTACTGAACAATTTAGGAACGATTGTAGTCGCTTTGGTTTTGCTTGGAATTGTTGCGGCGATTATTCTTAAAATACGCCGGGACAGGAGAAAAGGCAGATGCGCGGGAGTATGCGCCGGATGTTCCCGCGGATGCGTTGATTCCGGTGCGCGCTGCTCTCTTTGAAAGTATTAATTTTCGGGACAATTTACGGGGAATTTTTGATACGCTGTATTATCTCAAAGCAGGCGCGGGCGTTATGATACGGGCATTTCCAGAAACCGGCCTTGGGCATACCGGTATCCGGTGTATTATCAGGGGTTAATTCGTTGTGCCATTCGCCGTGGCTATGATCCGCAAAATGTTTCTGGATATAAGTCCAAATACTGTCAGCCGCGTCAAAATATTTCTGATCGTCGGATAATTCATACGCGTTGTAAAAACCTATGACCGCTTCCGCCTGCGGCCACCATTCCTTCCTGGCGTGGATATGCCCCGCCGCGTCACAGCCGCCGAACAGCCCGCCGTTTTTGTGATCAATGGCGGCATTATAGATTACTTCCGCAATCGCCAATGCCGTTTGTTTTACTGCGGAGATAAGTCTTTTATCGCCGACCGCCAGCGCAGCTTCATATAACAGCCAGCTTCCTTCAATATCGTGACCATAAGAAATGTCTTTGGTAAGCGAATTCCACTTCATGTCAAAGAATAACTCAAAGTGCCAATTACGGTTAACGATTTTATCAAGCGTTATGCGTAAAAGTTTTTCAAGGGCTGTGCGCACACGACTGTCATTACCGGCGCGGGACAGGTTGGTGTAGGCTTCCAGAACGTGCAGGTTGGTGTTCATGGATTTTGGGCAGTTGATTTCCTTATCGCTGAGACGGAAATCGTCAATGCCGCGCCATTCGCGGCTGCACGCTTCAATATAACCGCCCGCAGACGAATCAAGCCCGTGTTGTTCTGTTGCGTCAAAAAGAGCCATCGCCAATTTCAGCGAAGATTGATCGCCGGTGGCGCGGTAATGTTCGCTTAACGCATACATACCAAAGGCGATGTTATAAAATTGTTTTCTGGTATTCAACGCCTTGCCGGTATGGTCTGCCAGCCAGTACAGTCCGCCGTGCGCTGTATCCAGAAAAGCGGACAATACAAAATCCCGCGCGCGCTGGGCGCAAGCCTTGTAGGCATCGTCCCCCAATATACGGTATGCGGCGGAAAACGTCCACAATATCCGCGAATTTAATATACAGCCCTTGGCGGCAGTTTTGTTCGGCTTGCCGTAAAAATCCGCTTCGCCGTAAAAGCCGCCGTTTTCTTCATCGGCAAGATTCTGCCAGAACGGAAGAATATTTTCTTTTACTTCACGCAGAGCTTCCTGTTTGTTTAACATACGATCATTCCTTTGACCCATTGCCGCCGGTGAGGCCATAGCCGAAGGGGAATACAATTTCGCCGTTTATGGTTTTGCGCCAGGTGTAGGGAGTCCGCCCGGTGAAGCCGCGGCTGCCAAACAGCACGTCCGCAATACCGCCGCCTTCGCTGCCCGGAAGCCACGCCGCTATAAAAGCGTCCCACTTTTTATATTCATCGCCAATGGTCATGGGGCGGCCTGACAGCATGATGACGATAACCGGACAACCATAGCCGTAAACTTCCTTCAACATATCCATATCCCTGATGCGGCTCTTAATCGAATCGGAACGGTCGCCTTGTGTTTCCGCATAGGGGTCTTCTCCGATTACGGCAATCACCGCGTCAAAGGTTTCTTGCGCCTTGCCGTTCTGGGCGTAAGTGATGGCCGCCTTGTCTTTTGCCGCGTTTCGTATACCTTCCAGAATGGTTGTACCTTTGGTGAAGAAACCGTGATTTCCCTGCCAGGTGATTGTCCAGCCGCCGCATTGCATACCAATATCATGCGCGCCCTGTCCTGCTACCAGGATGCGCTTACAGGACGGAAGTTGAGCGATAATGTTATTTTTGTTCTGTAACAGCACGAGCGAGTCAGCAACCAGTTCCTGCGCCGCCGCCCGGTTTGCGTCAGAACCGATTACGCCCGCTTTTTTTGTCTGCGGCGTGTCAAACAGGCCAATACGCTGCTTAAACCGGAGAATACGCAGTACCGCGTCATCAATGCGTTCCATCGGAACCTTCCCTTCATTAACCAGTTCCTGCAGATATTTAATAAAATTTACCCAACTGTCGCGCCCGTTGGTAGCCATCACCATATCAACGCCCGCATTGATCGCGTTGGCAATCTGCGCTTTGTAATTGCCGCCGGATAATTGTGTAACGGCAGCCCAGTCGGAAACTATAAAGCCTTCAAAGCCCATTTCTTCTTTTAACAGACCGGTCAGCAAATCTTTGCTTTCATGCATTTTAACGCCGTTCACGCTGGAAAACGAAGGCATCAGCGAGATTGCCCCCGCTTCGATGGCCGCCCGGTACGGCGGAAGGATGCGCTCAATCCCGGCGCGATCCAGCAGGGCGTTGCCCTGATTGCGCCCGTCTATCGTCTGCCCTTCACCCAGATAATGCTTCATGCATGCGGCTGCGCCGTTATCCTGCAAACCCTTAATCACATTGGCTCCCATGAGTGTTACAATGCCCACATTTTCGCTGAAACTTTCGTAGGTACGGCCCCAGCGCACGTCTTCCGCAACGCCCAGCACGGGGGCAAAAGTCCACCGTGCGCCGGTTGCCCGCATTTCTTCCGCGGTAATACGCCCCGCCGTATACGCCGCTTTCGCGCCCCGGTCAGGATCACCTGCCGCGATTGCCCCCAACCCCACATTGTGCGGCAGAATCACCGTGTTCACAGCATTGTTGTGGCCATGTACCGCGTCAAGCCCGTATATAACCGGAATACCCAGCCGCGTTTTGAGGGATTCCTCCGTAAAACCGTTAATCATATTGACCCAGCCTTCCGGCGTGTTCTGCGACGGCGTTGAACCGCCGCCGCTCAAGACCGAACCCAGGGCATATTCGGTAATATCGCCCTTGTACAGGTCTCCCCGCTCGGCCTGGGTCATCTGACCTACCTTTTCGGCCAGCGTCATCGACGCTAAAAGCTCTTCCGGTGTTTTCCCGGTGACCGTTTTTAAGGTGTTTTTACCGGCGGATGCTTTACTGGTACACGCCGTATGCGTAAACAACAGCAGGATTACTGTACATAAGAGTTGAATTTTTATAATTTTCACTTTGTTCTCCTAATAAGGTCATTTTTATACTAATTAATCGGAGTATTAAAGTATATTCCGTTCATACAGCAAAGGTTATCAAAACAATAGAGATTAAAATGAGCATTTTTAATCATTTTTGAAGGAAAACGGTGATTTTCATAAAGGAATACACAAAAAAGGACAAAAAACATTGGTACAATGTGCAAAAAGTAATACTACATTATTGACAAATTTGTCATAATAGATTACATTTGAAATATATAATCTTTACGTATGAAATTTATCCTACTGTAGGAGACAGTCATATGGAAGCTGTACCTCAGGCACGTAACGATAATCGTGCTTTTTTCCATTTCGAACGACCACGGTTGAACCAATTATTCAGCGAGGCGGTAAAATACCCGCTGGTAGTTGTATGCGCAGGAGCGGGTTATGGCAAAACCAGCGCGGTTCATGATTTTGCGGAGGAGTATCGGGCGTCTACGGCATGGATACAGCTTTCCGAACGCGATAATGTCGGAGTACGCTTTTGGGAGAGTTATACCCACTCTTTAATGCAGGTTAATGTACCCCTCGCCAACGCAATGGCCAAGCTTGGTTTTCCGGATACCAGAGAGAAACTGCGTCATTACCAGACCATACAACATAGTCTTGTACAGATGAAAAGGCGAATCATCGTTCTGGATGATTTTCATTGTATCGAAGAGCCGTCCGTTATTCGCTTTGTGGAAGAATGTATTCTCCGGAATATGCCGCCGGGAACTTCGGTATTTTTGATTTCTCGTTCTACTCCCCGCGTCAACATTGCGGGCCTGGTGTACCGGGATCAAATATTCAATATGAACGAAAACGATCTGTGCTTCACCGATAACGAACTTGCCCAGTATTTCCGCCAGTTGGATATTCCGCTTCAAGTGAACACCCTTCGTGAAATTATGCAGGATACCGAAGGCTGGGCCTTTGCCATCAACCTCATCGCGCGGTCATACCAAAAAGCGCCGGGCTACGGAGGCTATGTACGTAACGCGATGAAAACAAACATCTTCCGGTTTATGGAAACGGAAATCTGGGACGAAATTTCTGAAAACCTGCAAAATTTCCTGCTGCGCCTTTCTCTCATTGATCATCTGTCCGTTGATTTGATTGCTCAACTGGCCGGAGACGAAAAAGAGTTGATCGACGATATGGAGAAGCAAAACGCCTATGTACGTCAGGACAGTTATATCAACGCATACCTGATTCATCCCCTGTTTTTGGAATTTTTACGCCAAAAGCAGGAATCCATTCCTGAAGAGCAAAAACGGGAAACTTACGCGATTGCCGGGGCATGGTGCAACAAAAACGGTTTTAGAATTGACGCTCTGTCATATTATGAAAAAATAGGGGACTATCAATCAATAGTAAACATTTTCTTTGAAGTGCCTTTGCAGATACCGGAGGATATTGCCCGGTTTGCCGCGCCAATCTTTG
>Ga0268262_10001710_pt1 | contig 26621 bp, 27 predicted proteins | sample TergutNc150P3_FD_190354 | JGI IMG/M metagenome (GOLD analysis project Ga0268262, IMG submission 190354) | Nasutitermes corniger P3 segment gut microbial community from laboratory colony in Florida, USA - Nc150 P3 (SPAdes) (version 2) | ecosystem: Host-associated > Arthropoda: Insects >... | reverse complement strand
GCCCGCTTGTAAACCAAGAGCGAGAATAATCGGCACTGTAACCGCTCCTGTCGCAGCTCCTCCCGTATCCCACGCAAGATTTACAAGCGGGCGGAGAATTGGATTTTCATCGAATATGCAGCTAACGACAAGGATAGAGGGAATAATAATAAATACCGGTGGTTTAAAAGCCCAGCCGAACATGAAGCGGTACACGCCCAGAACTACGGAAAGCCCCACTCCGATGGCGATAGCGGCAACTAACCACGATGTGCCGCGGTTTAAAAGCAAGTACAAAAGCGGCGCGTTCCATGCGGGGATAACGCTTCCCTGCCGCTGCAGCACGGCGACGGCAGGTTCCGCCAGCGTTGCGGTGATTCCGACAATAATTGAAAAAACGGTAACTCCGGCTACGCCGACTTTTGACGGCAGCCTCATTCCGCATTGCTCGCCAAGAGGCATAATCCCCAGGAAAAGCCCTTCAAGAAAGAATGACAACCCTAAAATCGCCGCGCCTACGCAGATGACTGTAGAAAACGCATTTTGAAGCGGCGTTTCCAGCACAAAATATTGAATACCTGCCAGAAAAACGCTTACCATTAATACCGCTTTAAATTGCGGCCTTATCTTGCCAAACGCATAAACTTTTATTAACGAAAATGATTCCTTAAATGATAAGGTTATTTTTTCTCTCCGGTGTGGAAATATATTATCAATTAATTTTTTATATAAGTTCACGTTATATATACATAGTGAGGTTTTTTGTTAATTTTTACAAGTAGGAAGAAAAGAGCTTTGAAGGTTTCCCACTAATTTGCTTTTTAAAAGCCCTATCTCTACAGCGGACAGTTTTACCATTTTTAGCAGATAATATTCCGCTATTGACTGCAAATTTTGATCATTTACCGGCGTATAATTACCCATAGCGGATATAAGCTGAAGCACAACTTGAGAGTCTTCTTTGTTTACATTGCCGTAGATGCTTGAATTAAAACCGCTGTTAAATGATTCAAGATAATCATTGATAATATCGTCTAACTTCGCTCCCATAAGGGATTCAAGCACAATGGAAAAAAAACCTGTGCGGTCAACTCCTGCGTGGCAATGAATAAGCCAGGGGCCTTCGGTGTTAATAATAAACCGCAAGCCTTTTTTTAACTTTTTTTTGAAAGTGTCGCTGTTATTGCTAAAATCCATACCAAGGCCGGTTACACGCCCGCTCTTAAGCAGTTTATCGTACCAAGGGGCGAAAATTGATTTTAATTTAATTTCGCTGTCGGTGTCGCTTAAATTAATTACCGTTTGAATTTTGTTTTGCGCCGCCAGCAGAGAAATAATTTTTTCCTGTTTGTTATCCTTTATTGGATGGCTGCTGCGGTACAATGTGTTAGGCGCAATATTACCCATGCGGATTTCACGGAAATTAACCGCTTCGGCTCCGTTAGAATTTATTATGCCGCTTCTTCTCATTCTATTATCAGCTTTTTCATTGATTTCTTCTTTTCTTTCTTCATACTTATTATACTATATCACTTTGATCTGTCAGGAAATGCCAGACCGGTAAAAATATTATATTTTTTCAACGCCTAATCCCGATAAATAAACTGCCATTTAAATCCTTTAAAAACATCATCTCCTATTCTTGTTTTTCTTGAAAGCGTAACGGTTTGAAGATTTTTACAACCTGAAAATGAGATTCTTCAATACAGGTCAGACTTTCAGGAAGTATGATACTCTTAAGATCGGTACAGCCTTGAAATGCATATGATTTTATATAAATAAGACTTTCATAACCGATATCACGGTCAGTAATGTTATAACCACAATAAATAAACTCTTAAGATAATTAAATATTTCCTCTTTCATTTTTTCTCCTCCTGTTATCTTAAATACTTTATCTCAATTTCCATGTATTCCAGAAATTCTTCAACATTTTTTTGGGATCAAATTCTTCCGCCGCTATCTGCACCAATTTCCCTCAGGTATATGCGTCATCAATAGGAGAAAAAAATTTTTACTTTTTATATGCCTAAAGTTTTCATGAATTATAAAGCGTCCAATCACGTTCCAATAGTTCCTCGCAAATCTGTTTTTGCAGAGTTTTTTGAGGTACACGCCCTAATAGATAATTAGTTATATACGCCTTGTTTTTACCGCTGCATTTTGACAAACTATTTGTTTTTAAAATACTATTCAATTCTTTTCGCCACAGTAAGCTAAACTGTTTTTTCAGGTTAAATTTGGGATTTGGCTCGGCTTCCCGAACGGTTTTTGTATGTTCTGCGCCGCCTTCTGTTTCTGAAAAATACATGATTCCCCAGTATGGGGGAACATGCTTTACCGCTGTCTTTATGTTAACCGCGCCTACAACAAGATAATTTTTTTGAAAGTATATATCGTATTCTTTAATTTGCCCGGGTAAACGTTTATATGAGTCAGTGTCGCCTTTTATTTCATAACCTGTCAGGCCGTCTTTCACGATAACAATATCAGCCCGTGCTTTTCCAATTACCAATTCGTCGATAATCCTGAATTTATCACTATATAAATAATCCATGTAATGGCAAAGCGCTTCACGGATTTGGTAATCATTCATAAAATTTTTTAGCTTCATCAGCAGTAATTTTAATATTACTATTTTTTGTTTCATTAGCCATAAATTTTATCTTAAACATTTTATCTTAACTCCCATATATTCCAGTAATTCTTCAATTTGTTTTTCGAGGTAAAATTCTTCCGCTGTCATTTGCACCAATTTCCCGCAGGTGTAAGCGTCGTCAAGGGAGTTGTGAGCGTTGTAAATGATTCCGAATTCTTTAGCAAGAGATGTAAGCGCGTGAGATTTTAATTTCGGCCATGCATGACGCGACAAATTAAGCGTGCAAAAATACGGCAGCCTCGGGATAGGAAGTTCATAATATCCAAGAACAGCTTTAAGAACCTTCATATCAAATGACGCGTTATGAGCCGCAAGCAGGGTTTTTCCTATAAACTTTTTTATTTCATTTTTCCAAATATAACTGAAATCAGGCGCGTCCTTTACATCTTCAACCGAAAGACCGTGAATTGCTGTAAAGTCGGGCCGTATATACAGAATTGGAGGACGGATAAGCGAATAATAAGCGCTGATTGGTTTATAGTTACGGTACTTTACCAAGCCTACAGAGACTGCGCTTTCAGGCGACTCCGTTGCGGTTTCAAAATCGATCGTGATAAAATCATTCATTAATAAAACTATAGCATATCGGTCTGTCACTTATTGCCGGACTGAAAAAAAAATTTAAAAAATTTACAACGATTCTTACAAACCGCTTTATTCGTATTGAGGGGTTTAATACCCCGCCTTTCAAGGCGGTTAAAAGGATTAAACCCCGAATATAAATACCTTATGAGAACAACATACCCCGTCCCTTTAGGGCGAGGTTGTTGATTTCGCTCCTTCAAACATTGCCTTCAGAAGTTCCGCTTCCATGTCGTGACCGTACTCCCAGCTAAAAACGCCGCCAAGTTTTTTATCTTTCGCGTACTGTGTCAGTAGTTTTATCTGTTGCTCATCAGTGTATGAGATCCATATATCCCCGTTGTAAAGATAAGGAGCCTTCGCTACATCGTCCCAATAACGGGTATAACCGGAACCTTTTTTAAGGAACTGCTTTATTTGCGGCCAGTCTACAGAACCATTATCAAAAGCTACAGAACTAAATTCCTGGAAAAGTCCGTTGTTTGTGTTTTTAACCCCCTTAAATGCCAGGCCATAGAACGGTATCCCAAGTATTATCTTTTCCGAAGGTATTCCCTTATTTAAATACATATTAACCGCTTGATCGGTATTCAACCCACCAGTCTTCTTGGGATTTTCATACAAATTTGACAGATGTTCGGTAGTAGTACTCCAACTGCCGCAATAGTCGTATGACATAAGCTTAAAATTATCAACGATTTTTGACGCATCCAACACTCTGTTGTCATCAACAAACCAGGGATTGGCCGGAACTGCCGTTGAAAGGCTGTAATACTTATTTGTCTTTCCACCCAAGGTATTCATAGTACTCCGCAGATCCTGTAACAGACTGATATAGTTATCCCGATCGGCAGGACTTGATTTTATTTCCTGCCCCCATGGCGGTCCTACAGGAAATTCCCAATCAATGTCAACGCCGTCAAGGTTATAACTTTCCAGCCATTTACAGACATTAGCGGCAAAAGTTGCCCGCGTTCCGGAACTATTGGCCATGTCGGAAAATCCATCGGCTCCCCAGCCGCCGATGGAAATATTCACCCTGAGGTTAGGATATTTATCTTTAACAGCGGCAACCTCTTTCCATAAGTTTGACGAGCCATAAGGTATAAAAATACTTGTACCTTTAATATTGGCAAAAGCAATGATAAGTTCAGTTAGATATTCCCCCTTAATCATATTAGCGTTCCAGAATTGGCTGCCATTTTTCTGGTTTTCCTTGGGGATTGCCCATGTTCTGATATAAGTGGAAACCTTAAACCCTTCGGGAGCTGGATTTAAATTACCTGTGTTTGAATTATTCGGGATAGAATTGCCGGAACTTGAATTTGTGCAGGCGAACCAAAATCCTGAAGTAAGAAAAACAAATAAAAAGAGATAAAAACGTTTTTTAAACATAAAATACTCCACGAACCGCTTTATTTCGCTCCTTCAGACATTACCTTAAGAAGTTCCGCTTCCATGTCGTGACCATACTCCCAGCTAAAAACGCCGCCAAGCTTTTTATCTTTCGCGTACTGTGTCAGCAGTTTTATCTGTTCCTCATCAGTGTATGAGATCCATATATCCCCGTTGTAAAGATAAGGAGCTTTCGCTTCATTGTCCCAGTAACGGGTGTAACCGGAACCGCTTCTAAGGAATTCTTTTATTTGCGACCAGTCTACAGAACCATTATCAAAAGCCTCGGATGTAAATTTCTGGAAAAGTCCGTTGTTTGAGTTTTTAACACCTTCAAATGCCAGACCATAGAACGCGACCCCAAGCAATATCTTTTCCGAAGGTATTCCCGCCTTCAGATACAAATTGACCGCTTGATCGGTACTCCATCCACCGGGCTCCTTGGAATTCTTATACAAATTTGAATGATGCCCGGTATTGGCGCTCCATCCGCCGTAGTAATCGTATGACATAAGTTTAAAATTATCGACGATTTTTGCTGCTTCAAACACTTTATTGGCCTGGATAAACCAAGAACTGGCCGGAACCGCCGTTGAAAGGCTGTAACGTTTATTTGTCTTTCCACCTAAGGTATCCATAGCACTCCGCAGGTCCTTCAAAAGGTTGATATAACTATTCCTATCCGCAAATTGCTGTTTTCCCCATGGAGGCCCTACAGGATATTCCCAATCAATATCAACACCGTCAAGGTTATAATTTTTTAACCAATCGCAGACATTAGCGACAAAAGTTGCCCGCATTCCGGAATCTTTAGCCATTTCGGAAAATCCCCCGGCTCCCCAGCCGCCTATGGAAATATTCACCTTGAGGTTGGGATATTTCTTTTTGACAGCGGTAACTTCGTTCCATAAGTTAGGCGAGCCATACGGTATGTAAATAGTACCGTCTGATTCATCAATAAGGGCAAAAGCAATGATAAGCTCGGTAAGATATTCCCCTTTAATCATACTTGCATCCCAGAACGGACCGTCATCATTCTGATCTTCTATGGGAATCTGCCATGTTCTGATATAACTGGAAACCTTAAACCCGCCTGGTGATGTGTTCAAATTTCCTGAGGATGAATTGTTCGATTTTGAATTTGTACAGGTTGTACAGGCAAACCAGAGCCATGAAGTAAAAAGAATAAACAAAAAGAGAAAAGAACGCTTTTTTAACATAAAATATTCCTTTGGATAATATTATTTCAACCTGTAATTATGCTAAACTTTATTTTATAGCTGTCCTTTTTGTTCTGTCAAATAAAAATGATGTTTTATTACAACTATATTATGTATTAATGCCGCATTTACTATTGAAAACCTTTAAAAACTGAAGTTTTTGGCGATTACCTATTGAAATTAATTACAAAAACATGATATAATGACGCAAAATCAGTTTACACTTGGGAGGGGAGAACTGAAAGTATCCTTATACGCCCTGCTTTTTTTTGCAGGAGGGTTTCTCTTTCAAATTTCACCTGTATTTACACAGGAAGTCTCTGCTCAGGAAACACCGCTTGAGGAAGGTCTTGGATCGGAAGATTCGTCTTCTGTAGAAGGCCGTCTCAGGGATGCCGAGCGGGGTTATACATTTTCCGAAGGCCCTGTAGTTAATACGCCGCAATCCGGTCCGTCAATTTGGGCTGCGGTCAGAATGGTGTTGATCCTCGCTCTTGCCGCCGCCGCGGTATACGGCGTTGTATTTTTCATTAAACGTTCTTCCAAACAAGCTGTAGAAATTGATCCCTTCCTGAAAATATTGGCCGGTGTTCATCTTGGTTCCAATCGTTATGCGCATGTTGTCGCCGTCGGAAGCAAGGCATGGCTTTTGGGATCGAGCGACGGCGGCGTGAATCTTATAGGCGAAATTGACGATAAGGATGTTGTAAACGCAATGCTGCTTGAATCTTCAAGAAAAAGCGCAGAAACAGCGACAGGGCGTTTCCCGGATTTTATGTCAATAATGCGAAAGTTCGGCGTTTCAACAGAAACCCGTACTTCTGCCGCTGATGATATACGCAAACGCCGTGAAAGGATCAAGAAACTGTGATGCGCAAATTTATTCCTGCCGCCTTATTATTTGTTACGCTGTTTTTTCTGTCCTTGCCGGCGGAAGCGCAGACAGAACCTTTTCCGGATTTATCAACGCGGGGCACAACGGCTATGCCTACTCCGTCTCCTCCTGTTATTCCCTTTATCGACCTTACTGTCAGAAACCCTTCTACCGGGCAGGAAGTGGCTTTTTCTCTGCAGCTTTTATTGTTGCTGACAGTTCTTTCTCTTGCGCCGAGTATTCTTATTTTAATGACAAGCTTTTTAAGGATTTCCATTGTTCTGGATTTTATTAAGCGCGCTCTTTCGCTGCAGCAGGTTCCTCCAAATCAGGTTATTTTGGGAATCTCACTTTTCCTGACCGTGTTTATTATGTGGCCTACATTTAATTCAATTTATGAAAATTCAGTTAGGCCTCTTGCGGCAGGTAATCTTTCGGTAGAAAATGCCTACTTTGAAGCGGAAGCTCCCTTAAGAATTTTTATGTACAGGCAGTTGGGGACAAGCCGGGACGGAGAACTTACAAGCGGACAAAAAAATATCGTACTCTTTATGGCAATGCGCGGTCTTGACCGTCCAAATACATTTGCCGATGTTCCGACTTATGTTTTAATTCCCGCTTTTATCTTAAATGAGCTGACGGTGGCTTTTAGAATCGGAATACTACTCTTTATTCCGTTTATCGTAATTGACATGGTAGTCGCGAGCGCGCTTATGTCCATGGGTATGATTATGCTTCCTCCTGTTATGATATCCATGCCCTTCAAACTCATCCTTTTCGTTTTAGTTGACGGATGGGGACTTCTGACGGATCAGCTAGTCCGTTCTTTTATGTAGGCGGACAATGAGTATAGGTGAAATTACAGCCATGCTGCGACAGGGAATACTTGAAGTCCTGATTATTGCGGGTCCTTTTTTAATATCCGCTCTTGTTGTAGGTCTTGTTGTCGCTATTTTACAGGCGAGTACCAGTATTCAGGAACAGACGCTTACCTTTGTGCCCAAATTGATTGCGATACTTGTGGTGCTCGCGTTGTTGGGCGGTTGGATGTTCAATTCCCTTGGACAATACACAATCAATCTGTTCATGCAGATTCCCGATATGGCGAGGTAGGAAGTGGTAGATAACGCAGTACTGCAAAATATTCTGGCTTATGGCCCTGTGTATCTTCTAATCGCGGTCAGAGCGTTTGCGATGATTCAGGTTGCTCCTCTTCTTTCATCAGAAGCAATTCCGCAGGTTGCAAAAATCGCCCTTGCGGGTTTTTTGGCTTTCGCCGTTCTGCCGACTGCCGAAGTTTTTATGGCGGCTAACTCCCCCTCCGGCCTTGTTACCCTTCCCGGCGGAACGCTTACCGATCTGCGTTATGAGCCATTCAGCCTGCGTTTTATCCTGCTCATTATCGGTGAAGGAATAATCGGCGTTATTATCGGGTTTTATCTGACGATAATTTTCGCCGCGTTCTCTACGGCGGGGCAATTCTTCTCGCTGCAAATGGGTTTCGGCGCTTCTGAAACATTTGACCCGATAGGTCAGGTTGAAAATCCCCTAATGGGTCAATATCTCAATACTGTATCCATGCTTGTATTTGTTACCATCGGAGGTTTTCACCAGTTGTTTCTCGGCGGTTTCTGGCGTTCTGTGCAAACTATAAACATTATTTCTCTGATTGAAGGAAGGGAAACAGTTGTCGGTATGCTCGCTTCGGGGCTTTCACGTTTATTTCTGGACGCTATGATTATTTCCATGCCCATTCTCGGCACATTGTTTCTGACTTCACTTGCGACAGGTTTAATTTCAAAAGCCGCGCCGCAAATTAACATTCTCTCCGAAGGTTTCCCTATTTCAATCACAACCGCGTTTGTTCTTCTTCTTGTTTCGCTCCCGTTTATGACGGAAGCTTTTTCTCATGTGATTGATTCCGGTTTCAGAACACTGGAAAATCTGTATCCCCAAATCGGCCGGCAGATTACCGGAGGAGGCGGATTATGAGCAAATGGAGAATTGTAAGCAGAGAGTTGGAAACAGAGGGAGATGAGTTTGTAGTTGAAAACAAAGAGTTTAAAAACGGAATTGATGTGTCAATAAATAAAATCCCGTTCCCTGTCATCCACTTACAGTGGTTTGCGGATGACGATGACAGTAAAACCGAACCGCCTTCCGAACATAAATTAAGAGAACTGCGTAAAGAAGGCCAGGTAGAAAAAAGCCAGGAGCTTATCAGCGCTCTTGGATTGCTCCTGCCCGCGTTGTTGCTGTTGTTTTTAGCGCCTTCTATGCTGCGTACATGTGTTGAAATGATACGTTTCTTCCTCTTACGGGCTGTTGAAATGGATCCGACTAAAGACGTAATTATCGGGATTGTTTTTTTAAGATACTTTGTCGTACTTATCTGGCCAATTCTGACAGTAGCGTTTATTACGGCGATTTTATCAAATGTGATACAGGTTGGGTTTTTAATTACCACAAAACCGCTGGTTCCCGATTTCTCCAAAACACTTCCCAAATTGGGACAGTTTTTTAAGCGGATATTTTCTTTGGAAGGATTTGTCAATTTTATTAAGTCGTTGGTAAAAATCGCGATAATCGGAATAATTACTTTTGTTTTAATTTATTCCGACTATAAAAAACTTCTAAATTTACAAAAGATGGATATTTTTACAGGACTTTCGGTTGTAGCGTCAATAGCGATAAAGATGCTGCTCATTGCCGCAATATTAATGCTGATTATTTCAATACCCGATTATTTATTTCAACGCTGGCTTTTCAGAAAACGTAACCGGATGACAAAATACGAGCAGAAGAAAGAAAGGGAAGAGCTTGAAGGTGATCCGTATGTGCAGGCAAGGATTCGCGGACGTTTTCGCGAGTTGTTAAGACAGAATATTTCCGTTGAAGTTCCCAAGGCTGATGTTGTTATAACAAACCCGACTCACCTTGCGATCGCTTTACAGTATGATCAACGCTACATGCCCGGCCCCAGGGTTGTTGCGATTGGCGCTGATGAAATGGCGGCAAGAATAAGGAATATTGCGCAGGAACATGAAGTGCCGCTTGTGGAAAATAAACCTCTTGCGTGGGCATTGTACCGTGAAACAAATGTTGGGGATATTGTGCCTGCAAATTATTGGAATACGGTTGCTTTAATATTAAGTAAAGTTTGGTATTTGAATGAAGAAAGGCGTAGAAGGTTAAGCGCGTAATAGGAGGGAATAATGGCTGATGTGACATTAGGTACCGGAGGAACAGCGCCTCGGAACATATTCAGTTTTTTCAAGGATAGTGTTCCGGCAATAGCGGTAATTGTTATTGTTATAATGTTGATTTTACCGTTACCGACAGTTATACTTGACGCGCTTATGGCGATGAACCTTGCTCTTTCGCTCTTAATTCTGCTTATAGTTCTTTATTCCCAAAAGCCTACCGAATTCAGTCTTTTCCCGACAATGCTGCTTGTCGCTACGGTTTTCGCTCTGGCTTTGAATGTTTCTTCCACACGGCTTATTTTAAGAGACGGAATGCGTTTTGACGGCAGAATGGTAAGAGCGTTTTCCCGTTTTGTAGTCGGGTCTTCGGGCAGTGAAGGTATTGTTATCGGGTTTATAATTTTTATTATTATTATTGCGGTTCAGTTTGTTGTTATTACCAAGGGCGCGACCCGTGTTTCGGAAGTTGCGGCGCGCTTTACATTAGACGCTATGCAGCCAAAACTGATGGCGGTTGAAGCTGAATACAGTCAGGGAGGAATCACCGAGCAGGAAGCGCAAAGAAGAAAAGCGCAAATACAGCAAGAATCAGATTTTTTCGGGGCAATGGACGGTGCCAGTAAATTTATTTCCGGCAACGTAATAATAGGAATTCTTATAACCGTGATAAATGTGATTGGCGGTATTATTATCGGAATGCTGCTTCACGGCGAACCGTTTGCTCTTGCGGTCAGCAATTATGTGAGTCTTGCGATTGGAGACGGACTTATTTCCCAGTTTCCCGCTTTATTGGTTTCTACCGCAATGGGTATTGCGGTAACAAGAGCCGCCGCTACCGGTAATTTGTCTGATCAGGTAAATGAGCAAATTCTTTACCGTAACTCGTTCGTGTATTGGATCTGCGCTTTTGTTCTTTTAATCCTTGCGATTCTGCCCGGTTTTCCATGGTATGTTCTTTTTCCTATGGCAGCGCTTGTAGCCGCTCATGCGTATAGAGTGGGACAACAGCAGAAAAAAGCCGCCAATTTTAATGAAATGATGTCAAAGAGCAAAGAACGGAAGGATGAAAAAGCCGGTGACTTTTCTCCTGTAGTTCCGCTGGAAGCGCTTTCGCTTGAATTAGGATACGGTCTTGTTCCGCTTGTAGAAAAAGAAAAAGGAGCCGAACTTCTGGAAAGGATTCAGGGAGTCAGGCGTCAATCCGCTTTTGATCTCGGTCTTGTAATTCCCAAAGTGCGGATAGTGGACAACGCGATACTTGAACCGTCCGAGTACTGTTTTAAAATAAAAGGAGTTGACGCCGGCAAGGGTAAAATCAGGCTAGGCTATTTCCTCTGTATAAACCCGGGAACCGTGACAACGGTAATACAGGGTGAAAAAACGGTAGATCCGGCTTTCGGGCTTCCCGCTGTCTGGATAGATCAGGAAAAAAGGGACGAAGCCGAACGCGCGGGTTACACGGTAGTTGATCCGCCGTCCATAATAGCGACTCATCTGACCGAAATTATCCGCCGTCATGCCGCTGAGATTCTTGGCTTGCAGGACACTCAGGCGATACTGGATACTCTGCGTAAAGACTACCCGGCTGTTGTAGAAGAAGTGCTTAGGGAAGGTAAGGGTTTGCGTATAACGGAGATACAAAAAATACTGCACGGATTGTTACGCGAAAGAGTTTCCATACGTAATATGGTTTCCATTCTTGAATCTATCGCCGATTACGCTCCTGTTTCAAAAAACATCTGGTTTCTTACGGAAAAGGCAAGGCAAGCTGTCGCAAGTCAGATATGTTATCAATATGCGGACGAAGACCGCAGACTGCGCGTACTTACGATAGACCCGGCGCTGGAACAAAAACTAATCAGCAGCAAGTATGAAACTCCGTCCGGCATTATTTGCGCGCTTGATCCTCCGTCCCAAAAAATGTGGATAAAGGCTGTTGTAAATGCTGTAACGGCAGTGAAGGAAAAAGGCTGGATGCCTGTTGTTCTTTGTTCGGAGCAGGCGCGTTTCCTTGTGAAGAATTCAACAGATCGCGAATTGCCGGATTTGGCGGTTCTTTCCGTTCCTGAAATAGTGCCGGGAATAATTCCCGAAGCCGTAGGAATAATTAAAATAGAGGACGCACCAACGGAGCAATAAAATGGAAATGTATATTGAAAATGGTCTTGACAGGAAGGATTGTGAACTTAAAATCGCCGAAAAATATAAAAGACCGTTTCATATAGTAACCCAAAAGGAAATAAGAATTGGCGGTTTTTTAGGTCTCTTTTCAAAACCGGGCGTAGAAGTACAATTTTACTTTACGCCCTTTTATCCTAAGAATCCTTCGACTAATACAACTGTGAATATGCCGTTTCCATGGAATATACAGGATACTGAAATAAAATCAAAACAGTATTCACAGCCTAATTTGGAAGAAGAAAAAAGAAAGCTGATAGCCGCCGCAGGAAGAAATTATACTCAGATAAATGAAAAAGGCGGAGAAACGGCTCAGCAGATTTTGGATTCGTTAAACGAAATAAAAGAAAAAATTGATTCAGGCGTTAAAAAAGAAGAACATCCGGCTTTTATCCGCGCACAGGAATTATTAAAGAACAATGATTTTTCACAAAACTACATTAATAAAATGCTTGAGAAAATGAGAAAAGAGCTTCCTTTTGAGAAACTGGACGATCCGGACGCTGTGCAGGAACATCTTCTTGAATGGATAGGGGAAACTATAAACATATACAAAGAAGATGCCACCCAGCGTAAACCGAGAATCATGGTTCTTATAGGGCCGACAGGTGTGGGAAAAACCACTACCATTACAAAACTTGCAGCCATTTACGGAATAGAAAGCGATGAATATAACGCGCCTGCCGCAGTTGAAGTACGAATGATAACAATTGACGCTTTCCGTATCGGCGCAAAAGACCAAATTGAAAAAATCGGAATTATTATGCAAATTCCTGTTTCATACGTTGATAACAAACTGGCGTTAAAGAAAGAAATAGCAGTACATTCCGAAGTTACAGATATGTTTTTAATTGATACGATAGGCAAAAGCCCCAAGGATGCGGCTAATATAGGTAAAATGAAAGAGATTCTGGATGGAGCGGGCAGGGATGCGGAGTTTCATTTGGTAATCAGCGCAAGCACAAAGACAAGCGACATAGAGAACATTATGCAGCAGTTTGAGCCGTTTAATTACAAATCTGTGATAATTACCAAAATGGACGAGACCGACAAAATTGGCAGCGTTATATCAGCTATTGCGGAGAAAAGAAAATCAATTTCATTTTTAACAGACGGACAAACTGTACCTGTGGATATAAGAAAGGCGTCAGTGGTGCGTTTTCTTATTAACCTTGATGGTTTTAAAGTAGATCGTGAAAAACTCGAAAAACGTTTTCCGTCAGGAGACGCCGAGCAATTCAGGTGGAAATAACAGGAGAGTAATATGGAAGATCAGGCGGAAAAATTACGTGAAATAATGAAGCGGAAGAAAGAAAATTCTGCGGCAGGCGGCGCGTCCAAAACAAATGTCAAGGCAGTTGATAAAGCACGAATAATTACCGTTACTTCGGGAAAAGGCGGCGTTGGAAAAACAAATCTTTCCGTAAATATGGCTTTGGCATTTGCAAGAATAGGAAAAAAAGTTATTGTCATGGACGCGGATCTAGGGCTTGCGAATGTAAACGTAATGCTTAACATGATCCCGAAATATAACCTTTATCATGTAATAAAGAAACAGAAAACAATCAGAGAAATACTTGTAGAAACCGAATACGGCATTTCAATTGTAGCGGGAGCTTCGGGCTTTTCTCAAATTGCGAATATGACCGAGGAGAACAGAAAGGATTTTATCGCCGAGCTTGATACGCTTACCAACGCGGATATAATCATTGTTGATACAAGCGCCGGAGTTTCGAGTAACGTTCTTGACTTTATCGCGGCCGCCGATGACGCTGTTATTGTTACAACTCCCGAGCCTACAGCCATTACAGACGCGTACGGAATAATAAAAATAATCGCGACCGAATATGACTCCCTTAATATGGGACTAAAACTGGTTGTAAACCGCGCCAGGGGAGCGGCTCAGGCAAAAAGCGTCGCTGACAGGATGATAAATATCGCCGGCCAGTTTTTAAATCTTAAGCTGGATTATCTGGGATTTATCTATGATGATGTATCAGTTCCTAACGCCGTATTAAGGCAGAAACCGTTCATGGTTGTAGATCCAAAGTGCAAGGCAAGTATTTGTGTTCAACATATTGTGGAACGCATGGACAGGAACAAACCTATAACAACAGGGTTCAGCGGAATGCTTAAAAGGCTGTTCAAGTCTTCATCTGAGACAGGAAGAGGGGCATAGTGTTTAATTATAAATGGGGATTTGTACCCGCTTTTTTCGCGTTGGTTGTTTCTGTTCTGCTTGGGATTATTTCAGGCGCGAGTTTTAGTCATGTTATTTTAAGAGCGTTTGTTTTTGCGGTAGTTTTTTTCGGGCTTGGTCTTGGAATGTGGTTTATATTAAACAGTTATTTTTCCGACCTTTTGGTTGACGAAAATATTACCTCGGCGCAGGATGACGATGAGAAGATAGGTTCGCGGGTAAATATTACTGTAGACAGCGCGGGTGAGTATGCCGTGCCGGAATTGTATAAATCCTCAGGCGCGTCTGATAAATTGGGTAATATAGACGATTTAATATCAGGCGCGTTTAAAGTTCATTCTGAAAGTATAGACCGAAATCAAGAAGAAGGTTATAATGCTAGTAGAGATCAAAGTAATCCGGATTCTGAAAATATTGATTTTCAGGATATGTTTCAGGATACGGCTGATTTTGATAAATCTCTTGAAGGGAAACCGGTTTTTACCCCAAGTTTTGTGGATGATGCCGGAGGTTTGGGAGGCTTACCTGATTTAGACGCAATGGCCACTGCTTTTTCATCGGGAGAGTCTTTTGGAGGATCTTCACCCATAGGGTTTAGCGGAGGCTCGAAAGGATCATCTTCAGTATTTGGCGGAGATTCATCCGCTTCAGGCGATTTTGGGGGAAAAGACTCTTCCTCAAATTATGTAGGCAATAAGCCTGAGCCAATGAAGGGTGACTTTGATCCGCAGGAAATAGCGCAAGGTATCAGGACAATGTTAAGTAAGGACAAGTAGAATTATAAGGAAAGGTTTGGGAATGCCGGAACAGAAGACAGAAGAGGAACTCTGGCAGCAGTATCGTAAGACACGGGATCCTGCAATACGGGAAGCCTTTATAAAACAATACGCTCCGCTTGTAAAATATGTTGCGGGAAAAGTCGCTGTCGGAATGCCCAATAATGTTGAATTTGATGATCTTGTAGGTTACGGTGTTTTCGGGCTTATAGACGCAATCGACAAATATGATACTGAAAAAAACGTAAAATTTAAAACTTATGCCGTTACTCGCATTAGAGGCGCGATTTTTGACGAGCTTCGCCTGATCGATTTTGTTCCGCGTTCTGTAAGGCAGAAAACAAGGGAGATAGAAACAACAATTTCCTCGCTGGAAGCCCAACTGGGCAGGACCGCGTCAGATCAGGAAATTGCCGGAGCTTTGGGCATGGACGAAGCCGAATACATGAAGGTGATTCAGAAAATTTCGGGAACCTCCATCATTTCATTAAACGATTTATGGTATTCGGGCGATGATAATGACAAGGTATCAATAGGAGACAGTATTGAATCTCCTTCGAGCCTTAATCCCGATGTTATGGTCGTAAATGACGAGGTACGCCGTGTTATTGTAGAGGCAATAAATGAATTGCCGGACAAGGAAAAGAAAATTCTTGTTTTGTATTATTATGAAGATTTAACGTTAAAAGATATCGGTCGTGTTTTGCAGGTAACAGAATCCAGAGTTTCACAGCTTCATACAAAAGCTGTTCTTCATTTAAGATCCAAATTGTCAAATATCAGAAAAGGTATTGTATGATTGATTTTCTCCAGTTGCAGAAAGTGCTTAAAAAACATCTGGAACACGATCGTTTAATACGAACCATAGACGCGTCAGGTCCGACGCTTGAAGCGGCTGTAAATGAAGCTGCCGCCCTGCTTGATACTTCAATACGCCACCTTGAATACGAGATCATCGAGAGAGGCTCATCAGGTTTTTTGGGCGCGGGAAAGAAAGACTGGGTAATACGCGCGTACCAGCATGAACAGATCAAGAAAACGGAAGAAGGTGAAGAACTGTTAATAGGTGAAGAGGAAGAAGAAGTTGAAGTTATTGTGGATAAAGACGGTGATGCTTATGTGCAATACTGGCAGGACGGCGGAGTGTATTTGAAGGTAACGGCGCCTGTCAACAACGGGCGAAAAGTATATCTTGCTTCAGCGATACAGGTACTTAACGACAGAAATGTAGCGGATTTTGATGAGAAATTAGTTGAAAAAATTGTAGATAAAGCCGACGGTGAATATATAAAAGTTGCCGAATTTGCCCTTAACAGGATGAATAACAGTATGGCGTCTGTTGAAGTTGACGACGCCGAAATGAATGTCAGTGTTATGGTTTTTCCTCCCGGCGAAGGCGGCGCGGATTTGGTCTACGATGATTATATCAGTCTGTTAAAACAAAACAGGGTATATTACGGCATAAAAGAAGAATATTTAGCTCAATTTGCGGACAGGCCGACCTACAGGGAAAAAGTTTATGTGGCTGAAGGAACAAGGCCTGTCAACGGTAAAGACGCGTATATTCAGTACAATTTTGAAATTGATCAGTCAAAGATCAGCCTGAAAGAAGGAGCCAACGGGAAAATAAATTTCAAAGAACTCAATATTATTAATAACGTTGTGCAAAATCAACCTGTCGCGAAAAAAATACCTGCCGGGGAAGGTGTGGACGGGAAAGCCGTTACCGGAAAAATTCTTCCCGCAAGAAACGGTAATGATATTCCTTTGCCGTTAGGTACAAATGTTCATGTCGGTGAGGACGGAGAAACTATCTTTGCGGATATAAACGGGCAGGTATTACTGATTGCGGACAAGATCAATGTAGAACCTGTATTCACGGTTGAAGGCGATGTTAACCTTAAAACAGGAAATATTATTTTCCTTGGAACGGTTATTGTTACAGGAAATATTGAAGACGGCTTTACCGTAAAAGCCGCCGGTAATATTGAAGTAAGAGGGACTGTATCAAAATCGGAATTGGACGCTGAAGGCGATATATTGCTTTATCAGGGAGTCAACGGCAAAGGCGGAGGCAAGATTCATGCCGGAAAAACAATTTGGTCGCGCTTCATAGAAAATGCCAATGTAGAAGCCGGAAGTATGATTGTTGTTACTGACGGTATAATCAATTCGAATGTAGACGCTATAAAGAGTATTATCTGCATGGGAAAACGCGCAAATATTATGGGTGGACGCCTTCGCGCCGGAGAAGAAATAAGCGCAAATGTTCTTGGAAATCCGACAAGCGGAACTGAAACAATTTGCGAAGTAGGGTTTGATCCGAATAATAAGAAAGAACTGGAACGTCTTTTTTCCGAAAAAGCCGTGGCTGAAGAAGAATTTGAAACAGTTAAACTTGATTTACAGACACTAATTAATGCCAAAAAACAGCGGAAGAATCTGCCTGAAGATAAAGAAGCGCATTTACAGGAACTTATGGAAAGGCGGCAGGTACTTACTGACGACCTTAAAAATATTACTGAAAGTATAGAAAAAATCCAGGAATACATGAATGAAATGCAGTTACTTGGCAAGGTATCTGCCGCAAAAAAAGTTTATCCCGGCGTCAAGATTATGATTCGGGACGCGAAAGAAGACGTGCGCACAGAATACCGCGCTACAACTTTTATACTGGAAAACGGACTTGTCCGCGCTTCCAAATATGAAGAGCCCGAAGACGAACTTGCCAAGAGGGGACTTGATGGCTATAACACCAATTGACCTTCAGACACTTTTTACGCAGATTGATAAAGTAGGTAAAATACAGGCTTCTCAAAGAGAAGGTCTGGCTCTTCAACAGTCCATGCAGAGTGTTCAACTTCAAAAAAAAGCAAATGAACAAATACAGCAAATAAACGAGGCTCAGAATACGGGAGAAGGAGCGGAAAAGATAAACGATCATGGCGGCGGCTCCGAACAAAATCAAAAAAAAAGCGGTAAAAAGAAGGAACAAGAAGAAGGAGAAGAAGAAAAAGATACTGTTTTCGTTTTACATGATCCTAGTCTGGGAAAGAAAATAGACATTAGTTATTAAGACGGAAGAGCAATGAGCATTAACTATGTTTTATTTTTTATTTGCGTTTCTTTTTTTGTTTTTATATTTTTTTATTTTAAATGGTATATCAAACGACGCACATCTGTTTCCGGACAACTGGAAGAAACCCGGACAGAAGTCTACAGGTTTAATGCCGATTTAAATGCCGTTACAGAAAGGAATTTACAGTTGCTGGAAGCCAAGATAGGAGAAGTCAAAGCGCTTTTGGATGAAACCGACAAACGTATATCTGTCTATGTGAAAGAGCTTGAAAAAAGCCGTACAGGGGAGTTGATTTATACAAAACTCGGACGAGGTATTCGCGACGCTCTTAATACCGGCGTTAATCCTCAGCCGGAGTTGTCCGCCGTCCGTCCAAATATTGAAGTTCAACAGCAGCTTTTTTCAGCGCCGCCTGAGAAAGCGTCGCTGCCACAGCCTTCGCAGGTATCGCCCGTACAGCCTGCGGTTCAAAGCGGCGCTCAAGCGCAAAAACCTTCTTCCAAACGAATCCGCGCTTCCATTGATCTCCTCGCCAATCAAGGAGTCTCTCCCTCAGAGATTGCCTCACGCCTTGACATAAGCATTGCGGAGGTTGATTTGGCGATGAATCTGCGCCGGAGAAAAAAGAATTAGGAAGCGTTCCGTTATACGAAACTATTAAATAACGCCAAGCGGAATCAAGACGCAAAGAAGCAGCGCGTTAAGCGCAGCAAGCGACCCGATGAATATCCGCTGAACTTTGGGTTTTGCGTCCGGAACCAGAAACGCCGCAAGGAAAAACGGTATATAGGTAGTAATGAATACCGGAATTGCGCCCCACCAGGGATACACCCAGATAAAAGCCGGAGTTGACGCAAGAAAAATTTCAACAAGACTGAAAAAAGCCGCGTTGCCGACGGCAAAGAATACGCGGTTATTAATACCAAAAATCTTTTTCTTTGGATCTTCGGGCAGCAGTTTATGAGTAGCGATGCCCGCAATTGAAAACATCATCGAAAGCTCCCAGCTTACGCCTATAAGTAAAATAAAACTGGTACTTTTCGCGGAAACCGTCCACAACGCGTATCCCGTAACCGCGCAGATAACGGCATTTATAATTTCATAAAACCAGTGAACCATATACAAAGCCAGTCCCGCCGCAATTCCCTTGAAATTTTTGCGTTGATATTCTGACGCGTATACATATACAACAAAAGCCAGAATAGCGATAAATGTCCAATGGAAATTGTCAGTTCTGCGTACGGCTTCTCTCGCCATATCCGCCAAAAATTTATTATCAAAATTACCAAACCACATAAAAATACCTCCATAAAAATCGAACCCCACATTTTATAATAACAGGATATTACATATCAGGCAACAAAAAATTGATTTTTACCGATGAAGTTGTTTAGTAAATCCAATTTGAAAAATTTCATATATTTAGTGTAATCTGTTTATAAACATATCCTGAACTTAAGTTTTTAATTTTACTTGCCATTGTAAAAACTATATTTATCTGATATGATTAATTATTTAAAACTAATAAAACAGGGAGAAATTATTTTTATGAAAAGGATTGTATTTCTTGTACCGGCAATCTTATTGGCCTGCGTTTTATCTTTTACATCTTGCGGTAATAACAATTCCGGAAAGCTTGTCTGTGGGGTTACAGAGTTTGAACCCATGAATTTCCGCGATACAAAAGGGAATTGGACCGGTTTTGACACCGAGCTTGCCCTGCTTACAGGCCAAAAATTGAAGATGAAAGTAAAATTTCAGGAAATTGAATGGAACAGTAAGTATCAGGAACTGGAAGCGGGAACGATTAATTGTATATGGAACGGATTTACCGCCAATGCTTCGGAAAACGGTACACCGAGAAGTAACTATGTGGATTTTAGTTACAGTTATCTGCGTAACCAGCAGTGTATTGTGATTAAGTCCGAAAGAGCAAATGAATTTAACACAATAGAAAAATTAACCGGGAAAACCGCCGCAGCGGAGAGCGGCTCGGCAGGAGAATCCGCCGCGAAAGATATTATAGGCGATAACGGTAAATTTATCGGCTCAACCGCGCAGATCAACACTTTTATAGAAGTTAAATCCGGCGCAGTTGATTTTGCGGTAGTCGATGTTCTTCTGGCGGAAAGAATTGCCGGTGTAGGTGATTATTCTGATCTTGTTATCGCGAATATAAAACTCGATTACGAAGTTTACGCGGTTGGTTTTAAAAAAGGAAGCAGTCTGACACAACAGGTTAATAAAGCGCTTAAGGAACTGTATGATGAAGGAAAAATAATGGAGCTTGCGATAAAATACGGACTTGTGGATTCTGTTGTTCTTGATACAAACTTCCGGGGGTAATGCCGGTATATGGAATTTTGGGCAGTCACGTTAAGGCTTTTGCAGGGTTTTAAAACCACAGGTCTTATTTTTTCGTTGACGCTATTGTTTGCCCTTCCTCTCGGTCTGTTAATTTCATTCGGGTCAATGTCAAAAATTGCCCCGCTTCGTTATCTTGTTAAAATTTTTGTCTGGAGTATCCGGGGCGTTCCGCTGATGCTCCAGATTTTTATTGTTTTTTATGTGCCCGGATTTATTTTCGGCGCTCCCATATCTTCAAGAATAAACGCTGCTATCATTGCTTTTTCCGTAAATTACGCTTGTTACTTCAGCGAAATTTACCGGGGCGGGATAGAAAGTATTTCTCGCAGTCAGTATGAAGCAGGGCAGGTGCTTGGGCTTTCCAAATATCAGATTTTTTTTCGTATTGTGCTTCTTCAGGTTATAAAACGAATCATACCGCCGATGTCAAACGAAGTTATCACGCTTGTAAAAGACACCGCTCTTGCCCGTGTAATTATGGTTGTAGAAATTATAAGGGTTGCGGAAACTTTTGCGGCGACAAGGGCGATTATCTGGCCGTTATTCTACACCGGAGCTTTTTATCTCTTATTTGTGGGAATCCTTACGCTTTTGTTTGGATACATTGAAAAAAAACTTGAGTATTTCAGGGCGTAAAGGAACGGGCATGGCAATTCTTGAAGTACAGAATATTTCAAAACGCTTTGATCACTCTGAAGTTTTAAACGATGTAAGTTTTTCACTTAACGAAGGCGAAGTTCTAGCTATTATCGGCGCGTCCGGAAGCGGAAAAACAACGCTTTTACGTTGTTTGAATTTTTTGGAAAAGCCCGACACCGGACGGATTGTCGTACGCGGTGAAACTTTATTTGACGCTAATGACCATGAGCATTACGCGAAATCCGTTGTACAGCGCAAACGCCTTCATTTTGGGCTTGTGTTTCAGTCATTTAACCTTTTTCCCCAATACACCGCTCTTGAAAATATCACGCTTGCCCGTGAGCTTTCGGCAAAAAAAACAGCGGACTACAAGAAAAATAAAAAAAACATACTGGAAGAAATCAGACGGGACGGAATGCTGTTATTGGAAAAAACAGGCCTTTCCGCAAAAAAGGATTTTTATCCGCATCAGTTGTCCGGCGGACAACAGCAGCGTGTCGCCATAGCAAGAGCTTTGGCGCTTAAGCCTGACATATTATGTTTTGATGAGCCGACTTCCGCCCTTGATCCTGAATTAACAGGAGAGGTACTAAAGGTAATCAGGAGTTTAGCTGAAATGAAGACAACCATGATCATTGTAACACATGAGATGCAGTTTGCGCGTGAGGCGGCAAAAAAAATTATTTTTATGGATGAAGGCGTTATTGTTGAATGCGGCGCTCCTTCGGATGTGCTGGATAACCCTTCCGGCGAACGGATAAAACGTTTTCTGGAACGTTATTCGCAAGCAGGTTCTTATGTATAAAAGATACCAAAAACCTGTTATAACAGCTTCGCCTGATATTAAAGTACCGGAACCGCGTATTTCAAAATTTATATTATTTATTGTCAATATTTTATGCAGGCCTTATATTTCTTTTCTTTTTGGATTTGCGAAAATTGTTCTTAAGGGAGATGATATACTCTTTGACGCGTTCAAGCGGGCTTTAGCGAAAGAAAGCCGCTGTATTATCGCGTTTCGTCATCCGGACGGAAGAGAGCCTCAGCTTCTTGGGTGGTTTTTCCTTTTTAAGCTGAAAGCTCTTGCCGCAAGAAAGGGCGTAAAGTTTGCGCGTAATCCGCACGCGATTTTTGTATACGGTTATGAGGTTGCCCGCTGGGGAGGTCCTGTCGCGCGGTTTTTTATGCCCAATATCGGAGCAATACCGATACACCATACAAAAATGGATTCAAAAGGCATGAAAAGAATTTACAAAGCAGTTACAGACGGACCGTATCCTCTTTCGCTTGCGCCGGAAGGACAGGTTTCATATTCCACAGATACAATTCCGCGTCTTGAAACAGGCGTTATCCGTATTGCTTTTCAGGCGGCGCAGCAATTATCGCAGATACCGGAAGAAAAAGAAAAAAATTGCGATGTTGAAATTTTACCCGTTTCAATTCATTTCCGTTATGATTCTTTCGGGAAAGCGGCAATGAACAGACTGTTGAAAAAAATTGAAAAAACATGCGGTTTCTCACGCGAGGCAAAGAAAATTAATTTTCAGGAAAGACTTAAACGGTGCAGGGATTATATTCTGGAGAAAAACGAAATACGTTATAACATTAAAAAAGATGATTTACTTTCATTTGAACAACGGCTGGATAACGTAACAAATTCCGCTCTGGAAGCCGCTGAGCGAATGCTGGGAATAAAAGCTGAAGGTGATTTTTTTGCGCGGCTTTATAAAGTGCGCCATGACTGCTGGGACAGAATTTTCATTCCGGGTATTAACAACTTTGATTCAATTACTGAAATTGAGCGTAACATTATTGATCTTGGCGCAGGGGAGGCGTGGCATATTGCCCGTCATCAGGAACTTGCGGATTTTTCGTGGTATTTCCGCCGTCCTGTTCCGGCGGAGGAAACTGCTCTTCATCTAAAAGTTGAATATGTTCAAAATTTATGGGATTTTGCCAGCCGTACCATGGGCGGCGCTTTTAAAGACAGAATCAATATCCAGCCGCGCAAGGTAATTATTCAAACTGCCTCGCCTGTTAATATTTCGAATCGTCTTTCAAATTATAAAGAAAATAAAAAATCTGCTGTAAATGATCTTGTCTTGGAGCTTGAGAAAGCGTATCTTAATTGTATAAAAAAAGTGAATACCGGCGAAACGGAGCGTAATTATTAAGATTGAACTTTTTACATTTTGTGATTTTGCACAAGAAAACGGAGGGAAATTAACCATTGTGGGAACTTTTGATACGATTATTTCCCGTAATTTTCCCTGTGTTCATCCGCAGTTATCCGTAGTGATCCGGCTTCGTTTTGATATTTGGGAATTCGGAAACCACAAATTTAAAATTGAAACGCGCGATCTTAGCGGTGAAATGACAATGGACGCTATCAGCGGAAATGTAGAAGTAAGGGGAGTTGGAAACGCTTCCGCAGTTTCCCATCTTGTTTTCAGCGTTTCAAACCTGCGCTTTAATATTCCGGGTCTTGTAAACTTTGTTCTCTTTATTGATGATAAGGAAATAAATTCCATTCCGCTTTACATCAGAAAAAGTTAAATATTGTCCCATAACAAAGGCCGTTATCGGAGCAGTGTATTTTACGAAACAAACCATGGGGAGGTAATTATATGGTTTTTCAAAATCCTGTTATCAGGGGATTTTATCCCGATCCAAGCATATGCAAAGCCAACGGGAAATATTATCTTGTTGCGAGTTCTTTTCAGTTTTTTCCCGGCATACCGCTTTTTGAAAGTGATGATCTTGTTAACTGGAAACAGATTGGTTTCTGCCTTACAAGGGAATCACAGCTTCCGCTTGACAATGTAGGAAGTTCAGGCGGCATTTATGCGCCGACACTGCGGTACAATGACGGAGTTTTTTACATGGTAACAACCAATGTCGGGCATAAAAGCGGAGGAAATTTTTACGTAAAGACAGTTGATATATACGGCAAGACTTCCGTTGATAATTGGTCGCAGCCGATTTTTGTGGATCAGGGCGGGATTGATCCATCGCTTTATTTTGAAAACGGTAAAACTTATTTTATGAGTAACGGCGTTGATGATAATGGGAAGAACGCCATTTTACAGTGTGAAATTGATATTACGACAGGGAAAAAACTAACGGAAAGCAAGGTGATATGGCATGGCGCGGGAGGTCGTTATCTTGAAGCTCCGCATTTATATAAAATAGGAAACTATTATTATTTAATAGCTGCCGAAGGCGGCACTGAATACGGACATATGGTTGTATACGCAAGAAGCGATAATTTATGGGGACCGTTTACGCTATACAGCGGGAATCCCGTTTTGACAAATCGTAACCTTGGCGGGTATCAACTGCAGGGGATAGGCCACGGGGATTTAATAGAAGACGTAAACGGCAATTGGTGGATGTTAACTCTTGGGTTCCGTCAAATTGACAAATGGATGACGTATCATCATCTGGGCAGGGAAGTCTGCCTTGTGCCTGTTGCTTTTAAAGACGGATGGTTCACCGCCGGAGACGGAACTGTTCCGCTTAGTATAGATACGGATCTCATTAGTAAAAATATAAAACAGCAATTACTACTTTCATTTACTTTTGAAAATACGCAATTTGGAGACTGGCAGTTTCTGCGTAGATTTAACAAAGACAATTTTATTTTTGAGAAAAATTCTGTAAAGATAAAAAGCACGGAACATACCATGGATACACAGGCTGGAATACCCTCATTTATCTGTCTGCATCAAAAAGAATTCAATATGGAATTGTTATGCGGCGTAAAAACAAACTGCGGAGAAGCGGGAATCTCTGTTTACATGGACGAAAATCACCATTACGATCTTGCGCTTGTAAAGAAAGACGAATCATACAGGGTAATTTTAAAATTAAACATCGGTGATATTAAATATGAAAAGGCTGTTGTTTCTGTTTCCGGTAATGAAGTGCATTTTAAAATTGTTTCTGACGCAATGAATTATAAATTTTACTGTACTGAAGACAGCAAGGAGACAATGCTGGGTACTGCGCAGACTAAATACCTTTCATCAGAAGTAGCAGGCGGTTTTACCGGAGTTGTTTTAGGGCTTTACAGTCAGTGTGGTGGAAACAACTTTAACGAGTTCAAAGATTTTAAGTGTAGTTATTCATGTTGAAGACTTTAATTCCTGAATTAAAGCCTTGCGGTACGCCTTAATAAAATAAAATCTGCAAGTACAAGAGCGGTCATAGCTTCAACTACGGGAACCGCTCGAGGAACAATGCATACGTCATGACGCCCTTTAATTTCGATTTCTCTTATTTTGCCTTCGCTGTCCAAAACCTTCTGCGGCTTACTTATTGACGGCGTCGGTTTGAAAGCGGCTTTAAAAAAAATATCCTGCCCCGAAGATATGCCGCCCAATATACCGCCGCAGTTATTTGTCGTAAACTTTCCGTTATCGCAAGACATGTCGTTGTTTTCGCTTCCCTTTAATCCGGCGGCGGCAAATCCCGAGCCGAACTCAATACCCTTGCACGCTCCTATGCTCAAAACGGCGGAGGAAAGACGCGCGTCCAGTTTGTCAAAGACAGGCTCTCCGAGACCTGCGGCTATTCCCGTAACAAGGCACGAAATTACGCCGCCCGCGCTGTCGCCTTCACTACGAAGTTCTTCAATTTTTACCATCGCTTTTTGCGCGCTGTTTTTTTCCGGGATGCGAAGCGGATTGCGTTCGATTTCTTCAAAATCAAAACCGGCTTCTCCCAAAGAGGGCATTTGAAGCCCTGCGACAGAAGATGTCCACGCTGTAATTTTAATCCCCGACAGCGACAGGAATTTTTTCGCTACAGCGCCTGCGGCGACACGGCAAAGCGTTTCTCTGCCTGAACTCCTGCCGCCGCCTCGGTGATCGCGGAAGCCGTACTTGGCTTGCCATGTAAAGTCAGCGTGTCCCGGTCTGTAAATGTTTTTTAATTCATCATAATCGCCGCTTTTTTGATTGTTATTTTTTACAATAATCGCAATTGGGCTTCCTAAAGTTTTACCTTCATAGACACCTGAAAGTATTTCAGGCTTGTCTTCTTCGTCTCTGGAGCCGTACGCTTTTCCCGGGCGGCGGCGGATTAATTCTTTTTCAATATCGGCGGCGGAAAGTTCTAGTCCCGCGGGGCAGCCGTCTATGACGCACCCCATAGCCGCTCCGTGTGATTCTCCGAATGTTGTTACTTTAAAGATTGCCCCAAAAGTATTACCTGACATAAACCGTTTACAAATACCTTCTTACTTCTTCACCTGTAACAAAGGCGTAAAGCTCAATGTGCTGTTTGGCGGTACTGTTCGCTATTTTTTGAAGAAGAACTTCCTCTACCTGAAACAATCCGACTTCGCTTGACATGTGCACGTCAACACGGATAGGTTTTTCTTTGCCTGCGGCAATATTAACTTCTTCTATAGAATTAGCCGAGTACTGATGAATGTGTCCCACTCTCGGAGCATGAAGCAGCG
>Ga0268262_10001709_pt1 | contig 26623 bp, 22 predicted proteins | sample TergutNc150P3_FD_190354 | JGI IMG/M metagenome (GOLD analysis project Ga0268262, IMG submission 190354) | Nasutitermes corniger P3 segment gut microbial community from laboratory colony in Florida, USA - Nc150 P3 (SPAdes) (version 2) | ecosystem: Host-associated > Arthropoda: Insects >... | reverse complement strand
GGCGTTTTGATCCGGTCTGAAGATGGCAAGTTTTCCGGTTTTCTGCGGGAAGGCTTTTAGTCCTTCAAAACACGCTAATCCGTACTGGCTTGTGTAGTTGACAAGAGGCATATCCGCGTAACAGTTACGGGAATCTTCCAGCTTTGCGCGATCATCGTCGCTCATAGCCGCTTCCTCTTCCGGCGTTTTGTGCGGTTTTTCCAAATATTCCTCGCTCCATTTTCCATTGGAAAATCTTGAGCGGTAGGTGATTGGATAAGTGTTTAATGCAAAGGCCATAATTACTCCTTATCATTATAATACAATTGATGTTAATGTCTTGCAATAGGTTATCGTTTCTTTTTTAAATCGCGCAATTTTTTCCGCAGGGCTTCAGCCTTGTTAAAAAGATTGTACATTACCTTTTTATACCGATAATCCCAGCTTCCCGGACGATGTATGATCTGTCCGCCAAATCCGGTTTTAAACCTGTAAAGACCCGCCATAGGGTGATTGGGATCTTCATTCGGGGGTATGCCGAAAAGATCGTAATTTATACATCCGGCTTCTTTCGCGTCCTGCATTGCTTTCCATTGAAGGGCATAAGGGGCCATTAAATTTCGCTTGTTGTTGGAAGATGCACCGTAAAGATATGTCGCCTCTGTCCCGCGAAAAAGAACGACAATAGCCGCGATAGTTTCGCCTTCGTGTTCCGCCGTATATAAATTGATAAATTGATTTTTTTTATTTTGTTTTTCGCATACTTCAAAAAGCGTCCTGTAATAATTAATTCCATGTACTGCGATGCCGTCCCTTACCGCCGTTTCTTTTAAAAGATTATAAAATACTTCGATATCCTTTGCTCCGCAAACATTGACTTTTACGCCCTTTTTTTCCGCCAAAGAAACATTGTACCGCCATTTTGATTTCATAGACGCGAGTATTTCCTCACATGAAAGATTAAGATTGACGATGACGGTATCCGGCGGTTGGACTGTCGCCGCCGCTTTTTTAAAGCCTGCGGAAGTTAGCATAACTGATTCATTTTTAAAATTTTCATCGCCGTCTTTGTAATGCCACGAGGGTTCAAAGCGGATGAAGGCGGTGTCTTTTGATAAAAACGGTTTTAGTTTTATGGCTAGCTCAGCAAGGGCTTTTGCCCTTTCTTCGGCGGAAAAAAAATCAGGAAGACTCCCCCAGGGAATATATGCAAAGGAGAAGCCAAGACCTAACGCAAAGGCGAAGCGGCGGCAAAGAGCCAATAACGGCAGCGTTTTTGCAGTCTCTCCTTTTTGCCAATCAATTAAAAAAGCCTTCGCGGTTGAGTCAAAGCGGGATTTAAATTCCCCCCACATTGAAGATTGTAAAAAAGAGTCCACATTTTCACAGACACAGAGATCGGCTTCTTTTATGTTTGCAATAAACGGTGTTTTATTGCCGCTTGTCGTATTAGCATTTTCTATTTTAACAACGGATGTTTCTTCCATATATTCCGTATTAATGCACTTCGCCTTCGGGAATTATTTTAGTACGCACGGGATTTCCGTTAAGGCATAATTTTTTTCCGCCGCAAAAAACGGTATTGTCTTTGACTGCAATCGGATACGAAAAAAACGTGTCAATGTCTATTTCCGCAGGAGTGGGAACCGCATCCTCACCTTCGGGCAAAAGCCGCGTCCCTGTGGGACAGTCTCCAGCATCAAGCACTTCCACGCGCTCCACAGACTGACCGTCAGCGCCTACGCCACATTTATCACCGGCGGCAAGAAGCATCCCCCTCGATTCAATGCCGCGAAGTTTCGCGGGTTTTAAGTTATATGCTACAATAATTTTCTTTCCAAGCAATTCTTCTTCTTTGTAGAACGGCACAAGGCCGGAAACAATCGTCCTCTCTTCGCGCGTTCCCGTCACACCCTCCCCCACTTCAAGTTGTTCAATGTAAAGTTTATCTGCTTTCGGATGCCTCTCTATTTTTTCAATTTTTGCCACACGCAAATCCACTACGGAAGAAAAAGGTTTGCTTACCGCCGTCTGCGCATTATCGCTCTCCTGCCTCTCTTTTTGGCTCCCGGAAAATCGGACGCGTAAGGTTTCAATTAATTCATCTTCAAGTTTGTTAAAAAGAATTTCACTCTTTATTTTAATATTCCCAATTCCGTCCGCTTTTCCAATGTCTTTCCAATTAAGATTGCTTCTAAGTTTTAGACCCAAGAACGAAGCGATTTTTTCCGCCGCATTAGGCATATAAGGCTCTATTAACACTGACAAGTCGCGGACAATGTAGGTAAGGTCGCGTATAACGGACCTTGCTTTTTCAGGATCGTCATTGCGTAACCGCCACGGCTCATTGTCTTGAAAATATTTGTTCGCAAACGAGGATAACTCAAAAATTTCCCTAAAAGCGTCCCTTAACTCTGCCCTGTCAAGTTTCTCCGTAATTGAATTTTCAAACCTTACAACTTCAGCCCAAAAAGCGCCGTCGCTCTTTCCTTCGGGGATTATACCGTCATAGTAGCGCGTAACAAAGGAGAGCGTGCGGTTTACCAAATTGCCAAGATTGCCTATAAGCTCTCCGTTTACCTTCTCTTTAAAGTCACTCCATGTAAACATGGCGTCGGATTTTTCAGGCCTGTTGTAATAAATATAAAAACGCCATACGTCGGCTGGGATTCCAGTCCCTTTTACGTCAGTGCCAAAAACTCCAACCCCCCTTGATTTTGAAAATTTGCCGTTCTCATAATTTAGGTACTCGGTGCTGGACATGTGGTGTAACATTGTCCATTTCTCACCGCTTCCCAAAAGGCTGGATGGGAAAATTACCGTATGAAACGGAATATTGTCCTTTCCTATAAACTGAAACAACTCAGTCTCATTCGGGCTTTTCCACCAATAATTTACAAAGTCCCGCCAATTTCCCTTTTCTTCACCTAACATTCCCGTTATTGAAATATAGCCGATTGGCGCGTCAAACCAGACGTAAAATACTTTGTTCTCGTAACCGGGTTTTGGTACGGGGATTCCCCATTTTAAATCTCTTGTAATGGCGCGTTCTTTAAGACCGTCGCGTATCCAAGCCTGCGTCATCTGCACGGCGTTATTCGCCCAAAAACCTTTTACTGATGCGGTTTTTATCCACTCTTCCAATTTTTCCCTAATTGCCGGAAGATCAATATAAAGGTGATTTGTCTTTTGCAAAGAAGGAGTGCCGCCGCAAGAGGAACATTTCGGTTCTTTTAAATCGGTGGGGTCCAATAATTTGCCGCAGGCTTCGCATTGATCGCCTCTTGCTTCCGCACCGCCGCAGACTGGGCAAACGCCGCGTATGTAACGGTCGGCAAGAAACCTTTTGCAGTTGGAGCAGTAAAATTGTTCTATCGTTCTCTCGCAAATAAAACCTGCTTTATCCAATTTTAAAAATATATCCTGCGTTACTTCCGTCTGAATGGGGGTCGATGTGCGTCCGAATTTGTCAAACGCGATGTTAAACCAATCATAAATATCCCGATGGATCGCGTGATAACGGTCGCATAGTTCTTTTGGGCTTATGCCTTCTTCCGCGGCTTTGTTTTCCGTGGCTGTTCCGTACTCGTCAGTGCCGCAGACGTATAGGGTTTCATAACCGTTAAGCCTGCAAAAACGCGCAAAAGCGTCGGCGGAAAGCACCTGAATAAGGTTGCCAAGATGAGGTTCGTTATTGACGTATGGCAGAGCCGATGTAATTAATCTTCTTTTCATACATGTTATGATAACTAAAAATATGGGGTAATTCAATACTTAATGGGAAAACTTTAAAGTAAACTCATTAGCCCACGCTTCTCCGCTTTTAAGGGAAATTGAAAACACAGGCAATATTATTGTCGCCTGATAGAGTTCGTTGTTGAAAACAGGCGTAAGAAATCCTGAAAAGGGCCTTATGGAGCCAATTAAAATCTGCACTTCATTTTTTACATCAAGGATTTTTAAATTACCCGCGTCAATTTTATTGTGTAAATGTGTATCTTTCCCATTATTGTCAACGGCGTAAAAGCGGACATATTCGTCCGTAACATTTGCGAAAGAAAAATAAATTATGGGGCTGAATTTAAACTTTTGCGCATATTTGCCCGTATTCTTTAAATTATATGAAACTGTAAGAACGTCCTTTTTAATAAAAAAACATTTATTTATTTCTATGTCTCCAAACGGCATTTCATCGCCTAATGCGGGAAGCTTAAAACATGATTTTCCTTTTTTATCCTGCGCTATCGATTCATATTGCTCAATAAAACAAAGCCTTGATTTTTCCGTAATAATATCTTCGGGCTTATCTGTCTTTGTCTCGAACGGGAGCAGAACATCGGCAAAGGCGGCGCGCCTTCCGTAATCGTTTGAACCGCAATCAAGATAGTTCCATTCCTTGGGCAGATAATCAAGCTCAAAAATACATGCCCCCCTTGGTTGAATGTAACAGTTAATCATCGCATCTTGAAAAATAATCTCTTTTATGCCGTCAAAATCAAAATCATACTGTATTAATGACGGGATAAATTTTCCGTTTTCACGCGTCATCATTTCAGCGCGTAAGAGCGAGCTGTACGCCGACTTGCGAAGCTCTCCCCTGATATAGTCGCCGCCGGGGGAAAAAAGGCTTGAGTCCTGAGCTTTCCAAATTTCTTCCCTGGCGTTTAATTTACGGGATTTATCCCCCTTTAACTGATTTATTAATACATTTGTAAAAATCATTTTTGAATAAATGCCGCCTGATTCATCATGCTCTATCAGGAACTTTCGTGGCGAATAATTATCTCCGGCGGCTGATGAATTTGGAAAACTTTCCTTTTTATATATTTTATGGACTCTTAAAAACTTGGAAGGCAGCGTTGTTTCTACAATATTTTCAGATAGGGATATCTCTTCAAAAAAACGGTTCCATGCCGTATCGGGCGCTTCTTCAGCAGACGATGAAACTTTATCTGGAAATATGCTGATTATTTTTTCACAGTCTTTTTTACACACTTCGTCAAATTTATTTTTTAATTCGATAAAAACTTGAGAAAAACTTTTTTTCTCCAAATCTTTTTTCACGGATAAAGAGACGGGAAAAATCGTTAAAAGTTTGCCCTGATCCTCACTGATACACGGTGAAAAAAGACCCGCGTCCTTTATCCCCGCCTGTACAAATTGTTCCTGTGAAAGAAATGTATAGCTCATATCGCTTGTGGAAAGCGCCGCGACAAGATGCTGTTCCCACGCCATTTGCGGAAGCCAACATCCAAGCGGACGTTTTCCAAAATGTTTTCGGATATACGTCGTCATAAATTCAATTTGGCCAATTCTATCCTGCAGGGGAATCAATGGAAAACTCGGTTCGAAAAAACCGCCACCTAAAAGCTCTGCCTGTTTTCTCGTAATCATATCTTCGATTAACATAAGAAACTCAGGATGGGTGCGTTCTATCCAGTTAAGCAAAACGCCTGAGTAATGTAAAACAGCCTGAATGTTGGAATAACGGTAAAGGTTGGATACGAAGGGGCGTACTTTGTTTTCATAAACATGTTCAAATTCACTTTCCGAAGAACCGGACGGAATATGGGCATGAGAGCCTATAATCAGGTAAATCTTACTGTTTTCTTTCACCCTGTGCTAATCATCCTGAAAAATAATAATGAGGCGGCGGTAAAAATTAGGGACAACAACCCCATCGCGATAAGAACCAGCGGTTTTCCCCTTAGAAAAACCGGAACAGTTTCCAATTCCGCCCTTCTGCGAATTTCCCTTATTATCAGATTAACAAGAAAAATACCGAATGTAAAACCAAAAGAAAGCATTAACGCGTCATAAATGTTGTGCGCGATGTTTATGCAAATAAAAACTGTGGCGGCGGTAATTCCGTCGGGAAAACTTATAAAAGTTTCCGTATTCTCATTATTTTTATATAAATAACGGAAAATTAAAAATTCCAAGCCGTTATAAACAATGGCGCTTATGGGAAATAAAATCACATATACAAAAATGCCGGAAAAAATGGAAAAAAGCACTTTGGAAAAAAACAACCATAAAAGAACTATCGATGAAAAAATTAGGGCTAATTTTATTAATGTCGTTATATTGAGATTTGATTTTGACTCAACCGCCCCTTTTATTCCAAGACCGCATTGCAATACAATGTTCATGGTAAATCCCGAGTAAATGAATAAAAGTAAAAGGGGGATATTAATCATTGCCCGTCCTTCCTTTCCAATATTGATACATACAGATGAAATACCCCAATAACAAAAGAGAACCGGCGGAAGCCGTAAATATGCCCATTGGGAAGAACGCGCCTGATTTAAAATACATAATCGTAACCATTCCCTGATAAGTCCCAGGAAATGACAACATACAATAAGATAACGGTTCCCTTATTATGGAAAACGCTATTAACAAGCCAGCCAAAGAAGCCGCTTTTGAAACCGAATCTGACAGACTTTCAAAAATATCGATGTATGCGCCTTCACACAAAGATTTTATTTGCTGAATAAAATCAGGGCTTGCGCAGAATAAAGGAACAAGCAGAAGAATCATAAAAACTTCCATGGCGGCAAACGGGCATATAAGCCAGAACAACAAAAGATATATACTGGCGAAAAACGCCGCCAAACAGGTAATGAAAATATCCCTGCCGTTTACGGGCAATATTTTTTTCTTTCCCACCGTCTCTAAAGCGGCATAAGTAATCGCGGTAAGGGCATATACCCAGAACAAACTTCCAGCGACGGTAATTGCCCATGACAGGCGGCCTGAGGCCATAATTAAAAGACCCGCGCCCGTTAATCCGCCAAGAGGTGATAGGGAACCCCAAAAAGAATGTTGTCGGCTTAAACTCATTTGGCGGCTCCTTGCTGTGCTGTAAAATTAATAAGCGCGGCTTCTTCTATCCTGCCCGTATACATTTGCAAAATACTTTTTGGCAATCTGTCAAAAATTTGTATCGCATGGGCGCTTAGCGGCATTATTTCATTCACGGAACCGTCAGGTGAAACTATGGCTCCAAGCGGGACAAGTATGCCGTCTTTTAAAACCGTGAAAACAAACATTTTATCCGTAGAATTATTCATTGAATACCAATACCCCAAGGCTTCCGCTTTTCCGGCTTTTACAGGTAAAAACTTGAAAACCCTCCGCGAATCGTCATTATTAATAAATACGCTGTTTACCGCCCGTAAAATATTAAACGCGTGTACCGATTGAATGGAAATCCAAAGAACGGAAGTTAACAGCAAAAGCCCCACTATCCAGCCAAGTAAAATAGCCTTGTCTTTCATAGGCGGTTCTCCTGTAACCTTCTGCGATTACTGCGGGAAAGAAAAACTTTTTCCTCAAAAAGCCTGACAAGGGGCGTTATGCAATTTGTCAGGGCAAGGGCGATAATGCATCCGGTATATTCCATGCACTTGTACCTGAAAAACCACGAAAGAAACGCGCTTAAAACGACTGTAAATATTATACCCGGTTTTAATTTTGCGCCGCTTGCGGGTTCAGCCGTAAGAATAAAAGCCGCCGCAATAGTGCCTCCTGAAAAAATACCGTACAGCATATCCCCGTTCCAATACGTTCCCGATAAATCACCTGCAAACCGTATAAAAAAACCGTAAACGGCAAGAAAAACCAACGGAACCCAACCCCTATTTATCCCGACTGCGGTAATGATTACGGTACCAACCAACAGAAAAAATAATCCCCTGTCCGTAATAAGGGACGCGCTGTTATTAGAAAGAAGATCGATATAGCCCGACGGCAGTTGCACTCCGGCAAGGGAAAATACTGAGCTGTTAAATAATTCAGTAACTGAAGTGTCCATCTTGCTTAAGTCGGTTGAAATTAACATTTCTGAAATTGAAGGACTTGAGCCGTTAAACGCATCTGTAAAAGCTGAAGGCCATGAGAACCTGATGAACAACCAGCCGCCAAGAGCGGGGTTAAGCCAATTTGATCCAAGACCGCCAAAACTGTACTTTACCACAAGAACCGCAAAAGCGGCGCCTAAAAAAACAAACACGGGATGTATTTGATTCGGTAAAAGTATGGTAAGAATCATCGCCGTAGCGGCGGCGCTTCCGTCTTTAATTTTAGCCGCCTTGTGTTTACGCCATGTTAATAACAGTTCAACTATGAGCGCGGAAAAGAACGCGGTAAAAGCGATAATCAGCGTTTTTCCTCCGTCGTTTAAAGCCGATTGCAGTACGCAAAGAAACGCGCAGCCGCAAACAAGCCACATTCTTCCCGCGCTGGGAACGGAGAGATTTATCTGAGGTTTCTGCGATAAAGCCACCCTGTTTTCAGGCACTCATACCCTCCCTGTTATTATCTAATATAGTTTCAACTAACGGAATGGCGGAAGGGCAGACTATTTTGCAGCAGCCGCACCCGTGGCAGTCCGTAGCTTCAATGTTTATGGCTTCATGCGCTTTAATCCGTTTGTAAATATTTTGCGGGTCAAGCCCAATGGGGCAAACCGCCCTACATTCGCCGCAGTTAATACAATTCTGCTGTGGAAGAATCGCCGCCTGCGATTTTGCCATTGCGACAATGGCGTAACATGATTTGCCTACTGGCTCGTCAAGATACCTTACTTCCCTGCCTGAAAGAGGAGAGCCCGTTAAAATTTTTTCAGGCAGGTCGATAAAGCCGCCGCACTGCTCGATAACTTCGCCAATTCTTGTCCCTATTCTGACTTTCATTATCTGCGGTTTCCTGACAGCCGAACCGCCAATGGCGACATAACGGTCAAGAATGGGTTTTTTATGCACTACCGCGTCATTAACCGCGGCAAGAACGGCTGGACCTAGAATTAATAGGGAACCTAAATTGACGTTTTCCCTTTTTTCATATATGCGCAGGGCAAGTTCCAACTCCCTGCTGTTCCTTTGAGGATAACGACAGCCCGTCAAAACAAGCGAAGAGGGAATATTTATACTTTCCGATGCGGCAAGAAGCTGTTCTCCAAGATCTTTTTCACCGTGTGAAACGGCAAAAATAACATGCGCCACTTTAAAACACGCCTTTGCTACGATGGCGGCCCCTTCTATAACAGCGCTTAATCTGTCACGGCAAAGAACATAATCGGCGGCAAGCCAAGGATCGTCAAAAACACAGCGGATTACAAGCGTCAATTTGTCTCTTTTTCTTGCGGCGGAAATAATTTCGGAAAGCGGCCTTTCATCGGTCATTTCCACAATTCCGTAATCGGAAATTATCCGTTGTAAATCATAACCGTTTAAACCGTTCCATATTAAAATCTCTTCCTTTCTGCCCAATCTTTCAAACGCGCCTTCCAATTTAATTACAAAAGCGTCATTAACAACTTTGTTTCTGTCTTCCCAGAAAACTTTTCTAATAACCCTGCCGGGAATCGTGGCGTGAACATTTGCCGTCCCGGCGCCTGAAGCCCTGCCAATCAACATTCCTTCGCGGACAACTTCCCCAATACTCACGATAGGATAGATGGGTTTTGCCTTGTTTCCAAGGGAAATAATGGAAAGCGCCGGTAAGAAAGCGTTTTCGGTCGATGTTTTTGCCGGGGAAGTCGGGTCTTCATAGTGAAGCCCTCCCCTTGGAAAAGAATATATCTTCATAATTTAAGCGTCCTTTCGGCTGCGTAAAAGGCTCACGTCATTATACAACAGTTTATTATTCCAGTTAATACCTATTGAGCGTAATTTTCCTAAATTTTTTTTTAAGTTGTCAAAAGCGCCATCGTTGGAACCGTCGTCTTTTCCTCTGAAAAACAACCCTGGAAAAATGAACAATAATAATACCAATAATGATAAATTCTCTTGAATTCTTCCGGTTCTTTTACCGGAATTTATAATGTCGCCGTTATTTACATTGTTAAAAAAATCCATTAATTGTTTTAACGGAAAATTCGGAAAATCACTCATTTTTACGGATTGAACCGCGCTGGTTTTATTCATTAAAATAAGCCCGTCCGTATCAAAGGAAAAAGCCGGATAAGATGAGGACTCCTCCCCTCCCCCTAAACGGCGGGTTGAAAATGACGTTTGATAGGTTAGATGATCGTAATAATCCTGTTCGGTTACTATAACGTCAAACTTGTTGCCGCTGTCATAAGTGCCTGACATAAACGGCGTAAAAAACATCGTTAAAAAAGCGCCGATGACAAACGGTAAAATATACATTGGAAAAACAAATTCAGGAAAACGCCTTCTTAATATCATCAACGGATTAAATCTCTTGTGTTCCACGCCTGAAAATATAACTATTTTAAGCGAAAAGAAAAAAACGGCAAAAGAAGCGATAGTAACCGCGATTAGAAATAAAACTTTTAGTTGGGAAAATATGACTAAAATTGACAACGCCGCCAAAAATACCGGAACGAAAAGCCAGTAAAATTTATAAGGGGCTATTATCTCTTTGTAAATAGTTTTAAAATTTTTCCCTTTTTTGATTGACGGTGGCGGATTTACAAGTTCATTAAGCGGCTCTTTTAACATAATAAAAAGGGCGAAAAGCAAAGCGGCGCTTCCGATTCCCGCCGCGCCAAAAAAACCAAGCGAAGAAAGCACGGGGATCATCGGTATAATATTAACTATACTGCGGTGAACTTTTCTTTTCACATAACACATTATAAGAAGAATGACGGAAGCCGCGGCGTAAACAATAAAGAAAAGGGAAAGCGGGCGGCCTATTCCGTAATATTCAACGGAAACAGGAATATCTCCCATTAATTCATTAAATTTTTTATCCAAAAAATTGGCTTTCCAGTTGCCCGCAAAAAGAGGCAGATAAATAAAACGCTTGCCGTCCCTGACAAATACGTCCCTTAATTTGCCGGCATAACCGTCGTTACGCGGGTCAAACGGGAAAATCCTTGATGAAAATTGATTAAGGGGTATTCTTTTTATTGAATCAAATTCATCAAGCAAAACCCATTGCGAAGACTCGCTGACGGGCGATCCGCCAAAAAATAAGTCGCCTGATTCCAAACGGGAAAGGATGGCTTCGTCTTCAATCGTATCATCGGTAATTAAAAGCGCGTATCCGCCTCGGAATTCTTCGTAACCCATGGCGGAGCCGATAAAAAGAAGGCCAATAGCCGCTAACAGGGAGATAAGGCTTGCAAGCAGAACGGAACGGAAGAAGGACATATCATGCCTAAAACAGATAAAAACAAAACGCTATTAAAACGCCTAAGCAGGATCCGACCAGCACTTCTAGCGGAGTATGCCCATGTATTTCCTTTATGGAACGGAATTCCAAACCTGTTAACTTGGCGGCCTGCTTGCCAAGATTATTTAACGCCTTTGCCTGTAAACCTGCGGTCCTCCTGACCCCCAATGAATCACGAAGAACCACCATGGCGAAAACAAGGCAAAAAATAAAATAATTGGAATCAAAACCTTCGTTTATTCCAGCTGATGTCGCAAGAGCGCATACGGTCGCTGAATGGCTTGAGGGCATACCGCCCGTGCGCCATATTACGGTTTCTATCGCGTCCCATTTTTTCCTATTTTTATTCATTAATAGATAAAAAAACAACTTTAAAATTTGCGCGGCACACATGCTTGAAACAGTGGACAAAAATATTTTATTCGCAAATAAAGACTTTAAGACTCCCGCCGCCGTCATTGTATTATAATCCATTAATATGCAAATTTTGTCAATAGGATCTCCACAGGTGAAATAACGGCAAAAATACGGTATAAATAGACATATATGGAACTTATTACGGGAGAAAACGACAAGGGGCGCAGACTTGACAGAATCCTGCGCAAGGCGCTTGCCTCCTGTCCCCTGCCTCTAATTCACCGCCTCTTGCGCCAGAAAAAAGTGCTTGTAAACGGGAAACCGGGAAAAGCGAATGACCGCATTGATTGTGGCGTAAAAATATCCATACCTGTTTTAGAAAACACGCAAACGCGCGAGCCTAAAAAACGTCAGCTTCCCCCTCCTGAAATTCTGTGGCAAGGACTGGGACTGATAGCCGTTAATAAATCGGTAGGGCTTGCGGTTCACGGGCATAACAGTCTTGACGATATTGTTAGAGCTTATCTCGCGGATAAATTGCCTGTGTCTCTGTCGTTTAAACCCGGCCCTTTGCACAGGTTGGATAAACCGTCAAGCGGAATTGTCGTTTTCTCCACAAGCATAGAAGGCGCGCGTCTTTTCACTTCCCTCATGCGGGAACGTAAAATAGGTAAAACTTACCTTGCGGTTGTGGAGGGGAATGTAAAAAGTGAAGAAATCTGGCAGGACGATCTTTTCCGCGACAAGGAAAGGAAAAAAACTTACGTTTCGCATGGTGATTCCGGTGGCGGTAAAAACGCCGTTACAAAAGTTACGCCTCTTGCCTCGGACGGTAATTATACGTTAATCAAAGCGGAAATTGCCACCGGAAGGACGCATCAAATACGCGCACAGGCGGCATTCCACGGACATCCGCTGGCTGGCGATAAAAAATACGGCGGAAAAAAGTTCGGCGATGGGGGCGGCTTTTTTCTACACGCGTGGAAACTTAAGTTTCTGGAATACGGGATAACCGCTCCAATCGGCGGAAATCAATTGCCGGAAAGCGCCCCTTCAAATTTGCAGATAACATTAAACGCGCTTTGCGGGTCTTTTTGAGAACTCAGTTCAGTTTTAAACTGGGGAATTTCTATCAGTTGGGCAAGATGCTTTAACATCAAAAGAAAATTATCCGAATCATCATTGGGGGAAACTATCATAAAAAGAAGATTCACGGGCTCCCCGTCCAAAGAATCGTACTGTACGCCTTTTTCAGAAATACCAAGCACGCCACAAATTTTCTTTACAACGTCAGTCTTACCGTGTGGAACGGCGACCCCCTTATGAATCCCCGTAGACATTTTCGCCTCGCGTTTTTCTATCGCGTCCAGAATTTGAACATACGATGAGGAATTATCAGTTTTGCAAAAATACTTTACAAGTTCTTTGAACGCTTCATTCTTGTTTTCCGCTTTTAAATTTACTTTAATAAAGTCGGGTAATAATATATCTTGAAGGTTCACTAAAATATCCTATATTTTACGGCTGACATCCCTATTGGTCACTATCGTTATTTTGATCATTGGTATCAGGGACAGGCACGTTTTCCGTGGAGCGTGGATTTAACGCGTCTTCCACCCAGCTTGTTCCAGATTCCTGAGTGCTAAGTTCCCTTACTTCTTTCTCAATGCTTGATCCGGCTGGAGTGCGGCTGAGCAATGCCAACCCAAGGCTGATAACGAGAAACAAAGCCCCTAAAACGGTGGTAGCGCGGGTAAGGAAATTGCCCGAGCGGGAACCAAAAGCGGTATTTGAACCACCGGCAAATATGCCGCCAAGACTGTCCCCTTCCTCATTTTGAATCAGGACCAATAATACAAGCAAAACCGCGTCAATAATAAAAAAAACCAATAAAACGACCGTTAAAACACTCATCCGTTGACTCCAATTTAAGTCTGCCCGCTAAAGAAGCCAGACTGATTAATCAAATTAATATAGATATTTAAGAGTCTACAGGAAATGCGATTTTTATGCAAGTAATTAAGCGCTTTATTCGGATTTTTCATTGTTTTTCGCAAAATTGCCGTTTTTCCTTGCCGATAGCCCTGTTTTTTCTTAACTTTAAAGTGTGAGGAAATTAAAAAATCTATTTAAATATAGCGTCTACAGTTTAACGGCTAATATTCAGGCGGTAAACAATAAAAAGCGACTATTATATCCATGTTAAAAACAGGGGGAAACAATGGAATTAAGAACAATGGCAAGAAATGACAAATCGTATGTTGTTACACAGACGGTAAAAGGGGACTGTTACCTAAAATTGGGGATTCATTATTCTAACGTAAATAATTATTTTAAAGCGACGGAATGTTTTATTGAAGCAAAAAACGTCTTTAAAAACACCTTAGGCAGGGAACATCCCGGATATGTCCAATCATTGCATAATTTAGGAGTGTTATATTACAGCATAGGCGATTATGCCAATGCCGAGAAATATCATCTTGAAGAAAAAACCGTTTTGGAAAAAATGTCATGCCAAGAAAATGCTTCGTACATGGAAGCGTTAACAAATTTAAAAAACGCGTATTACGCCATGGGTAATTATGAAAATGCAATTGTTTGCGCTTTGGAGATAAAAACTATTCGGGAAAAGGTAGCGGGAAAAGATAACGCCGATTACGCCAAAGCATTGCATAATTTAGGAATGTTATATGAAGAAATTAACGATTATGAAAAAGCCAAAAGATATTATCTTAAAGCGCTGTTTATTCGGGAAAAAGTTTTAGGGAAAAACCATCCCGATTACGCCATCTCATTAAACATCCTCGGCTGTTTATTCTTTTCTTTAAATGACTATAAAAACGCCGAACACTATTTATTGGCGTTGAAAACCATCTATGAAAACAATCAGGTGGATAACCTTCAAGGTTTAGCCGCTTCCTTAAGCAACTTGGGATTGTTATATATTAAAATGGGCGATTATGTAAAAGCCGAACATTATTTATTGGAAGTGAAAACCATTAAGAGAAATAATTATGGAAAAAGACATCATGAATACGCGGATTCTTTAAACAATCTGGGATTGTTATACCACAAAATGGGCAATTATAAAAAATCTACCGCCTGTTATCTTGAGGTAAAATCCATTAATGAAAAAATATATGGTAGAAATCATTCAAATTATGCCGCCACATTAGTAAATTTGGGAGCGGTGTACTACAGCATGGGCAAATATTCAAAGACTGAAAACTGTTATTTTGAGGCAAAAGCCATTAAGGAAAAGGCATTTGGAAAAGAACATTCAAATTATATCATACAGTTAAACAATCTTGGACAGTTATACCACAGCATAGGAGACTGCGTTAAAGCCGAACACAATATCTTTTGGAGACGAAAACCACTCGCGAGAAATTACGCGGCAACCTGCAACCTGTATAACAGGAGTTAGACGTAATAGGTTAATAATCCAACCAACATGATAGTATACGCCGTTTTAATGGCGTATACTATCTGCTGTATATTTTGCTTCCCGGTGGGACGGATTGCGTTATCCATACGCTGCCGCCGATAACGCTGCCCTGACCAATGATTGTTTCTCCGCCGAGGATTGTCGCGTTGGCGTAAATGGTTACATCGTCTTCAATGGTTGGGTGGCGTTTACGGCCGCTTTCCTCTTTTTTTACGGAAAGCGCGCCAAGGGTCACTCCCTGATAAAGTTTAACATTTTTCCCTATAACCGTAGTTTCCCCTATTACAACGCCGGTTCCGTGATCGATAAAAAATGACTCGCCTATGACCGCGCCAGGATGAATGTCAATTCCAGTCCGTCCATGAACAAGTTCGCTCATCATTCGTGGAATAAGGGGAACCTGACGCATCCAAAAAAAATGCGCTATCCTGTGAACGGAAATCGCCTGAAAGCCGGGATATGAAAGAATCACTTCATTGTCGCTCATCGCCGCAGGGTCTCCTCTTACTGCGGCTTCCAAATCTTTCTCTAAAATGAGCCTGATTCTCGGCAGTTCTTCAAAAAACTCCTCTACGACAAGGGCGGCTACAGCCCCACAGCCTTCATGCCCGCAATTTAACGCCCCATGCCGCACGGAAAAGGCAAGGCTCTTCTCTACCTCGCGTCTTAGAACCGGAGATAATTTATTTACTTTTTCCGTTGTACCCTTCCGCAGGGGTTCCCTGTCCGTGCATACATTTTCCAGAAAGCCGGGAAAAAGCAATTCTTCAATAACGCGTAAAATATTGTCAACGATTTCCCTTCCTGGAAGATTTATCGCGCCTGAATGATTAACCATGCCATAAGCGTCGTAATTTTCAAGAAGCGATTCTATGCTTTTTTCAAGCCTTTTCACGCGGACTCTCCTGTGGCTTTGTCAACTAACGTTGAAAGATCATTGCCGCCCTTGAAACGTAATACGTTAACCATAAAAATATTTAACTTGTTGACAATATTCGGCGGCAAAAGGTTGCCGTCAACTTCAACCGACAGTGTTGGATAATTACGTTCTCTCGCCCACGGGGTGAACAATCCCTCGATTACGCGCCCGATAAGGCAGGCAAACGGGCTGATATTTACGATGCCTGAATAACCTTCGTCCATTGCCGCCGCCGCCGAGCCTGAAGAAACCGCTATCTCTGAATTGAGTTCCAGATTAACAAAGTGTTTAACCGTGTACTTCATAATATGGCGCATATCGTGTGGCGTTTTTGGAATGAGTCCTGTAGGCTCTAAAATGGCAAGGATTTTTTTCTCGATATGATGTTTCCACCATTCTTCAATTTGAAGTTTTTTTAAGTCTCTTGACGGTTTTGAGAAAAGCCTTGTTCCCGGTTTTCGCAGTTTAATAAGTTTTTTAAGCGCGTATTCGCGAACAAAGTCAAGGTAATGAATCCACTCGCTTACTCCGGCTACTTTTACGACAATACCCCTCTCACTCATAAGCTCGATTAATTCGCCCACCGCAAAATCATCTCTGCGCACATAAATCTCACCTACAATCAACACTCGCGGACAATCAGCGACTTTTCGTTTTAACGGTATTTTTTTTACGTCCGCCGCGACGTGTTTAAGCTCTTTCCATAACGCTTTGGGATTATGTTCCACGGCGTGCATAACCTTGCGCCATGAATGTTCATAATCTTTTTCCGCTTTTACGGGATCAACGGCGGCCGCCAACAGGGAGCATTGAATGTCTTTTAAATAGTCAGATAACACTATCCCCTTCCACATCTCCTTGGCAAAACTTGGACCAAGCTCCGTGTATGAATTATCAGCGGAAAGGATAAATACCACCACGTTTTCAAGGCGTAAATCGCGGAAAAGATTTTCGTAGAAAATATAATACTGACCCGTGCGACAGGGACCGGTTGTAATCGGCACAAAGAGAAGGTACAACTCATCCTTACGGTATTTATCGCTGAAGAAAAATTCCAACGCGCTTCCAAGAACCAAATGGCTTGGCACACATTCCTTCCCAGAGGCGTGGGCGCGTGCGGCTTGAATCGTCTTGGCTGTCGCTACAGGCATTGCTTCGGCATTGATGCCCAAACTGCGTATTGCCGCTCCCATGTACTCGGTAGAGATATTTCCCATGTTGGAAAGGAGCACCTTTACCCTCTTATTGTCTATAACAGGAATCCTCTCCCCTGTTTTTATATTGTCTATGCGCAAATCATATTCACCTGAATACATTTTTTCGCAGACAAACCTCATCCAGTTGTCATAGCGTTCTTCTTCAAATTGATTTCTCTTTGCGCGGTAACCGTCAATGATGTCGAGGAAAGCCTCAACGCGGGTATCAACTCCCGCGTCGGCGGAATGGGAATCCAATTCAAGCACTAGGAACGGTTTTTGCCCCATCATCCATTTCACATAATGGAGAATGAAAGAATCGGGGGCGCATGAAAAGTTTGAAACAAACGTAAGATAAATATTGTCTTCCTTTTTAAGGAGTTTTGTCGCTTTTAAATCCTGCTGACCGTAGAACCAGTACATATTCGGGAAGATAATTTCATCGCGGAACGGCAAGATGTCAAATGGAATGATTGAATAACCTCGGGTTGTAAACTTGCGCGGAATACCCATATTCGCTTCCGGCGTAAACGCGTTGTACGGCCTGCCCAACACCGCGATAACGGGCCGATTCGACTTACGCGCGTCTTCAATCGCCTGAAGACCCATTTTTTCCACCGCTTCAAAATAACTTTTCTGTTTTGCCAATGCGGTATCAAACGCCGCTTTTGTTTCCGCCTCGCCAATGCCCAAAAGCTTCGTCATCTCGCAGAACAATTCAAACGCTTTTCCTTCGCCAAACTTAAAACTCACAACAAGCGGCAGCCATTTCTTTTTATCAATATCAGGAAAAGCCTTATCCATATAATAAGGAAGAGCCTGAGTAATCGGGCAAAAGTTGGCGTGTACTTTCTCCTCGTAACTTGGCATATCGCGGAAGTGCGGTAAAAACACATAATCCACACCTTTATCAAGACAGTCCTGAATAGCGCCATGCGCGATTTCCGCAGGGAAGCAGTAAGTTGATTCAGCCCGCGCGACTCCGGCATGGGCGACTTCCGTAGAGAGAAAAGTTTTAATTCCCAATTCATGGAAGAACCAACTGTAAAGCGGATAGAGCGTATGAACGGAAAGCGCCCGTGGAATACCGACAACATAATTTCTTTTATTACTCTCAAGCGCGGGCGCGGCAAATTCCTCAAAGAGCATTTTCTGCCGTTTTTCGACATAATCAAACACGGGTATGTCTTTTACCTGCTTACGCATATTCGTGTATTTGTTACAACGTCCGCCGAACATATATTTGTGTTCGTTGACATTCAACACCTGAATCGGACAGAGATTTTCGCAGGATTTGCAGTTAAAGACCCGCTCATAACCGATATCGCGGTTAATAATGTCATCTAACACAATAGCCTGCTCCGCAAGAAGATTATCGTCCCTTTTGCGCTTTGCGAGTAACGCTACGCCAAAACAGCCCATAAGCTCGGGCGACGGCGGAACTAGGATTTCCTTATTTAACAGCATGGCAAACGCGAGTGGAACAGACGGATTTTTAGCCACCCCGCCCTGCAGAAAAATCTTGCCGCCAATGGTGCGGTTTCCCACGACGCGGTTAAGATAATTTGACACTATGGAACATACAATCCCCGCCGTAATATTTTCCCTGCCCGCGCCCTGCTGAACCGCCTTGCGGATATCACTGTTAATAAACGCAGAGCAATGTTCGCCGAATTTGCACGGAGACGGAGCGCCTAACGCTATCGGACCAATATCTTTCGCGCTGTGAATTGAAAGGTCTCCCGCGGCGGATTCTTCCAAAAATGAGCCTGTTCCCGCGGAGCAGGCCTCGTTCATCGCGTAATCAATAGGTACGCCGTTTTTAAGAAGAACGTACTTTGCGTCCTGTCCGCCAATCTCAAAAATTGTTTCCACTTCTTTGTCAAAGTACGTAGTCCCGACTGAGTGCGCGATAATTTCATTGTACACGCCCGGAGTTTCCAAAAACACGCCCAGTATTTCTCTGCTTGAACCCGTTGTGGCGACAAGGCAAATGTCAATTTTCTTGCCGCCGGTATCCGCGATTATTTTTTCCTGAATAATAGCAAGGCACTCCTTGAGAGCCTTCACGGGATCGCCGTGGGTACGCCCATAGTGGCTTGCTGTAATTTCATCGGTCTCAATGTCAACTAGGCAAGCTTTTGTGGTGGTAGAACCGCCGTCAACGCCGAGGATATATCTGCGTTCTGCTTTCACTTTGCCGTCTGGTTTTTCAAAAATTTTTACTTTGTCCTTCCAATCGCGTAACGCTCCCAATGAGCCGAAGCGGACATCGTTTGCCCTAAGCAAATTGTCTGCTGAAGGCAACTTGCTGCCTGACTTAAAAGCCATAACCGCCGCGCCAAACGCCTCAAAGACTGGGGCGGTGTCGGGAATGATAAATTCGATATTTGGGGCTTTTTCGCGGATAAAGCGGATAATGTGGCGGTTAAGGGTAATGCCGCCTGTGAGCGCCACCCTGCCCGAAGTTACCTTTGCGCGTTTTAAAAAGTCGATAACTTTAACCGCCATCACGTCGGAAAGCGACAGTACTATATCGTCCTTTGTAGCCTCGCGCTTGTTAAGCCTGTGGGTACAATCGCTTTTCATAAAAACGGAACAGCGCGTGGAAAGGGCGTACACTTTCGCGGTATCAGGCACTCTGTCAATATCGTCCAAAGTCATGTCCATGCGGGCAAGCTGTTGTTTCAGGAATTCGCCAGTGCCGCTCGCGCATTTATTGCCGGAAAAACTGTTAATTATCTTGCCGTCAGCGTCCAGAGAATAGACTATAAGGTCTTCCCCACCCATGCTTACCACCGCGTCGGCTTTAATTCCAAGACTGCGCAATGCGGCTTCTACGCAGAGCGGCTCCAGAGTGCCGCTTACATCGAACATAAAGCGGCCTTCGTTACCAGTTACAAGGGCGGGAATGCCTTCGGGGACTTTTCCCTCAGCCAAGAGCTTATGCACCGCCGCGCTAAAATCCCCTTCATGGGGCGTAAAAGCCGTCCATATAGGTTTATTGTCTTCCAATAAAGCCATTTTCAGGCTGGTCGAACCAATATTAATACCAAGCGATTTCATCATGTCATTTTAACAGAGTTGTAATATTGATTCAACATGGCTATTAGGGCTTTTAAAACGCCATTTTTTCTCCGAAAATTAGATATGAAGCTTCAAAAATTTATTTTCTTCCTATTAATAGCCATTTTTTTAATCACATGTAAATCAACTGAAATAGCAAAAGAAATTCATAAGGAAATTGAGGAACAAAAACCTGAAATTAACCAACAAGGACATTCAGGCTCTGTTTTATCGTTGGCGTTTAGCCCCGACGGAAGCAAGTTTGTCTCAGGGGCGGCTGATAACACCATTAAGCTCTGGGACGCGGCTACAGGCAAGGAAATAAAAACTTTCAAAGGCCACACTTCATGGGTTAATTCCGTAACATTCAACCCCGACGGGACACAAATAGTCTCCGCAGGTTCTTATGACAACAATGTCAAACTTTGGGACGTGGAGTCAGGGACATTGATAAGGACTTATTCGGGTTTTATGGGCATGGTTACCTCCGTAATGTTCAGTCCCGACGGCAAACAGATTCTTGCCAGTTTTTCGGACAGTATGGTTAAACTATGGGACGCGTCATCGGGAAAGGAAATAAAAACTTTCTGGGGGGGATTAGGGATGATTACCTCCGTAGCATTCAGTCCAAATGGCAAACAGATTGCTTTTTTGGATCAAACCGATACCACGGGAAATTTTTCGGCAATGATTAAAAATGTGGACGTGGCGACAGGCAGGGAGGTTAAATCGTTTCCAAGATACAGGGAAAGCCTCTATTCAATCAGTTACAGTCCCGACGGCAATTTGATTCTTTTTGGTGCAGGCAACGGCGATATAAAAATATGCAACACGGCTACGGGCAAAGAAACAAATACATTATCAGGTCATACTGGTTGGATTAACTCCGTTTGTTTTAATTCCGACGGCTCTCAAATCGTTTCCGGCTCAGGTGCGGGCGATAACACCATTAAACTCTGGGATACCGCGACAGGCAAAAAAATTAGAACTTTTTCCGGTCATTCTTCATGGGTTTTTTCAGTAACATTCAGTCCCGACGGCAAACAGATACTTTCAGGCTCCCGCGACACCACCATCAAACTCTGGGACGCAAAAACAGGTAAATTATTAAGAACTATCGGCGTTCAAAAACCGTAAATAATACCCTTGATTTTTTAAAAAAAATATTTATACTTTATCCAGTTCATATATAAGGAGAGAAATATGAAAAAATGGGTTTGTTCTGTTTGCGGTTATGTTCACACTGGCGATCAGCCTCCTGCGCAGTGTCCTACCTGCAAGGCTCCGGCTGAAAAATTTAAAGAACAGGTTGCCGGCGGCAGTTATGCCTCCGAGCATGTGGTCGGAATCGCGAAAGGCGTTGATGCCGACATCGTAAAAGATTTACAGGCGCACTTTAACGGCGAATGTTGCGAAGTTGGAATGTATTTGGCGATGAGCCGAGTCGCCGAGCGCGAAGGTTATCCTGAAATTGCAGAAGCGTACAAGCGCTACGCATTTGAAGAAGCGGAACACGCCGCGAAGTTCGGGGAACTTTTAGGCGAAGTAGTAACAGACAGCACAAAGAAAAATCTTGAATTACGCATTGAAGCCGAATTTGGCGCATGCGCCGGAAAAACCGACATCGCCAAAAGAGCCAAAGAAAAAAACTTGGACGCGATTCACGACACGGTTCACGAAATGGCACGCGATGAAGCAAGACACTGCGCGGGATTTAAAGGTCTATTGAAGAGATACTTCTAAAAAAAATTTTTACGCAAAAACTTCACACGGAGAGCACAAAGGCACAAAGAACACAAAGGGGAAGAAGGGGTTGTTGTCCGAAAACTATGCGTGAGCTTCACGATAAGATAACGGACAAAAACCCCTGACTCTTCTTTGTGATCTTCTAACCTTCGTGATCTTTGTGTGAAGTCTTCCCCAACACCTTGCCCGTTTTAAAATTTTAAAATATAGTATCAATATGACATCATACATTGAACCTAAGATACTTAAAGGGTTTAGAGATTTTCTCCCGTCTGCGGAAATTGCGCGTAGGGCGTTGATCGAAAATATAGAAAATACTTTCCGCTCTTTTGGCTTTGTCCCCATTGACACTCCCGCTCTTGAATACGCGGAAATCCTGCTTGGCAAGGGCGGCGGCGAGACGGAAAAACAAATTTACCGCTTCAAGGACAATGGGGAACGCGATGTCGCCCTGCGTTTCGATCTAACAGTACCCTTTGCCCGCTTTGTCGCGCTTCACCGCGCGGAGCTTGCTTTTCCATTTAAACGCTATCACATCGGCAAAGTGTGGCGCGGCGAAAATACGCAGAGGGGACGCTACAGGGAATTTACACAGTGCGACTTTGACATCATTGGAAGCGATGGCGCGACATCTGATTTTGAGATTATTTTTTTAATCCGTTCCGCAATGTTGAACTTGGGGCTTGACGTTACTATTCATGTAAACCACCGGGGACTTTTTAACAGTTTTCTTTCACATATAGGGCAAAGCGATAAATCCGCCGACATTCTTCGCGCCGTTGACAAACTTTCAAAAGTGGGCGCGGACGAGACCCGAAAAACATTAATCGAGCTTGCAGGTGAAAAAAACGCGGAAAAAATACTTGAGTTTATTGGAGCGAAAGGCGGCTTTACTGAAACTTTAAATCGCATAACGGAACTGTCAGGCGGCGCTTGCGAAGAATCAAAACGGCTTATGGCCCTCAATCAATTTATGCGCGAAGCCTGCGGCGCGGGCGATAGCGACCCTTTCGTTCTTGACCCTTCTATAACACGAGGGCTTGATTATTACACCGGCGTGGTATTTGAAACATTTTTAAATGAACTTCCCGACATAGGATCGATCTGCTCAGGCGGGCGTTACGACAACCTAGCCGGGCTTTACTCCAAAGACAAGGATTCAATCAGCGGCGTAGGCTCGTCCATCGGACTTGACCGCCTTCTTTCCGCCCTTGAAAGCCTCCATAAATTACCCACAACAAACAACTGCCGCGCCGCCATAGCCTGCGTGGACGCTGAAAAATCGGGACAGTACCAGTCGCTTGCGGACAAACTGCGGCAAAAGTGGGGGGTTCCCTGCGAAGTTTTTACCGAACAGATTGATCTAGTCAAGCAATACATATTCGCGGAAAAAAAGGGTCTGCGTTATGTGATAATACCGGGCGAAAACCCGCATGACGACACTCTTACCCTGCGCGATCTTGCCGGACGGAAAAATATCGAAATGTCAGTTGAAGAGGCTGTTGCCAGGATTAAGGCATAAAGGAGTTTTATAATGAAATTATTGACAAAAAAGAGGCTTAAAATTGACAAAAATTAAAGAATCACCGAAAAAACATTTAAATAAAAAAGATAATTTAAAAGTAATAAGGATTCTTAAAAAAAAGGAAGTCTTTTGCGGCACATTGCAAGATGCTGAAATAATAGACGGTGAATACTGCCTATTTGTTCTTGGAAAGGAAAAATTTGAAACAATAACATATTTAAGGGAATGTTTTTATGGGAAGAATGCGACTACCGGAAGAATTCAAAGAATTCATAAATCTTCTTAATTCAAATGGCGTAAAATATCTTCTTTTGGGCGGATGGGCGGTAGGATACTACAGTAATCCCAGAGCTACAAAAGATATAGATTTTCTTGTTTTTATTGACAATTCAAACCTTAAAAAATTAGAAAAGGTTTTTAATGATTTTAAATCTCCTCCTATTAATATTGAAATATTAAAAGAAGAAAAAGGATATTTATTTATAGGAAGTCCGCCTTTGCGCATAGAAGTAATCAGTAACGCTGATGGTATAAATATAAAGGATTGTTACAAAAGAAAAAATATTATTGAAATAGATGATGTTAAGATAAATATAATTGCAAAAGAAGATTTGATTATAAATAAAAAATCAACAAACAGGATAAAGGATCTTTCTGACGCGGAAGCTCTTGAAAATTATAAAATTAATCCTAATATTAATACAAAAAATATTCTTAAATCAAAATTAATTTTATCGAATATTGTTGGCGCTTATGGCAGCGAACTTAATGAAGAAAATATCGATATGAAAAAAAGAAAAAAAGATAGTAATTATATGAATGATTTGAATATTATTAATAAAACAATATTGCTATACAACAAAGCATTGGAAACAAAAAGTGAAAAGGATGTTTTTGCCCTTCATAATTCATTTAAGAAAAATCCCTTAACAAATAAAATTTACGATGTTTTCAAATATAAAACAATGAGAAATAAAATATACAATGAAATAGAATACAGATATAAATTATTGCTTAAAAACGAATATTCACATTTAATAGACAAAAAATAAAAATATGTGCTCTCCGTGTGCAAAAAAAAGGCTCCCCTTGCGGAGAGCCTTTTTCGCGTCATAGGGATTTATGCCCTATGCGCTCAACTGTTCTTAGAACATTACCATAATCGCTATGGGAATTGACCAAGTGGTTGAACCGTCTTTGCCGCCCCAAGAATGAACGTCTACGCCAATGAGGAACTGCGCGCCCCATTCTTCTCCAATCCTGACATACGGGTTAAAGTTCCAGTCAAATATGGGGTCACCACCGCCGTCAACCGATAACATACCAATACCGAGGTTTACAAATGCCACAATGTTGTCGCCGAGGGAGAAATAGGGAAGTACGTCAGCCACTAAACCTGTCCACTTGCTATCACCCACTCCTAAGTTCGCTACAACGCGGAATTTAACGCCGAAAGCGTCCGTGGCATATTTCAAGCCGGCGCCGACTCCGATGGGAGCATCATCGGCCGTGCTATAATGGAATCCGACATCAAGACCTAAATCGCCAAATGATCCGCCGTAATAAAGGAAGATATCACTATCATCCCCTGCTTGGAAGGAAAGGGCGATGTTTCCAAAATCAAGATTCACATCCACTTGGGCAAAGGTGCTTTTGAACGCGTCTGCAACTTCTGCTTGTCCGCCAAACGGAATGGCAATGTTAATGGCAACCATGTCCACGGGGGTAATGTTCAGGTGCAGGGCTTCTCCGCCGTAACCGCCGAAGAAGGCGCTTCTGGTTCCAGTAGCCCAAGGATTGTAGTCTGCACCCCAAATCTTATCGCCGCCGAACGCGACTCCGCCGTCATAAGGATTACCGTTGAAACCCCAACCGGTTACTCCTTCTTTTCCGTACCAACCATCACTGTTGTTACCGATGACGACCTTTAACTGGTCAATGGGTTTCCAGAACGCAAAAGCGTCTTTATAGCTCATTCCATCAACTTCAAACCGAAGCTGGCCGCCGAACGCGCCGTCGCCCGCTTCGCCGTAACCACTGAGACGAACCCTTTTGAAACCGAGATCTGATGCAACTTCGCTAGGAAGATCTACCATACCACCTGCACCGCCATTTGCAGAGCCATCCCATGCTGAACCCGATCCGCCTTTTGCCGGAATTACCAATCCGAATACGTTGGCTCCCAAATCCACAGCAAAAGCAGTCGAAGCCACTAATGCGAAAACCACTGAAAGAACAATCAGTTTTTTCATTCTAAAATTCCTCCTACTATTTAGATAAGAGAGAGCGCCACACGAGCACCCTGTGCCTCTTTATCTCCCATTCCCCTCCCGGTGATGGGAGGTTTTTTGTTCAATTATTTTTCAGCGCAGAACGTGAAAAATAAACGAACGTTTTTTTTAAGCAAAAAAACGCGCTTAATGCGGGGCTGTTTTTAGGAGTAAATAAAAAAATTTTAACTTGCGTTATGTGCTAATTAAAAAGAAAAATATTGATGAAAAAACCCGACGAAAATAAAATTTTTGTCGTAAAAACTTAAAATACCGATAAAATGAAGGGTAAATATCGGGATATTTTAACGATAAATACACGGCGCGGGCTGTAACCTGTCAGATTGATTTTTTTTATAATATATGGAAGATGCCGGATAAATTTCCGTCAATTTCGATTTTTTTTCTTGGAAAAATTTGAAAAGAAAAAAAAGATTTTTATAAATATCTAAAGTTTTCAAATAAAATTTTAGATATTTTGAGGGAATTTACCGATAAATTTGGGAAATTTGAAATATTATATGATAATTTTTTGAATTTTGGTATTATTTCTAGTCATATTTTTTACAATCTCAAATATAAAAAATAATCAAAAAATGAATTATTATTTTTAAAATTTAGTTGAATACTTGACAAAAGTATGATAGATTATATATTAGTAGTATGCATGGGCATAAAGGGAGTCGTTGACTACCGCCTGTGTTGAATGGGCTTAATTGCTCAAAAAAAAGGTTCGTTTATTTTGCGCACTCCACGCGTGAAAAAAGCGAGTCAAAAAAACCTCCCATACCGGGAGGGGAATGGGAGATAAAGAGGCACAGGGTGCTCGTGTGGCGCTCTCTCTTATCTAAATAGTAGGAGGAATTTTAGAATGAAAAAACTGATTGTTCTTTCAGTGGTTTTCGCATTGGTAGCTGCCGCCGCTTTTGCTGTGGATATTGGTGCCAACGTATTCGGATTGGTAGTGCC
>Ga0268262_10001708_pt1 | contig 26631 bp, 21 predicted proteins | sample TergutNc150P3_FD_190354 | JGI IMG/M metagenome (GOLD analysis project Ga0268262, IMG submission 190354) | Nasutitermes corniger P3 segment gut microbial community from laboratory colony in Florida, USA - Nc150 P3 (SPAdes) (version 2) | ecosystem: Host-associated > Arthropoda: Insects >... | reverse complement strand
ATCCAATGGATATGGAGGAATTTTTGCTGGCTTGCGGAGAGCAAGACTTGGTTAAAACAATAAAAAAATCCTTTGACAGCAATTCTGCTATGCACATTTTATTGCACAAAACGGCAATGGAATATTATCGAAAATACTTGGTAGTTGGCGGAATGCCAGAATGTGTGGCAAAATATGCGGAAACAAAAAATCTGGTTTTGATAAGGCATTTGCAGAGCTTAATTTTAAACGCATATTTGAATGATATGAGCAAATACAACACAGAAAATGAGATTAAAAAAACTCGCCTTGCATATAACAGCATAACCGTTCAACTGTCAAAGAGCAACACCAGATTTCAGTATAAGTTGGTAAAAAGGGGGGCAAGAGCAAGCGAGTTTGAGAACGCCATTGAGTGGCTTAATTTGTCAGGCATAGTTTCTATTGTTCACAAAGCAAACAATATTATTAAGCCGCTGGAAAACTACAAAGGCGATGCGTTCAAGGTTTATGTTTCAGACTTGGGGCTTTTGTGTGCAAAGAAAAACATTGTGCCAGAGGATATTCTTTTTGATACGCACGAAATAGATGATTTTAAGGGCGGTCTTGTTGAGAACTTTGTTGAGTTTCATTTAAGGGTGAATGATTTTGATGCCTACTACTGGGAATCGGAAAGGGAGGCGGAAATAGATTTTGTGGTTCAGCGAAACGGGCATATAATTCCGATAGAGGTAAAGAGTTCCGATAACGTAAAATCCAAAAGTTTATCAGTATATATACAGAAATTCAAACCTAAATATGCAATAAAACTAAGCACAAAAAATTTCGGTTTTGAAAACAATATAAAAACTATGCCATTATATGCTGCGTTTTGTTTGTAAACTTCCGCCACCTAATGCACAGCAGTAAATACAGAATTTATTGTTAAACTGCGACACCCATTGTCGCTACTCATTTTTATATTTAATAGTAGATTCAACAAGCGAGGTGAAAGATGACTGAAGAACAAGTTTTTGCTGAAGTAGAAAGAGCGAGAATAATTTTCGAAATCATGAGAGAAGTTCTTGAATGTGCCGATAGATTAATGGAGATAAATCATCTTCTCAAAGTTCCTGAATTTGGTTTCAAAAGTGAACTTAGGAGAGAAGAAGGTGAGATTCTTGAAAGAGTAGATGAATTAAATCGGAAACTTGGGAGATTGTAAAAATGTTACCACTTGACAAACTCCCCTATTTTTTCTATATTTGCAGGGAGTTAGGAGAATAAAAATGGCAGGATTCAAAAACCTAGAAGAGTACCTTTATCGAAAAGATAAAATATTTACAATACCTAACTATCAACGAGGTTATAAATGGGCGGTGAAAGAAAACGGAAATGAATCTGCAGTTGAAATATTGCTAAACGACTTAATTTCTGCTTATAAAGAAAAATCTACCTTATCATCTTATTTTTTGCAAGGCATTACTGTCAATGAAGACGACAAGAATATTACATTAATCGATGGTCAACAGAGAACAACAACTTTATATTTGTTATTGTGGTGTATTGGTAAAGAACATATTAAAAATATTACCATTAACTATGAAATAAGGAAAAAATCGCACGATTTTCTTTTAGGTTTAAAAGAAAATGATTCTGATTCTATTTGTGAAAATGATAATGATAATCAAGATCTTTATTATTTCAAAGAGGCAATTAAGCAAATCAAGCAGAAAATAAACGAAATTGATAAAAAAGATTTTCTCAAATTCCTGCTTGAACAAGTACAAATCTTATATATAAATATCCACAAAGACAAAGCGACAAAAATTTTTACAATGATGAATGGCAATAAAGCTATAATGTTGCCAGAAGAATTGATAAAAGCTGAAATGTTACGAATAATATCATCTAATTCTGACGACGATAGTTCAAAAGAGTGGGAAATAAATATGCTTCGTAGCCGCTATGCACGAGAATGGGATAAATGGCTTTATTGGTGGAATAGAAAAGATGTACGAGATTTCTTTAAAATAGATCCCCCTGTTCCTATGGGTTTACTACTAGAATATTACTATAAAAAGCAGAAGAAAAATAGTAAATTAGATTTTAATAATTTTAAAAAATCGTTTTTAATTTCTCCAAAAGAAACAAAAAAACGTTTCAAAGAAATACGAGATTTACAAAAATCTTTTGAAGATATTTTTAATAATCCTAAAATTTTCAATTATCTTGGATTAGCCTTAAATGGAAACTCTAAGGAAAGTGATGTAATAATCAATTATTTTATTGAAAATAAAAAAGATGATGAAAAGATAGAAGAATATGCCAAATGGAGTTTGGTAGGTGCTACTTATTCGGAGATAACAGATACTGAAAAAGATCCTGAAAAAGATTCTGAAAAAATTAATAAGGCACATGCTGCTTTACAAGCTCTATCTGAAGATGTTTATAATAAAGCTTATGAAGATGCGGCAAAACAGCTGCTTCGCTTAAATGTTGAAGAATATAATAGATTGAATAAGAAATTTGATTTTAGCATATATGAAAAAAGATCTTTAGAGCATATACATCCACAATCAAAAGTTGATGGCTTAAAACTATCAGAAGACGATGAATGGTTAGAACATAGTATTGGTAACTTATTATTATTGCATAAAGATGATAATTCAAAACTTAGCGATAAATCATTCAATGAGAAAAAAAATATATATTTCAATATAAATGATGAATTCAAAAGTAGGAATTTGCTTCATACCATTTCTGTCTTTGCAATTTCAAAATGGGATAAAGAAGAGATTAAACGGAATCGGGAAAAATTTATCAAACGATTTAAAGACGATTATCAGCTTGGAGATGATTATGTCAAATGATAAAACTTTTGAAAGCGGCGAAGAATATCCTCTAAAAGAGATATTTACAAGTAATAACAAAATCTTTATTCCAGATTTACAACGAGATTACTGCTGGGGTCATAAAGAATTAGCAAAAAAATTTGTAGAGAATTTAATAGAACTTTTTAACAAGAAAAAAAATGATAAAATTACTTTGGGGTTGCTTTATGGTTATGAAGAACCCAAACATCACATTCAATTATGCGATGGGCAACAACGTATAACCACATTATTTCTCTTGTTGGGAATGTTAAATAGAAAGATTGATGACGATACTTTTAAAAAACACTTGATTTCTGATTATGAATTTGATGAAGGTGATAAAGAACCATATCTTCAATATGCTATCAGAGAAAGTACGCTTTATTTTTTAAGTGATTTAGTATGTGAGTTTTTTTTGAATAAAAATATTCGTATTAATGATATAAAAGAACAAAAATGGTACTTTGAAGAATATGATTTAGATGCTTCTATACAAAGTATGATTGCTGCTATAGAAAAAACAGAAAAAATCCTTTCTGAACAACAATTAGATTATAAAGAATTCGGTAATTTTATTTTGCAAAACCTCAAAATAATTTATTATGATATGGCAAACAGAAAACAAGGGGAAAAAACTTTTGTAGTTATAAATACAACAGGAGAACCGCTGACTGCAACAGAAAATCTGAAACCTATCCTCATAGGAAATATTAGAGATGACGAAAAACGTAAACAATATTCAGACGCTTGGGAAGATAGAGAGGAATGGTTTTGGAAAAACAGAGGAAAAAATACTACGGCAGATGATGGAGTAAATGAATTTTTCCGTTGGGTTAAACTTTTGGAATATGATATTTATAGATGGAAAGAATGGGCAAAAGAACATTCTGGGGACGAGTGGCATGATAAATTACCGCCGCCAAACGAAGAGACTCTTAAAACTTTGGATAAATATTTTGAAATCGTACAATTCTTATTTGAGAAAAACTATTTTAATAAAGAATATTTAACAAAACGCATTAAAATGATAGATTTGTTTCAATTATTGCCTGTAATTAAATATGTAGAGCGTTTTGGAAAAGATAACGAAAGAAATATCACACGAGTGATGCAATTTTTCAAGAATTTAGCAAAAAATGTTTCTAATATCCACCAATTATTACCTGAATCTATTCTTTTAATCAAAAAATTAATTAATTGTGATATTGCCTCAATTCATAAACAAGAGGATATTTCTAAACAATTATTAACAGCCGAAGAAAAGAGAAAATTTGAATTATATCTTGACCCTCGCAATGATAGAGAAAAATTAGAGGATAGGTTTTGGAAAGCAGAAGAACATTCGATTTGGAAAGCGGAAATAGAGCCACTAATAAATTGGGCTACTGACAATGGAAAATTTAATGTCAATGAATTTGATAAATATAACGATGCATTCAATAAATTATTTATCGGTGACATCTCTGATTTAACTCGTAGGGCATTATTGACAAGAGATTTGAAAGACTACCCTCGCTTCTTCAAAGGTTATACTAATTACAGTTTTTGCTCTGAGCCTTCTCATTGGAAAATTTTAATAAAAGATAATACAAATAAATTTAAAGAATTTTTAGATATTCTGATAAATGCGAATATTAATTTCGAGGAGACAGAAAAAAGATTAATAAAAGAATATGATAAAAAAGAAAATTATTTATATGATTTTATACATAATGAAAAGTTATTAGAATACTGCTATAAAAAAATAATACAAAAAGACGGTAATGATTGGATTTTAATTAAGAATGAAAGAAGGAGTTCAAACCATATTTACTTAAAAACATATCTCTTATATTTTGAGTTGAAAGAAAGAGAGCATACTTTTTTCAATAATTGGATTCTTGATATTTATCCCGAATGGCACATTCCTTACTTAAAAAAAGATTTTGTTTCTATTGATATATTTTATACAAAAAATGATTTATACCAATTACAGTTATTCAAAAATGATAAATCAAGTGATACTGATATTATTGATATTGCGAAAAAAGAAAAATTAGAAGAATATCTAGAACAAAAAGAGAAGAGATATAAATCAGAAGAAATGGTTAAAGAAGAAATTTTATCCTTATTAGAAAGGTTAATATTTGCCTGTAATGTTAAAATATAGAAACTAGCGACACCCATTGTCGCAACCAATTTTTATATTTCAAGTATATAACCAACGAGAGGTGCTTATGCTTAATTTTTTGTACTTTCTAGCAACATCAGAGATGGCCTATTCTAGAGCAAAATTGGAATGTTCAACTCACTATTCTATGACATCTAGAGAATGTCAATATTTCCTTATAAACGCCTGCAATGGCTGCCTAAAAACGAGCTTTCTGTGGATATTATTGCAAAGGAATTGAGCGAAATTGTTTTAGCAAAGGAGCCTTACGGAAACAGAAGAATTGGATTTTAGAATATTTTCTATATTCTTACATAATGGAATCTTCTAAAAAAAAGGTTTACATAGAAACCACAATACCAAGCCTTATTACTGCTAGACCAAGCAGAGAAATCGGCGAATTGTATCGCCAACAAATTGCAAAGACGTTTTGGGAAAATGAAAGGCATAAATATGATTTATATACTAGCTTATACGTGATAGAAGAATGTACAAAGGGTGATGAAGAAGCCGCTAAACGAAGGTTTGAGTTAATTAAAGACATTCCGCAAATTCCCAAGTCAAAAGAAACAGACGAACTTGCAGAAGAATATTTTGCGTATCTGCAAATTCCGCCAAAAGCAAAAACTGACTGCTCACATTTGGCAATATGCGTAATTAATAAAATAGATTTTCTCTTAAGTTGGAATCTTACTCATTTAGGAGATAGCGCTTATCAAAAAACGCATGAATATAATATAAGGCGTAATTTATGGACTCCAGGTTTGTTGGATCCAGATACGTTCATGAGAAAAATGAAATTGGAGGAAGCAAAATGAATGATCCCTATGATGATACCATAGAAGAAGTTTACCGTATTCGCCAAGAGCTTTTGGAGGAGTATGGTGGGATAAAAGGGTTGAATAAACACCTTGATGAGGTTCGCCCAAAATATGAGGCGATGGGATTTAGGTTTTTAACCGAAGAAGAGTGCAATGCTCTTAGAAATAGGCATTAATGCGCAACACCGACACCTTGAAATGGCAGAGAATCCTCGCTATGTACCGTTTTTTCCTTCACAAAAAGGGAAGACCGCAGGCAGTTAAAGATGTAAAAAATGCCTTGGACAGCGAAGGCATCGTGGCTAATATCAGAGATATTCAGCGCGACTTGGCAGATATGAAAGACGTTGGCGTTTTGGAAAGCATTGGTGTAAATCAGAATTTGCGTTACAAAATTCCAAATGTACAGGCTATAGATTTTTATGGCGAATTAAATGAAAGCGATATTTTCTCATTTTTGCTATTATCTAAAATTCTGTTTTGGATGTTTGGCGAGAGCATAGATATTGAGTCTTTGGAAAAAGCTGTTTCTGGCAGTTCACAAAAAACGCTCAGACTTTATGGAAAAGATTTATATAGGGATTTGTCTGCTAAAATGGGTGGGGTTCTTGAGTATGTTGGCGAACAGAGTGCGAGAAATGGGAAAACGAAATTTTTCAATTCTTTTATAAGAGGGTTGTTGGAGCAGAGAAAGTTGGAAGTTGAGTATGGCGGTGTTGTGGACGAAACTCCAAAGAAAAGAATTTTGGAACCTTGGGCTTTGATTGTGTATAAATCTTCGCTTTATCTTTTGTGCAATGACCAGAGCAAACTGAAATGTTTTAAATTGTCACGTTTCACACACGTTAAAATTTTGAGCGAAACTTTTGAAAAGAAAAACGATGTTCTGAAAAAAGAACTTGACAGAATGAAATACAATGGAACCATTTGGGATGCAAAAAAAGAACAGGAAAAAGAGCCAGTTTTGATTAAACTCAAATTTAACTGGTATTGCCGCTTGACTTTGCAAGAGCATTTATTTTTGGATGATATGAAAATAATTGAGCATAAAGAAGAAAAATGGATAGAAGTTCGCCTAAAAAGTCCAATAAACCTAGACTTGCTAGAATGGATTCGCTTTTGGGGGTATAATGTCAGGGTTATAACCCCCAATGAATTGAAGCAAGAAATGGTGAAATATGGGAAATGGCTGTGCGAATTATGAAATCTAATCTCTGGTTTCCCTACGCTCAAATGCAAACAATGCCACCGCCCTTAAAGGTTGCAAGTGCCAAGGGCGTAAAAATTTATTTAGAAAACGGGCAAGAACTCATAGATTCCATTTCAAGTTGGTGGTGCGCAATTCACGGCTATAACCACCCAGAAATAAACTCTGCTATTGAAGAGCAAATGCAAAAATTCTCGCACGTAATGCTAGGTGGCTTAACCCACGAATCAGCGGAAAAATTGGCAAAAGAACTCGTGCGCATAACTCCGCAGGGATTAAACCACGTGTTTTTTGCAGATTCAGGCTCGGTTGGAATGGAAGTCGCTATGAAAATGGCGGTGCAATTTTTTAAGAACAAGGGTGTTGATGGCAAAACCAAATTTGCAAGTTTGTATAAAGGCTATCACGGAGACACAACCGGAGTAATGTCCATCGGAGACCCGGAAGAAGGTATGCACCATCTTTTCAAGGGATTTTTGCCAAAGCAATTTTTTATTCACCCATCTCTGCAAGAAATGGAAAAATTGTTTGAGGAACACAGCGATGAAATTGCCGCCTTTGCCTGCGAACCTCTTTTGCAAGGTGCAGGGGGCTTCTATTTTTACCCACCAGAATTTTTGAGCGGAGCAAAAAAACTTTGCTCACAATATAATGTACTACTCATAGCAGACGAGGTTGCAACAGGATTTGGGCGCACAGGGACGATGTTCGCTTGCGAACAAGCAGGCATAACCCCAGATATTATGGTTTTGGGCAAAGCTTTAACAGCGGGCTATTTGGGGCTTTCTGCAACTCTTGCAACAGACGATGTTTACAATTCATTTTTGGGAGAGAGCTACGAAAAAGCATTTATGCACGGACCAACCTTTATGGGAAATGCCTTGGCTTGCTCTGCCGCTCTCGCTTCTCTCAAAATTTTTGAACGTGAAAATTATTTGGGAAAAATCGCTCGCATAAATGAAATATTAAAAGAGGAACTACTGGGTTTTGAGGCTAAGGGGGTTAAGGAAACACGTGTGCTTGGTGCTTGCGGAGTTATAGAGACCTTGAATGAAAGCCTCCACGCAGGTATTCAGGAGTTTGCATGGTCTCGCGGTGTGTGGCTGCGCCCATTTTTGAACGTTGTATATACAATGCCGCCTTATATAATTGCAGAAGAGGAACTGCGCAAGGTTTGCGGGGTTATGAAGGAGTTTTTTAGGTAAATAATTTTCTATATTTATTACGATAGAGTAAATTTTATATAGTTCAAAAAAGGAGGGGGTCTTATGACTATATTCAGGCAATTGCTGTTTGTTTGGCTTGCTTTTTTTCTGATGGCATCCATAAGCTATATGTTTGTGAAGGACATTGTGAGCAACTATTTAACAAAAGAGGCGAAAAGTGCCTTGTCTTACACGCAGTCAAAAGTGACTACGGATTTGCTGGGGATAGAAACGTCCTTGCAAAATTTTTCGCATAGCATAAGCGGCATGATATCACATGGCTGCTCTGCAAAAACATTAATGGGATATATGGTCGGAGTTACAAAGTATCTCACTTCCAATGATGCGCATATATCTGGTTTTAATGGCATTTACGGAGTTTTTGATACATTCGGAGATATGTACCTTGACGGAACTGGTTGGGTTCCGCCAAAAGATTATAATCCAAAAGAACGCCCGTGGTACAAATCAGCCATAGCCGCAGGTGGTGGCATAGCCACTACAACACCATACATAGATGCACATACGGGAGAAGTTGTAGTCACATATTCAAAGCTCATTTTTGATGATGATGGCAAACAGCTCGGCGTTGTGAGCATAGATTTGTTGCTAGATAGAATAGCGAAATATGTTATTAGCACACGGCTTGCCGAAGATGGTTATGGAATATTATTGAACGAAAATCTGGAAATTATCGCTAGCCCCACAAAAAAGAACATAGGCAAATCTCTCGCCGATTTGCAGCACAAGGATCTTATAGATGTAGCGGATGGTTTAAAAAATGGTAGGGATATTTCTGAGTATAAAATATTAGATAAAGAACACGATTTTGTTCTGTTTACCAAACGATTTGAAAATGGTTGGCACATGGGAATTATAACTCCCACAAAGCAATATTATCAAAAAGTGACGAATATGAAAATATTTATTGCTGTTTTAGGTGTGTTTTTAGCTTCGGTGCTCAGTTTTATATTGTTTCGCCTCGCTATGGCAAAACAGAAAGCCGATGAAAAAAATCTGGTGGCAGAAGCTGCCTCAAAAGCAAAGAGCGATTTTCTCGCAAAGATGAGCCACGAGATAAGAACGCCTATGAATGCGATAATAGGAATGGCAGAACTAGCTTTGCGTGAGAGCAGGCCAAACATTATTCGCGAACATATTATCACAATTAAGCAAGCCGGAGCCAATCTTTTATCCATAATCAACGATATTCTGGATTTTTCAAAAATTGAGAGCGGCAAGTTGGAAATAATCCCCAGTGATTACCAATTTTCTTCGCTGATAAATGATGTGGTGAGCATTATCAGAATGCGCGTGGTGGATTCAAATTTGATTTTTGTTGTGAATATAGACTGCAATGTTCCAAATTCTCTTTTTGGAGATGAGGCTAGAATAAGGCAGGCTATGCTCAATTTATTGACCAATGCAGTGAAATACACAAAAAAAGGTTTTGTTTCTTTTTCTGTGAACGGAGAGATAACCGAAGACAATGTTTTCTTAACCATAGATGTAACAGACAGCGGAAATGGCATAAAGCAAGAGGATTTGAGGAAATTGTTTGGCGAGTTTGTGCAGATAGATTCGGCATCTCATAAAGGCATTGAGGGCACAGGGCTTGGTCTTGTGATAACAAAAAAACTTGTGAATGCCATGGGCGGAGACATAAGCGTTCAGTCTGAATACGGCAAGGGCAGCACATTTACAATTACGCTCTCGCAAAAAATACGCTCGCCCGAACCTTTGGCTTCGGTTGAAAACTCAGAGGAGAAAAGCGTTCTTGTTTATGAACCTAGTGAAATATATGCCAATTCAATAATATGCACCGTGGATAATTTGGGTGTAATTTGCCATAAAGCAGAAAATGATTATGATTTGCGCGAGAAACTGCAAATGAAAAATTACACATTTTTGTTAGTTTCTTATCCACTGCTGATAAATGCCAAAGCGATAATAAGGGAACTTAAATCTAAAACCCAAATAGTTGTGCTAACAGAATTTGGCAATGCCACAGCAGATATGAAGTTAGATGTATTGGCAATGCCGGTACATTCCATATCGGTTGCGAATATATTGAACGGCGTATCTGGTCGTTTTTCTTATAGCTCAAATGAAGATGCTTCTGTGGCAAGGTTTATCGCACCTGAGGCTAGAATTCTCATTGTGGATGATATAGGCACAAATTTGAAGGTGGCTGAGGGTTTAATGCTGCCATACAAAATGCAAATAGATTCGTGCATGAGCGGTGCTGTGGCTATTGCGGCGTTAAAAAAACACCAATACGACTTGGTACTGATGGATCACATGATGCCGCAGATGGATGGTATTGAAGCCACAAAGCTCATAAGGGAAATGGGTAGCGAAAATCCCCATTACGCAGAGCTACCTATTATAGCACTAACGGCAAACGCTATTTCTGGCATAAAAGAGATGTTTTTAGCAAATGGCTTCAACGATTTTTTGTCAAAGCCAATAGACACCGTTAAGCTCAATGCAGTTTTGGCAAAATGGATTCCTAAGGATAAACAGGAAAAAATGGATGGTATATTTGAAAAAAATTCTATATTATAGCTAGTTTTATGAAATATGTTAAAAAATGTATCCCGGGTTTCCTTTTAAAGGCAATGGCAAGGCTTTTGGAAGCCGAAACTAGTGATAATATTGCTGGCAAGAGCGTGGAAAAAACTCAGACTTATTTGGGTTTGCTGATTGGAGCCATATCAAAGCGCGGTTTGTATGCAGAAGAAATGCGTGATTGGAATATCGGTTTGATATTGCTGTCTTCGCAGTTGTATGATGTTGGCAAAATTGCGGTGAAAGACAAGATTCTCAATAAACACGGCAAATTGACAGAAGAGGAATTTACCGAAGTAAAAAAGCATACGACTAGCGGCGAAGGAATTATTGAAAAAATGGAACATAACCCAACCGAACACGAATTTTTGAAACACGCTAAAATTTTTGCCGCTACTCACCACGAAAAATGGGATGGTAGCGGATATCCAAAAGGCTTAAAGGGATTAGAAATTCCGCTTCAAGGCAGGCTTATGGCCATAGTAGATGTGTACGATGCTCTAGTTTCCGACAGTCCATATAAAAAGGCGTTTTCGCACGAAGAAGCCGTTGAAATTATCTCAGCCAGTAAGGGAAAGGCATTTGACCCTGATTTAGTGGATGTATTTCTTGAGATTTCCGATGAGTTCAACAGGATTTTTTACATTTTGGCACAGCTGAAACAATGGAAACACTCCATAACTACACATTCAACATAACATAAACCGTAAATAAACTCTCAGTTCGTTCTGTAGAAACATGACCGCCATAACGCTCTGCAATTGCCTTAACGCTCATTAGGTTTGCGTTTTCTTTAGAAATACCGTTAAAGCTGTTTTTCATCCTTATTGCTATGCGCTCTCCATCTGTTTTTATGGCTAAATTTATTTCTCTGCCGTTCTCCAATTCTTTGCAGGCTTCCAAAGAGTTTTCCAATATGTTGCATAAAATTATGCAAATATCATAACGAGGCACGGAAAGCGTTTTGGGCAATGCAATTTCTGCATTATATTCTATGTTGAGTTCCTTGCAATTTTTGGCATAACTGGTGAGCAATGAATTGATTGCGTGGTCTGTGCAATAATAATGCAGGTCGCTTTTTGGTATCTGGTTTTTTATCTCTGTTAAATACTGCTTCGTCTTCTCTATATCGTCCGTTTGCAGCAATTCTTCAATTTTTTTAAGATAGTATTTGAAATCGTGACGCAAGGTGCTCATAGTTTCGTACATTTCTGCCATTTTTTGATATTGTGCTTGCTCAGCAGATAAAATGAGGCGTGCAAATTCGGTTTCGTCTTTGCGGCAAAAAAAGCGGTGTATGTTTGATATAAGTTTCATTTGAACATCCATTTGACTATTTTATCTTTGACTTGTGAATAACTCCTAGAAATAGGAATTTTAGAGCCGTTTTTCATTGTTAGCTCGTTATTTGCCATTGCCTTTATCTCGCTTAGGTTCACTATATACGAGCGATGGCATTTTGCAAATCTGCTGTCTGCCAGTAGCCACTCCTCTATTTTGCTAAAAGCGGCATATATATTGATTATGGATTTATCCAACATCTTAATATATACGGTATGACTTATGACTTCAACATGAGAAATATCACGAAACAGAACAAACCTTGCAACTCCATGCGTTGTTATGGACAATCCAGCTTTATCCGCATTTTCCTGAGATTTTTTCAGCTTGCCCATTATATGGTTCACTTTTTCGCAAGTCAAGGGTTTGAGCAAATAGTCAAAAGCCTGAACTTGATAAGACTGGCTGGCAAAATCGTTGGAAGTGGTGAGAAAAACAATATCATTTGCAAAATTACTTTCACGCAATTTTTCTGCCAATTTGATTCCGTTCATTTTCGGCATTATTATATCTAAAAAACAAGCATCTATGTCTGCACCGGAGCGAAAATAATCAAGAGCTTGCAAAGGACTGTTGAAAACCATTGTTTTAGCCTCAAAACTAGACTGGGCAATCAAGGTTGCGAGCCTCTCTGCATCTTCTTTTATGTCATCACATATAAGAATATTCATTTTTCTCCCTATACAGTATATATATGTAAAATACAATATTTTTGATATTTTGTATAGGATACAGCGTAGAATGCATATTTTTCGGCGTGAAATGCGGGTGGTACTTCCATAATACCGAAACTTTATTTTTTCTTCGCTATTTCCATTTTCCAAAACTCTGGCCTTTTTTCGTTTGGAGTGTGGAATTTCAAACCGCTAAAATACGCACAGCTTGAGTGTTCACAGCAAGCCATTGTTTTGGTAACTGTGGTGCCAGCTTTGACAGCACCTAATTCAAAGGTACTTGTTGCCAAATTAAGGAGTAGCCGCCCGTCTTTTGCCAAATACCATACCCAAATTTTTGCAGCCTGCCATTTGTCATAATTCATAGAACTCGGTGTAGTAAAATCATTCTTTATCGTTATGGGAAATTCTAAAGTGCATCCGCCGTCTTCTTTAGCATTGATTGTCACCTTTCCTACTGTGTAAAGTTGGCTGGCTTTGTTGGCTTTCAACTCATCGCTGTAAGAAATTGGAATTTCCCTGCCAATAAGATTAGTTGTTTCTGTTTTTATATCAGATTTGTACTTTTCACGGATCTTTTTTTCTGTTTCCTTGTATTTATCGTAGGCGTTTTTATCGTTAGACATTTCGAATTCCCTTTTGTTGTCTTCCATTTCTATATGCCAGTTATCCTGTATCCGTGGGAGCTTGCCGAAATATTTATTTTCGGGCAAGCCGCTTCTGTCGCTGGAGCAGGCTACTAGTGATAGGGTTAATGCCATAGCAAGCACAAGGGGTTGCCTGAACCCCGAAAATCCTGTTTTGAACTCAGGATGGGTAACGTGTCTTAGGAGGATCAGTCCTAATCGGGGTTCAGACAAAGTGATATTCGTTCTCATGTTAAAAAAATATCATTTTTTTTTGCATTTTGCAAGGGTATAACGTAGATAGCGTGTTTTTCGGCGTGAAATGCAAGTACAACTTATTATATTACACCTATTATGACAAAACGGCCTGTTTTGATTCTTTTTTTTATTTCGTTTTTAACACTCTTTATAGTGTCTATTGTTGCAAATTATTTTATCAATTTTTCTGTAAGTGCAATGGAACACAACATAGAGCACCGCATGATTTCTGTGGCTGAGTATTTGGCAAGCACTATAAGCATAGAGGAACTGGATAAATATCAGAAAAAAGAAGATATGGAACTTCAATCTTACAAAGATTTGCGCAAAAAACTATTGGAATTTTCCGAAAAAGCCGAAGTTCTCTGGGTGTATTTTATGCGCCCTTTGCCGAATTCAACGCAAATACAATATATAGTGGATAATGATTTTGACGAAAAAACGCGGGTTGGTTTGGATACTCCGCCCTTTGACCCGCGCAAGACTCCGTGGATGCTTACTGTGCTTGATAAGGGGCAATCCAATTATGCTGGCTTAGGTCATTACACTCCAAGCTGGGAAGGATTGTTGAACAGTTTTGCTCCTGTTTTTGACAGCGAAGGCAATGTTAAAGCGATTGCTGGAGTGGATATAAGAGATGAAGATATTGTACTTGCAAGGCGAATGATATCCATTCTCACTACGGTTCAAATTATTTCCGTGGTACTTGTGTTTATGAGTGGCTTATTAGGTCTTATAGAAGCGAATAAAGCGAATAAAGCCAAAACCAAATTTTTGGCAAAAATGAGTCACGAGATAAGAACTCCCATGAACGCGATAGTAGGCATGGCAGAACTTGCTCTGCGCGAAAATATGACTTCTATTGTAAAGGAGTATATTATCACAGTTAAACAGGCGGGCAAAAACCTTTTATCCATAATCAACGACATTTTGGATTTTTCAAAAATTGAAAGCGGAAAATTGGAAATAGTTCCGAGCTATTATTTATTTTCATCTCTGATAAATGACGTAGTAAGTATTATTAAAATGAAGATTGCGGATTCGGGACTGCATTTCGATATAAATATAGACAATAATATACCGAATTCTCTTTTTGGAGATGAAACTAGAATAAGGCAAGTGTTGCTCAATGTGTTGAACAACGCCGTTAAATACACAAAAAAAGGTTTTATCTCCCTTTCTGCAAGCGGAGAAATAAAAGAAGGCACGGTTCTTTTAACTATGGAAGTTGCCGATAGCGGTATAGGCATAAAGCCAAAAGACTTGAAGGGGCTGTTTGATGAGTTTGTCCAAGTGGATAAAGGTTTTGAAGGCACGGGGCTTGGGCTTGCCATAACAAAAAATCTCTTGACGGCGATGGGTGGGGATATAAGCGTTAAATCGGAATACGGCAAAGGCAGCACATTCACCGTTAAATTACCGCAGAAAATAAGTTCCGATGAACTTTTTGACTCCATTAAAAACGATAACCTAACAATTAAATTCAATGCTCCAAACGCAAAAGTCCTTGTTGTTGACGACACAGATGCGAATTTAAAGGTAGTCAAAGGCTTGATGCAACCATACAAAATGCAGGTTGATTTGTGTACGAGCGGAGCAGAAGCGATTGAAATGGTAAAGGCGAATAGTTACGACATTTTATTTATGGATCACATGATGCCTGAGATGGACGGTGTTGAAGCTACGAAGCTCATTAGGGAAACGCATACAAATCTGCCGATTATCGCCTTGACCGCTAACGCTGTTTCTGGGGTAAGGGAGATGTTTTTAGCGAATGGATTCAATGATTTTTTATCAAAACCCATAGATACTGTTGAATTGAATGTTATTTTGGAGAAGTGGCTGCCGAGGGAGAAGCAAGAAAATTAAATTTCTATATTATGACCATATTTGAAAAACCCTTTTGGAATTTTATATGATTGAAGAAAGAAAAACGATCTATCTTGTTGACGATAACGCAACAAACTTGGCAGTCGGCAAAAATGCTCTTGTTGGGTATTACAAAGTTTTCACTATGAATTCTGGTGCTGCTCTTTTGAAATTCCTTGAAAAGAACATTCCCGATTTAATTCTTTTAGATGTTGAAATGCCAGAGATGAATGGCTATGAAGTGATAAAAATCATAAAAAACAAAAGGGAAACCAAAGATATTCCAGTTATCTTTTTAACGGCAAAAACCGATGGAGACAGCGAACTGGAAGGGCTTTCTCTTGGGGCTATAGATTATATAACAAAACCATTTTCGCCCTCTCTGTTGCTCAAACGCATAGAAACGCATTTAGAACTTGCAAATTACAATAAACATCTGCAAGAAATGGTTGCGATCAAAACCAAGTCTGTATTGGAGCTTCAAAATGCCATTTTAAATGCAATGGCAGAGCTTGTGGAAAGTCGCGATGATATTACAGGCAAGCACGTGGAAAGAACGCAGGGTTATTTGGCTTTGTTGATTGATGCGCTTATAAAACGCGGTTTGCATGCAGAAAATGTGTGTAATTGGAATATAGATTTGGTGCTGAGGTCTTCGCAGTTGCATGATGTTGGCAAGATTGCTGTAAGAGATGAGATTCTCAAAAAGAACGACAAACTCACAAAAGAAGAATTTGAAGAAATAAAAAAACATCCCCTTTGCGGTGAAGAAATCATTGAAAAAATAAAACGAGAAACAACAGAGCACGAATTTTTGGAACACGCAGGAATATTTGCCGCTACCCATCACGAAAAATGGGATGGCTCTGGTTATCCAAAAAGGCTAAAAGGCGAAGAAATCCCGCTTCAAGGCAGATTAATGGCCATTGCAGATGTTTACGATGCTTTGGTTTCGGAACGCCCATATAAAAAACCATATACACATGAAGAAGCTGTGAATATAATTAAAGATGGCAGAGGAACGCATTTTGACCCCGATTTGGTGGATATATTTCTTGAAACTTCCGATGAATTCAGCAAGAGAGCCTCTAAATGCTAGAACTTAATAAGAAAAGAACAAGGGTTATACGCTCCGTATTTAAGCAATTATTATTTGTTTGGCTTGCTTTTTTTCTTATGACATTCATAAGCTATTTGTTTGTGAAAAACATTGTAAACGACTATTTAACCAAAGAAGCGAAAAATGCACTGTCTTATACGCAATCAAAAATAGCTACCGATTTGTTGCAGGCAGAAACATCCTTGCAAAATATTGCGCAAGGCATACGCACTATGATTTTACGGGGTAATTCCGCAAGTGTAATACAGGAATATCTAACTGAAATGACAAAATATTTAATGTCCAATGATACAAGAGTATCGGGTTTTAGCGGTATTTACGGTGTTTTTGATGTATTCAAAGATAAGTACCTTGACGGATCGGATTGGGTTTTGCCAGAAGGTTATGTGCCAAAAGAACGCCCCTGGTACAAAGCAGCCATAGCCGCAGGCAGTAGCGTGGCAGCTACAGCACCTTATGTGGATGCACAAACAGGAGAAATTATAATTTCCTATTCAGAGTGCATTCTTGATAATAAAGGCAAGCAGCTTGGCGTTGTGAGCATGGATTTGTTGTTAGATAGAATAATGAAATATGTTATAGATACACGCCTTACCGAGGGTGGTTATGGAATATTATTGAACGAAAATATGGAAATCATAGCCTCTCCAACAAAAGGAAATATGGGCAAACGTATCTCCGAATTGCCGTATAATGGTATTCCTGATATAGTGAAGAATTTGAAACAGGGTGTAGATATTTCTGAGCATAAAATAATAATAGACGACAAGCCGAATTCAGAGTTTATTCTGTTTACTAAAAAATTTGAAAACGGCTGGTATATGGGGATTTTTACTCCTATGGATCAATACTACCAAAAAGTAAAGAAAATGAGAATGTTCATTGCTCTTTTAGGTACATTTTTAGCGGTAGCACTTAGTTTTATATTATTCAGCCTCAGCGTAGCAAAACAGAAATCCGATGAAAAAAATCAGTTGGCAGAAGCTGCCTCAAAAGCCAAGAGCGATTTTCTCGCCAAGATGAGCCATGAGATAAGAACGCCGATGAACGCTATAATAGGAATGGCTGAAATGGCCTTGCGCGAATATATATCAGATGCTGCTCGCGAATATATTATCACAATTAAACATGCCGGAGCCAATCTATTATCCATAGTCAACGATATTTTGGACTTTTCAAAGATAGAGAGCGGCAAGCTGGAAATAATCCATAGCAACTACCAATTTTCCTCGTTGATAAATGATGTAGTGAACATTATCAGAATGAGAGTAGTGGATTCAAATTTGAGTTTTGTGGTTAATATAGACCAAAATGTTCCCAATTCTCTTTTTGGAGACGAAACGAGAGTAAGGCAAGTGATGCTGAATATTTTGAGCAATGCCGTTAAATACACTAAAAAGGGTTTTATCTCATTTTCCGTAAATGGAGAAATAACAGGAGACACAGTTCTTTTAACCATAGAGATTACAGATAGCGGCATAGGCATAAAAAAAGAAGATTTAGAAAAATTATTTGATGATTTTGTGCGGTTGGATTTTGCGATCAATAAAGGCGTTGAAGGCACGGGGCTTGGACTTGCCATAACGAAAAATCTCATTAAAATGATGAACGGAAATATAACAGTTCAATCTGAATATGGCAAAGGCAGCACGTTCACAGTTAAATTGCCGCAGAAAATACGCTCCAATGAATCTGTTGATTCTACTAAAAATGATAACATAACAATTAAATTCAATGCTCCAAATGCAAGGGTTCTCATTGTGGACGATATTAACACGAATTTAAAGGTAGCCAAGGGTTTAATGCAGCCATACAAAATGCAGATTGATCTTTGTTCAAGCGGAGCAGAAGCAATTGAAAAGATAAAGGCAGATAACTACGACCTGGTGTTTATGGATCAGATGATGCCCGAAATGGATGGCATTGAAGCCACTAAACGCATAAGGGAAACGCATACAAATCTTCCGATTATTGCCCTAACCGCTAATGCTGTTTCTGGTGTAAGAGAAATGTTCCTCGCAAACGGCTTCAACGATTTTTTATCAAAACCCATAGATACTATTGAATTGAATTCCATTTTAGAAAAATGGTTGCCAAAAGAGAAGCAAGAAAAAGCAACGGAAACCGTGCGCGAAAGCTCAAATGTAAACATAGAAATACTTGACACGTTCTATAAAGACGGGCTTAAAAAAATAAAAGAGATCAAAGAATGTTTGGAAACGGATAACTATCCTTTATTCATAATATATATACATGCTCTGAAAAGCGCAAGCGCAAGCGTAGGAGCTTTGGATTTATCTGAAACTGCAAAGTCCTTGGAAATGGCAGGGAAAAAAAGAGATTTTACATACATTAAACAGCGCACCCCTCAGTTTTTAAGTGCTTTGGAAGTTCTTTTAAATAATATAAATGCGACTCTTTTAGCAAACAAGCAAAATGATCAAAAAGGCCCTGTTGATTTTGAAGCCTTGAAAATAGAACTTAATAAATTAAAAGAAGCAATAGGCATTTTAGATTCCGATGCCATTGACGAGGCAACCAACTCTCTGAAAGCATATACACAAGTGGCAGAAGTAGGCGATAGCATTGAAAGTATTTTGCAAAAAATTTTAAATGGAGAATACGATGAAGTTGTGGCTATGATAGATGGGCTTGTTCTACGGGGTGCGACTGCTGCTATAAAGCCATAGTTACAGTGGGCAAACCCGAAAAAAATTTTCTATATTCTCCTTTATGTATTCATTAAATAATATTGAAATGCAATCTATGCAAGGTATTTCGCAAACACCTTATATGGCTTGCGCTATTGGGTTGGTAGATAAATTAAAGGATACTAAAAATGCTTTTGATGAAATTTACAGGATTTTAAACGAATCTAAAAGCAGTGTAGATACTTTTTTGGCAGAGCGAAAGAAAATAGGCGAAATAAAAGACGAAAAACAGGCATTAAAATCTATTGCAGGTAATTCTTTCTCAAAAATTATAGAATACATATTTTTGAAAAATAAAATTATCGGTAACATTCGTCCAGATATTTTTATTACAAGTCAAAAATCAAAAGTTCCAAATTTCAAAGAAATTTCAACTATAAAAATGGGAGACGAAACCCAGAAACCCGACTGCGATTTGGTTATTTATTCGTTGAATAAAAATAACACTCTAAAAAAATGTATGATACTTTCTTTAAAAACTTCTTTGCGGGAACGTGCGGGGCAAACTTACAAATGGAAACTCTTAATGGAAATAGCAATTTCTTCAAAAGCATTAAGGGAAAAATATGATATTCGGTATGAAACAAAAATAATGCCTTTAGTGTGCTTTGCTACCGTAAATTTTTACAATGAGATAAATAACCCTCAACAGCGAGGAATGTTCAAATTTTTTGATAAGGCTTTTATAGCAAAAAATGTAGATTCTAATTTTATTTGCAGATTATCAACGCTACCAAATTTTGTAAATGAGAAATTATGAAATACCGAGTTATTAGAAATGAAAAATACGATTATATAGGGCAGAACTACAACAGCCTCTACCCAAATTTACATAAATACCCAGCTACGATGCTCCCACAAATAGGCGTAGATATACTTAAAGAATTTAAAGCTGCAAAAGGCGTTTTGCTTGACCCTTATTGCGGTTCGGGTTCTTCTTTTGCAAGCGGTTTGGAATGTGGAATAAAAAAAATGCAAGGTTTTGACATAAATCCTCTTGCTGTGTTGATTTCAAAAGTCAAATTTACAAAGGTTAATATAAAGCATTTGCAAGAAATAAGATTAAATCTTAGAAATGATATTTTTGAATTTCTGAAAAAAGAAAGCAATTTAAAACAGTTAGCATTTCCAAACGTAACCAATATAGATTTCTGGTTTTCAAAAAATGTTTCAAAAAATTTAGCAATTATTAAAAAATTTATAAACGAAATAAAGGATGAAAACATTCGCAATTTCTTTTTGCTTCCATTTTCCGAAACGGTTAGAGACTGCTCTTATACAAGGAACAATGAATTTAAATTGTTCAGAATGAAACAAGAAGACCTGCTGTTGTTTAATCCTGATGTTATAGGCATTTATTTTAATAAATTGGAAGACACAGTCAATTTCTATGAAAAATTTTATTATCCAAAAATTACGAATAATGTTAATGTTGAATATTCAAAATTTAAACCAAAAGCAAATTCCTTCGATGTAGTCTTGACAAGTCCGCCTTATGGAGATTCAAGAACTACAGTTGCTTACGGACAATTCTCTACACTTTCAAATGAATGGCTTGGCATAGATTATGCTAGAAAAATAGACGGAATGCTTATGGGTGGGGCAAAGAATAAAGAAAATATAAAAACTGGAATTATTGCCGATTATATTTCTCAAATATCAAAGGCGGATGAAAAACGGGCATTAGAAGTTTCTGCGTTTTACAATGATTTGGAAAGTTCCATAAAGCAAGTTGCAGGCAGCATTAAGAACGGTGGAAAATCAATCTATGTAGTTGGCAATAGGACTGTTAAAAATGTTCAACTTCCAACAGACCAATTTATAGCAGAGAAATTTGAAAAAAACGGGTTGAAGCACTTAACAACCTACGAAAGACTTTTGAGCAACAAGTCTATGCCGAGCAAAAATTCGCCTACCAATGAATCTGGCAAAACAGTGAATACTATGCTTTTTGAGTATATTGTTGTTTGCGAGAAATAAGAGAATAAATCTACCCTCCCAATGTTTGCATATTCTAAATATACAAAATTAAAACCATAGAGATTGGAGGATGCGGAGATTGCTGTCATAGACGGTGGTGAGCCTATGGTTGCAGATTTAGATTTGTTGCTGACAAAGTATTTTGGAATGTCAGATGTTTTTTTATTCGTTGGCAAGAAAGCTATAATGCTAGAATTGCCAAAAGACAGTTCCGCTGTAAAATTTTTCCAAAGTGCGGTGAAACGAGCAACCAAATGTGGTTGCTTTTACTATATTACACCCGATGGAAACACGCTACAACCACAAAGAGATAGAAGAAAAGTGGCTCAAAAATTGGAATGAGCAAAAGAACTTCAAGCCCGCGAGCGATGCAAGTAGGGGCAGCTCTACGTGGCTGCCTCTACTTGCGGAAAAAGAACATTTTTCCATTGTAATTCCGCCGCCAAATGTAACAGGGGCATTGCACCTAGGCCATGCGCTCAACAACACCATTCAAGACATTCTCATTCGCTATAACAGAAAGCTTGGCAAAAACACGCTTTGGATTCCCGGCACAGACCACGCTGGAATTGCAACGCAGGCGGTTGTGGAAAAGCGATTACTCAAAGACGAAAAGAAAACCCGCCACGATTTGGGCAGGGAAGAACTTGTAAAGAGAATTTGGGACTGGAAAAATGAATATGAAGCTCGCATAACAAGCCAGCTTAAATTGCTCGGTTCTAGTTGCGACTGGGATAGGCAGAGATTTACGCTAGACCCTATGTGCGCAAAAGCGGTTCGCTATGCTTTCTTTAATCTTTTCAAAAAAGGCTTGATTTTCAGAGGCAAAAGACTTGTGAACTGGGATACCCATTTGCACACCGCCGTTGCAGACGATGAAATTTACCACGAAACAGTAAAAGGTCATTTTTGGACCTTCAAATATCCTTTAGCAGACGGCAGCGGCTATATTCCAGTTGCAACAACCAGACCTGAAACAATTTTAGGCGACACAGCGGTTGCTGTTCATCCCGAAGATGAGCGCTATAAAAAATTCATAGGCAAAACTTTGAAAGTCCCTTTTGTAAATAGGGAAATTCCAGTTATCGCAGATGCCATTTTGGTTGATAGGGAATTTGGAACAGGCTCAGTTAAGGTGACTCCCGCACACGATCCAAACGATTACGCTACAGGGCTTCGCCACAAACTCCCGATGCTCAACATATTAAACGAAGACGGTTCTCTAAACGAAAATGCAGGCGAGTTCAAGGGTTTGAAAGGGGAGAAGGCGAGAGCCGCCGTAGTTGAGGGTTTGGAAAAACAGGAGCTTTTGATAAAAGTAGAAGACCACGAAATGCAGGTTGGAAAAAGCGACCGCTCAAAAACAATCATTGAACCGTATTTAAGCGACCAATGGTTTGTGAAAATGGATAAGTTAGCGGAACGTGCAATGCAAGCCGTTGAAAGCGGCGAAGTGAAATTCACACCCGCACGCTATGCAAAAAATTATCTGAACTGGCTAGGCGAAAAACGCGACTGGTGCATAAGCCGCCAACTCTGGTGGGGGCATCAAATTCCTATATGGTACGCAAGCACCGAACCAACACAATTCGCAAACAGAAAAGATATTCATTATTTTAAATCCGAAAGCGGCGACTGGCTGGTTTGCTCATTGGAAAAGGATTTGCAAGAAAATGAAATAGAAGGCTTGAAATTAACGCGAGACCCCGATGTTTTAGACACTTGGTTCAGCTCCGCTCTTTGGCCTCACAGCACAATGGGTTGGCCCAGCGAAACAGAAGATTTGAAAAATTTCTACCCAACTTCGGTTCTAGTAACCGCACGTGATATAATTTCTCTTTGGGTTGCCAGAATGGTTATCTTTAGCCAAGAGAATATGGGAAAAATTCCCTTTAACAATGTTTATATAAACCCCACAATTTTAGACGGTCAAGGCAGAAGAATGAGCAAATCGCTTGGCAATGGCGTTGACCCTCTAGACATAATAGAAAAATACGGAGCCGACTCCCTCCGCTTTGTGATGTGTTCAATATGCACAGAAAACCAAGAAGCCAGACTCCCAGTAAAAAAAGAAAAACTGGAAGACGGCAGAGAAATAAACATAAGCGAAAAATTCGAAATAGGCAGAAACTTCGGCAACAAACTCTGGAACGCTGCAAGATTTTTACAACCACATATATCTGGAGAATCGGTGAATCGGGAGAACCTAAGTTCAGACAATTTAGAAGACAAATGGATCCTTTCCCGCCTAAACACCGTTGTAAAAGAAACGCAAAACGCCATTGCAAACTACCGCTTCTCCGAATACGCCGCCACAATTTACCACTTTGTTTGGGACGATTTGTGTAGCCGTTATTTGGAAATAAAAAAAGGCGAAATTTCAAAAGAATCCAGCTCTTTGCTCTCTTATTCGCTTTACACAGTTTTGGATTTGTTGCACCCCATTATGCCCTTTATCACAGAAGAATTAAACGCCATTCTCTTTCCAAATTCGCAAAGGGTTATTTTGAGGGAATTTCCAAAAGCAAACGAAAATTTAATAAACGCAGAAATAGAAAAACAATTTGAAGATATATTCACCATTGTAGAAGCGGTTCGCTCCGTGCGCGGTCGCTATTCCATAGCTCCCTCCCAAAAAATCACCGCCGTTGCAAAAACTACAGTGGATTTAAAATCCAGCAAATCAATGATAGAAGATTTGGGGTTGTGTAGCTTTGAGCTTGGCGAAAAGCCAGCGTTCAGCGCAAGCGTGGTTATACCAGGCGGCGAAGTTTTTGTTCCCTTAGAGGGAATTTTAAACAAAGAAACTGAAATTGCCCGCTTAAAAAAAGAAATTGAAAAAGCGGAGAGTTTTGCGGTGAGCATTGAGAAGAAACTTTCTAACGAAAACTTTGTGAAAAATGCGCCTGCCGCTGTGATAGATGGCGAGCGGCAAAAATTGGCTACGCAGAGGGATATTGTGGAGAAGAGTAGGGTGGCTTTGGGGGAGTTGGGTGGATAATATAGCCAATGAACAAAATTCTAACGCTGTTCAAGATGCCAAAATAAATGCCTTGAATTCTTTCTTGAATTTCGCTGACGACCACAAAGTTATTGAAAAAGATTTTTATTTTGATAGAGAATCTTGCTATGACAGGTAGAAGGAACATAATTTTTCTTATTGGGATAGTCATATTGTTGCTTACGCAATAGATGCTAAAAGCGATTTTTTGATAAATGAAGATATGCAGAATGGTCGCGAAATTTATGGAATGATAATCAAAAAATATTTATTAGTTTGATCGTCGCTATGAAGTAAACATTTGTTATGGGCATAATAGCTTGTAGTATAGGCTTGTTTATATGGCTACGCAGAGGGATATTGTGAAGAAGTGCAGGGTAGCGTTGGGGTGGGTTTTCAAGAATCTTCGGGCTTGCTACTAGCCGTAAAAACCGTAAGCAATAGTAAATTAAAAAAGAACAACACAAAAAGCCAAAATCCAATTTCATAATTAACATTAATCATATCCATTTTTTCGAAATTCTCTATATTAATAGGCTCATTGTAATACCTTGGTTGTGAAAATTCTCTTTCTAGGCTGTCTCTCTTTTTTGTCATTGCTTCATATTCACTCTTAGGCATTCTTTTGTTCACATAAAGACTACCCCCAACATGTTCCGTAGTTACTACCTGTTCTTCCTTTTCGCCACACCCTATTGCTAAAGTTAGCATAACTACGCTAATTAAAATTTTACGACAGATCACCATGCTTTTATGTAATCAATTCTGCGGTTGTAGCCAGAAACGCAGTCAGTTTCTATATGCAACGGTATTTGCCCTCGCGTTGGAATTTTGCATTCATTCCAGCTACTTGAACAATTGCAGGCGATATAATCTTCGTTTGTGCCAATGCGAATTTTCGGTGCATAAATTCCTGAATAAGAACATTTATTCCAAAAACTTACGCTATCTGCCTCCCCAACATCAATATCAAAACCACAAATGCCGTCTGCGTTTAGCGGAGAACGCAAAGAATATTCTCCCTTATACGCATCAAAATTATCTATCCACCAGTCTTCAGAAATTTCAATTGGATAAAAACCTTCTTCAAAATCCCATAATTTATTTGTTTGAGCAGATGGTGCATAACGTAAAGTACGAATATCATCTACAAAAAAAGAAGAAAAGCCATCTTCACGTTTTAAAAAATTTATAATGGCAACAGTATCTTGTGTGCGGAGAATTGTACTGAATTTAGACCAACTATAACTGTCTAAATTCCATTGATGGTCATTTATAATGATATATGCAACATCCTTATATTTTGTTGAAGTGTTTGAAAATTTGTAATATAAATTTAATTTTGTTGCGGTTTTCGGCAAACTAATTCGCACTTCCTTTGTTTCCTCGTCTTTCATCCAACCTGCATTTAGAGAATAGGAACCTTGATATTTATCACGGTTATTTAAATACCAATTCTTTGCATATAAATCTGATGGCCAACCTGCTTCAAAGGAAAACTCTGGTGCATAAGCGGTATCTTTTATAGAGCGTTTCGAAATATCACTGATAATTGCCTCAGGAATTCCATCTTTATTGCGTTTTGTTATTTTCCAAGTGAATGTATAAGAACCGCATGGAAGCGATTCCGAATATTCTCTTGTAGAAACAGAAAAAATACAATAACTATTATTAATCACTTCATCGTTATGCAATTTACCATTAACAAAAAATTCTACCTTATCATAATTTCTGCCACAACTGCCATGCTCATATCTAATTCCGCAAATATTGTCCGAAGAAAGGCTTGCAATGGCGACATCCTCTATTTTCATATCTTGAAATACCAAATTATAATTCCCTGTTTCTGGTATATATAGAAAGGAGACTTTTTCCGCTTTTTCAATTTTCCAATCTGAATTTATATAGGTATTGCCTTTTGAAGATGAACTGCTTGACAAAAGCCCGTTATTAGCAGAACTGGACAACGTGTTGCTTTTTGAAGATGAGCTACTTGACAAAGAGCCGTTTTTTTCAGAACTGGATAAATTATCTATGTTAGAATCATTTTCAACCTCTCCGCAAGACACTAACAATGCAGCAGAAGTAAAAAGCGAAAAAAGGCAAATAGCTTTCATAGTAGGCAATATAGAAAAATTTGGGACTTATATACTTTCGTCACCCAGTCCATCACCCAATATAATAATGTACCTATAAATATACTACAATATAGAAACTTTGTCAAGGGGTCATATAGCGATCCAGAACGGCGTATTATATGGCAA
>Ga0268262_10001707_pt1 | contig 26637 bp, 43 predicted proteins | sample TergutNc150P3_FD_190354 | JGI IMG/M metagenome (GOLD analysis project Ga0268262, IMG submission 190354) | Nasutitermes corniger P3 segment gut microbial community from laboratory colony in Florida, USA - Nc150 P3 (SPAdes) (version 2) | ecosystem: Host-associated > Arthropoda: Insects >... | reverse complement strand
ACGCGGTAGAGTACTGCAACAAGAGGAGCCAGAAGGAAGGATTAACGCCGGCGTATATAATAAATAAAAACCAGAGCGATCCGAATAATACAAACAGTTATGATACCGTAAAATGGACGGTAACATGGAACCGGAACGCGAACGGGTACCGGCTTCCGACGGAAGCGGAATGGGAATACGTATGCCGGGCCGGGACAACGATGCCGTTCAGCACGGGGAACAACATCACCACGAGCCAGGCGAATTATAACGGGGATTATCCATATAATAACAACGCGAAAGGGACGAACCGTGAAAAGACGACTCCGGCAGGGAGTTTTGCGCCGAATTCCTGGGGCTTGTACGACATGCACGGGAACGTGTTTGAATGGTGCTGGGATTGGTTTGGTAATTATACAAGCGGGCCGCAGACCGATCCTTTGGGCGCGTCCTCGGGGTCTTACCGCGTTGCACGCGGCGGGAGCTGGTACAACGACGGCGGGAGCGTGCGTTCCGCGGGCCGGTACAAATACACTCCGTCTTACCGGCTCAGCTACCTGGGCTTCCGGCTTGTCCGCCCCGAGTAAAAAATTAGGAATTAGGAACGAAGAAAAATGAGGAATGAGGAATTAGGAATGAGGAATAAAGAAGGAAGAATAAAAACCACGGAGAACGCGGAGTTACACGGAGGAAGAATTAAGAAAAGAGAAGAGGACTTAAGTTTTAATCTTTTTTCAATGGATTTTCTTCTTGCGGATATTTTTTATTTGTATTCCTTAATTCGTCTCGTATTTTTTTTATTTCTTCAAAATTATATATATTTTCCAATAATTTGACAGAATCACTTGCTATAGACTCATTTATGCTTAAATTAGGATCATATTTTACTCCTGAACCATAAATATTCAATTTGTCACAATCATCTAATATTGTTTTGAAATTCGCATTTTTCTCAAAAGCCATTGTACTTAATAAATCTAATTCATGTATCTTTGAAACATCAATGTTATTCTTAATTAAATATCCTTTAAGAAACTTTTCTACGGCAAGATTAGCATGACTAACAATCTCAGTATTCATGTCCCCGTCATTAAAACCGAATTTATCTATCATCTTGGCAATAACTGAAATATCTCTTTCCCCGACAATAAACATATCACTGTAACTTTCTGTAACCTTACCTCTTGCCATATAAAACCACTCCGTGATTATATATAATCTTTGTAAAGTTATAGGCATTTTCCTGCATTCCTTCTTCAAATTCTTGTTCTTTCTTGACAATAAGATCGCATGGGCAAATATGATTATCCCTGAATATTCTTTTTATTTTTAAGGCTACTTCAAAATTATCGTAATTATCGTCAATAACAACGTATATGTCTATATCGCTGTTTGGGGTCGGATTGCCATACGCGTATGAGCCGAACAAATATACTTTTTTTAGCATTGATTCAGGAATAGTATTAATGATTAATTCACGAATAAAAGGTATTTTATCAGCAAATGGAAGCGATTTATTTTGATATTTACGCTTCCATTTAAATTGAGGCGAGCCTTGTTCTGCAATCAGTGAATTTACCATTTATATCATTCCTGTAACAAATAATATATAAAAAACACCCTTTTTGTCAATCCTTGGATACATGCTTGACATGTACTATATATACATTATAATAATGCCAAATAGCATAATATAATCAAAAAGAGGGGACGGAGATGAAACGCCTTTTTTACGGTCTTTTTTTGGCGGCTTTTTTGATGACTTTGCCTTTGGCGGGGCTTTTCGCGCAGCAGAATGTTTCTGCACCGCAGAAATTCGCCCTCGTTATCGGCAATTCAAACTATTCCGGCATATCCAAACTCGCTAATCCTGTCAATGACGCAAACGACATGGCCGCCGCCCTTCAAAGCCTGGGCTTTACCGTGGACAAGGTGCTGGACGGAGACCTTGAGCAGATGGAAAACGCGGTAACCAATCTTAAAAGAAAGCTGATGGGCGCTTCCCGCAATTCTTACGGTTTTTTCTTCTACGCGGGCCACGGGGTGCAGGCGTCTGACGGTCAAAATTATCTTATTCCTTTACAGGCCAATAATATCCAGAATGAAACCCATTTGCGTGTCAGGGCAGTACCCCTCCAATTTGTATTGGACAGTTTGAAGGAAGCCGGAAACGAGCTGAATATGGTTGTTCTGGACGCGTGCAGGGATAATCCCTTTGGCTGGAACCGTAGCGGGACTCGGGGGCTTTCTTTGGTATCCAACGCCCCGGGCAGTATTGTCATGTACGCCGCCGCTTCGGGGCAGAAAGCGGACGACGGTTCCGGCAGGAACGGCCTTTTTACAAGCCATCTTTTAAAAAACCTGAAGAACACAGGCTTAAGCGTTTATGAAGTATTCGACAGAACGATGGGCGATGTAAAAAATAGTACCGGGGGAAGGCAGGACCCTGAGCTTTCCCTTAGATTTTCCGGGGCTAATTCAATCTACCTCGGCTCCCGCCCAACGCCTAACACTCCGGCGCCGCAGCCATCCGCTACGGGCGGAAGCGTAACCGTAGAATCTGAAATAGCCGGGGAAATATTCATAGACGGGCAGGCTACGGGCAGAAGAATAAAGGCGGGGGGAAGCGAGACCATACACAACGTCAGCACGGGAAACACGGAAGTGTGGGTAAAAGACTCAGGCGGGGCGACGATAAAAGCGCCCACCGTCATGGTGCGGCAGGGGCAGACGGTTACGGCGGTGATAGAACGCCCCGCGCCTGCCAACATGGTACGCATACAAGGCGGGACTTTCACAATGGGCAGCCCCGCCAGCGAGCCGGAGCGGAGTAGTGACGAAGGCCCGCAGCGCCAGGTGACAGTGAGCGGTTTTTACATGGGGAGGACTGAGGTAACGCAGAAGGAATACCAGGAAATAACGGGGACGAACCCGAGTTATTTTAAAGGTGACAACCTGCCTGTGGAACAAGTAAGCTGGTATGACGCGGTAGAGTACTGCAACAAGAGGAGCCAGAAGGAAGGATTAACGCCGGCGTATATAATAAATAAAAACCAGAGCGATCCGAATAATACAAACAGTTCTGATACCGTAAAATGGACGGTAACATGGAACCGGAACGCGAACGGGTACCGACTGCCGACGGAAGCGGAATGGGAATACGCGTGCCGGGCGGGGACAACGGCGCCGTTCAGCACGGGAAACAACATCACGACGAGCCAGGCGAATTATAACGGGGATAATCCATATAATAACAACGCGAAGGGAACGTACCGTGAAAAGACGACAGCGGTGGGAAGCTTCGCGCCGAACGGATGGGGACTGTACGACATGCACGGGAACGTGTGGGAATGGTGCTGGGACTGGTATGGGGCATATGGGAGTGGGTCGCAGACCGACCCTGTGGGCGCGTCCTCGGGGTCTAACCGCGTTATGCGCGGCGGAAGCTGGAGCCACGACGGCAGGCTCGTGCGTTCCGCGTACCGGGACTACTACACTCCGTCTCTCCGGGACTACTACCTGGGCTTCCGGCTTGTCCGCCCCTAAACAAATAGCAAAGAGCAGGTAGCAATTAGCAAAGGAAGAGGCGGAACCAAATAGCAAATAGCAGGTAGCAAATAACAAAGGAAGAGGCGAAGACAATTAGCAATGAGCAGGGAGCAATTAGCAATATCAACAAGTTAAGGAAATTTCTTTTGAATTTTATCACGCAAAGGCGCAAAGTAGAAATTAGTGTCAGCTCGGCATACTGTTAAGCCTTTTTTCGCTGCGACTCTAGGGAAAATACAAGTCTTAACTTTTTTCTTTCTTCATTTTTCTCTTTTCTTTTGCTTTTTCTTCCCTTTGCGCCCTCTGCGCCTTAGCGTTCTTTGCGAGAAAAAAAACGAATAAAGTGCGCCCTGGCGCAGGCGAGAGGCCTTCCCTCTTCCTTTGCTATTTGCTCCTTGCTATTTGCTATTTTTTTTTCCCAACCCACTTGACTCTTTTTTTTTTTTTTGCTAGATTTTCATAACTATGGCAAGGAGTTTTAATGCCTACAATTAATCAGTTGGTTCGCTTCGGGCGGCAGAAGGTGACTTCAAAAACCAAGTCGCCGGCCTTACATTCCTGCCCCCAGAAACGCGGGGTCTGTACCCGTGTTATGACAGTCACGCCAAAAAAGCCCAACTCGGCGCTGCGGAAAGTAGCCCGCGTAAGGCTTTCGCACGGGACGGAAGTTACGGCTTATATTCCCGGAATCGGGCATAACCTTCAGGAACACTCGGTAGTGCTGGTCCGCGGGGGCCGTGTCAAAGATCTCCCCGGCGTCCGCTACCATATTATTCGCGGGGCAAAGGATACGTTAGGCGTAACAGACCGCAAACGCGGGCGCTCGAAATACGGGGCGAAAAGGCCGAAGGCTTAAGTTATGGGAAGAAAGAAAAAAACCATTGACCGGAAAATTAACCCGGACCCGAAATACAACAGCGTGCTGGTTTCCAAATTCGTGAACCGCATGATGTGGGAAGGCAAACGCTCGGTGAGCCTGCGTATCGTCCATGAGGCGCTGGGCATACTCCAGAGCAAAACGGAGAAAGAACCGATGGAGGTTTTTCTCAAGGCTCTTGAAAATGTGAAGCCGGCTGTCGAAGTTAAGTCTCGGCGCGTAGGCGGCGCGACCTATCAGGTGCCTGTCGAGATCAGGGAGCCGCGCAAGGAAGCCCTGTGCATGAGGTGGATCATAAAGGCCGCCAGGGATCGCTCGGGCCACGGCATGGGCGAGCGTCTTGCGGCGGAACTGCTGGACGCGTATAATAATACGGGTACCGCTTTCAAAAAGAAAGAGGATACCCACAAAATGGCCGAGGCAAACAAAGCCTTCGCCCATTACCGCTGGTAGTTGTTTTGTAAATTTTTCGTTGCAAAACGAAAAATATTTGCCCTTAGGGGCTTTACATAATTTAGAAGAATCTGTATAGTATTCTTCAATGCCGGCTGAAATGCCGGTGTCACATGAGTGACGCCAAACCGACCATGCAAGGCGGAAACGCCTTAATGGGATAGGTGGAGTTCGATAAATCGGGTATTCTCCCTTTCTGTTCGTATTCCCCTATATTGTTTTTTGAATTAAAATCTGCAATAATGCAGGCCTGCGGTATGCAGGTTAAGAAAATGATTTTATGTGTCTAATATAAGGAGGACACAAAATGGCCAAAGACAAATTTACACGGAATAAAATCCACATGAATGTCGGAACCATAGGTCACGTTGACCATGGGAAAACCACGCTTTCCGCCGCTATCACCATGTACTGTAGCAAAAAGTACGGTGATAAAGTTATGAAATTTGATGATATTGACAACGCGCCGGAGGAAAAAGCCCGCGGTATTACGATTAATACCCGGCACCTGGAGTATCAGTCTGAGAAGCGCCACTACGCCCATATCGACTGCCCGGGCCATGCCGACTATATTAAAAATATGATTACTGGAGCGGCGCAGATGGACGGCGCGGTGCTGGTCGTTTCCGCTCCGGACTCGGTTATGCCCCAGACTCGCGAGCATATCATTCTTGCCCGCCAGGTCGGCGTTCCCAGCATCATTGTCTTCCTTAATAAGGTTGACCTTGTTGACGACCCCGAACTTCTGGAACTCGTCGAGGAAGAAATCAAAGACGTTCTGACCCAGAACGGTTTCCCCGGCGACAAGACCCCCATTATCAAAGGTTCCGCTTTTAAGGCCATGTCCGAGATACTGGAGTCCTCCGATATTCCGGCATCAGCCAAATGTATCGAGGAACTGTTGGTTGCGATGGATACTTACTTCCCCGATCCCGAGCGCGATTCCGATAAACCCTTCCTTATGCCGATTGAGGACGTTTTCACAATCTCCGGACGCGGCACTGTTGTTACCGGAAAGGTGGACAGGGGTATCCTCAAACTGAACGAAGAAATTGAAATCGTCGGGATTAAGCCCACGAAGAAAACCGTTGTTACCGGTATTGAAATGTTCAACAAGCTCCTCGACGAGGCGCAGGCCGGCGACAACGTCGGCACCCTGCTCAGAGGTATTGATAAAAAAGAAGTTGAGCGCGGGCAGGTTCTTGCGAAACCGGGAACAATTATGCCTCACAAGGTGTTCAAGGGGCAGATCTACTGCCTTTCAAAAGAGGAAGGCGGGCGGCACAGCCCCTTCTTCAGCGGTTATCGCCCGCAGTTCTATTTCAGAACTACCGACATAACCGGGACTGTAAAACTGCCGGAGGGCAAGGAAATGGTAATGCCCGGCGATAACAGCGAGATAGTCGGGGAATTGATCCACCCCATCGCTATGGAAAAAGGTCTGAAATTCGCTATACGCGAAGGCGGCAAGACGGTCGCTTCAGGCCAGGTAATCGAGATCATTGAATAGCATTCTGGAGGAATGATGGCTAAGGAAGGAATTCGCGTTAAGTTACGCGGTTTCGATGTGGAATTGATAGACCAGAGCGCGAAATCAATTGTTCAGGCAGTGCAAAAGGCCGGCGCGAAAGTTACCGGCCCTATCCCTCTGCCGACCCGCATCAACAAAATGACGGTGCTTCGTTCGCCTCATGTGAATAAAAAGAGCCGGGAACAGTTTGAGATGCGGACGCATAAACGTCTCATTGATATTATCAACCCGTCGGCGGAAGTGATGGATTCTTTGATGAAGCTTGAGCTTCCCGCCGGTGTGGATGTGGAAATTAAGCAATAACGCGCCTTAGGGCGCAATTGCGTATAACAACTTGGAGTAAACGATGTTAGGGCTATTGGCCAGGAAAATTGGAATGACTCAGGTTTTTGACGAGGCGGGAAACTTTATTCCGGTAACGGTAATGAGTGTCGCCCCAAACGTAGTCATTGCCAAAAAAACAGAAGAAAAAGACCGCTACAATGCCGTTGTTATCGGCGTGGGCGATGCGAAGAAAAGCCGGGTTACAAAGCCTTATGCCGGCCAGTTTCCTGAAAACATCGCTCCCAAAAAACGGCTTCATGAAATGCGGGATTTTGAGAAAGAAGTCGCTGTCGGCGACTCCCTCGGCGTTGAAACTCTGGAAGGCGTCCGCTATGTCGATGTTTCCGGCGTTTCCAAGGGCAAGGGCTTTCAGGGCGTTGTTAAGCGCTACGGTTTTGGCGGCGGGCGAAAAACCCACGGTTCCAAATTCCACCGCGAGCCGGGTTCGACGGGCCAGAGCACCTACCCGCACAGGACTTTCAAGAACACGAAGCTCCCCGGACGGATGGGGCGCGAGAAAGTCACAGTACTCAGCCTGCGCGTAATGAAGCTGGACAAAGAGAAGCAGCTTATACAGGTTCGCGGCTCTGTCCCCGGCAACAACGGCGGCCTTGTGATTGTCCGCGCAGCGGTGAAAAGGTAGAAGACAATGAATAGTAAGGTTTATTCAAAAGAAGGCAAGGAAATAAGATCCATAGAACTCGCTGACGAAGTCTTCGGCCTTCCGGCGAACGACGCTCTGGTCTGGTCCGCCATTAACAACGAGCTTGCCAACAAGAGGCAGGGTAACGCCTGTACCAAGGGCCGCGCCGAGGTTCACGGCTCCAACGCCAAGCCGTACAAGCAGAAAGGCACCGGGCGCGCGAGGCGCGGCGACAAGAAATCGCCTGTACTGGTCGGCGGCGGCGTTATTTTCGGGCCCAAGCCGAAGGATTATTCCTATGCCATGCCGAAAAAGGCCAAGCGCAAGGCGATGAAAACCATCCTGAGCCTTAAAGCCCAGAACGACATGTTGAAAATTATCGAGGATTTTTCCATAGAAACAGGGAAAACCGGGGATCTTGCCGGATTGCTGGACAACTTTAACCCCGGCACGCGCACGGTTCTTATTCTGAAAGACGACGACCCGAAAATCAAACGGGCCGCCGCGAATATTCCCTGGCTGACCTACCTTTCCTATAACCGCCTGCGCGCCCATGACCTTTTCTACGGACGACAGGTGCTTATGCTGGAAACGGCGGCGAAGAATCTCAATGAATTTTACAGCAGTTCTTCCAAGGGGGCCGGTGAATGATCCAATACGAAGATATTTTAATCGAGCCGGTTCTTTCCGAAAAGGCGAACCTGCTTCGCGAAGAGGGTAAATACGTGTTCAAGGTCGCGCAGTCCGCGAACAAGATCCAGATTAAGGAAGCGGTGCGCCGGATTTTCAACGTCCACCCCGTCTCCTGCACGGTGATGGTAGTAGGCGGCAAGCCGAAACGCCTGCGTAACCGCTCGGGATATACGGCGACCTGGAAGAAGGCGATTGTGCGCCTTTCCAAAGACGAGAAGATCTCTATCTTCGAGGGCGTATAGGGGATTAGCATGGGAATTAAATCGTATAAACCAATTACGCCGGGGATGCGGCAGTGGACAAGCCTGGATTTCTCGGATCTGACACCGGGCAAGAAACCTGAAAAGAGCCTTACCAAAGGAAAACCCGCACATGCGGGGCGGGATTCTAACGGCAGGATCAGCGTGCGCCACCAGGGCGGCGGCCACAAACGCCGTTACCGCGAAATTGACTTCAAGCGTGACAAAACCGGCGTTCCGGGAAAGGTCGTTTCTATTGAATACGATCCCAACCGCAGCGCGAACATCGCCCTTGTTTTTTACAAAGACGGCGAGAAACGCTACATTATAGCTCCAAAGGGTCTGGCTGTCGGCAATACCGTAGTCAGCGGGCCGAACTCTCCTATTGAAACGGGGAACGCCCTTCCCCTTGAAAATATCCCCCTGGGCTTCACTGTTTGCAGTATAGAATTGACCCTCGGCAAAGGGGCGCAGATGGCGCGTTCTGCCGGAGCGCATGCGTTAATCGTAGCCAAGGAAGGCGATTATGTAACGGTCAAGCTGCCTTCGGGAGAAGTCCGCATGGTGTTCAAAAAGTGTTATGCGACAATAGGTTCCATAGGCAACGAGGATCACATGAACACGTCCCTTGGCAAGGCGGGGCGCAAACGCTGGCTGGGCGTTCGCCCCACTGTCAGAGGTATGGCGATGAACCCCGTGGATCACCCCCACGGCGGCGGCGAGGGGAGGAGCAAGGGCATACACCCCGTCACTCCCTGGGGCCAGCCGACTAAAGGGTACAAGACCAGGAAAAAGCATAAGCCGTCTTCGCGGTTTATAGTGAGCAGGGGCAAGAAAAAATGAGGAATGAGGAATTAGGAATTAGGAATAACAGGAAGGCAGAATGTCAAGGTCGGTAAAGAAGGGGCCTTTTATAGAAAAGAGCCTGTACAAAAAGGTGCTTGAATTGAGCAAATCCGGGGAAAGGAAGATGATAAAAACCTATTCCCGGTGTTCCACCATCATCCCCGAGATGGTCGGCGGAACCATATCGGTGCATAACGGCAAGACCTGGGTTCCCGTGTACATAACGGAAAACCTTGTCGGCCATAAGCTTGGCGAATTCGCCCCGACCCGGATTTTCCGTGGTCATGCGGGATCGGATAAAAAGGCCGCCAATAAATAGGCGGGTATTAGGTAGGTATGATGGAAAAGAAATCCGGTTACAGGGCTGTCAGCAAATATCTTTTAGGCTCGCCCTTTAAAGTAAGGCCTGTCGCCGATCTTGTTCGGCGCAGGTCCTACCCCGACGCGATGTCCGTACTTGAAAATATCCCCCATAAGGGCGCGCGGCTTATCCGCAAGACGGTAAAGTCCGCAGCTTCCAACGCCCTTGTCGGAAACAAGCAGCTTGCCGAAGACATGCTGTACGTGCGGGAGATTTTTATCGACGAAGGCCCCCGGCTGAAAAGAGTCTGGTTCCGGGGCAGGGGGAGGGCGGATATGCAGCTTAAAAGAATGTGCCATATCACCGTGGTCATTGGCGAGACAGAAAAGGCGGGTAAGTAATGGGTCAGAAAGTAAACCCGATAGGGCTTCGGGTCGGCATTAACAGGACATGGGGTTCCCGCTGGTATGTGGACCCCAAAGAATACGCGGACACTCTGCACGAGGATCTCAGAATCCGCAAGCAGATCATGAGTATGCCGGAGACCAAAGGCGCGGACATAGCCGAGCTTGAGATTATCCGTCATCCCCAGCGCATAACGATTACAATCCACACCGCGAGGCCCGGCGTTATTATCGGGGTCAAAGGCGCGAACATAGAGAAGATCGGCGCCGAGTTGCAGAAGAACACGACCAAGAAGATACAGATAAAAATAAAGGAAATACGCAACGCGGAGGGCAACGCCCAGATCATCGCCCAGAATATAGCGCGGCAGCTTTTGGCCCGCTCTTCTTTCAGGCGGACAATGAAGCAGGCTATTTCCAACGCGATGAAAAAGGGCAACGCCCAGGGCGTAAAGGTAAGGCTTTCAGGCAGGCTTGGCGGCGCGGAGATGTCGCGCACCGAGGAAGCAAAAGAAGGCCGCATCCCCCTGCACACCCTGCGCGCTGATATTGAATACGGTTTTGCCGAAGCGCAAACCACCTTCGGCGCCATCGGCGTAAAGGTATGGGTGTACAACGGCATGAAATTCGGAAAAGAACAAAAAGAAGACGCGGGGGCGCTTGTCCGCAAACGGCGGGATCGCGCTCCGGGCGGTAGAGGTTAATTATGTTAAGCCCGAAACGAGTTAAGCGCCGCAAGGTGCAAAGGGGCAGGATGCCCGGGAACGCCACCAGATGCAATTCGGTGGTATTCGGCGAGTACGCCCTGGTCGCGATGGAGCGGATGTGGATTACCAACAGGCAGATAGAAGCGGCCCGTATCGCGCTTAACCGCCATATAAAACGCGGCGGCAAGATATGGATACGCATTTTCCCCGACAAGCCGTTTTCCAAGAAACCTGCGGAAACCCGCATGGGCAAAGGGAAAGGCGGCCCCGAATACTGGGTAGCCGTGGTAAAACCGGGAACCGTTATGTTTGAGCTGGGCGGCGGGATTAACAGAATACTCGCCCAGGAAGCTATGACCCTTGCGGGTGCAAAGCTGCCAATCAAAACTAAATTTGTAGCCCGTTCCGATATGGAACTGGGAGCGTAGGAGCCAAGGCGGTGAAGAATTCATTCAAGAACCTTACATACCAGGAGCTTAGAGCCAAGAGGGAAGAGCTGAAAAAAAAGTTCATGGATCTGCGCTTCCAGATGGTTATCGGGCATGTGGAAAACCCCCTGCAAAAACGCACGATGCGCCGCCAGATAGCGAGGCTTAACACCCTTATCCACGCGCACGATCTTGAGGAAAGAAGGGCGAAGGCGATAAAGGCCATGCAGGAACTTCAGCGCATGGAGAACAACTTGCAGGGCGCGGCCAGCATGGAGGTGGTGTAAAAAATGCCTGAAGAAAAAGAAGAGAAAGTTGAAGCCGTAAAAGCTAAAAGCGGTAAAAAAGAATTTGTGGGGATTGTCAAAAGCGACAAGATGATGAAGACCATCGTGGTCGCTATTGAGACGATGAAACTGCACCCCCTGTACAAGAAATACGTCAAGAGGACCAAAAAGGTAAAGGCCCATGACGAGAAGAACGACGCGAAGATCGGCGACAGGGTCCGCGTTATCGAGTGCCGCCCCCTTAGCAGGGAAAAACACTGGAAGCTGGCGGAAATTATAGAACGCGCCAAATAGGGAGTAACGTAAGATGATACAAGTGGAAACCTTCCTGAATGTGGCGGATAATTCAGGAGCCAAGCGCGCCCAATGCATCAAAGTGTTAGGCGGCAGCAAGCGGCGTTACGCCAGCATCGGGGATATTATTGTAGTGGCAATAAAAGAGGCCCTGCCTACATCGGCCATTAAAAAAGGCTCGGTGGAAAAGGCGGTGATAGTGCGGACCCACAAGGAATACCGGCGGCCTGACGGAACTTATATCCGTTTCAGCGACAACGCGTGCGTGATTATAGACGCCGCGCTGAATCCCAAGGGTAAGCGTATATTCGGGCCGGTAGCGCGGGAACTGAGGGAGAAGGGCGAATTTATGAAAATAGTGTCCCTTGCCCCGGAAGTTTTGTAGGAGTAAATTATGGCAGAAGCAGCGCATAAATTTAAACTGAAAAAAGAAGACACCGTTGAGATCATTGCCGGAAAAGACAAGGGAAAACGGGGCAGGATACTCAAGATACTCCGCGATAAGGACCGCATAATAGTGGAAGGTGCCAACATTGTTAAAAAAGCCAAGAGGCGCAAGAACAAGCAGGACAGGGGCGGCATTATCGAGATAGAAGCGGCGATACACAGCTCTAACTTAATGATAGTCTGCAAGAAATGCGGGCCCACGCGGATTGGGTTCAAGATCGACGGCGAGGCCAAAACAAGGGTCTGCAGGAAATGCGGGGAGGCGTTGTAATGGCGGAAAAATACGTACCTCGGCTGAAAAAGATTTACAAGGAGCAGATAGCTCCTGAGCTTTTCAAGGAATTCAGCTATAAGTCGCCGATGCAGATCCCCAAGCTGGAAAAAATCGTGGTGAGCATGGGCGTTGGCGAGGCGCTGGTGAACAAGAAACTCCTTGACGAGGCCATCACCACGCTGACCCAGATAACGGGCCAGAAGGCGATCAAGACCAAGGCGAAGAAGAGTATCGCGAACTTCAAGATCAGGGCGGGGCAGGAAATCGGGGCGAAGGTGACGCTGCGCGGGGCGATGATGTACGAGTTTTTTGACCGCCTGGTGAATGTCGCGCTCCCCCGCGTTAAAGACTTCCGGGGCATAAGCCAGAACGCCTTTGACGGGCACGGGAATTATTCAATGGGGATAGAGGAACAGATCATCTTCCCTGAAATTGACTTTGATAAAATTGAGAAGGTGTCCGGATTGAACGTTTGCATTGTGACAACGGCGAGGACAGACGAGGAAGCTAGGGCTTTCCTCGGTAAATTCGGCATGCCGTTCAGGAAGTAAAGGAGGCAGCATGGCAAGGAAAGCGATGATCATCAAGGCGCAACGGACGCCTAAATATAAAACGAGAAAGGTTAACCGCTGCAGGATCTGCGGACGGGCCAGGGGCTATCTGCGGAAATATGAAATGTGCCGCCTTTGCTTTCGCAAACTCGCGAGCGAGGGGCTTATTCCCGGCGTAACCAAATCGAGCTGGTAGGAGGACAGGATGAGCGTATCTGATCCCGTTGCTGACATGCTGACAAAGATCCGGAATGCCGGAATGTCAAAGCATGAGAAAGTTGACATACCCACCTCCAGGCTGAAACTTGAGATTGTCAAGATTATGAAGACCGAAGGGTATATCAAAAATTTTAAAAAGGTTAACCAGGACGGCATGAACGTGATCCGGGTTTTCCTTAAATATGACGATTCGACTGCCCCGATTATTCACGGTATTGAGAAGGTGTCAAAGCCCGGCCGCCGTGTGTACATGGGCTATAAAAATATGCCGAGAATTTTTAACGGCTACGGAACCCTGATCGTTTCAACGTCCCAGGGAGTAACAACCGGCAAAAAAGCCGCCGAGAAAAAAGTCGGCGGAGAAATCATCTGCTCCGTGTGGTAGCAGGCAGGGGTATATATGTCGCGCATTGGAAAAATACCGGTCAAGCTTCCCAAAGGGGTAAAGGTGACATTTGCAAACGATCAAATGACCGTCGAAGGCCCCAAGGGGAAACTTACGCAGAAATACCACCCCGTTATTTCCTTTGAGAATAAGGGCGAAGAGATAATCGTCAGCCGGGCCAGCGAGGAAAAACAGGCCAAAGCCTTTCACGGCCTGTACCGGAACCTCCTTAACAACATGGTCAAAGGGGTTTCCGAAGGTTTTTCCAGGACGCTGCTTATAACCGGCGTAGGCTACCGCGCCGAAGTGCAGGGCAAGCTGCTTGTTATGAACCTTGGCTATTCAAACGATATTTTTGTCGGCATTCCCGAGGGGATCGGCATTGTCGCGGAAGGCGGGACGAAAGTAACTGTCAGCGGGATTGACAAACAGAGGGTGGGCGAGATTGCAGCCCAGATACGCAAGCTCAGGCCGCCCGAGCCGTACAAGGGCAAGGGTATCCGCTATGAGGACGAGCATATCCGGCGGAAGGTCGGTAAATCTGGCGTCAAATAGGATGAAGGTGTAAATATGTTGCAAAGAATGTTGGAAAAAGACCGGAAACGGCTTAAACGAAAGGTGCATATCCGCAAAAGGATTTCCGGCACGGCCCAGCGGCCCAGGATGACAGTGACGCGGAGCAACCGCAGGCTGTCCGTCCAGATCATTGACGACACAAAGGGGCAAACCCTGGCTTCCGCTTCCACGCTGGAGAAGGAACTGAGCGGCATTAAGGCCACTGTCGCCGGGGCGGCGCAGCTTGGCGAATTATTCGGCAAGCGGCTTCTGGAAAAGGATATTAAAGCCGTGGTTTTTGACCGTAACGGGTATTTATACCACGGTATAGTAAAGGCTTTGGCCGACGGAACCCGGAAAGCCGGGATACAGTTCTAAGGGGTTAGTTAGAATGGATAAAGAAATTGTGCCCGCTTCAAACGCGGATGATGGCATTGTTACCGCTTCCCCGGACGTTCAGGCAGAAACTGCGGTTCCTGCGGGAACAGTAGTTCCTGATGCAGAAGCTGCGCCGGCCAGGCGCTCCTACGGCCGCGGCGGCAGAGACGGCGAAGGCAGGGGCAGGGGCCGGGGGCGCGACCGTGACAGAGAGCCTTCCGAAAAGGAATTTGTTGAAAAACTGGTAAAGCTGAACCGCACCGCGAAGGTTGTCAAGGGCGGACGGCGTTTTTCGTTCTCCGCCTTGACGGTCATCGGCGACCGCAAAGGCAATGTGGGTTACGGTTTCGGCAAGGCCAACGACGTATCCGAGGCCATACGCAAGAGCATTGACAAGGCAAAGCGCAACATGGTGAAGCTGCCGGTGAAAAACGGCACGATTCCCCACGAGGTAACCGGCTATTTCAAAGCTTCGCAGGTTCTGCTTAAACCGGCATGTTCGGGAACAGGGATCATAGCCGGAGGGCCGGTACGCGCGATCATGGAAGCCGGCGGCGTTACCGATATACTTTCAAAGTCAATCGGCGCGGCAAGCCAGTATAACGTAGTCAAGGCGACTTTCGACTGCATCAGCAGGATGATGGACGCGAAGACGATAGCAAAAAACAGGGGCAAGTCCCTGAACGAACTGTGGGGTTGAATATGGCGAAAATACGCATAACGCTGAAGAGGAGTACGATAAGATGCCTTCCCAGGCAGCGCGCCACGGTTCGCACCCTGGGTCTCAGGAAAATCGGATCGCATAACGAAATGGAAGATAACCCGGCAGTGCGCGGAATGGTAAGGGTCGTTTCCCACCTTGTTTCCGTGGAGGACGTAAAATAATGCATGATTTTAATTTGCACGCCCCCGCCGGCGCCAATAAAAAGAAACGGATAATCGGGCGCGGCCAGGGTTCAGGCAGGGGGACAACCTCCGGAAAAGGAAACAAGGGCCAGCAGGCCCGTTCAGGCGGCAAGACGTACATCGGTTTTGAAGGCGGGCAGATGCCCCTGTACAGAAGGCTGGCGCAGCGGGGCTTCTCAAACTACCCTTTCAGAAAGGAATGGGAGATAGTCAACCTGGGCGAGATCGAAAAGCGTTACGCGGCGGGCGAAACCGTGGACTCCGTTTCCCTTATAAAGAAAGGGCTTGTCAAGAAAAATAACCCGGTGAAGATACTCTCTGTGGGCGAATTGACAAAGAAACTTAACTTTAATGTCGCGGCGGTTTCCGCTTCGGCAAAAGATAAAATTGAAAAACAAGGATGCGCCCTGACGTTAAACCCGCCGAGGGATAAAGCGCGAGTACGGACAAAGAAGCGTACTGAAGTACGAGGTAAGAAGAATGGCTAATCCCCTTGTCGGAATGTTCAGAATAAAGGAACTCAGGGAACGTATCCTCTTCACCGCAGGTATGCTGGTCGTGTTCAGAATCGGCGCGGTGTTTCCCATTCCCGGAATCAACGTCCGGGAACTTTCCGCTTATTTCCTTTCGCAGTCGAATTCGGGGAACCCGATCGTCGATTATCTGGACTTCTTCGCGGGCGGCGCGTTCTCCAATTTTTCGGTGTTCATGCTGGGTATCATGCCGTACATCTCCATGTCGATTATCATGCAGTTGCTGCTTATCGTGTTCCCCACCCTGAAAAAAATCTCCCAGGAAGACGGGGGGCGCAAGAAAATCCAGCAATGGCAGCGTTACGGGACAGTCGTGGTCTGCCTTATCCAGTCCTTTGCCGTTACCCAGTACGCGAAAAGCATTTCCAACAGCGTGCCTAATCTTCTCAATATAGGAATGCTGCCCTTTACGTTCATCGCCATGCTTACCGTCACTACGGGAACCATGTTCCTCATGTGGATAGGCGAGCAGATAACCAAGCGGGGCATCGGCAACGGCATATCGCTTTTGATCTTCGCCGGTATTGTGGCGCGTTTGCCCCACGCGGTTTGGGAACTCGGCGGCAGGGTGCGCGACGGGCAGTTGAACCTGGTGTTTGTCATTGTGGTACTGCTGATGTTTGTAGCGGTTGTGGCCCTGGTCGTGTTCGAGCAGCAGGGGCAGCGCAAGATACCTGTCAATTACGCCAAACGGGTTGTCGGCAGGAAAATGTACGGGGCGCAGAACACTTACATACCTTTCAAGATCAACCCGTCGGGCGTCATTCCGGTCATCTTCGCCTCGTCGATACTCACATTCCCCCTGCAAATAGCTTCGACCATAGGCGGCAGCGTGCCCTGGCTCGCGACGGTGGCCCGCGTTTTAAGCCCCCGTGGTACGCTTTACAATATAATGTATGTCGTATTGATAATCTTCTTTGCGTATTTCTATACACAGGTGTCGCTTAACCCCGTAGAGATCGCGAAGCAGATAAGGGAGAACGGCGGTTCCATTCCCGGAATCAGGACTGAGCGTATTGAAGAGTACCTCACAAAGATTCTGAACCGCATCGTGCTTCCGGGTTCGCTCTATTTGGCGTTTATCGCGGTTATACCGACCATTATACAATGGGCGTTTAAGTTTCCCTCGTCAATTTCGTACCTGTTGGGAGGCACATCCCTCCTCATCATGGTAGGCGTTGATCTGGACACAATGAGCCAGATAGAGGGTTTGTTGAAGATGCACCACCACGAGGGGCTGACCAAAAAAGGAAGGCTGCGTGGGCGTAACCTATAATGAACTTTAGTTCAAGGTTACATGGAATTTGTAAGGAGAGCATGAAATGAAAGTCCGAACCAGCGTGAAACCTATTTGCGACAAATGCAAGGTTATTAAACGGAACGGTATTGTTCGCATTATTTGCGAAAATCCAAAGCATAAGCAGAAACAGGGTTAGGAGGTAGCTGTGGCGCGTCTTGTAGGGATTGACCTCCCGAATAAACATGTTAATATTGCTTTAACCTATATTTACGGAATCGGCCGCTCAAGCGCGAACGAAATTTGCAAAAAGGCAAAGATCGAGCCAAGGCGGCTTATAAACGATCTGTCGCAGGAAGAGCTTAACGCGCTCAGGCAGATCATTGAGAGCGATTACAAGGTTGAAGGCCGCCTGCGGACAGAGGTTGCGCTTAACATCAAGCGCCTTATGGACATTGGCTGTTACAGGGGGCTGCGGCACCGCAAGGGGCTGCCCCTGCGCGGCCAGCGCACCCGGACAAACGCCCGTACCCGCAAGGGCAAGAAGAAAACCGTCGCCGGCAAGAAGAAGTCGTAAGGAGGAATGAGTGGCTGCCAACAATAAAACCGCCAAGAAACGAAAAGAGAAAAAATCGGTATATGAGGGTAACGTCTATATTCAGGCTACCTTCAACAATACAATTGTGACCATCACCGACTTAATGGGAAACGCTGTTTCCTGGGCCAGTTCCGGGCAGCTTTCATTCAGGGGCGCGAAAAAATCCACGCCTTTTGCGGCGCAAAGCGTGACTGAATCCGCAGCCCAAAAAGCCCTTCAGTCGGGTTTGAGGGAAGTCCATGTCTATGTCAAAGGCCCCGGCATCGGGCGGGAATCGGCGATAAGGCAGCTTGGAGTCATGGGGATCAAGGTGAAGTCGATCAACGACGTTACCCCCATACCGCATAACGGCTGCAGGCCAAGAAAAACGCGCCGCATATAGTGCGCGCATACCTATATTAGGAGAGAAGCATGGCAAGGTATACCGGTCCTGTGTGCAGGATCTGCAGATCCGAAAACAAAAAAATGATGCTCAAAGGGGACCGCTGCAAAAGCGGCAAATGCCCCATTAACAGAAACCGGGCCGCTCCGGGTAAAGATCCGAAAGCCAGGCCGGGGAAACGCTCGGATTACGGCATACAGCTCAGGGAAAAGCAGAAGCTGAGGAAAATTTACGGGATGCAGGAAAAGCAGTTCCGCCTGTTTTTTGAACGGGCGCTGCGGATGCCCGGCATTACCGGCGAAAACCTGTTCATCCTGCTTGAACGGCGGCTTGATAACGTTGTGTACCGCCTCCGTTTCGCTTCGTCCAGAAGCCAGGCCAGGCAGATCGTTTCGCATAACCATATCCTGGTTAACGGGAAAAAGATAAACATACCGTCTTACCTGGTAAAAAAGAACGACGAGATCAGCGTTTGCGAAAAAAGCAAAGGTCTGACGCTGGTCAAAGATGCGTTAAAGGAATACGGAAAATCGGGCGTAATGCCCTGGCTTTCCCTAGATCCCGATGCGATGAAAGGCAAGTTCCTCGCCGCGCCTCAGCGCAGCGATGTCACCGATCTTGGTGATATTAAGGAACAGATGATCATCGAATTTTATTCTAAATAAGGAGATTCCATGGCCCGTAAGAACCTTATCAAGGGATTCAAGCGCCCCAAGGGTATCATATTTGAGCATGGCGAGCTGAGTTCGTGTTACGGCAAATTCAGCGCAAGCCCGTTTGAGCCGGGATTTGGCACTACCATTGGCAATACCCTGCGAAGGATACTCCTTTCTTCAATACAGGGATACGCGATAACCGGCGTCAAGATTTACTCTTACAGTGCCGACGGAACGTCCCATAATATCTCCAGCGAATTCGAGATGATTCCGAATATCGTTGAAGACACGCTTGAAGTGATTAACAACCTGAAACAGATGAGGGTAAAGCTGCCGGAAGATGTCGAGCTGGATACCTTGTTATACGAATTTAACGGCAAACAGGAAGTAAAGAGCGGAATGTTTGACAGGCCCGGGCAGGTTGAGGTTGTAAACAAAGACCTGCACATAATGACCCTGATGGATGACGCGAGGATAGAACTGGAAGTCGAGATTGACCTTGGCAGGGGGTATGTGCCCTCCGAGGTAAACGAGCGCTTTATTGACGTAATCGGAACTATAGTGCTGGACGCGATTTATTCTCCTGTTAAAAAGGTGAAATTCGCCGTGGAACCCACCCGCGTGGGGCAGCGCAGCGATTACGACAAGCTGGTTCTGGAAATTTGGACCGACGGCACCATAAAGCCGGACGACGCCCTTGCCGAAGCCGCGAAGATCGCCAAGGATCACTTTACCGTATTCATCAATTTTGACGAAAATAATTTCGGCTTTGAAGAGGAAAACGACGAGGATAACGAACGGATCAGGAACATCCTCAACACTCCGGTGGAGGAACTTGAGCTTTCGGTCCGCTCCTCAAACTGCCTTAAAAACGCCGATATAAAAACAATCGGGGAACTGACCCGCAAGACGGAAGACGATATTGCCAAAACCAGAAATTTCGGCAAGAAGTCGCTCCAGGAAATAAAAGAGAAACTGAAAGAGTGGAATTTAAGCCTGGGGATTACCGAGAGCGCCCTGAAAAACGCGGTTCAGAAAATGCCCAAAAAGGAAGCTGCAGATGAAGCATAGAAGAGGATTTAACCCCCTCCAGCGTATGGCGGCGCATCGTAAAGCCCTGCACCGCAACATGGTTACAAGCCTGTTCCGGTACGAACGGATAAGTACCACCAAGGCGAAAGCGCTGGAGGTGCGCCGCACTGCGGAAAAAATGATCACGCGCGCCAAAGTAGACTCTGTCCATAACAGGCGCATTGTTTCGGGCCGCCTGTATAACGAAGGCATTGTGGCGAAGCTGTTCACCGATATTGCGCCGAGGATGAAGGAACGCAACGGCGGCTATACAAGGATACTTAAACTCGGCGAGCGTCTCGGAGACGCCGCGCAGATGGTGATTTTGGAATTGGTTGACTACAAACTTGACGTTGAAGGCACCGAGAAGAAAGCCAAAAAGAAAGAAGCCAAAGCAAAAGACAAGGCCGACAAAAAAGAAGCCGACAAAAAAGAAAAAGAAGAGAAGAAATAAGGGGAGCATTGATGTCAAAGGCGCATAGAGGCAAGGGAATTCGGGAACTGGCCGCCCACGGCAGGGGAACCTGCCCGGTTTGCGGCTCGACAGGGATAAAGATCCTGTACGAAGCGGGAGAGCAAAAGGTAAAGGTCTGCAAACCCTGCAAGGCGGCAATCAAGCACGGAAAGAAAAGCGTGCCCGCGCAACCCGTCCCCGCGACTGAAAATTAGGAATTAGAAATTAGGAATGAGGAATAGGCTTCATGACTCTTCATTCCTAATTATTTACCATGGATGAAAAAAATTTAATCTGGAAAGAAGAAAGCAGAAAAAAGGTCTTTGAGTGCCGGGTGTTTTCTGTCATGGAAAGCGTCTGCAGATCGCCTAACGATAAAACCGGTGTTTTTTCGGTTATCGAAGCCTCGGACTGGGCCATTGTAATACCTGTGCTGGAAACCCCGTCAGGGAAAAAATTTTTAATGGTTTGGCAGTGGCGACACGGCTATCTGGATTTAAGCCTTGAGTTCCCCGGCGGGGTTTTTGAGCCGGGCGAGAACCCTGAGGAAGCGGCGTCAAGGGAACTGCTTGAGGAGACAGGCTACAGGCCGGGGAAAATCCGCAAGCTTGGCGAGTTCAGCCCCAACCCGGCGATTATGTCAAACAGGGTGCATATTTTTCTTGCCGAGGATCTTGTTGACACGGGCAGGCTGGGCCTTGACCCGGATGAATTTGTAGAAATTGAAACAGTTGACGTAGACGCGGTGTGCGAAGGCATGGGAAAGCCGCCTTATGTCCACGCGCTTATGGGAGCCGCGCTGGCGATGTACCTTACGAAATAATAAATAAAAAATAATAAATAATAAATAATAAAGTAAGAAGGTTACTCTCTTGCCTTTATTACCTATTACCTATTATTTATTATTTGATAATGGGGAGTAAAGTTATGAAAGACGATAAAAAAGCTGTTCACTGGGCGGACGAGTATGCGGCAAAGATTGTCCGCGAAAAAGGCGAAAAAGATCAGTATACTTGCGCGTCGGGGATTACCCCTTCCGGCACGGTGCATATAGGCAATTTCAGGGAAATAATTTCTGTCGAGCTGGTTGTCCGCGCGTTGAGGGACATGGGCAAAAAGGTTCGCTTTATCTATTCATGGGACGATTACGACGTGTTCCGCAAAGTCCCAAAAAATATGCCTAAACAAACTGAGTTGCAAAATTTTTTGCGCTTCCCCATCACTATGGTTCCCGATCCCTGGGAGCGGGATTCAAGTTACGCCCGCCATCACGAAGTCGATGTTGAAAACAGCCTCCCCGCCGTGGGCATCTCCCCTGAATTTTTGTATCAGGCGGAACGTTACCGCTCTTCGCGTTACGCGCAAGGGATACGCAGGGCGCTGGAACACCGCGACGCGCTTAAAAACATACTCGATAAATTCCGCGACGAAGAGCATAAAATCCAGGGCGAGTGGTGGCCGGTAAGCGTGTTCTGCGGCGCGTGCAATAAGGACGAAACTGAAATTGACGGATGGGACGGCGAATGGGGCTTAAGCTACCATTGCGCCGCGTGCGGGCAAAAAGAAACAGTTGACATCCGTAACGCGCCCGGCGTTAAGCTTGGCTGGCGTGTTGACTGGCCCATGCGATGGGAATACGAGAAAGTCGATTTTGAGCCTGCGGGCAAAGACCACCATAGCCAGGGTGGCAGTTTTGACACGGCGCGCCATGTTTGCAAGGAAGTGTACAACTGGGACGCGCCTGTCAGCTTCCGTTATGATTTTGTCGGCATCAAAGGAGGGGCGGGGAAAATATCAAGCTCCTCAGGCGAGGTCGTGGATTTGGGCGACGTGCTGAAAGTGTACACCCCGCCTCTTGCGCGGTACCTTTTCGCGGGAACAAGGCCCAACACCGAATTTACCATTTCTTTTGATCTGGACGTTATCAAAATTTACGAGGACTATGACAAAACCGAGCGCATAGCCTGGAAGCTGGAGGCGGCGAAAAACGACGAGGCGTACCAGTGGGAGCGGCGCATTTACGAGCTTTCCCGGCCGCAGACCGATCCGGACGGGAAGACATTGCCCGTTGAAAAAATGGCAAAACCTTTTCAGATTCCCTTCCGTCATTTATGCAGCCTTGTCCAGATTGCCGACGGCGACGTGGAAAAGGCGCTATCTTCAATAGCCTCATCCCCCGACGGCCCATCTGAAGAGCAGCTTCCCCCCTTGAGGGCGAGGGCGGAATGCGCCAAATACTGGGTAACTCACTATGCTCCCGAGGAATTCCGATTCAGGCTGAAATCTCCGGGCGAACCTCCCGCCGGTCTTTCCCCGCAGGAGCAAGCCGCAGTAAAGCTGTTATGCGAAGAGGTTGTTTCCCGCATCGAGACCTTTACCGACGACAAGCCCTGCGCCGAGGCGATTTACAAAGTAGCCGAAAAAGCCGGTATTGAAGGAAAGGCCCTGTTCCGCGCCGCGTATCAGGCCCTGATCGGCAAAGACCAGGGCCCGCGTTTAGCCAGCTTTTTGAGGGCAATAGACAAACAGCGGCTGATGAACATATTAACAAAATAGCAAATAGCAATGAGCAAATAGCAAAGGAAGAGAAAAGAACTGTATTTTAACTTTGCTCCTTGCTATTCCAAATAGTAAATAACAAAGCAAGATACAACAATCTTAACTTTGCTATTTGCTACCTGCTCTTTGCTCTTTATTCTTGTTCCGCTACTTTGTGCAGCGCGACTTTTTTTTCGAGCAGCAATTTTTCGCATTCTGCGGGAATACGGGCGTCGGTGAAAACGCCGGTGACCTTTTCAAGCCTCATCATTCCCAGCACGCCCTGGCGGTTGAACTTTTCCGCCTCTGTCAGAATAAAAACATAGCGCGCGTACTCGGCCAGATCCATCACGGTCTGCGACCGCAGGTGATCCCTGCCTGTAAAACCGTAGCCGGGCATAAACCCGTTGGTTCCTACGAAAAATTTGTCCGAGAAAAAAACTTCCCCGTATTTCCTGGTCATCGGCCCGACCAAAACCTGTGATACAGGCTGGTAATACCCGCCCAGCAGGATAATCTTGGTATGCGGCGCGTCACGGATGAAATTGGTGATATATACCGAATTGGTTATAATTGTAACGTCCTTCTGCGACTGGACAAGTTCTTCGGCAAGAAGGGCGCAGCATGATCCTGATTCGATCATCACCGTTTCGCCTTCTTCGACCATTGACGCGGCGGCTTTCGCAATCCGGCGTTTAATGTCGTAGTGGAACGACATCCGCTTGCCTATATCGTCCATTTTGTTCAGGCAGGCATACCCGTGCTCCCTGGTTACAAGCCCGCGCTCTTCAAGGTTGTCCAGGTCTTTGCGTATTGTCACCTGGGAGACTTCCAGCAATTCCGCGAGGGTATTTACGTCAGCGCGGTAGTTTTTTGATAAAATTTCGAGTATCTTAACGTGTCTTTTTTTAATCATTTCATTTTCCTCCTGTGGTTTGGCGCCAAGGGGATGTTGTACATAGTCCCTAACTATAAAATATAAAAATTACTAAAATAGTCAAGAAAAATCGTTTCATTTGCAGAAAAAAAATTTATATCCAAAACAGCCGTTTTAAATTTCGGATGTGCTGTTTTATAGAAACATCCTCTTTGTTTTTAAAAAAGACGATGATTTATTAAATAATTTAAAAATTAGAAAATTTTTTGTGTAGAATACCTTTCTGGTGGGAGCATGTATAACAAAGAAAAGAAAACAGAGGATTTTTACAGTTCGTTTTTGGAGTACACGGAATCTCTTTTCGCTGAATTTACCGATCAGAGAAAACTGGATTTTCAATCAATACAAAAGATGGTTATACTGTTATGCGGATTTGTACGGAAGGATCGCGACTGTCTCATATATGTAATGGAGACAGCACGGCGGTATGAAAACCTGCATGTGTTCCATTCGGCGCGGGCCGCCATTGTTGCTGTAATCATTGGAACGTATTTGAAACTGCCAAGGCACCAGCTTGTCGAGTTGGGGGCCGCGTGCCTGCTGTGCAATATAAGCGTGCTAAATCTGTCAGGGCGGATATATACAAGCACGGGGGGCGGCCTTAACTTGTTAAAATCGGGTACGGACAGGGAAAAGAAATTACTGTACGTCCACCCCATACACGCCTACAAGACGCTTAAATCGTTTAATTTTCCCCTGTCAGTCTGCGAAGCGGTGCTTCAGCACCATGAACTTGAGGACGGCTCCGGTTTCCCCCGGCAGCTTAAAGGGGAAGATATCGGCCTGTACGGGAAGATTTTGGCTGTCGCCGGTTTTTACGAAGCCTTTTCAATGGAAAATATTGACAGCGGGAGGTGCGGCCATAACGGGATAGTACAAATACTGAAAAACGGCGGGATTTTCGACGTGTCGGTTATACGGGCTTTGGTTAGCACAATCTCGCTTTATCCGGTTGGGATGTATGTTTTATTATCCGACGGCGAACGTGGGCAGGTGACAGACATAGATCGGGACGCCCTTCGCTTTCCCTTTGTGGAGATTTTTAAAAAGAAATCTCCCGGCAAAGTTGTGAAAACTTCCGAGGAGCTTTCCATAATCCGCCCGCTTACCGACGAGGAGGTCAAGGAAATAGAACGAATGAACAATGAAAAATGAGCAAGGAGCAATTCCTAATTCTTTTTCGCGTTTTCCTGATACTCCAAAGCCAGGCGGATTTGTTTCAAATAACCGCCATTCTCGAATCCAATTTACCTCGGCCAGCAAGTTCATAATATAGGGACTTCCCCACAGGGGCAAGAAAAGCCTCTGCTTCTTTATTAAGAAATTCTATTAGATTATTCGTGTTCATTCGTGTCTATTCGCGGTAAAAATTCATTCATGCGTTTGTCGTGGACTTCCGAACAGCCCGACAAGAGAATGGTTTTTACTTGACAAAATAAAAAACTGGGCTATAATTTAATTTACAAGAGCCGTATATGCGAGGTTTGTGAACCTGTTTTTCAGGTAAGCAAAGTGCCCGACTACGGCTTTTGGTTTATTTGGATGTCTGTAAGTTTGTAATAATAAAAAAAACGTATGTCATCATTATACGCTTTTTTTACAGTTAATTCGACAGAATATAACTTGCCGTTCACTTTACATCTATACTCAAGATAACTTACGCTCTCTATCCCAGGTTTATTTTTATTATCTGGCACTGTATCAAACAAAACGGAATCTTCCAACATAGAATCAAGTATCCGAACCAGGATAATATGTTCCCTTTTTCTAAATTTCCTAATTTCCCCTATTCCCTGGTCGGATATTCTTATTTTCCAACCGGTATTTTTGTTAGTATACGGATGCTGTCTGAAATTTTTACGAGAAAATCCTTTATAAAAACGTCTAAGACCGTCTATAGTAAGTTGTTTTTCTTCTTCAGTTTCCCATATTTCCGGGATCTGCCCTTCGTTCAGTCCGTCCACTATCAAACCATTCCTCCGCTGGACGCTTTCTTATCTCTCTTTATTCCTAATTCCTCACTCCTAATTCCTAATTCTTCATCCAGGCGGATTTGTTTCAAAACATAGTCTTACAAAAGGGATGAACATATGGTTAAACTTTCTTTTTTAAATCCCGATAAAAATTTTCGTGCGAGCCAAAAGCAAGTAATGTAAGCGTATCGTTTATATCATCATACTCATAAGCAAGCAGCGCAAGCTGGTTTACCATGTGGAACTTGTAAACCCTAACGCCGTTTAAATCCCCTTTTTTCAATTCGCCGATACTTGTATCTTTGGCTACCGCGCGTACAGCATCATCCAGCTCTTTTTTTTCATTTGCTTGAAGCCGTTTGAGCGCTTTTAAAAAGGAAGGATAATGAATGATTTCCATTTTTACCCGAAGACATACGGCACTGGTTTTTCCGTCTTCATCTCCTCGCGCGCCTCAAGCTCTCTTTTTATGAATTCATAAGGAAGGTCGGGATTTTCCTCGGCGATTTTTCCGATTTTTATCCAATGTTCTATCTGTTTTGGCACGGAACGTGAATTAACAGGCGCATACACTCCAGCCGTGCGTACAATATCTTCAGAAAGCCTAACAGCGGTACTGCTCATAAAAACTCCTTCTGTCGCATATAGTTGCATTATGCAGCATCTTGCAACAGAAGTCAATCCCCGATCTTATCTCTCTCTATTCCTAATTCCTCACTCCTAATTCCTAATTCTTCAGCCAGGCGGACTTGTTTCAAAACATAAGCTAAACCCCAATTTATCTCCCAATATCTCTCACAGAGGGAATACTTATGAAAGAAGAATGAAAATTTTGTATTCCTCTGTGTTCTTTGTGCCTCCGTGTGAGGTCTTCTTCGAGGGCGCTAAATTGCTAATTGTTTTATCGTTTCCATATCCAGGCCGGTAATTTTTTGCACAAAATCAAGCGAGGCCCCTTGCGCAAGGGCGTTGCGGGCTACAGCTTCAA
>Ga0268262_10001706_pt1 | contig 26642 bp, 17 predicted proteins | sample TergutNc150P3_FD_190354 | JGI IMG/M metagenome (GOLD analysis project Ga0268262, IMG submission 190354) | Nasutitermes corniger P3 segment gut microbial community from laboratory colony in Florida, USA - Nc150 P3 (SPAdes) (version 2) | ecosystem: Host-associated > Arthropoda: Insects >... | reverse complement strand
ACTGACGCTTGAGCCGTTGGGATTAGTCAGCGTGCCTCCTGTTGCCGTCGTCGTCGAGCCGCTTACGCCGATATACATAAGTTCGCGGGCAGCGTTGCCGGAGAGCGTTGCTCCGCCGTTATTTCCGACAATACGCCCGATATTAGTATTGCCGACCAGCCTGACGCTGAGTGATACGCAGCTTCTCACGGTAGTTCCGCTTGCGCTGTTTCCCGCAATGCCGCCGATGCCGTTGCTTCCGGTCGGAGCGGAAATGACGCCGGTATTATAGCAGAATTCTATCAATGCGCTTTGCTGGTTATATCCGGTAATGCCCCCGACATTGTTGCCGGAACCGGCGGTGCTATTAACATCGCCCGTGTTATAGGAGTTCTTTATATAATTATTGCTTCCGACATTAGTTCCGGCGATACCGCCGACTTGCTGATTGCCGGTAATTGCTCCTGTGTTGTAACTGTTGTCAATTTTGCCCTGAGCCGTTCCCGCAATGCCGCCGGTCTGATTATTGCCGCTTACCTTTGCGTTGTTACTGCTGTTTTTCACCGTGCCGTTATTCTGCCCCGTAATGCCGCCGACCTGATTTCTGCCGTTTACCGTTGCGAAGTTTCTGCTGTTTGACACCGTGCCCGTGCCACTATTCTCTCCGGCAATGCCGCCGATATTATCGTTACCGGTTCCGCCGTTTACGGTTCCGCTAAAGGAGCAGTTTTCAATCGTGCCTTCGTTCATGCCTGCAATGCCGCCAAAATATAAACCGCCTGTTATTACACCGTTTTGGGTTATCGTGCCGGTAACGATCATATTTTTTAACTCGCCGTTGCTTGCGCCGAAAACTCCCAGATAACTAGTGCCGGTAACGGTCAAACCGGTGATGGTTTTTCCGTCCCCGTCATACGAGCCTGAGAATTTGTTAGTGTTATTGCCAATCGGCGGAAAGTTGCCGCCCGTCATGGCGATATTCGCCGTCTGCCTGTAGTGCGCCGAGAGCGTCCAGCCGTTGTTGCCCTTCCCGACCTCGCGGAGATCGGCTTCGTTGGTGACGAGGAAGGGATTGTTCGCCGAGCCAAGCGGATAGTTCTCTGCCGGCAGTGTGGGCGCGGGGCTTTGTGTGTTTGTTTTGAGCGTGGGCAAAGCGACTCCTATAGTCAAATTGCCGCTGATATTCCAAAGTGCGGTATCCCATCCGCTGAAAACGGCGGATAGTGTGTTAAGGCTAATACCTACACCTGCGCCGTTTATGGCTGTTGTTCCTGTATTTGCGGTTGGTACTGCCTCCGCGCCGCTTGCGCCGATTTTCATGTCTTGACGGGCTTTGTTGTTGGTGAGAGTGCCGCTATTAACTCCGGCAACACGACCGACATTGCTGTCGCCGGTTACTCTTGCGCCGAGCGATACGCAGTTTCGCACAGTGCATCCGGCGGAGTTGTTGGTTCCCACAATGCCGCCGGCAGTTACGCTTGCGGTGGAAACATTGCCGGTATTGTAGCAGTATTCTATTGTTGCGTTTGTCATGTTCGCTCCGGCAATGCCTCCGGCATGAGAGGCAGGGGTGCCGGTGCCGTGAACATTGCCCGTGTTATAGCAGTTCTTTATATAAGCGCCGCTTCCGTTATTATTCCCTGCGATACCGCCGGCTTGCTCGCTTGCGCTGACGGCTCCGGTGTTGTAACTGTTGTCAATCTTGCTCTGATTTAATCCCGTAATGCCGCCGACATTAGTTCCGCCGTTTATTGTTGCGGTGTTTCTGCTGTTTATCACCGTGCCGTTATTAATATTATTTCCGGTAATACCGCCGACCCGCTGAGTGCCGGTAACGCTTCCCGTGTTGTAACTGTTATTGATTTCGCCGTCATTCACTCCGGCAATGCCGCCGATACTAATAGCGCCGCTTACCGTTGCGTTGCTTCCGCTGTTTATCACCTTGCCATAACTATATCCGGCAATGCCGCCGACCTGATCGCTTGCGCCGCTTACTGTTCCGTTAAAGACGCAGTTTTCAATCGTGCCTTGATTTATACCCGCTATGCCGCCGGTACTATTATTGTTTCCACTTCCGGTTTGGTTTATCGTGCCGGTAACGTTCATATTTTTCGCCTTGCCGTCTTCGCCGATACAGCCGAAAACTCCCTGAAAACTGGAGCCGGTTACGGTCAAGCCGGTGATGGCATACCCGCCCCCGTCATACACGCCTGAGAATTTGCCGCTTTCTGTATATGTGCCAATCCTCGTAAAGTTGCCGCCCGTCATGGCGATGTCCGCAGTCTGCCTGTAGTGCGCCGAAAGCGTCCAGCCGTCTGTGCCGCTTCCGACCTTACGGAGATCGGCTTCGTTGGTAACGAGGAAGGGATTTTCCGCAGAGCCGGGCTTGTAAATAACCGTCAGCGTGTAAGTTGTTTGCGCGTGGGCGTATTGAGTGTCAGCCGCTTTCTCGGCGGAAATGACGGTGGAACCCACTTTGTGGATGGTTACCGTTCCAGAATTGTCCACCGTAGCGACAGTTTCATCACTGCTGTGATAGGTTATCAAGCCCTTTCCCTGATGCGCGTCAGTAATAGCGTTGGTAAACGGCGGGTCGCCGTAATTTTTGGTTATATGTCCTTTGTCATGCTCATTAAAAGCGATGTGGTCAATCGTCAAATCGGTATGGGTAAACACGGCGGTAATGGTGATAATTCCGTTTGAGGAGTCCGCCGCGTTTATGGTGTAGGTTCTTGTACCAGATTCGGCGCTTTCTACAGGAGCGATCGCGGCGGTAACGCCTCCGAAGTCAAGCTGATTATAAAACGCTAAAGCCGCAACGGTGTATGAAAGCGTTACGGTTGTGCCTTCTATGCCTTTGTCGGGAGATACTGTTAGCGTGTCGCCTGATTCATTGTCAAATGTAAGAATTACAATGGAATATTCTTTGTCTTCTTTCGTAATCGGAGGAACGTCAGAGCCGATAACAATGATAAAATCCTGAGTATAATCCCTTCCTTCCGCTTTGCCGTTTAGTATTCTCGCCGTTATTAATATTGTCCCGTCCGCGTTGGCGTTTAAGATATTTCCACTTATAACGGCCCCTGTTGTTCCAGCGTCTTTAACAGACCAAATTATATCCATATTACTCGCAAAAGCGGGTCTTACCGTTGCGGTAAGGATAAGAGGCGTACCCACCTCTCCGCTTTCCGGCACGCCTTCAATAGACACCACCCGTAAATAAAACGGATCGGGAAAGTAAAGCTGTTCACAGCCGGTCATCGCCATAAATAACATGGCGAATAACAGGCATAACGCCATTAAAGACAAGACTTTGATTTTAATGCTTTTCTCCTTGTTCGTGTGGTTCGTGTGGTTCGTGGTTAAATTCTTAATCAATTATTGTTCCTCCAAAAAACTAAAATTGCCAGCCTGCGCCAAGATAAGGGCGAAGAATGCCGGAATTGCCGTCTTTGTTTAATAAATGGTAAAACCCAAGACCGGTTTCCAAATATAATTGTTTATACGCAAACCAAATGAAGGACGCTTCCGTATTTATTTGAGTTATAAATCCTCCCGCCGTGTACGAATAATCTTCGATGTTTATTTCGCTTACCTGAAAGAGAAAAGAAGCTCCCGCCTTGAGCGTAACAGCCATTCTTTTGCTTAGCGGTTTTTGCGCTACAATGTTAAAGCCCGTTACTCCCGTTTGCACGCCGATTATATCAATACTTTTAGCGTTATTAAGGACGTACCATGATGTTGAAAGCTCTATGCCGAGACTAAACCATCGCAGTTTATTGTAGAGTGCGCCGAAACGGACAGATGCTCCAATGGCATAGAATTTATTTCCGAAAATTTCCTCCATTCTTCCGTAGAGTGGGATTAACGGAGTCCACGAAGCGCTTACATACAGATTAATCGGGTTAACAGTTTCGTTAGTAACGACAGGGGCGGATTTTATTTCGATGTCTACCCATTCGGACGCTTCTCCCGGGTGTTCAAGGTAATCGTATGGGATTATCCGATAACGGTATTTTCCTAAAGGCAGGGAGACTTGAATGCCCGGTTTTTCCGTAAATTCCCGTGAGTACGCTTTATATCCGCCGTCCTCGTTTTTTTCTAATACAAATTCGTATTTAAAGGTATAATCATCTCCAATCCACTCAATCATTTGCACGTAACGATGCTCAATTACATAATACCCGCCGTCATCGTTGCCGTTGTTTTGCCGCTCTTGCGCCAACAGCGGACGGATAAGCAAGAACATTGCCATTAAAATAAATAAAAGTAAACTCTTGTTTGTCATGGCGTAACCCTTGACCCGCTTATTATCTTTACGGGACCCGCCGGGGGAATGTCTATGACAAAACGATTTTCCGCGGGGGTTCCATGCTGTTCAATTATATTGTTAAGTCCTACGTTTACCGCCTCTATGCGCCAGATAAAATTTCCCCGTCCAAGAGTTTTAATTTCCATTGACCATGAGGTACGGTTCTCCGGTCCCATTTGCGTGATTTGCCGCCGACCGCCGTCGGCTTCCTTATAAATGGTAAGAATATAACCATTTGCCCCCCGTACCGCCGACCAACTGAAATTGACGGTAACTTTTTTCAGTTCTTCTATGCCTATGCGGTATCCCTCTGCAGGCTGACGCTCAGAGGGGGCGGCAAGAAACTGAATGGGCAAAACCTGCGGCTGACTCGGAGTTTGAGAAGGAGGCACGGGAGTTGGATCTGGAGCTGGAACCGGTTCTTCGGCAAAGATGAGAGGCGGCGTTTGCGAGTCATTGTTTTTAACTATACGAAAAGATGATGAGCGCGGATTTGTAACGCCGCCGCCTTCATTGGCTTGAGAAAGAACGGGCGTTATGCGCCAATACCAGATTCCTTCCGCAAGGCTTGAATCGGAAAAGGACGTATCCATTATCTGCCTTTTGATTATGGGATTTCTGAATTCTGGCGTAACGTCCACTTCCGCGACGTAATATAAAATGTCTTCCATTTGCGACCACTGGAAGTACAGTTTTGGCGGTTCGCTTTCCATAAAAAACTGGCGGTTTTTTACGGGGCTTAACAATTCAAGTTCTTCTGCGTCCGTTATGGTGAAACGTCCCGAACCGAGAATTGCGCTATTAGCGCCGCCGTTATATGTAATCCGCCAATTCCAAATACCGGCGGAAAGAGCCGCCTGCGCCGAATTGTTAAGTCCATTAAGAGTACGGACGGAGCGGATAAAATTTTGATCTTCGGCTATTTCAAGGCGCAGAATTTCATCAGGTTGAAGATTAAGCCTATTCCATGAAAAAACCACGTTAAGCGGTTCACCTGCGTTTTTACGGTAAAAGGCGTTAGGTTTAGGCTGAATGATAAATACCGAAGGTTCAGGGAGAATTGAGCCTTCACTGTCCATTGAAATCGCCGTTCCCGCGCCAATTTCACGCTCTACTCCTTCTTCCGCAATGAGCGCCGAACCTTTACTGACTTGCAAAGCCACGCCGTCGTTTCCGGCGGCGGCGTTAAGTGCTGTTCCCGGACTCGCTTTCATCTGTTTGCCCATAACATTCAAAACAACACTGCCGCCTTCAGGATCCGTAACAAGCCCTATACTGCCCGAGCTGAGATCAATTTGAAATTCGCCTGTTTCTTTTTCGTAGCGCAGGCGCAGAAGCGTATTTTCATTTATCGTAACGTCATTGCCGCCCACATGAAGATCTATTTCGGAATTATCCCCCACACGGATCATGTCATTGGAATATACGGGCGATTCCCTAATCAGCCTGTCCCATATTACCCTGTCCGACATACGGCGTTGGACTATGTTTCTTTTTACGGACACGGTTCCGATGGGCGTTTTGTTCTGTCCGTTAAGAGTTTGAAACAGATCACTCCAAAACAGGTTAACGCTGTAGACCGCGCTTGAAAGGCAGAGCAGGATAACAAGAAAATCCACAAGCCGGAATTTGCCGTTTGATTTCTTTTTCCCGCTCATTTTCATTTGCCGCCAATTTTGTATTTAAGCTCTTCGGCGTTGACATTCGCCTTTGAAATATCCGGCGGTTTAATGCCCAAATATTTCCGCAATTCGGCAAGGTTCCTGGGTTCTGAAGCGTGGTGAGTTTTATTTAATACGGTAAAATTAAAATTTATAACGGCAAAGAGGCGTATAGGTTTTTCTTTTCCTTTTACCGTTACCGGCGGCATTTCTTCGGTGATAAAATATTTTCTTACCAAATTCCACGTGTTTTCGGTGATAAGGATATCAGTGCCCAACGGCTTGTTAAGAGACTCAACTCTGGACGCAAGATTCACGGGATCGCCTATGACGGTGTACTCCATGCGGAGATCGGAACCGATTTGTCCGGCGGTAACTATACCGGTGTTGATTCCACAGCCGATATGGATGGGCGGATCGCCCATATTTTCCTCTTTTCGGTTTTTGTTCATTTTTTTCAGCATATTCCTCATCATCAGCGCCGACTTAACGCAGTTAAAAGCGTCTCCCTGCGGGGTTCCCGCGGTGGTGGCCGTCCCCCAATGGGCCATTACGGCGTCGCCGATGAATTTATCAATAATGCCGTTAGTTCTTTCTACGCAATAGACCATACTTGATAAATATTCGTTAAGCCAAAAAACGATACGGTCGGAAGCTTCACTGCCAAAAGCCTTTACAAAGTTTTCCGATTTTTCCGTAAACCCGCGTATATCCGAAAAAAAGATAGTGGCGTGTTTTGACAAACCGCCCGGTTTAATTTCCCCGCGCATCGCCTGAACCGCGATATCACGGTTGGTAAACTTGCCGAAAATGTTCAGAGCGGCGCACATTTTTCCAAAGCTGGACGTTAACACGCCGATTTCATCGTTGCTTGCGGGGTGAAGTTCAACGTCAAAGACTCCGCCTTCTATCGTATGCGCCGCCGCCGCCAGTGTTTTAAGCGGTACGGAAATACTTTTTGCGAAAAACCAGATACACATTATCGAGAGGGATAAAATCGCGGCGGTCAGGTAGAGGTTGCGCCGGGTTGTAGCGTTTATGCCTTCAAAAACTTTGTCGTATTCGATTGTGGTTATTACGACGCTTCCGGCGGTACCAAGCCGGGTATAAGCAAGATAGTGGCGCACTTTTTTGGTTTCTTTCCGTTTGTCGTTTTTATTGATTTTTTCCCACAAGTATGAGAATAAAGAGGAAGAGGACGAAATATTTTGCGTTAGCTGAACATCAAGTTCGGCTAACATCTGCTTGCTTCGGTCCGGACTGTTAAATATTTGTTTTATTATTTCCTGTTCAGACAAGTTCGCTTGAGTTCTTACCCTTTCTATGTCGGAGTCCGCTATAATATCGCCGTCAGCGTTTATTAGATATGTGGCATTTACGCCCATGCCAAAACTTTCGTTAAGGTTATCGGTCGAGAAAAGAACGCAGCCGCTTCCTAAAGGAAGCGAGCTTCCCTCCCGTAGGGGAAAAAACATTGCCGCAAGAGATGTTGAACCTTGCGTCTTGTTAAACAAGGGCGAGGCGTTGACAAGTATTGTCTGCCCCATCTCGGCGTTTTCCCGCATTTTCACGCTGTTGTCGCGGAAAGCGTCAGCAAGCGCCGTATCAATTCCCCGTGTAAGGAAAAAACGCTCGTTTACAAATACCCTGTTTTCCCGCACGGATGCTCCGGTTGCGGTATAGAAAAGAGCCGCAATCTGCGGAGTCTGAGAAAAGAAATAATCGGTTTCTTCCCGTAATGTGCCGCCGTGTTCCGCAAGAACCGCCGTGCGGGAGAATGTCAGGGAGAGCAACCGCATTTTTTCGATGATTTGCTCTGTTTCAGCGGCCGCCCGGCGGTTCACCTCGAAGTTATTTTCTTCCGCTGATACTTTCAGGTCTCCATGAACCAGCCATGACACGAGCGTGGTTATAGACCCAAGTGAAATCAATACGATTATAGAAATAATTGTTATTAATTTAGTACCGATGGAAAAACGTATAGTTGAGCCGCTACGCCTTTCTTTGAATTTATTGCTATTACTCACCGTTACGAGGCTTCGCATTTCGCTGAATTTTCCGCTGTTTCTCATACAAAAAAATCCGCCTTTTTATGGATTATTTTACAAAACAAGGCGCGACAAATATGCGACAGATAAAGAATGTTTTAATATTTAAATTTTTCCGGCGGTATATCTGTTACGTCCGTTTTTTTTGGATTCGTATAACGCTTTATCGGCGGCTTTTATATAATCGCTTCCATGCCGCAATTGATTAGTGATATTTGTTGTACCGCCAATGGAGATAGTTACATAAGAGGCTATATCGCTTGCTTTGTGAGGTATATTACATTCACGTAATTTTTTTAACATTCTTTCCGCAACCAATTGAGCGCCGTTTTCATCGGTATTCGGCAGAACAACGGCAAATTCTTCGCCGCCGTACCTTGCGACAAAATCTCCTTCCCTTATTACAGATTTAGAAAGAATGGACGCTACTGTTTTTAGGCAGTTATCTCCCGCATCATGACCGTATGAGTCGTTGTATTTTTTAAAATAATCTATGTCTATCATTAGTACGCTTAAATTGCCGCCGGTATGGGAATGTAATTTTATTATCTTCGTTAAACTGCCGTCAAGATACCGCCTGTTATAAATACCGGTAAGCTGATCGATTATGGTCAAGTGTAAAAAATCATCCAATGATTCAACTTCATCTTTATGAAATTTATCTTCCACAGGTTTCAAATCCAGGTCGGTAAACGTTTTATTTATTTTTTTTATTATTTTGTTAAGCGGTTCCAGCGTTACTTCAATAAATATATTTATAACGATGATTATAATGACGAGCGTTATGAACAGGAAAAATACCGTATTAAGAAGAAGGCGGTTGCGTTCCATGTGACAATCATGCTCCGGTACAAGGGCCACAACGGTATTGCCATTTTCATTCTTGTATCCAACGTGATATCGTTTGCCGTCTATATTGAGCCACGCGAACCCGTTACCGGAGCTTACGGTTTTATACCAATCCTCGCCGGACACGTCCGACGACACGTCTGACGTATCCCCGTTAGGGCGGGCTGTTATAAATCCATTAGACAGTACCATTCCAAAACCGTTTTGCCCTATTTTCGTATCATTTATTGTTTTGTAAATACTGATTTCTTTCTGCAGTCTGCCGATTACGCCGGCGTTAAAACCAATCTGAATAAAGCCGCCGTTTTTCCGCGCAATACCGGTATAATGATTAATGTCGCCCAGAATCATGTCGCCCACATCGTCACTGAGTACGGACGCGCGCGGCTCCTCGCTTAACACGGTCAAAGTTCCGTCAGTCAGCTTCATATATGCTTTTGTGGCTTCGTATAACTTATAATCAAAACCTATATATTTTGGGACGCTGCTGGCAGTAATGATACCGTTTGAATCGGCGACGCTCAATTCAATTATATCCAGCGGTTCCGAGATTTGCAGCAATTTCTCAGGCGACATCCGACCGGGCGTATTGTCCAGTATTTCCACGACCGTTCTCGCTATCGCTATATGTTTTTCGATCAGCGTTTGTTTGGTTACATCAAGTACGATATTCAAATGCCGGATTTGCGCTAAGATGCCGTCGATAAATATTTCCATACTGGCGTTGGTTTTAGTCGTCGCGGAAGTGTCCAACAGCCTATAATTGATAAATAAATTGACCAAATCGAAAACTATAAATATGGCTAATATCGGAATTAAAACTTTGATTTTAAAACTTAGTTTTTTATTACGCATATTTTTCCCGCTTTGTACAGGAGAAAATTATACAAAACGAAGCGCGACAAAAGCGCGACAAATATGAAATTATTTCAGTTTGCTTTGCAGATAAGCCGCGTCAATTTCAGCCCAACTGTACTGCGACATAAATTCACCAGCGTAAGAATTAGCCGCTTTTACATTGCCGTCAAGCATTTCATAAAAATCACATGACAATTTTCCCGGTACCACCGCCAATTGTTTCCATTTTCTGATTATTATGTCCTCGACATTCAAAGATTTTAGCGTCTTTATTAAATCCGCCACTAAATGCCGGAAGTGGCTTTGCGTGGCTGGCGAATCGTCTTTATCTTCCCATATTACGGCGATAATTTCATTATTACTGCATAACGCCCCTTTTCTGCTTACAAGATAGGCGAATAATTCCTTTGTTTTGAAACGGGTAAATAAGACTGGGTTTTCATCCACAAAAACCTCAAAATTACCGAATGTTTGCACCCGCACCCTTTTATCGGGTTCCGTCCTGACGGGGCAACGAAGATTTTCCAGAGCCTCTTTAACCGCTTCTTTGGTAACGGGTTTCATTACATAATCGCTTGCCTTGACCGTATAGGAATCCAGGGCATATTTTGAATATCCAGTTACAAATACGATGTTGATTTTGCCGTGAATTTCTTTTAGTTTTTGCGCCAGTTCAATGCCGTTCATTCCCCACATTTCAATATCCAAAAATGCTATATCGCATACATTTTCTTTCGCATAGTCAAGGAGTTCAGAAGGCCTGGAAAAACCGTGAATATTATCGTCAGGACACGCCTCTTTAATTGACGAAACAAGTTCTTCCAGGGCCAAAACATTATCGTCTATGGCGAGTATGTTCATTTTGACCGCGCCTCCTTTTTTGGAATTATTATCATGGCGGTAGTTCCCGCTCCCGGTTTGCTTTCTATATCAAGCGAACCGCCGCATTGCGCGGACAGCCTTAGACGGACATTGTTAATTCCGATGTGCTGTTGTCCGTCATCGTCAGTTTTTTCTTGTTCAAAACCCACACCGTTATCTGAAATTGTGACCATATAACCGTTATCTGTTTCTTTTGTTGAAATGGCGACAGTGCCGCCGCTTTCTTTTTTCCCTATGCCGTGTTTGACCGCGTTTTCAACAATAGGCTGCATGGTGAGAGCCGGAAGTGTAAAGTCTTTTGTTTGTATGTCATATATTACATTTAACGCCTCGCCGTACATGGCTTGTTCCAAATTCAAAAAGCCTATTGTGTGGTTTAGTTCATTTTCAAACGGGATTGGTTCAGTGCGTTCCAATAAATTCATATTTGCCCTTAAATAATTGGAAAAATTAATGGTCGCTTTTTTTGCTTCGGCGGGGTCTTTATCGCACAACCTTGATATGACGGCGAGGGCGTTATATAAAAAATGCGGCTGTATCTGGGAAAGCATGATGGCAATACGGCTTTCGGCAAGTTTACGTTCCGTTTGGACTTTTTCTTCCATGTGTGTTTTTATGTCCGCCGCCATAGAGTTTACAGCGTCTTTGATTTTGTCAAACTCGTCATTATAACTGCCTTCAATTCTGGCGTCCAAATGACCGGAGCCGATGTTTACCACTTCTTCCGTCAATTTTTGAATTGGCTTGGATATTATAAAGGAAAGAAAAAACGACAAAAAAACGACCATTACCGCAACGGCTGTAAAGATAACAATAAAAGTAATAATTGCCTGATTGGACATTCTTTCCATATTCTTTTTCGCTTCGCCGGTCAGTGATGACAACTGTATTGAAAGCGATCCGAGCGCTGATAGAAGCTCATCTTCATTCACGGTAACGCCTACCGACCAGCCTGTTACGGATATGGGGCTGAACGCAAGAAAAAACTGTCTGCCGTTTTCCTCAACGGTGAAAAATCCTGTTTCGCCGTTCATCATTCTTTTATAGCCTTCGGCTGTTTCAGATCCGGGCGGGGCTTGCGGTATGTTTGGCTGAAAATCTTGCGCGTCCATTTCGGGGTGAAATATATACTTTCCTTCGTTGTTGATGATAAACGCATAACCTGATTTTAATATGCGTGTTTCCAATAAAAGTTTTTTATAATTATCCAACATAATGTCAAGCGCGACTACACCTAACAGGTTTTTTCTCTTGTCAAAAACGGCTTTTGACACGGTTGCGACTAATCCCGATCCGAGCGCGTCCTCATACACTTCAGTATATATCACCGTGTTGGGGTGTGCGACCGCCTGTGTATACCAATGCCGTGTTCTGGGATCATATTTGGGGTTAGCGTAGATAAGAGGGGTATAGTTATAAAACAGGCCGCTTTTCATTCCCACATAAAATTCGATGATGTCGGGGTTGTTGGTCAGCGTGGGCAGAAGTAATCCGAGGTTGCTTAACAAATTTAATTCCTGTCTTATTTGTTCTGTCATGGGAACGGTTTGCGGCAGGATATATGTGCCTGAATAAACGCCTTTAACCGTTTCAGACGGTTTAATTACCGTGCGGCCAAGACTGTAATATTGCGGGTTATTGAAGATGTCCGTTACGACACCTTCGAGCAGTTCCACGTCAAATTTGAAGGTGTCCAGCATGGCGTTGCAATTTACGGTTTGTTGTCTGGCTATGATCATTAAAAAATTGTGAGCCTGTTCCAATAATGCGCCGCTTGCGCTGTCAGTCGCCCCATCGCCAAGCGCCGTGTTTGTTCTTGCCGAATATTGCGACAACTTTTTAATGGTAATATAGCTTGCTATTGACATTCCCAATAATGCGAATAAACAAATGGCGATGACGACGCTGATGATTTTAATTCTGAGGCGGGCTTTTATAAATATATCCATTATGCTTGTCATCTTAATATCCTATATGCGACAAGTTTGGGGGAAATATGTTCATGTTGCCTGTACCTCTTTATTTTTGCCGTTTTTGGGAATTATTATCGAGGCGGTTGTCCCCGCTCCTGGTTTGCTTTCTATTTCAAGCGAACCGCCGCATTGCGCGGACAGCCTTAGACGGACATTGTTAATTCCGATGTGCTGTTGTCCGTCATCGTCAATTTTTTCCTGTTCAAAACCTATGCCGTCATCAGAAACAATGACCTGATAACCGCCGTCTGTTTCTTTCGTTGAAATGGTAACAGTGCCGCCGCCTTCTTTTTTCCCTATGCCGTGTTTGATTGCGTTTTCAACAATGGGCTGCATGGTGAGAGCCGGCAGCTTAAAGTTTTTTGTCTGTATGTCATATATTACATTTAACGCCTCGCCGTACATGGCTTGTTCCAAATTCAAAAAGCCTATTGTGTGGTTTAGTTCATTTTCAAACGGGATTGGTTCAGTGCGTTCCAATAAATTCATATTTGCCCTTAAATAATTGGAAAAATTAACGGTTGCTTTTTTTGCCTCGGCGGGGTCTTTGTCGCACAGCCTTGATATGACGGCGAGGGCGTTATATAAAAAATGCGGCTGTATCTGGGAAAGCATGATGGAGATACGGCTTTCGGCAAGTTTGCGTTCTGTTTGGACTTTTTCTTCCATGTGTGTTTTTATGTCCGCCGCCATAGAGTTTACAGCGTCCTTGATTATGTCAAATTCATCATTGTAACTGCCCTCAATTTTTGCGTCTAAATTGCCCTTCGCTATTTTTCCAATCCCCGTAACCAGATAATTAACACGATGGAGAAGCCCGCCCACCACCAGATAAATAACAATGACAATGACAACTACAGTTATAAGCAGGAACATTACCGAATCAAACAGAAGGCGGTTACGTTCCCGGTGATAATCATGCTCCGGTACAAGTGCGACGACGGTATTGCCGTTTTCGTTTTTATAACCGGCGTAATATTGCTTGCCGTCAATATTGAGCCAAGCGAAACCATCGCCGGAGCTTACTATTTTATACCAATCCTCGCCTGATACGTCTGACAAATCTCCGTTAGGGTGCGCCGTTACAAACCCTTTGGACAACACAATACCAAAACCGTTTTGTCCTATTTTCGCTTCCTCTATGGTCTTGAAAATATTTATTTCTTCCTGCAGTTTGCCAATTACGCCGGCGTTGAAACCAATCTGGACGAAGCCGCCGTTCTTCCGGGCAATACCGGTATAATGATTGATATCGCCAACATCGCCCTCGAATACGGACGCGCGCGGTTCCTCGCTCAACTCGGTCAGGGTTCCGTCTGTCAGTTTCATATATACGCTGGTGGGTTCATATAATTTATAATCAAAGCCTATGTATTTCGGGATGCTGCTTGCGATCATTATTCCGTTTGAGTCGGCAACGCTCAATTCTATTATATCCAACGGTTGCGCAATACGCAGTAATTTTTCGGTTGACATCTGACCGGGCGTGCTGTCCAGTATATCCACAACAGTCTTCGCTATCGCTATATGCTTTTCATTCAACGTTTGTTTAGTGGAGTCAAGTATAATATTTAAATGCCTTATTTGCGCCAAAATGCTGTCGGCAAAAATTTCCATATTAGCGTTGGTTTTAGTCTCCACAGAAGAGTCCAGCAGACTGTAGTTGATAAATGAGATGATTAGAACAGAAACGATAAATATAGCCAATATCGGGATTAATACTTTTATTTTAAAACTTACTTTTTTTTCACGCATTTTTATCCTGCCCTGCCGTGTTTGTCATCTTAATATCCTAACAAACAAAGTGCGACAAATACGCGACAAACAAGGAATTTTTTCAGTACTTAAACTCGCTCCCCCCAATAAACTCGCGCAGAATACTCGTTCCCGGCACATACTGCGGCGGAATCGGGATAAAGTTTTCAAGGAAGGCAAGCAGTCTTACCGCTTCGGCGTACTCCGGCATTCCCGGCTTAATTACACGTAACAGCGGATCGGCGTAGTACTTTAAGACTGAAAGCTCGTAATCAAGCGCGGTATTAAACGCCGTGTCAGACGTGTCCTGGAACGGGAAAATATGCTTGCGTTCCCCCGCCTGCACTTTTGGCCACATCTTAATTGTGCCCGCCGCCTGCATCCCCCTGAATTGGGAATCGCGCACCATACGCCTTAAAAGCCTGTTGTCGCTTGTGGGAATGCGGTTGTGATCGTCAAGATTTAACTGCGTCAGCGCCGACACGTAAACTTTAAACTTTGTTTTTCTGTCGATACTGTAGGTGAGCGCTTCATTAAGACCGTGAATTCCTTCGACAATTAAAACATTATTTTTTCCAAGCCTTATTTTTCTGCCGCCTCCCGCCCTGCGGGCGCCTATTTTAAAATCGTAAACGGGAAGCGTAACTTCCTCGCCCCGGTAGAGCGCCTGTAACTGCTCGTTAAAGAACGGAACGTCAAGGGCTTCCAAACATTCGTAATCCGGCTCGCCTTTTTCATCCTTTGGCGCTTCCGCCGTCCCCCTGTAATAGTCGTCAAGACTGATGGCGATTGGTTTTAAACCTGAGACCATAAGCTCAATTTCCAACCGTTTCGCACTTGTCGTTTTTCCGGAACTGGAAGGACCGGCTATCAGAATCATTTTGATATCGCGCTGGTCGCAAATAAGGCGGGCGATATCACTTAACATTCTTTCCTGATGGGTTTCCGCTATTCTGATATACTCCAGAAAATTCCTGTTGGCGATACGCGCGTTCAGTTCCCCTACGACGCGCACGCCGATAATCTTGCCCCACTTTTTATAATTGCTGTAAATCTGAAAAAGCTGAGGCTCGTCAACGAATGGCGCTATTGTATCCCCCTTGCCGATACCGGGGAAACGCAGCAAAAAACCGTCCTGATACGGCATAAGCTCAAAAGCGCTTAAAAGCCCGGTACGCAAAAGAAGCGGCTGCACATAAATATCCATGTAACCTTTACATTCGTTTACCTTAATGAGCGGGGAACTTCTATGATCCAGAAGAAGCACCGTGTCCGTTTGATTGTTTTCCTTGAATAACTGCAAGGCTTCTTCATAAGAAAGATATTTAAATGTTATAGGAAGATTTTCTTTTATAATATTGCGCATTTCATCAGCGAGGGCTTTTACGTCGCTTTCTTTTGGCTTTTCGCCTGAGCTTAACGAATAATAATAACTGTTTCCAAGCGAATGTCCGACATATACTCCGTTATTTGGGAATATTTTCCGCGCCGCAATCGCAAGGACAAAAGAAAGCGTGCGGCGATAAACCATAGCGCCTTCGATAGAGTCCATAAAGACGGGCTCAACCGCCGCGTTCACAAGGAAGGACGTTCCTAGGGGGCGTAATTCGTTATTTTCCTTGACTGCCGCAATTTTCTCCGGCGGAATGCCAAAATTCTCAATAAGAGTTGAGGCGATTGTGCCGTAAGGGCAGGTTACCGTTTTACCGGTATTGATAAATTTAATTTGTACGTTGCTCATAAGGTTATTATACCATAAAAAGACACATTTTTAAAGTAAATAAAGGGGGTTTTATTTTTGAAATTTTATGGTATAATGTATTTATGGGGGCAATTATGATAAAGAAAACTTTTATTTTTGTATTGATAATTTTAATGTTCGGTTTAAGTGGCTGTAAATCGGAGCAGGAAACTGAAACAAAACCTGTAGTACCGGAGGAGCCGGAGCCGGAAGTTTTGGATCCTTCTTATGATTATAGCGATAGCTCGCCTGAGCTCTACAAGTTATGGGCTTTCCCGCTTGGAGTCGCAATTCCGGGAGCGAATACCGGTAATGCTTCAAACAACAACGCGTTTGCCGCAAACAATCCGCAATTCCCATTTCTTAAACATTTCAACGTAGTGGTAGCGGAAAATGAAATGAAACCTGAAAATATAATGCCTTCATCAGAAGGCGGCGATTATAGATGGACAAATGCCGATACGCTTGTTAGTTATGCCGAAGCAAACAACAAAAAAATCCGCGGTCATGTGCTTATATGGCATTCTCAAACGCCGTCATGGTTTTTTCCTCCTTCTGCGTCTTCAGGAGACGGAGCAGCAAGAAAAGAAAAGCTCTATCAAAACATGGAAAACCATATAAAGACAGTATTTGAAAAATACGGCGGAAAGATTGATTCATGGGACGTATGCAATGAAGTTGTAGATCAATCAACTTTTACTAACGGCGGAGCGCGTACTGATTCCAACTACACAAAAATAATGGAGGCCGCAGGGCTTACTAAAATAAACCGTTATGAATATGTGGTAAAAGCTTTCCAGTGGGCGCGTCAATATGCGGATGAAAATGGTGGAACTAATGTTAAACTTTATTTAACGGATTTTGGCATTGAAAGAAGATTCCCGGACACGCCTGTAAATCAAAAAAGTAAAATAGACGCGTTTGAAGATCTGGTAGATTATTTAATTGAAAATAACGCTCCTTTTGACGGCATTGGTTTCCAGGGACATTTCAGACTCTATGATCACCCGGTAGAGCAAATCAGCGCAGGTATTGACAGGTTTGCCGCAAAAACAAAAAAGGACGGTACAAAGCTAATAATACAGATTTGCGAACTAGATTTTTCGCTTTTTAGTAACGCAAAAGAAGAAGGCAGCGCTAAAAAAATTGACGACAGTTTACTTAATCAACGTTTGTCGGATCTTGCTGATAATTACCTTGCTTTCTTTAATATGTTCGAACAAAAATATAACGAGGGAAAACTTGACATGGTATTGGTATGGGGCATTGACGACGGTCATAGCTGGCTTAACGATCATCCCGTATCAGGAAGAACAGATTATCCTCTGCTTTTTAACAGGAAATATGGTTATAAAAAAGCGTTTATAAAACTTACAGAGGGACGCACTGTATTGCATTAATTATTTTAACCACGAACCCGCTAAATAAACGCACGGCATAGCCGTGTAGATTAATAATGCCGCATAGCGTAGCACCAATAAATGCCGCTGTCTGTTAAAAAGCAAGGTCACCTTTAGGTGACCGACAGTGCGAACGGACACCACTAACTCTTAGCACATATCTTGTCGTTGTTCGTGATGGTTCGTGTTAGTTCGTAGTAAAATTTCTTCTTTATTTCTCTCACGTTCCCAATAATTTTTGTATCAACTCCAGTTTAAGGGAACGCAATTTATCGGTAATAGAAACTTTATAAATATGGGGATTTAAAAGCCTTTTATACGTCGCATCAAAACTTTCAAGATCTGACGCGGCATAGGCTTTAATTTCTTCAAGCGGAGGCTGTTCCGCGGTAAGGACGCCGTTTTCGATGCGTTTTTTTAACAGCGCGGACGCGCTTCCTTCGACGGTGTGTACAAAATGGCGGTAATCCGCGGAAGGGTGCCAGAAAGTATAACTCCGTCCGTTTTTTATTTCATCGTCATCCTCGTCGATACTCAACACATCCGCTATTGCGGCTCCGTTTTTATCTTTAATACGCCAAACTTGTTTTATGCCGGGGTTTGTCGTCTTTTCGGGGTTATCTGAAAATTTCATAACGGGGGTAACGCCTGATTCACCGCGGAGAGCGGCAAGTTTGTACACTCCGGTAAAGGCGGCGGCGCTATCGCCGGTTACAAGACGGGTTCCCACTCCCCAGCTGTTCACGGGCGCGCCGTCTTTCACAAGCGTTTCAATTATATTCTCGTCAAGATCGTTGGAGACCGTGATAAAAGCGTTTCTAAGCCCCGCGCCGTCAAGTTGCCGCCTTACTTCCGTTGAAAGATACTGAATATCCCCCGAATCAAGGCGCACTCCGAAATTTTTCCCCTTGGCGGCAAGTTTTTTCCCTGACTTTATCGCGCTGAGAATTCCGCTTTTTAGCGTGTCATAAGTGTCTATTAAAAAAATTGACCTGTCGGGGTATAGCGCGGCATAAGCGTCAAACGCGTCTTCTTCGTTGTTAAATGACATTACCCATGAATGGGCCATTGTTCCCATTACGGGAATTCCATAAATTTTACCGGCTAACGTATTACTTGTTCCCTGAGCGCCCCCAATATACGCCGCGCGCGAAGCTGAAATCGCCCCGTCCGGCCCCTGCGCCCTGCGAAGACCAAACTCCATTATCTGTCCTTTTCCCGAGGCAAGCCATATCCGGCGCGTTTTTGTCGCGATTAAACTTTGAAAATTGATAATATTTAAAATAACGCCTTCGATTATCTGACATTCAATAAGGTTTCCTTCCGCCCTGATTAACGGCTCATGCGGAAAGACGACCGACCCCTCGTCCATTGCCCAAAGGCAGCCGTTAAAACGAAAAGTTTTAAGATAATCGGTAAAACCGTTTTCAAAAACTCCCAAACTTTTTAAATAGGCAATGTCATCTTCTGAAAAATGAAAATTGGACAGCCTTTCAAGCAGGGAGCCAAGACCCGCAAAAATAGAATAACCGCCCGAAAACGGCTGATGGCGGAAAAACATCTCAAATACGACGCGCTCATCGCGGTTATTTTTCCAGTAACCTTGAGCCATGGTGAGGGAATAGAAATCTGTAAATAGGGCGGAATATTCCGTCATTGTATTTTTATTTTAAACTATTTATGATTTCTTTGGAAGAGACGAATTTAACCCCTGCGTTTTTCATTTCCGTTACCGCCTTTTCCACGGAGCCTTCAGGAAAGCCGACTCCGCGCACTGCGTCGCTTGCGACAATAACGTTGAATCCCAGGTTTTTGCAATCCATTGCGCTGAAAAAGACGCAGTAATCGGTGGCAATCCCGCCCATGATAACCGTTTCTATGCCAAGCTCTCGCAGGTGTTTTTCAAGCTCTGTTTTTGTTTTTCTGTCATTTTCAAAAAACGCCGAATAAGAATCGATGTCTTTGTGAAAACCTTTATGGACAATCAAAGAGACCGGCTTTAAATCAAGGTCTTTGTGAAAATCAGCGCCCTTAGTTTTCTGAACGCAGTGATCCGGCCAAAGAACCTGTCCTTTAACAAGTGGCGTGTCTATAACATCGCCGGGTTTTTTGCCGTCATGTGATGACGCGAAAGAAATATGCCCGGAACAATGCCAGTCCTGAGTGGCGACAACCCGTCCGCCTTTTTCGGCAAGAGAGCGGGAGATCGCGTTCAGCGGAGCGACAACTTTATCCCCGTCATTCACCGCCAACGCCCCCCCCGGACAGAAATCATTCTGCACGTCAATTATTAAAAGTAAAGTTTTTGTTACGTCTAAATTCATATTCCTTGCTCCTTTAAAAAAGAATTTACCACGAACCACACGAACAACCACACTACTCCGTAAACACCCCAATCTTGCGGAATTTTTGATACCGTTTTTCAGGTAAACTTTTAAAGTCTTCCTTTATCAATTTACCAACAGTCTCCGTAAGGAACGCTTTGATGTTCTTTGCCGTTAAACTAATGTCCTTCGCGGCTCCACCTTCCGGCTCTTCTATAATTCTATCACAAACTCCAAAACGTTTCAGGTCTTCAGCGGTAATTTTCATCAGTTCCGCGGCCTCCCTTTCCCTTGAACCGTCTTTCCATAAAATTGAAGCGAAACCTTTTGGCGAGATTACCGAATAGAGGGCGTTCTCCAGCATGGCAAGCTCGTCGCAAACGCCAAGGGCAAGCGCGCCTCCCGAGCCTCCCTCTCCAAGAACTACGGAAATAACGGGAGTCTTAAGCGTCATAAACTCGTGAAGGTTACGCGCGATGGCTTCCCCCTGCCCGCGCTCTTCCGCGCCTACGCCGCAGTAAGCGCCCGGAGTGTCAATAAAACAAATCACGGGGCGTTTAAATTTTTCCGCCTGCCTTGCAAGGCGCAGCGCCTTTCTGTACCCTTCGGGATGAGGCATGGAAAAGTTAATCCTCTGCAAGGTCTCAATATCTTTCGCCCTTACCTGCGAAATTACCGTAACGGGAGTGTCACCTAACAAACAGATCCCGCTTAAAATCGCCGGGTCGTCGCTGAAATAGCGGTCGCCGTGGAACTCTATAAAATCATTAAAAATCAGCGGGATGTAGTCATGAATGACGGGACGGCCAAGATTTTTAAGGAGATCCAGTTTTTGCTGCATGTTTAAAGCCATTATTTCCCTCCTTTATAGCCGTGCAACCTGATAATCTGCGCGATCTTTTCAGGCATCTCTTTGCGGTGGATAACCGCGTCGATAAAACCGTGTTCATAAACAAACTCCGACGTTTGAAACCTGTCGGGCAATACCGCCCCGATGGTATCCTGTATAACGCGCTTTCCGGCAAAACCGAGTGTAACTCCCGGCTCGGCGAGAATAATGTCACCTAACATAGCGAAGGACGCGGTAACGCCGCCTGTGGTCGGGTCTGTAATTACAGAAATGTAAAGCCCTCCCGCTTCCGTGTGCCTTGCGACGGCGCCGGATGTTTTTGCCATCTGCATAAGGGAAATAATTCCCTCCTGCATACGCGCTCCGCCGGAAGCGGAAAAAATAACCACAGGCAGTTTGTTCGCGGTTGCGTACTCTATCGCCCTTGTAATTTTTTCGCCCACAACGCTGCCCATACTTGCCATCATAAAACGGCTGTCCATTATGCCGATGACGCAAGGATAACCTTTTATGGTACAACGGCCTGTAATGACGGCTTCGTTTGTTTCGCAATTTTTTTGCAATTCATTGATTTTCTTTTCGTAGTCTGGAAATTCAATCGGATTACCCGACTTCATCCCCGAATCGAACTCGTTAAAACTCCCCTTATCCGCGGTAATGCCCAGCCTTTGCTGCCAGCCCAGTCTGGAATGATTACCGCATTTATCGCACACCCCAAGGGGGTCGGATATAGAGGTTTGACACTGGGAACATGTTAAATCAGCCATGCTAGGAAACTAGACAAATTTTAAAAAAATGTCAATGTAGTTTATTAATAAGTTAAAAACTGTCTTGACACGATAAAAAATAACAAATAAACTCTGTTTTGTTGTTAAAAATGTATTTTTTGCCGTCTTAGCTCAGCTGGCAGAGCACTTGACTTGTAATCATGAGGTCTCCGGTCCGATTCCGGAAGACGGCTTTCGTTAATCCCTTATGCTGTAAGGAATTAGCTTGATATTTAATAATTAATAAATGCTATTTTACGACATTATTTCCTAGCTTTTCACTTTTTTGCAAAACATGTGTTATTTGTTAATGATTATACACCCAAATTTTCCAATAGATTTTGCTGGTAATAAAAAGACGCATATAGTTCAGATTTGATCGGCTGAATCCTCTGCCATGCTTTAAAGTCAAGTATTTTGACAGATTTTCCAAAAGTTTTGCGCCATATTGAGCTTTTATTACCCCATAACATAATAATGCATATTAGGACGTTATGTGATTTTGGTTGCGGTAATAGTGATTCTGAAAATCTGCTTGTCTGGAGTTCATTTCTCCGAGGTGGCAAAAACTAATTCCTTATAACATAAGGAATTAACTTAATAATAAGAGATCACAAATGCCGGATAATGGCGTGATTTCACCCTTAATAATAATTTTGCCAAAAAAATGCCAAAAAGGGAGAAATCAAATGCGCCAACAGTATTATTTAAGATTACGACATGGAATTTATCACGTTCTTTTTACTGATCAGCTTACAAGTAAACAAATAGACAGAACAACCGGAACTAGCGATGAAAAAAGAGCTAATGCGATAGCCCAAGAATGGATAGTAAACGGTCTTCCAGAAAAACCACGAACATCAACTATAGCAAAAACAACCACTTTCTGTGATTACTTGGTTCAATTCTGGGACTTTGAAAAAAGTATGTATTTCCGAGAATTGGAAACAATGGGGAGAGATCCGCAACCGGAACATGTTTTTGAAATGCAGAAATTAGTTGAACGGTATTACAGGTCGTTTTTTAAAACTACCCTTTTATGCCAAGTAGATGGAGAGTCTCTCCAAGAGTTTATTGTTCACTTAAAAATTGAAAGAGGACTTTCTTCTAACACGGTTAATTTAGCGAGAAATGCCGCCTTTGTTGCCCTAAAATATGCAAAACGAAAAAAGATGATAAAATATTTTGACTTTGACGCTGTTTTAAGAGCAGGAGGTAAACCAAAAGAACGGGGCGTGTTAGAAAAACATGAAGTAGAGAAATTATTCAAGGTGAAATGGTCAAGTATCCGCTCTCGTATTGCGGTTCTTATTGCGTTGCATACAGGAATGAGATTAGGAGAAATCCGTGCGTTAAGAGTATGCGATATTCACGAAAATAAAATAAAGGTTAATCATAGCTGGAGTAAAAAAAATAGATTAAAATGTACAAAAAACAAGGAAATGAGAGAAATCCCTATTATACCTTATTTACATAATGAAATAATGGCATATATAAAACAAATGCAATTATTTAAGCTGGATTCCTTGTTATTGCCGGGGAAGAACCCGGAAAAACCATTAGACAGCGTTCAAATTCGAGAAGATTATTACAAAGTGCTTAATGAAATAGGTATAGATGAAAAAACTCGCAAAGAAAGGGGAATTGTTTTTCATTCATGGCGTCATTTATTAGCGAAAAATATTGTGGAAAAGGGCGGAAATAAAGCTATTGGGATGAAAATTTTAGGACACAAGACGAGTCGAATTTTTGATCATTACGCTTCAATAACAGATAAAAAAACCTTTGACCATATGATAAAAGTAATAGAAATGGTAACCCAAGATGAGACTCCTAAAGAGCCTATACCATTTAAGGTGGTTGTATAAATAGATATTTGCAAACTTATTTCACGCAGACCATACACACCTGTTATGGTCTGACTGTATCATGCTTTTTGAAATACGAGATATTCCTTTTTACAATACAAGGTGGGGATGTTTTTAAACTCCCCACCAACCCCCGGTAGGGGAAATTATTCAGTAATTGAAACTTGCCATTCCTATTTTTTGCCCATATTGAAAGCTTTGAAAAACGCACTTGAAATGAGTATAACTTAACTTTGAAAAATAAATCAGGAGGAACCAAACGAAATATGGTAGAAAGAAAAAAGATAAATAAAAATGAATTAGATAAAACGTCTATTTCTTCATTAAATCTTGGAATTGAAAATCCGGACGAGGAAATTACCAATGCCGATATAAAGCTTATATTTGTTGAAGATGGAATTTTTACCCGTCAGCGGAAGTACTTGACATCTTTTAAAATTTGTGGTATAATTCTAACCATAATTAAAAAATAGATAAAAGCGCCTATGAAAAAAGCGTACCAATGTCCGAACTTGTTAAGTTTCAAGCGGGTGTAGGGGCGGTATGTTGCTATAATGAATGGTTTTGCGGTCATCTGCACATGGATAAATATTACTTTGACGCTGAAAACAAGCGAGGGTTCCAATATCTACATTGGGAAACGAGAATATTGGAAAAAGTTGATAATAAAATACGGGTTTATAAATAATTGGAATACCATATTATTATACTGAAAATTTAACAAGGAGAAAGAAATGGAAAAAGAGAAAAAATTAATAAAATACTCTGATAAGCTAGTAATTGCGAATGATTTTCCTTTGAAATATTTATATAAAATTGATAAATTATATTTTTTAAAATTATTATTTAACCAAGTATATATTACCGAAACTGTAAGAAAAAAATGTAAGTTTGAAATGCCGTCATGGATCATAATAGAAGAACCGACCGAAGAAACAAAATATTTAATTTCAAGCGCCAATATAGATAAAGGTGAAAAATCCGCTATTGCTCTTGTTATAGAGTTAGAAATATTACAAAGATATAATATTGTAAAGAATAATCAGTGTTTAATATTAGTAGATAATAATCTTAAAAAAGCTGAAGTAACAAAAAAATATTCAATTGATTGTATTAATATAAGGGATATATTTAGCCTGGCTTATTATAAAAATATATTTACAAAAGATGAAGGAAGAGATTTTTTTAATCAAATAAAAGATTTAAATAAAGTATTTAGCAAAAAAGATATAAATAACATATTCAGGAGTAGGTTATGAAAAAAGTAAAAATTATTTCTATTCAGGAAAATATAGGAGGAATAAAATATTCATTTTTTATGTTTAAAATATAGTAATAATAAGGGGGAAGTCTCCCCTTCGCTCCAAAGCCTACGGCTTTTCCTCTACCCCCTCTGCGGTGGGTTTTACCCCCGCAACGCCCCCCAATATATCCTTTCTCTGTATTCAAGGCTTTCCGTTGTCTGGTCAAATTTAATAAGTTCTATCCATCTGCGGTTTCTGTGCTGAATTCTTTTTGGATTCATTTTGTTTTTTATTTTTTTCATTTTTAAGTTCCTCTTTAAATTCTTTTTCTGACCCATCCGGAATTTTTAAAAATTTATTTATTCTATCAACTACTTTATTCCCATATTGAAATTCAGATATATAATTAACACAATTAATTATTATTTCTTTTGCATTTTTAAAGATTTCATTCGCCTTTTTTTCTCCTATTTTGTAAATATTATTAGCGGTATTCCATGCTGCATCAATAATATTTTTTGATTTATTATTTGCCTCATTAATTAATTTTTCTTTTATATTTTTTCCTTCATTAATTAATATTTCTCTTTCATTTTCAGCCGTATCTTTTATTTTTTTTGCATCCTGTATGATTATTTCTGCTTGTTTTTGCGTTGATATAGCATCATTTTTCATAATTATTGCTTCGTTCATTACTTTTTTTGGATATGCTAATTCTTTCTCATTACGTTTTTCTAATTCCACTTGTTCGCTTCGTGAACGTCGAATTCGCATTGGTCCCATACGGTTAAGCCCGTGGTATCTTCCCAACTCATAATGAAAATTATCTTGAAATTCTATCATCGCTTCCCTGTAAGCCTTTTTTCCCTCGCGTAATATTTCTGAATATTCTTCTTTTATCATATTTTTTCGATCTTTTCGAGGTACGTCATATTTTGACCGTTCTAAAAAACCGGGATGAAGATTAAATTTCTGACCAGATTTTTTAACACAAAAATAATGCCAGTGGTAATGAATTTTCCCTGCGTTTAGTCCGTGAAAAGGCTCGTCATCATGCCGAAGAACTAACTTCAAATCATCACCGTAAACTTTTTTTAACCACTTAATTAAATCAGCTTCAAATAACTCTCTTTTTTCAAGATATTCATTTTCGTCTTCATTATCGCTTATTGGCGGCCATGATACTACGCCTGCCAAAAGGGCGTTAGCATCTACTCTTACTTTGTGTCCTCTTGAGTCTTTTGAATTTTCGTACCATTCAGTTATTTTCTCCAATACTGACTCGACACTTTTTTCTTTATCCCCGAAAATGATAACAGGAGGTAATGGATTTTCTACATGTTCAATATACCCATTGTACCTGCCTGCTTCTCCTAAAATACTATAAATTGATGTATTTCCAATTTTTTTTCTTTCTCTATTAATTTTGCGGTAAATATCTCTTCCAGCTTTTGAGACTGCTTCGATATGTATGAATTGATATGCCATAAAATATACTCCTCTTGCGTCTTTTAAGACTACTATATACTGACTAGTGTTCAGCAAGCTGAACGTCGGCAAGGGCTACGCCCTTGACCCACGCCCTTGCGGGCGTCTCATGTTTTGCGGAAATACCGCAAAACATGAGTAAGAGGGTTTCACCCTCTTAACACCCACCAAGGGGCTTCACCTCTGGACTCTGACCAAAGGGTACTACCCTCTGGACACCGTTTATCTTCATATTATTGTTGTAATGTTACAGCGTTATTATTTTTATATTTTTCAATTAATTTATTTAATAATTCTTCAGGAAAATAGTTTTTATATTCTGTTAATAAAAGATTGACGGCATTTTCTTCATTGTGTGTATAAAGGAAATTTAAAATTTCCTCCATATTAATTGGTTGAGTATTGATTTTGTTTTCTCTTTTCTCATTTATTATTGATAATTTCCCCATTTTACTTTCTTTATTATTATTTTCATTCTTATATTGATTATTTGAAAAAGATGCTTTGTTATTGTCATTTGTTTTATTATTTGAAACAGTTGTTGTTTTTGTAATTTGTAATGTTTCGCCTGAAGAAGTATTTTTATTTTCTTTATTATCATCTTCTTTCTTTGGTTTTGTTTCTTTTACTTCTTTATAGGCTT
>Ga0268262_10001705_pt1 | contig 26647 bp, 34 predicted proteins | sample TergutNc150P3_FD_190354 | JGI IMG/M metagenome (GOLD analysis project Ga0268262, IMG submission 190354) | Nasutitermes corniger P3 segment gut microbial community from laboratory colony in Florida, USA - Nc150 P3 (SPAdes) (version 2) | ecosystem: Host-associated > Arthropoda: Insects >... | reverse complement strand
GCTCAAGCTGATAGGTCGCATCCGATATTTGTCCAAGATTCTTTGAGTGGGTCGCCGCAGCGAATGTGCTTTCACTTGCGAGCGTTTTGATTATCTCATCGCCCTTCATGCCGCGCCTGATCTTTCGGATGCTTGCTTCCAGTAGCTCTTCCGGTTTCCGTGCGGTCTCTGCGGCGATCTTGTATATGTTTGCTTTGAACTCGGCGGCTTCCTTTTCGCTCTGGCCGGTCATGGTTTTGATCTTGTTGAAGTATTCCCTTGCGTCTGCGATTTGGGCGATCTTGTTGTGGACGCCCAGCATTGCGCCCAGCCCGGCCGTGCCCCAGGCGGCGACATCGCGGGCTATCACGCCGCGCTTCAGCCACGCATCGCGCGTTTTGCCAGCGGCCGAAAGTTTGTTGGCCTCATCGGCCAAATTTTTGATATGATTTTTAGCGCGCTCAAAGACTCTGGTTGAAGCGTCAACCGCTGTGATGCTGAGTGCAATGTTCGGCAAGTTCATGGTTTTGCCTTTCGGTGGTGCCAATGCCCCTCGGCTGTGCGTTTCTGATCATCGGCTTCCCGCTTGTCGTTGCGGCTTGGGTGGTCTTTGATGTCTGGTGGCCATTCTGGATTTTCTTTGCCTCTTTTGTCTGGCAACTTGGCGTCAAGGCTCCGAGGACAACGAAAAAACGCCGACCATTCGTTGATCCTCTCCTCTAGTCGACCGCGCCGTTTATTCTCGCCTGCATTGTGGCGGCCTTCTTTGCCCAGTAAACAAGGTCATCCAGCGGCATGTCTGCCATGTCCGTCCAAGTCCAGCCCGTCAGCTTTGAGACGGCGAGGATGAGGTCGGCGGCGTGTCCCCTTGGCCAAAAGGGAGGGGTTCGCCGTCAAATTTGATTTCGCGAATGGCGTCCAGATCGTCGGCATCGAAGCCCAAAAAGTCTTCATAGGGCATGGTTCTTCCGTCTATGGACGTCACGCGGCTGGCAAGTGCGAGTGCAACGGCGAGGCGGCCAGCACCTTCCCCTGCCACTCGTTCCGCTTCTACCATGTCGCGGCCAGTTGGTCTGCGGACAACTGCTACTTTGCCTGAGTATGGGAGTTTGATTTCAACGTGCGTAAGCATTGTGGTGTGGTCCTGTTGCGGTGGTGTGGTCCAACAAAATGGGGCGGCTACCCTAGACGAAAACCGAGGTTGCACGACAAATGCTGCCGCCCCGCCACGGCCGTTGGACGATTCCAACGGCGCGGTAAGAGGTTCCCCGCGCGCCCGGCACGGGCTGAGGGCCATCCCTCAGTCGCTTTCGCATGTGTGGCGCGCGGGGCCGGCGTTTCACCCACACCCGTTATGAAACGCCGAGGTTCTTCCGGAAGTCGGCCAGCAGGTCTTCGCCGTTGACCTTCCAGATGTAGTTGTCTATGTCCACTTCTTTGACTTCCTTGTCTTCAACTTCCAGCTTGAAGGCGTGGACTTCCATCTTGTATTCGCAGGATGCGGCCTCGCCCTGCTTGAATACGCCCTCTTTGGCGGAGCTAAACCAGCCTCGGAGTTCCAAGCGGACGGGCCTGGATTCGGCGCGGCCGGCGCCCTTGGCGACCACTAGGTTCGATCTGATCTGCAGACTGACTTCGTTGAATGGGTTGGCGGCCATTGCGTGGAAGTCGGTGTTGAAGCCCTGGGCCTTGAATGTGCATTCGAGCGGGTCAAGGCTGATGCCGGGGACGCGGCGGTTGCCGATCATGTCGGTGGCCTTCTGCTCCTGCGTCTTCACTTTGACTTCTGGGACGGTGATCTCTTCGAATTTGCCGAAAAGTGCGCCCTTGGGGCCGTAAACCATGCCGCCGATGATGTAGCTGATGTCCATGTGGGTTTCTCCTATGCGGTTGCGGCCAGTGAAACGTCAATGTAGGATTCGTAAACGAGGGTTTCGAGCGGCGCGGGGGGCAGGAATTTGTAGCAAATCCGCAGTTTCCCGTCCGCCAGCGCCTGGGGCGGGTTTTTGCCGGCGTCAAACCATGCCTTTGCCCCGTCGCGGCTGGCGCCGATGCCCACCAGGCCGTTGAGGTAGGCGTTGATGTCCAGCAGTATCTGGCTGATCAGGCCGCTGGTTATCGGCTTGTCCATGTAGTCCAGCGAAAAGGCGTTGATGCTGTCTTCGATGATGTTGGCGGTGCGTTGCACTGAAATGAAGTTGTCGGGGTCGCTGCTGGCGGGGAATGAGGCGTTTCTGTTGCCCCACGTGCGGTAGCCTGTGCCAAAGGAATTGTAGATGGTGACGATGCCGGCGCCGTTCAGCAGGTCGGCTTCGCAGGTGGGGTCCATCAGGTCGGCTTCGACGGGGTAGGCCATGCCGGTGACGCCCTTCAGTTCTGTGTTGCTGACGCTGTGGTGGAAGCCGGTCGTCAGGTCTTTGTTGGCCTGGGCGCCGGCAAGGAAGGCACTCATGCCCTGCAGTTCTATTTCGCCGCGGCCGTTGATGGTCTTGACGTGGGGGAAGCAAAAGGCGAGGTTCTTGGAGCCGATGTTGAGGGGGCGGCCAGTGCCTCTGCCCTGGACGGCCTGCGTGGGCGACGCGAATTCCGGGCGGCTGGGGACGTCTGCCCAGGCGAAGGCGCGGAGCTTGTCGGCGAGTATCACTAGGTCGGGAAGCACGCCCTCCCAGCCTGTGTAAACCGGGCAAATCAACTGCTTGGGGCCGAAGCCATAGGCCGACTTGCAGTTGCGGAGGGCGCCCATCCCGGTCCGCTTGCCAGTGTTGGTGTCCACGCCGGCGATGATGTCGGCGGCGGCCACTCTGCCGGGGTCTGGGGCGCCCTGCCCGTCTGTGTGCCGCTCTGGATCGAAGACGTTGACGACGAAGACGGTGCCGGCGCCCTGGGCGAATATCGCGCGGAGGGCGGCGGGGATGGTGAAGCCTTCTGTGTCGGGGCCGAAGTGTTTGGCGGCGGCTTCTTCACTGGTGATCAGGACGGGTTCGTTGATGGTCCTGTTGGCGGGGTCGGCCAGCAGGTGGATGGGGGCGGTGCCCACCAGGCCGATGACGGCGGTAGCCACTGTCCTGATGTTTTTGGGCCCTGCGTAGAAACGCAGGAGCTCTATTCCGTGGTGAAAGGATGGACTCATTCTGTTCTCCTGTGTTGGCGGGTTTTGTGTGGCTTGGTTTCATCGGTGGCGGCCGGGTCCGGCGTCGCCTGATCGGGCTGGGTGTCGTGCAGGTGGCGCACGGGTTCGTTGGGTTTGAAATACCCAAGGGCGGCGAATTTGAGGGCCTGCCCGGGTTCGTCGATTTCGACGTCGCGCCCGGGTACCAATACCCTGTTGGCGTAGGTGGTAAGGGGGCCGTTCCAATGTCCGATCATGTCAGTGTTCCTTTCTTGTCAAGTCCAGAGCCGGGGGGCGGCGGCTTGGGTTTTGGCTTGGGTTTGGTTGTCTTGGCCATTAGTCGCCCGTGTGTGAGTGGTTGCAGAGGTCTAGGAAGGCGAGGGGGGCGCCCTGCGGGTCCTGGCGGATTGTGTAGGCGATGCGGAGGCGGTAGTCGAGGGCGGCGGCGCAGTAGGCCTTGTCCCTTTCGTAGGCGTCGAAGGTTATCCCCTGCTCTTCGACGTCCAAGGCCCAGCCGTCCAGGAAGGGGGGCGCGGTCAGGAGTGTGCGTTGAACGTGCTGGAAGCAAGGCCAGAGGACTTCTTCTATGGGTTCGCCGCTGGCGCGGCACTCTATGCGGATTGTTGCGTCGTATTCGCGCGCTTCGTTTTCTGCGTCCTGCCCAGGCTTGGGCTTCATCTCCAGAAAGTAGGGGATTATGGCTGGTAGCTGGTCACTTTCGAGGGGGGCCAGGGGCCGGCGGTGGACGGTGGCGCCGGGGGGGGCGCCGTGTGCCAGCAGGGCGGCGAGGGCCGTGATTACGGCGTTGGGGGTCATTCGATGCCTTCTTTGAGCAGGTGGCGTGTGAGGGCGCCGTCCGGGTCTGTCTCTACACTGCGGACTGTGTAGGGCTGGCCGTCAATCGTGAGGTGCGTTCCTTGCCGGAGCCTGTCTTTTAGGACTATTGAGGGGGTTCCGGCAAGGTGCTGGCTTTCGTATTTGGCGATTGATTCCGCTTTGGTTTCGCAGTCGAAGAGGCCGCGCGTCTTTGAGCCGTCGGGCAGTGTGACGTCACAGCCGTGGCGACGGCACAGGCTGTCGAAGCCGGGAATGACGCGGCCGCGGTGCATGGCTACTTCTTGTCCTTGTCGTCTTTGTCCAGCGGCGGCGCGACGGGTTCCGCCTTGCCCTCTTTGATGAGGGTCTTGGCGAGGTCGTCTTTGACGTCGGCGACGTCTCCAACTCTGTGGAGGGTCGGCGGCTTGGTGGCGGTGTCTTCAAATGCAAAGATAAAGCGGAGTTTCACGGCCTGTCTCCTTAGTTGGTGGTGGCGTCTTTGATTGCGGCGAAGGCTTGGGGCCTGCGGACGAAGACGTCAACGAGGTGGGAGGTGGTGACGCGCACGATGTCCTTGTCGGCTTGGGTGTAGGGGTCGACCACCATTTCGAGGGCGCCCCATTCGAGCAGGAACAACTCGGACCAGATGCCGAAAATGAGCGCGTGGCATATCCCGTTGGCCGATCCCTTGGTGAGGTTGCTGGGGACCTGATTGGCGCCAAGGGCCTTGTAGCCGGCGAGGCGGTTGTCTTCGCCCCAGATCGGCAGGGCAATTTGGTTGCCGAGGCGCGGGGTGTTCATCAGCAGGTCTTCGATTTCTGGCGTGGTCAGATAGCCGCCGTCGCCGAGGGCGAGGGCGTTGGCCTTTTTGACCAGCGTCTTTAGGCGGGTGATGTCGGCGTATGTGGGCTTGCCGCCGTTGGCGCCGATGGCGTGGGACTGGATGCCGGGGGTGTTGAGTAGGCCGAGGGGCTGGAATTGTGTGCCGGTGCCAACAAGGGCGGCGGTGTCAATGGCCAGCGTGTCGTTTTCCAGCAGGTCTTTCTGCAACAGAGGCTCGAAGGCTTCCACGCTCTGAATGACTTGCTGGCGGGTGTAGCGCAAAAGGGCCTTGGCGGTCTTTGGGGTGCTGCTGACCAGCGTCCAGGTGAGGTTGGATTCTGTCGCGCCTGTGGCGGGGTTTTCGTCAATCCAAAATGACTGGCTGGTGCCGGTCTGTTTGACCCACGTCGGCGTTCCTTGTAGCCCCGTGCTGACGCTGGCGCCCATCTGAAGGACGACGGCGGTGTTCTTCAAAAGTTCGAGGTAGCCGGCGTATTCCTTAAATACCAAGTTGCCGGCGGCGTCGGGAACTTTGGTGTTGTGGACGTCGCGCATCGGCATGTCTGTGGGGATCAGGATACCGTTGGAGTTGAGGTCGCGGCCCAGCCTGGCGGCGAGGGCTTTGGAGACTTCCCTTTCCAGCCCTCCCACGTTGGGGTCGCCTGTGACCACGGCGCGGAGGGCGGTGGCGATTGAATACTGGCGGCGGTCTTTTTCAGTCACGCCGATGGCTTCGCTGGGGGCGGCGAGGGGCTTGGCGGCGGAGCGGAAGCCGTCGAGCAGTTCCTTGTGGACCTGTTCGAGCGTGGCGCCCTGCCCTATCCACTCGTTCCGCTTGTCCGCGGTGACGCCGAATTCGTCGGCGAGTTTGAGGATTTGGACGGTCCTGTCGTCCTTCTTGGTTTCGGCTACTGCTGGCACTCTGGCCTCCTTTGTAGGCTGGCGCCGTGGGGGGCGCTGGGTTTGGGTTTTGGGTTGGCGTTTGGTGTGCTTGGTTGCGGCGCGGTCTTCGTCTTCCTTGTCTTCGTCGTCATCTTCGTCTTCGTCGTCTTCATCGGCGGCGCGGTCGTCGTCTTCCTTGTCCTGGTCTTCTTCGTCTGGGTCCTCATCGGCGCGGTAGCCCCGGCCCAGACCCACGCTGGCGTCCGCGGGGACGGTGACAAAGCTGACTTCCAGCGGTGTCCAGCGTTTTACACGGACGGAGCGGATGGAGCCGTCCTGGTTGCGCTCTGCAACTTCGACGTCGGAAAGGCTGTAGTCATAAGTTATGGAAACGTCACAGAGGATGCCGTCGCGCAGTTGATCCCAGAGGGCTGTGGCCTGCGGTGTGTTGGCAAACCGGGCAAGGCCGCGCAGTTTGCCGTCTTTGACTTCCGTGGCGGTGAAGCGGCCAATGAGTTCACTAAAGTCGTGGTTGTAGAGCAGTGGCCCGCCGGTCTCGTTGGCGAAGCGGCTGAGGTCTATTTCGCTGGTCTTGTGGCCAAGTATCTCTCTGACGTCGCCGAATCCGTAGAGCCAGCGGGTGATCCCGTCTGAATCACTGCTGACGGACAGTTCAACTTGACGCTTTTCAACGTCAATGCTGGCGCGGTTGACTGTGAGTGATCGTCTGTATGGCTTTGGCATTTTGGCTCCTAGTGGGGTTTTCCGTAGGCTTGCAGTTGCTTGATCACGCGGGGAAGTGTGATGCCCTGCTCTCTGGCGTATTTGTCCTCGGCGGCGATCTGGCGCAGTTGCTCTCTCCAGTCGAGGCCGCGCTTGCCATAAATTTCTTGAAGGGTGGTCAGGCAGTTGTCTAGGGCGTCAATGTCTGCCCTAATGTCTTTCACGGGGTCCACCCAGTCCCATGAGCGCGGCCACCACTTGGGGCGCGCGAATTCGTCTGGGGGCATGTTGGGCGGTAGCGTGTGACTGATCCAAGCCATTTGATACCAGGCATGGAACAGCGGCTCGTGCAGTCTGTTGATGAGGCTGGCCTGCTTGGTCCGCCAGGCGTCCTTTTCCGGCAACAGGCTGGCGCGGAGGCTGGAATAGTTGGCCTCTGCGACGTCGCCGGAAAGCGCGTGGTAGCTGACGCGCATGGCGCTGGCGATGCCCTTCAACAAGAATTTTGTGAAGTCTGCCAGCACTCCGTTGGGGTGGTTGGGCGGCGGGAAGTCAACGTCCATGCCGGGCGGGATTCCCATGAAGGTCAGAATGTTGGTGGTCAAATCCTTGGCGACGCTCAGGGTTGTTTCGCCTTCGCCGGTTTCTTCCCGCTCCCTCAGCTTGTCTATATCGTCAATCGGGAGGTTGCTGGCGCCTTTGATGACGCCCACGCGGTCTGCCTCCGCATTGGCCGTGGCGAGCGTGGACTTCCAGAGGCGGTCAAGCATGGACAGTTGGACCATGCAGGATGTGACCCAAGGGATTCCACGGACGCTGGCTGTGCGGTCGTCTGTGTAAACGTGAATAATTTGATCGGCGGGGACGCGGGTCAGTTGGGGCATCCCCTGTGGGTCGTTGGGGTGGGCCGTGCGGATGTGGTAGGCGATGGGCTTGAAAAGGGCGTCAACTTCGATGCCCATGACGATTCGGCGGCCGTTTTGGAATGGAGTGTTGAGGCGGTGATCCACGCGGTCGGGGTCTATGAGTTCCAACAGCAGGCCGTGGGGGCCGTGGCCGCGGAGCAGGTGGACAAAGATTTCGCCGTCTATTGCCAGGCTCTTGGCGGCGAGGTGCTGGAAGTCGAGCCAGCCGAGGCGGCCATCGGCTGTGACGCGGCGGCCCCAGTCTTCCCAGGCTGCTTCGACTATGTCGTTTTCGGTTTCGCGGGCTTCGCCTTTGGCGTCCAGCAGGTTGTTTTCCAGGTCTATGCCGTCGGGGCCGATGATGTTGTCGGCGATCAGGTCAATGTAGGCCTGCATGTATGCGTTGTTCTTTGCCAGTTCGCGGCTGTGCGCGCGGAGGGCTGTGAGGTCGCGGCAACGCTCTTTGTGGGCGGCTTCGAGGGCGCTGGAAAAGTCTATGTAGCGGGTGAGGCGCGCGGCTTCGTAGCTGCCCCGCCTTTTGGCGGCCTTGGGTGTGGTTAGTCTTGCTAACCAGTTGGCGGCGGCTTTGACGGGGTTCATCGGCGCCCCAGGCGGACGGGTATTGAGGTGATGAGGCTCCCGGTGGTCTCTGCGTTGACTTTGGCTTGGTAGAGGTCAATCATCCGCTGGATTTTTTCGGGGTCCTGGAAGGTGACGGCGCGGCCGTGGATTGTGACGGAGACTTCGTCTTCCTGGGCGAGGCGCAGCATGGCTTCTTTGAGCGCGGCCAGGACTTGGGCGTTGTGTGAGCGGAGGTCGTGGCCGGCGCGGAGGCTGGCGAGTATGCGGACGGTTCCGCTGGCCAGTAGATAATCGGGGCTTTGGGCCCATAGCTCCCAGCGGTGGGCGCCGGGGGCCAGTTTGGCGGTGGTTTCGCCGTCAACTGTGAGGGTTTCGGCCGTGATTGTGGCAGGGGCACAGGTCGGTAGGTCGCCGAGGTAAAGCCGCAGTAGGCTTGCTGAGATTGGGGTCTCGTGAGATTCCAGGTTGAGGACTAGGTCCTCTCCCGCGGTGATTTCCCTCTTTAACAGAACGGCCAATGCCCCCTCCGCCATCTAGTTTTGGCGGCGGGTGGGTGACATTTGTGGCGGGGCGTGTCCCTTTTTTAGGGCAATTTCAATTCGAGGGCTGTGGTGTAGCCTCCGCCGGCGTCAATGGTGTGGGTGGAGGTCTCTATTGCCCAGAGGCCGTCCAGCACTCCGTAGCCGGCGATTTCGACAAGGGCGCCGGCCACCAGTGAGGTGTTGCCGTCCAGTCCGTCCAGGCTGGCGGTGCGGCCCTTGGCTTTGGCGGATCGGCTCTTGGCTTTGGCGGCGGTCTGCTGTTGCGCCTGGTCTTTGACGGGGGCGCGGCTCTTGATTTTGTCGGGCGGCGCGTCCTTGTCGCCGTCTTCGCTGGTTTCAATCAGGGCTTGGGTGTCGCCGTCAAAATGGGAGTAGCTGGCGGCCGTCTCTTTGATCTTGTCGGAAAAGGTGGCACTGCTGACGTCGTGGCGCGTGATCTTCCAGATCGGCGGCTGCTTGGCGAGGGCCACGGTGTCGTGAAAAATGAGCTTGTCGCCTTTGACGGTAAACACGGCGGCGGCGGCATCGGCCAGGCGTTGCAGGAAGGCGAGGTCGGTTTCGTTTTTCTGGATTGTGTAGGGCAGTTTGTTGGCTGGCGGCTCTCCAACGAGTGTGAGGCCGTGGCGTTGGGCGGTGTCCTGGGCGATCTCTTTGAGTGTCTTCCCATCGTGCGAGGCGGAGCGTGGGGTGCGGACTGGCTTCTGGTTGGGTGTTGCAAGGGCTGTGATCGCCACTGTGGTGCCCTGGTCGCCATCAGTAATTGTGATTTCGTCTATTTCAAAGGCTCCGCAAGCCAGCAGGGGTGCGCCTTCGTAGCCCATCCATGCTTCCACTTGGGCGCCTTTGACTGGATACCAGTCGGGGGTGAGCCATAGGCCGGGGCCTGTGTGGTCGGGCGTGGGGGGCGCGTCTTCCAGCGTGATCGTGAGGCGGTCACTTTCGCCGGCGCGGTGGTCTTCAAAGGTCAGGTTGAGGTTGTAGGGGGTGAAGTCGGCGGTCTTGTCTTTGTTGCCGATGAGGATTTTGCACTCGGCGCGTGGCGCGAATTGTGCCATGTCATCTCCTGTGGTCGGGTAGCTGGGGGCGGCGTGATGGTCTGGGCTTTGGCGGCGGCGTGGGCTGTTCGACGTCGGGCGTGGGGGGCAGGTCTTTGAGCGGGAAGCGGCGGCGGTGCAGTCTCTCTAGGTCTATATATTTGGTTCCGCCGTGGAATTGCTGTAACACTTTGACGGCCGCGAGGGCATAGACCCAGAGGTCGAGGGCTTCGTTTTGGTCCTGCGTTTTGACCCATGTGAGCTTTTCGCGGCCCGTCTTTCGGTTGCGCTGCTTGATGAGCCGCTCGGCTGTCAGTTGGGCGATGTAACTGTCATTTACCCAGTCGGGAAGATAGATGCGCCGGGGGCGGTCATCGGCAATGGCCAGGCGGCGTTGCAGTTCCGCTTTGAGTTCCCAAGTTGCGACTTGGTATTGAAGGGTGCGCTCTTTGCGCGTGGCGCCTTTGCGGACTAGGGCGCGGTCGGATAGTTTCTCTTCGCCGCGGCAGGCGTAAACCTTTTGAGTGTAGCGCGGCCGCACGTATTGGATAACGCTGTCGGTGGCGTAGTTGCTATCTATCAGGCAAATGTCAACTGGCATGGTCGCGCCGGTGTCCTGTCGGACGCGCGCGGCGCGGCGCCATTCGTCAACGGCGACGAAGGTGTCGGGGTCGGTAGGCTGGCCGGGGATCACTTCATGGTCTATGAGCCAGGCGCGTTCCCCTGCCCCGAAGCCCACGGTTTGGCACTCCAGGCGGTTGCCCTGGACGTCAACGGTCTGAAGTAGGATGGCGACGGCTGGCGGCACTTCGTAGGGCTTCCAGCCTGAGCAGAGGCGCGTGGCCAAGTCTTTCGGCTCTGTCTGGACTCCTTCATGGTCTTTAGATTCGCCCAGGACTGTGTTTATGAAGGTTGTCTCTTTCTCTGGGCTTCCATAGGCTTCCAGCCATTCGGCGGCAAGGTGCGCCCACGTTGCGTTTGGGCTGTATGAATATGCGGCCCATATCAGATAGCCGCGCTTCTTTTTGTTTCCCTCTGCGGTTGGGCGCCACTCGCCGCGCTCATCCATCCATCGCAGTTGGCTGTGGTCAATCAGGCAGTGGCAGTGTTCACAGAGGTATGCGGCGGTTTCTGGCTTGCCTTTCTCCCATTTGATTCCGTAGTCACAGTCCTTGCCGCCCCATTTTAGGTATTGATACTCCCCGCAGTGTGGGCAGGGCACAAAGCGGCGCCGCTGGTCGGTGTCGGCCAGTTCCGTGTCTATCCTGCTGATGTCTTTGAGGGTCGGCGTGGAGCCTCCAATGATTTTGCGGCGCGGATAGAATTCGCTTCGCTTTTTGCCGAGGGCGATCTGATCGCCTTCCACGCCAGCGGACAGGGGGTAGGCGTCCACTTCGTCAAATAGGACCACGCGCCTGGAAACACGGCGGAAGCCGCGCGGCGAGTTGGCTCCGATCAGGCTGAGGGTGGCGCGGCCATTCGGGCCTTTGAATGACTTGTTGAGGATGGTGTTGTCCTTCGTCTTGGCCCCCGTGCGCGCGGCGCGGGTGGTAAGGCTGGCCAGCACGGGGACGTCGCGGATCATCGGGTCTATTTCTTCCTTGCTGGTTCCCTGGGCGTCTTCGACTGTGGGTTGGACAAAGAGGATGGGGCACGGGTCTTGGTGCAGGTGATACCCAACAGCTATATCCAGCATCTTCGTAAATCCCATTCTGGCGGATTTCTTCAGCCATATCTCTTCGATTTCGGGGTCGGTTATGGCGTCCAGTATCTCTCTTTGGTATGGGAATGTGGCCCATTTGCCAGGGTTGGCCGCGCTTTCGGGTGACAAGTAAAAGTAGTGGTCTGCCCACTCGCTCCCTGATAGCTCCGCTGGCGGCTCAAAGGCGCGGAAAAAGTTGGCCACTAGGCGTTCTGTTGCTGGGTTGGGCATTTGGCTATCGCTCTCAATGTGTCTTTGCATGCCTTGTCAATCGCGGCCACGTCTTCGTCTGTGAGGCTTGGGTGTGTCAGTTTTATGGTTTTCGATATAGCCAAGACCGCGTCTTTGACAGTGTTGGCGGCTTGTTGCCAAGCGGCGTCGATTTCTTCGATTGGTAAGAGTTGCTGCTTATCCCGCTCCAAGCGCATCTTTTCACGCCCAGCCTTATAGTGAAGTAGCTCCGCCTCGCTTGCGATCTTGGAGGGCATCCGCTCTGCGCTTCCAGCGTGTGGCCCAGTGTATTTGTTCGCAAGCCACCATTCATGGCATTCGCGCCAGGGGTAGCGGTTGACTTTGCCTTTGATACGGACGTAGGGCATCCCCTCATCAGCCCACTGTTGGATCGCCCGCTCGGAAACGCCGAGCAGTTGTGCCATTTCGTTGGCGGTGAAGCGGACACCATTGTCTTGGCTGTGGTCTTCCATCGGCTGTCACTTTATACGAAGTGAGTGAAGGCCCATTTTTGGGGTCACAAAACCGAATCCCGCGCCGGCGATACACCGCGGGAAAGGTCGGCAAAAAGAACCTACTCCGGTCACTTGATACCCTCCCCTATCCGCAGACGTAGGTAGTGTGGGGCTTTTTCGTCCATGATTTTATTGGCAGTGTCGGCCAGTCTCAGGCGCTCTTTGACTTCTTGCTTGCCGGACTTGAATATAAAATACGGCGATAAAGTTCGGGCTTGGTTGTCGCGCTCCCAAATGCCAAGGCTTTTCCCTTTGGGCTGTGCGATAACATACTCAATGCGACTGCGCTTTGGCTTGTCATCTTGCAGACTTTTTAAGGCTTTGACTATCTTGGTTTTGGGGACGTTGCCAAACTGGTCGCGTGGCACAGATCGCGCTGGTTGCAGGAAGCCGCCCGAAGGCAAGCGTCCTTGGCTAACCAACAGCAGTTCAAAGGGCTTGGTGGCGCGTGATCCGCCAAGGGCTTGGGATTGCAGGTAGGTGGCGGGGGCTGTGCCTTTTGGGGCTTTATCACGTATAAGGACGGTCGCTTCTATGGTGTGCCCTTTGGCCTCTTGGGATAGCTTGGCTGGCCATAGTTTTACGCTACTGGTGGTCGTTTTGGTTGGGCGGTCAAATGCGCTCTTTATATCATCCGTCCAGCCCTCTTGAATACTCTTGGCAAGGTCATTTATAGCTTTGACTTCTGCCTCTCCTAGCTTTTTGTTTATCCCGTCCATGACTTTTTTTAATGCGTCTAGGCTGGGGGTCATTCCAAGGTTTATCATGCAATGCTCCTTTTACGCTGGTTTTTAAGAATTCTCTTGACTTGTCGTTCAGAAAGCCCTTCAGCGGCGGCGATTTCACGGGCGGTCGCGGTTTTGGAGGCTTCCAAGATTCTGGCGTCCCGATCTTGGCGGCGGATGTTTCGGCCGAAATGGACGCGGGTCCCTAGCAAATAGGCGCAGATCGCTTGGGTTGCCAGCCGCGCATTGGTGTTGGCAGTCTCTGTGGGCTGGCCTGCCTCTACGAAGGCGTTGGCCACGACTGCCTCTAGCTCTTGGTTGATGGTCGTTTCCGTTCCCATGTCTCTGTTTTAGCGCGTGTGAGTGAGAATTCAAGTAAAATCAAGGACAGCGTACTACTTAGGATAGTTTTCATTTCTAGGGTTGGCGCGGGTTTGGGTGGGGGTCTGCGCCACTTTTGCGCCACAACTTTTTTGGCGGGGTCAGCGGCCGAGGCCTGTTCGTCGGCCGAGGCGCTCCTGGGCGGCCGCGATCCGTCCGAGGTCGCTCCCAAGGTAAGCGGCCGTGGTGCGAATGTCTTTATGTTCCAATGCTTTTTGAATGTCTTGAATTGGGACGCCTTCTTCCGATAGCCAAGTGGCGTAGGTTGCGCGGAGGCGGTGGGGTGTCAGCTTGGGAAGTCCAACGGCTTGGCAGGCCTTGTCGAAAACGCGCTTGATTCTGGCGGTTGAAACGGGGCGCCCGCGGCGGCCGGCGGTCATCCAGCCGCTGGCCTTGGCGAGGGGGCGGAGGCGGTCAAGAATCCAGGGCGGCACTGGACGCGGCCAGGCTTTTCCGCCCTTGGTGTCGCCGGGGGTGTAGAGGCCGCGTTCCAAGTCCAGCCATTCCCATCTGGCCAGCCGGGCTTCCCCGCCTCTGAGGCCAAGGCCGATTTGGAGGCGGAGGATCATGGCGATGCTGGGCTCGTTGGCGGCCAAAAAATCCACTTCTTCCAGCCATTGACGCGCCTTTGCGGTCGGAATTATGCCCTTGTTGCGCTGCTTGATTCTGGCGAAGGGGACGTCGAATGGCACTCTGCGGATCATGCCCCGCCGCACTGCCCACTTGCAGACTAGGCGGATGTAGGAAAGCCAAATATTTCCGAATGAGGGCGCGTGATCCTCCAAAAAGCGGCTCAGTTCCATTTCCACGGCGGCCGTTGTCAGGTCTTTGAGCAGTGTGTCTTTGAGGGCGCCGAGGTGAAGCCGCCCGATGCTGGCGACGTTTGCAACGTGTTTGGGGCTTTTGCGGAGGATGTGGGTCTGCTCCCAGAGGGCGAAGGCGGCGCCGAGTGTTGGGCAGGGTTCCACGCCGCGCGCGCGGAGGCGGTCTGCCTCAAAAAATTGCAGGGCGCGGGTTTCCGCCGCGTCCCGCTTGTGGAGAGGCTCCTTTGTGGTGTACTGCTTCCGGGCGCCGTCGATCTGATAGCGGCAGTGCCAGTAAGGGCCTCTTGGGAACAGGGTCAGAGGCCCAAGGCGGTAGGACTTGGCTTCCAGTGGCATGTCAGACAGAGGCGATGCGGCGGTCGGGGCCCTTGTAGGCGTATTCTGGCCAGGCGCCGATGAGCCGCGAAGTGAAGCCGGCACCGTAGTGTTCATTCAGCGCGGCCGCGTCCTGGTTGGAGGTCCAGTAAATCTGCTTTTCATGCCGATAGCGAAAATCAACGATCTCTTTGAGGATTCCGAATGCGTAGTCGTCGGCGGTTTTGCAGGTTTCGGCGCCGAGGTCGTCCAGGAAAAGGACCATCTTGTCCTTGGCGGCCGCTATCAGCTTGCCAACGTTGAGCGGAGCGCGGCGGATCAGGTTGGCCTGCTCAGGCCAGTTGAGCCAAAGGAATGAGCGGTGCCACCACCAGTAGGTTTCCATCAGGGTGTCGGCGGTCTGGACCATTGCCCAAGTCTTCCCGCTCCCGGTTGGGCCGTAAAGCCCGAATCCGCCGCTGGCTTTGGGCAAGGCAACGAGGGCTGGGTGGTCTAGCGCGCGGATTTCGCGCGGCGCGACACCGGCGTCAATGAGGGCGGCCCGGCGCTCAGCGCGTTGACGCTCCGCCCGTTCCTGGTCGGTTTCCGGCGGTATCACTGACACGTAGGGTTCTTCGATTTCTTCTTCGATTTCGTCAGTCATTTTGGCTCCTCCAGGGCTAGGGGTTGGCCCTTGGCCGCTTCTTGCTTGGCTTTGCGCTCCTTTTCTGCTTGTCTGGCGGCGCTTGCGGCTTCCCGCCGCTCTCTGAGGTCGCGGTCGTAGCGGTCTTCAATGCCGGCGGCTCTGTTTCGGTTGCGGATTCTGTCGGAAAGTCGCATTTTTCGCTCCAGCGCAGTTTTTCAGGGATGATCGGGCACTCGTCGCGGCGCCCCTGATCGTGCGTCCTGAGCGGCCCCCACTTGATTTCGTCGGTTAGCTGGTAGTGCGCCCAGCAGAATGACTCGCGGCGGTATTGGCGGTCAAAGTAGCACTCCGTGCAGTCATGCGGGTGCTTGGCGAGGGGCAGGGTTGCTTGGACTGGCTTCATGCCGTGGCTCCGTTGGCGGGTTGCAGGGTTCTGACTTCCCGCGCCTGGAGTTGCCGGGCGAGGGATTCATCGGCGGCCTGGGCGCGGCTGGGCGAGGCGCGGGGGGCGGTCTGGCGGCTGGCCACAGGCTGGCGCGGCTTGGCGGTCTTGCGCTCCAAGATTTTCTGGACATTGCGGCGGTCTATCAGCCAGTCGAAGTCCGCGCGCCAAGTTCCGGCGGCGGTTTCGCCGCGATGGAAGGCGCCGTCCGGGTCTGTGGCAATGAAAATGCAAGCCTCTTCAAACTTTGCCGGAAATTCTGAATCCAGCAGACTGGCGCACAGCTTGCTTTTGCGCTGGTCTTTTACGTCTTGGATGTTGGCCAGCCCGATTTTTACGCAGTGTTTTCGCCAGATTTCGACAATCAGCGGAATTTTTTCAGCGATTTCTGCGCTTTTTTCAGCGTCTTTGCTGGTTTTAGCTTTTTTTTCTTTCAGCGGCTTAATTGAAATTTCTTCAAAAAGCCTAGTGTTATCAGCACTTTCAAGAGTACTACATACATTTTTCTTTAAGGGGGGGTCTGGGGGGGATTTTTCTTTTTCCGCTGGCTCTGGGTCGTTTTCGGCGTCATTGGCTAGACGTTGGCTAGTCAATGGCTGGTCGTTAGCTAGACGTTGACTAGCCAACGACTGACTATTGGCTGGTCGTTGGCTAGTCATTGCTAGGCATTTGCCGTTTGCGTCTAGGCATTCTTCACAGTCCCGCGGTCTTTTGCCGTTTACGTCCGTGCATTCTTCACAGTCCAGTGGGCTTCTGTTACAGGCATCCATCTCTTGGCTGGTCATTAGCTGGTCGTTGGCTAGACGTTGTCTAGCCATTGGCTGAGTTTTGGCGGCCTCTCTGTTCCTTTTGCGCTTTTGGTTGCCGTGTGGGTCGGGCTTGGGCGCGTCTTTGAGGCTTTGGAATGGTGCCTCGGCCGGCTCTGTCTCAGGCTGGTCGCCGGCGCGTCTGTCACGCTTGCGCTTGATGTGTTGGGGGCAGTGATCCCAATAATCGTGGGCGATCCACTGGCCTGGGCGGCTGGGGTCAGGGTCAATGAAGCCGGCCGCGGCGAGGTGGTCTGTCAGGGCGCTGGGTTCGCCGGCCCAGTGGGCTATGGCTTCAATGTCGGCGGCCGCGCCGAGGCGGTCGCTGGCGTTTTCTCCGCAATAATCCCACAGCAGTTCCAAGGTTCCCCGCGCCAGGACTGGCCCAAGGGCGTGGGCAAGGCGTAGCATTTTGCGGTGTGTGGCGAGGCGCGCGGTCATAGGACGTTGTCCGGGTGTATGGGTATCAGGGCGGGGATTCCGCTTGGGCGGCGGTCTATTTCAAAAAAGGGTTGCAGGCGCGGCCAGTGCTTGTCGAAGACGGCCGGCGGGATTTCCAGAAATTCGGCGGTCCGCAGGGCTGGCAGAAAGCGGTCTTCGTCGGCGAAGTAGCAAGTCCAGAGCATCAGCAGGATCGCCTTGGCGCCCCAGGGCAGTGCTGAGATCACTGGATGGGTCAGGAATTCATTGGGAGTTATGCTACTTGCCATAAAGGGACCTTTTACGCTTGGAGGCTTTGGCGAGGCGTTGCTGGTGGGCTTTGCGGTCGGCTTCTTGGGCCTTTTTGCCGGCGGGCTGGCGGCCGGCGAAGCCGAGGCTGGCGCCGATGAGCGCGAAGGCGGCGAGGGTGAAAAGTAGAAAGTTCATGGGTGGCCGGGTGCTATCCCACGGGTCTGCTTGCGCGCCAAGGAGTAACGCGCCCCGATTGGGCTTCTTCGTGCGCTGTCGCGCCTTATTCCGCCGCGCGCCCGGCTGTCCATGTCTGTCCCCTCTCTAGGCGATCACTTGGAGGTTGGGGACGTTCTGTTCCAGGTATTCTTTGATGTTGGCCATTGCCTCCGCTTTCCATGCGGAGTTGTCGGCCTCAAAGAGGGCGAAGGCGGGGCCTTTCTGCGCCCGGAAAATGAATTCGCTTGGCGGCTGTGCAACTTCGTTGAAGGTCCTGAATGGTTGCAGTTTCACTGGGTTGGGCAGGACGATGTCTTCAACGGCGAGGATGCCCGTTTTTACGGTCATTTCTTGAGAAATGCCATCATCCTTGGTGTTGCGTATGTTGTCTTCTTTGACGTTGCCGATGTAGGACAACACGGCGGCGCGGTCGCCAGAATCCTCAAAGTTGGCTTGCAACTTGATTATGAGGGCTTCCACCGGAAGGAATTGGCCGAATGGGATGGCCGGCGCGTGGAAGCTGGCGCTGATGTAGGCGTGGCGCTGTGCGAATCCCTGAGACAGTCGGGACCAGACCACCACGTGGTCGAAGTCTTCAACTTGGGCGATCAGGGCCTTGATGTCCAGCCCGTCCACGTTTTTGGTGAGGTATTCCACAATGCCCGTGAGCGTGGTGACTTTGAGCGTTTTCGGCTCCGGGTCCAGCACGGCGTGGATGTGGTGGGAGGTGTAGCGGCGGCCGTCAATTTCCAGTTGGGTCGGCGGCGCGTCGTTGCGGATCGCTCGGTAGAGTTCAGTTTCCATCATTGGTTCCGTCCTTTCTGGGTTTGAGGGCGGTTATCCTGCCCTCCGGGTGCATTCCAGGGAGGGGCTGGGCGTCGCGCCCTTCCCCGACTGTGAGTTCCTTGGCAACGGCGCGGCCGTCTCGGTCTCGGTCAAACATGAGCCGTGATTTGATCGGCTTGGGCTGTGCGAGTTTTGAGGATGTGATCAGTTCGACGTCGCCGATTTCTCGGTCTTCGTTTGGCTTGATCTTCAGTTTGAGAGTGACTTCGCGCGTGGCGGTGGCGGGGGTGTTGGGGTCCAGGACGTTGTTTAGGACCTTTTGAAGCTCCAGGTTGCCGCGCTCCATGCCGCCTCCAGCGGCAAGGCTTTCTATCGTCAACGGTATGGCCATAGGCCGATCTCCTTAGTTGGCCGCTGTTGCGGCGGGGTTTAGGGTGCAGTTTGGGCAGTCGTCCGGGTCGCCGGCCGTGCCGAAAAGTGGGCAGGGGTGGCAGTGCATCCGCTCCGGCTCTGGGCAGGTGGAGGCGCTGGGGGGCGGGGGCAGGGTTGCGGTTGTCATTCCGGCTCTCCGAATCTTGGCGCCTGGTATTCGGCGGCGTCGGCGGCTTCCAGCGGGGTGGCGTAGCATCCCCCGCCGGCGATCACAAGGCTTTGGCCGGGGCGGCGCAGGTGATACTGCCAGGGGAATGGCTCCGTTCCCATCACTTCCACGGTTGCCGTCAGGTCGGCGATGGCTTTGGAGTAGAGCGTGAATTCGCCGTCGGGCTTGGCCGCCCAGCCGGCGGCGATCATGGCTTGGTCGGGGGTCTGGTCACTCATCGGCGGCCTCCTTTGCGTAGGGGTGTTTTTTCCCTCTTTTGGTGACGGCCCAAGCAAGCCAATGTTCCTTTGTGTTTTCTGCGGGGTCCTCTGACAGTTTGAGGGCGCCGAATCGTGACAACGTGTTGGCGAGTAAGTCCCTGTCGGCCTCTGCGTTTTGCAGGTCTGTAAGCAGTCGGATTATCACGCTTGGCAGTGCCATTTCTGGAGCCATGCAGATCGCGGCGCGTTCCTGCGGTGTCAGGGGTATGTGTGGGTTAGCCATTGGCGGCTCCTGTGTTTTGGGCGCACTTGTGTTCGCGCGCGAAGGCCTTGCCGTGGGCGTCCAGCGCGTCAAGTGACACGGGCGCGGCGAGGGTGATCCCCTGCCCACAGCCCTGGCAGTGGACGAAGACGGTGGAGTCGGGCCGGACGGAAAAGACGATTTCCGGGCGTGGTTTCATGCTCCCCTCCTCTTGGCGTTGGGGTGGTAGGGTTCAAAGAGGGTCGGGAGCCAGCGGTCTAGGTCGTGTTTGTGGATATACACGCGCGGGCGGCCGCCGGCGGCCATCTTGTTGCGGTCTTTGATGGCCGGCAGGTCGCCGTTCTGGACGGCCTCTGCGATCCGCTTGTAGCCCACAGGCCAGCCGAGTTCAAAGCAGATTTCGGCGGCCTCTTGGATCGTCAAGAGGGTGAGTTTTTCGGCCGGGCCGCGCCTCCTGATTTCTGTTGGCGGGTCCTCCAGCGGCGAGGCCGCTGGCATAGGTTTCTGGCGCATCGTGCGCTCCTTGCTGGTTGGGCCTCAGTTACGATCTGAGGCATGGTTGCGGTTTGGCTGAGGCTGGGAGTTCGTAACCCCGGCTAAGTGTCCAGCAAGGTAGGCACTTTCCAGAGCGAGCTTCTTCGCACCAGCTTTGACCCTGGTCTTATTCCGCTGCGCTCCCAGCTTGATGTAGTCATGCCGCTCCTTGCTGTTCTTATCGGGATTACGAGTCCCTGTAGTTAGCTTGGCACGGTCCGGCCGGGTGTCAAGTCCCCCTGCGAATTTTTTTTTGTCCATGCTCACGGTCCCCCTGGAAGCCCAAGATGGGGGGCCGTAAAAAAGTTGTCAAGCCGCCGAATCGTCTGTCGACGGCTGGTTTTTCGCCCAAACATTTCTGGGCGCGATTTGCGGATTAGAGACTTTTAAGGGCGGCGCGGCTTTTCGCTGGTTTTGGTGTCTTTAGTTTTCGGTCGGAATACGGCGAAAACTGTCTTAGCTTGCCAGAGTTGGACAAGGCTGGAAGTGTTTAGCCCTGTTCAACTTTGGGCGGCTTTGGGGGCTTGGGGGCTAGGTATGCGGCGGCGGTGGCCTTGATCGCCTCTGCGTGGGCCATCACGTCGTCCACTTTGGTGATCTGGTGGGGGACGCGCTCTTTGCCAGTGCCAACGATTTCAACGAACATCCGCTGTGGGTCGGCGAAATTGCTGATTACGAGGGGGTTTCTGTTGCTGTCCAGGTCAACGGCGGAGCGGCCGGTGCCGCTCTTGTTGCGGAGTTTGATGCGCTCTTGGTCAACGATGCCCATCAGGATTGTCTTTACAAGGTAATAGACTTGCCACTCCTGCTCTGTGATTATGTTTTCTTCTTCGTCCGGCTCCGCCGGCGGGGGTTCATCGGCCGGCTTGGCGGTGGCGGCCAGGGCGGTGCGAAGGCGGCTGTCCACTTGTTCAGCCATGAATTCCGTCAGGGCGCGTTTGGCGTAGGGTGTGTAACGCTCGGCCTTTACTTCTTTTCTCAGGCCTTTGATCCCCGCCTTTCCTAGTAGGTAGTCCACAAAGTCTGGGTCTGGTGTCTCTAAGTTGCTTTGCATTGCCAGTTTTACTTGGCGATTGAATTTTAGCTCGGAAACAGCGTCCAGTGTGCTTTGTAGCTCAAATTTGCCTTTCCTTAGCTTTGCCAGTTCTGGCAGTAGGTTTGTGTCCACTGCCTCCAAGTTTAATTCCATGAAGGGCGTGGGGTCTAGGCTCTTTCCATCGGCTCCTACGGCGAAAAACTGGTAACGGATTCCGTTGGTCAGTATGCCGATTGCGGCTTCCAGCGTTAAAAAGTAGCGGTGCAGTTGTTCTTTGTGGGTGTCATTGAGGTTGGCGGCGGCTGTTTTGCACTCAATTAAAATTATTGGTTTTCCGTCTTGGCATATTGCGTAGTCTATTTTTTCGCCCTTTCGCCCTGCCACGTCCGCCGTGAATTCTGGTACTACTTCCAGCGGATTGAACACGTCGTAACCAAGTGCCTGAATGAACGGCATAACTAGGGCGGTTTTGGTGGCCTCTTCGGTGGCGAGGCTGGCTTTAAGGCTCTGGGCGCGGCTGGCTAAGCCGGCGATCTTTTCGGAAAAATCTAGGTTGTCCATTTTGGCTCCTTCGTCTGTGATTGTAGCCGCAAAAGTGATAAAGTGACAGTCCTATGCCAACGCCTCCCGTCGTCAATGGTCTCTACTGGTCAGACAAGACAAAGACGTACCACTATATCGTCAAGATCAGGGGCGTGAAGTATTCAGGCGACACGGGCCATTCCAGAATAGGCGCGGCGCGCGATTTCTTGACGGAGTTGAAAGCGGCGGCGGCGCGTGAAAAGGCGGGGCTGGCGGTGGCGAGGCCCAGCGGCGAGGTGACACTGGATCAGGCGATTGATATGTGGGTGGCGGCTTCCAAGGGGCGCGTTTCTGCGGATCACTTGAAGATGCGGCCTTATGTGTTGCGGCGACACTTTGGCGATTACCTTCATTTGCCCTTGGCGCGGCTGGACACTGCTTCGCTTGATGCCGTGCAGGCCGAGTATCTGGATGGTGAGCATGTCAGCCCAGGCTGGAAGTCGGCGCGGCCAAGAAAGCCCACCAGTTGGAACAATGTCCGCCGGCATATCTTTGCCTTGGTAAATTGGGCGGTGGATAGGGAGCTGCTGGCGGCCTGCCCTTTCAAGTCGAAGCCGATCAAAGGGCAAAAGACGATGGACGCGACGCTGTGGCCAGAGGCGGTGCCGGCGTTTCTGGCGGCCGTGGAGCGGCTGGCACTGAGCCAAGACAAAAAAACGGCTGTTTTGCTGATGATTTCCTTGGGCCTGCGTGAAAACGAGGCTTTGGGGGCGCGGTGGGAGGGTTTCGACACTCGGCAGGGGGTGTATGTGCCTCCGAATACGAAAAACAGGGAGGTGCGCGAAATTGCCCTGCCGCCCGGTCTTTATGATCGCCTTCGTGAAGCGCATGGCTGGGAGGCGACGCGCGGCCTGATTATGCCAGGGGAAGGCCCTAGCGGAGCGCACATCAAAGGTTATACACGCTCCCTTGTTGCGAAGGCTGGCAGGGCAATAGGTATTGAGGGGCTACATCCGCATTGTCTGAGGGCAACTTTCGCCACGGCGCATTGGGAGGCTGGGACCCCGCTGGCGCAAATCATGGGTATGCTTGGCCATGCTGACGCACCAACGACAATGCGATATATTAGACAGAGGCCCTTGGATGCGGCGGCGGCCCAGGCGAAGGTGGCGTCGGCGATGGGAGGCTTTGCCAGCGGTTCCGCCGCGGTTCCGCCAGAAAAAAATGTAAAACGGAAGATGGCTTGAAAATCAAGGGGTTGGAGCGGCTGGCCTGCTTGCCTCCGAAGCCAAAGGCCGCGGGTTCAAATCCCGCCAGGTACACCAGTTGTAATCGCAAAGGCTGGAGTGATACCAAGTTGCGTCAATCTGTGATTATGTGATAGGATTCAGGCCGGAGGGCAGACATGCCGGCGGCCACACAGATTCCCGAGAGCAGAAGGGCGGAAATGGAGGAGTTCGGCGCCACGCGCTGCTCCGGGTCGGAGCTGAGGCGCTTCCTGTGCGTCTGGCTGCGCGTGGAGGGCGGGATGTCCGCCGCGGGGATAGCGCGGGCGCTCAAGTGGAGCGCCAACGGCGTCAGGATAGTCCAGAGGCGCTTCATCGAGCGGGGGGTCGCGGTCTTCGCCGACAGGAAGCGCGGCCGCAGGACGCCGCCGAGGATGACCTTCCAGGAGGAGGAGGCGTTCCTTGACGGGTTCCGCGCCGCCGCCGCGGCCGCGGCCGTCCTGGTGGTCGGCGACACAAAGGCGGCGTGGGAGGGGAGGCTGGGCCGCACCGTCCACAAGACCACCGTGTACCGGATGCTCGAGCGGCACGGCTGGCGGAAGGTCGTGCCCAGGCCGAGGCGCCCGAAGAAGGACGAGGGGGCCGGCGAGGCCTTCAAAAAGGGGGCTTCGCCGAAAGGGTCGCCGGGGCGCGGGCAAGGGCGGAGGGGAAGCCGCTGAGGGTCATGTTCCAGGACGAGGCGAGGATAGGGAGGATGAGCGACCCCAGGGCCTGCTGGGCGCCCAAGGGGATGCGCCCTGTGGCGCCGGCGCAGCTGGTGCGGCAGTACACCCACGTGTTCGGCGCCGTGAGCCCGGCGGACGGCCGGCACGACAGCCTGATACTGCCCTACGCCGACACCGACGCCATGTCCAGGTTCCTGCGGGAGGTCGCCAGGCGGCACCGCGGCGAGCGCGTCCTGATGTTCATGGACCAGGCCGCGTGGCACAGGTCGGGGGCGCTGAAGGTCCCGCGGGACATGGAGCTGGCGTACCTGCCGCCGCACTCGCCGGACCTGAACCCGCAGGAGCAGGTCCGGGGCGAGCTGCGGGAGAAGTGCCTGGCGAACAAGAACTTCGAGAGCATGGACGAGCTGGAGAAGGCGGCGGCTAAGGAGCTGCGCCGCATGGAGTCCAACCACCCTGCCATGGCCAGCCTGACGCGGAGGTCATGGATGTAATATGCAATTAGCGCAACTTGGTATCACTGCCCGCTGGCGGCTCATCTTTGCCGCGCACTGGAACCGCAGGCAGAGAGGCGGGCCCCGTCAGGGGCCCATCCTTTCCCAGACTTCTTGCTACTTCACGATGAAGACTGATCGCGCCCATGACTCGTTGTCGCTGAGCTGCTGGCGGGCACCGTTCCTCCAGACCACGGCGCGGGGGTTGAGCAAGTCATCGCCGTAGTTGCCGCCGTACCCGCTGCCTTCCACACCCGCGACGTACACGTCATCGCCCGATACGGAGACGGAATACGCCTCTGACACGTTGTCGCCGAGCTGCCGGCGGACACCGTTCTTCCAAAGCACGGCGCGGGCATTGTCATAGTTACTGTATTCGCATCCCGCGACGTACACATCGTTGCCGGAAACGAACACGGAATACACCTCTGACACGTTGTCGCTGAGCTGCTGGCGGGCGCCGTTCTTCCAGACCACGGCTTTGCGAACGTAGTCTTCGGTGCGTTCGGTTCCCGCGATGTACACATCGCCGCCCGATACGAAGACTGAATACGCCTCTGACACGTTGTCGCCGAGTTGCTGGCGGACTCCGTTCTTCCAGACCACGGCGCGTGCGCTGCCATAGTTAGCACTGCTGTGTTCGTATCCCGCGATGTACACATCGCCGCCAGAGACGAAGACGGAACGTGCCACTGAGTCGTTGCCGCTGAGTTGCTGGCGGACACCGTTCTTCCAGACCACGGCGCGGATGTCATAGCCACCACTCCTGAATTCCTCTCCAGCCACGTACACATCGTTGCCAGAGACGAAGACAGATCGCGCAAACCCGCTGTCGCTGAGTTGCTGGCGGACGCCGTTCTTCCAGACCACGGGGCGGGCGTAGTCTAACCAGTAAGGACTGGTAGGGTATTCATTCCCCGCCACGTACACATCGTTCCCAGAGACGGAGACGGAACACGCGCCTGCCACGATGTTGCTTAGCACCTGGCGGACGCCGTTCTTCCAGACCACGGCGCGCATATTCTCGTCGCTGCTGCCGCCGATGGATTCGTATACCGCCACATACACATCGCCACCCGAGCCCCCGCCGTTGTTGTTCCCGCCCCCGCCACAGGCGACGAGTGTGAGCGTGAGGGCCATGGCGGCCGTCGCAAGACAGTGGATGTACTTCTTCATAAACCGGCTCCTTTCCGGGGTTGGCTTGGGGCGAAAAAGCCCCGAGCGGATTCAACGCAAAAAAAGACCGCGCAGGGGTGGCTTTCTGCGCGGTCGTGTTGGGGCTATGGGTGTTTTTTGGGTTACGTTATGCTCGTAAGTGCCTGCAAATAGAGGATTTACCCCCCCCCCCCCCCCCGTATTATGTAAAACTGGGGCGTTCGGGGAAACGCGGCACCGCCCTTGGCGGGAGGTGTCCCGCGCCGGCTCGGTGTTGTTGGTCGTCCGCATTTTGGGCTGGTTCCGTGGGTGTGCGCTGATGCACAGGTAGAAGGTACAGCGGGGGGAGGTGGCTGTCAAGCACCGGTGGATAGCCGCCAGTAGCAAGCGCAATGACTGAGGCTATACTAACAAACTACAGGTTAGGAGTCGCACATGGCGGGGTCGGCCCGGCGAAACGCCAAGGGCATGCAGCGCTGCCGTTTTGACCTATTTTTCAGAGTACGGTGGCGGCCACATCCAGCCGTCTGAGGCTCTTGCAAAACTCGGTCATACGTCTGCTCCCGGCCATCCGCTGTCTCTGGCTGGATTCGGTATCATGTTTGTTTGCAGTAACTTCCGCCAGAGCCTGCTTCGGCCGGGCGCAGCCTTGCGCCTCCGGCGACTTGCAAAACTGGCGTTTTGCAAGTGGCTCATCTGGTATTCACCATTTCTGTCGAGTCCCCAACCACAAGGAGCCAGCCATGCTCACATCGTTCTCCGTCGCCAACTGGAGGTCGTTCAAGGAAATGACCCATCTAACGCTGCTGGCGCCAAAGGACAGGCGGCACGGGACCAGGGTGCCAAAGGTCGGGAAGTCGGGCTTGAGTGTGCTCCCCGCGGCGGCGATCTTCGGCGGCAACGCCGCCGGCAAGTCCAACTTCTTCATGGCGCTGTACTTTGCGAAGGAGCTGGTGGGGCTGGGCAGCATCCACGAAGTTGATATTGATGTGGACCCCTTCCTGCTGGACGCAAAAACAGAGAAGCGCCCCTCCGCCTTCGTCTTCGGGCTGGCAATCGGGGAAGACACATACGAATACAGCTTCAAAGTGACGCACAGGAAGGTGCAGGAAGAAAAGCTGGTGAAGACCAGCGCAAAGCCCAAAATCGTTCTGTTCGACCGCAAAGGCGCGGACATCTCGTTCGACGAGTCCGTGCCGGAAGAGGAGCCGCTCAAGTCCATCGTCAAAAGCACAATGGCCCACCAGTTGTTGCTCACCAACACAGTCCTGAAGGGGGAGGACATATTCAGGCACATCTACGACTGGTTCGAGGACTCGCTGCAGTGCGTACCGTCCGGCATCCGCTGCAGCAGCTTTGGTCAGTTCATGGGCCCTGCGAACAAGCAGAACATGAAGCGGATGAACGCGGCGCTGGCGCAGATGGGCGTCGGCTTGGACGGCATCGAAGGCGAGGTGTTGCCCATAGATGAGATTCCGGGAATGATGGGACTGGAGAAGACGCTGATGGACGAACTGCCGGATGGAGGGTCCAGCAGACTGCGCCTGCCCTCCGACCGCATTTCCGCCATGGCCTCCCGCAGGGGCAACAAGATCACGATCGAGGACTTGGTGGCCTGCCACAAAAATGCGGGGGGGCGCAAGGTCGTGTTCCAGTTGTGGCAGGAGTCGGACGGCGCCAGGAGAGCGATAGACCTGCTGCCCGTCTTTCTCTGGAACACGGCCCCTGGCGCCAGCAGGACCTATGTCATCGACGACCTCGGCAAGAACCTGGACACGCCGGTGGCCCGCAAGCTGCTGGCGCTGTTCCTTTCCAACTGCACAAACGACAGCAGGTCCCAGCTGCTGTTCACCACCCGCGACGTCATGCTTATGGACTGCTCCCTTCTGGGAGCCGACGAAATGTGGGTCATGGAGAAGTGCGACGGCGGCGGGTCCAGGCTGCTGTCCGTGCAGGCCTGCGAGGCCCCCGCGCACGGCTGCGCAAAAGACGGTCCCCCGCGCAGCCGCATGGGCGTGCCCGATTCGCTGCTGGACATGGTCTTCGGCAAGGAGGCGGGCGGGCTAGGTCGCTAGTGTTGCGTCCGCGAATAAAGTAAGTTGTTGCCATCGCAGTGCCAGTGCCCCAAGCCAAGCGTGTGTTTTCAAGGATTCGAGCGGACGTAACACTAGCAGCGCAGCCTAGAACGGGTTTAGTGGCGTAAGGTTCTGACGCTGCATCAACACCCCAAGCGGCACTTGGCCCGGACGCTGCTTTGG
>Ga0268262_10001704_pt1 | contig 26652 bp, 23 predicted proteins | sample TergutNc150P3_FD_190354 | JGI IMG/M metagenome (GOLD analysis project Ga0268262, IMG submission 190354) | Nasutitermes corniger P3 segment gut microbial community from laboratory colony in Florida, USA - Nc150 P3 (SPAdes) (version 2) | ecosystem: Host-associated > Arthropoda: Insects >... | reverse complement strand
GCCCGCTGAACAGGCCGGAAGGGCGCCCGCGCCCTCGAGCGCGGACAATCAGAATAACAAAACCAAAAAAAAACGCAAGGGATTTTTTTCGGGGCGGGCGAAAAAATGGGGGAAAGCGCTGAAAAACAAAGAAATCTTTTTTTGGCGAGGATGAGGGCGATGCGAAACAAAGACCGCACTAAACCCTAGACTTTTCGATGAGCATGTGCAGAAGGGCCACGGCCGCATGAGTTATGCCCGGCACCCTAGACGCCTGCCCCAGCGTCTGTGGCCTGTGTTTCCTAAGTTTTTCCCTCACTTCGATGCTGAACCCTGGAACATCGCCCACTAGAAAGCCCTCTGGTATGTTGACAGAATCCCATTGGGAAGCTTGATCCGCCAACTTGGCCTCTCTTTCCCTGTACCCTGAGTACCTGACGGAAAACAGGATGGCATCCTTTTCCTGCTCCCAATTGACGCCTTCAAGCGAAATGTTGCTGCTGCGACAGACTTCGCGCAAGATGCCGTCAATCTGCTGCTGCCCAATCTGCTGCCTTTTTAGGAGATCGGCCACGGTCATGCCGCTTGACAGCTCCAGCCCTGACTGGTTGGCAAACTTGGCATATTCAGAGGTCTTTTTCGCCCACTCTGATCCACAGGCACCCACCAAGGCCGAGCGCCATTCTGCCCGTTTTTCTGCGATGGCAACGTCGTCCCGGGACAGTACTCCTATTTCTTTGGCTTTCCCCAGCAACCTTGTGTCTGCGAGGTCGGCGGCGAGTTCCAATCTGCGCTCAGCCCTTGCCGTCAGCATGCGGTAAGGCTCGTCGGCACCCTTGGTGACAATGTCGTCTATCATAACGCCAAGATAGGCTTCACTGCGGCCTATAATAATGGGCGGCTCTCCCCGCAAAGTGCGCACGGCGTTGACCCCTGCAATGAAGCCTTGGCCAGCGGCTTCTTCGTAGCCAGTTGTCCCATTTATCTGGCCCGCCGCCCAAAGCCCCTCGATGCCTCGGACCGCCATGGCCAAATCCAGTTGCAGAGGGTCTAGGGCATCATACTCTATCGCGTAGCCTGGCCTCATGATTTCGGCTCGCCCGAACCCGCAGAGCGTCCTCACCATTTGAAGCTGAACGTCCACTGGCATTGAGGTGGAGAGGCCCGACAAATAAATCTCTTTCGTCTCCAGCGAATCTGGCTCCACAAATATTTGGTGCCGTTCTTTTTCTGGGAATTTGACGTACTTGTCCTCTATTGAGGGGCAGTATCTAGGGCCGACGCCTTCTACGTGTCCACCATACATTGATGATCGGCGCAAATTCTCTCGCACTATCCGCTCGGTCTCCCTTGTCGTGAAGACAATGTGGCAGGGGATTTGCGGCAAGGGCGGCTCTGGGCCGAAAAAGCTGAACTGCCTCGGACACGGGTCACCGGGCTGCGGCTGCATCGCGCCAAAGTCAATGGTGCGAGCGTCAATTCTTGGGCTGGTACCGGTCTTGAACCTCCTCAACAGAAGCCCGAGGCTTTTGAGCTGGGACGGGAGGCTGTTTGATGTTGGCTCTCCGGCCCTCCCTGCTTCGATGCGCTTATCCCCTATCAGTATCTGCCCGCCCAAAAAAGTCCCAGTGGCCAATACTGCCGCATCGCATGGCATTTGCGAGCCATCCGAAAGCCCTACGCCGCGTACCCGCTGCCCGCTGCCGAACAAGAGCGAAGTGACCATGCCCTGTTTGAGGAATACGCCTGGAGTTTGCTCCAGCCGCTTCCTCGCCTCCAGCCTGTACCTGACCCTGTCCGCCTGGGCGCGGGGGCCGCGCACGGCGAACCCTCGGCTTTCGTTGAGAACCCTGAAATGGATCCCGGCAGCGTCGGCGAGGCGCCCCATGAGGCCCCCTAATGCGTCTATCTCGCGGACAATGTGGCCCTTGCCTACGCCACCTATTGAGGGGTTGCAGCTCATTTGGCCGATTTGGTCCAAATTAATCGTAATCATCGTCACCGCCGCGCCCATCTTGGCTGCCGCGTGCGCCGCCTCTATGCCGGCATGGCCGCCGCCGATTACAACAACGTGCATAACCTTTCCTCAAATTCAGTTTATACCGTCATGGAATCACACGAGCCTTTTGCAGAGAGTCTCAATTGAACGCAATTTAATATTTGCTCCCAAATACTCCAAGCTTGTACCGCATAACAGAAATATGGCGATAAAATATTTTTTGGTGGGATCTACCATGAGACGAAAACTAAACCCCGAAGAGCGAAAAGTCAGGCGCATCAAGGTGGTGCAGCGGTCAAAGTACGCCCTGCCCTCTGCAATAACGCTGATCTCCGTCCTGTGTGGATTTTCAAGCGTTGTCATATCAATGAAAGCCACAAACATGACGGCTGAAGATTCGTATCTGTGGGCAGGGGCACTGATAATTTTGGCAGCTCTATTCGATGGGCTGGACGGCAGGGTCGCAAGGGCGACGAGGACGACTTCAGAATTCGGGGTGCAGCTCGACTCACTTGCCGACGTACTCAGCTTCGGAATGGCTCCGGCGATATTGGCCTATCGGTACGGGTTCCTAGCCATCGGGCAGGATGACCCGCAGGCAAGGGCCATCGGCTGGGCCGCCTCTTTCTTCTTTTTGGCTTGCGGTGCGCTCAGGCTGGCCCGATTCAATGTACAGGTTGAGCAGACCGACCCTCGCTATTTTGTCGGGATGCCTATCCCAGTGGGGGCCGCGTGCATCGCTTCGATCATCCTAAAGTGGCCATCCCCCATCTCTTCGGAGACCTTGTCTTACTTGTTCTCAGCCGGGCTGTTCGTTATCGGCATCCTTATGATCTCGGGGCTGAGCTTCCCAAGCTTCAAGAAAAAGCCGCGCCACCCAAAGGCGGGCATGTGGATCACCATTTCGTTCTTGGCCCTCTTGTGCCTGCTGGTGATACTAAAGACAACTTTCTTTTTGCTCTTCTTTGCCGCTTTACTGCTGTTCTCCATCGTCATCAACATTGCTTGGAAGTGCGGCTGGAGGGGCATGGCACCGCCTTCTACGACCAAGATGAGCGAAGAAGATACATTCGATGGCCAAAACTATTAGGCTATTCCGGCAGCCCGACCAAGGAAAGCAGGGACGTTGGATCGCTGGTTTCTGACAGCAGAACGTTGTCAATCAGCCTAGTGCCGCCTATTTTGCCGGCGACGCACAGCCCCGCCAACCGCCCTATGTTGCCTTCTATCTTGTCCATCGTGAGGGCGTCAACCAATTCGCAGTATTGAAGCTCGTCCAAGCCCGTCAATAGGCTCTTTGCCATACTGACCAGCTCAGAAGCCGATCGCTCGCCATTTTTGAAAGCGGCGGCAGCTGTGGACAGTGCGCGATTGATGCACAGCGCCCTGCCCCTTTCGGATGGCGAGAGGTACGAATTCCGCGAACTCATCGCCAAACCGTCTTTGTCCCGCACCGTTGGGGCAACGACCAACTCCAGGGGTATGTTCAAATCCCATACCAGCCTGCGTATTATCGCCGTCTGCTGCAAATCCTTCTGCCCGAAAAAAGCCAAGTCTGGCTGAATGATGTTGAATAGCTTTGCAACAACGGTGGCGACCCCCCTGAAGTGCCCCGGTCTGTATTTGCCACACAGCACCTGGCCTATGGGGCCTGGGTCTATGAACGTATTGAACCCCGTCGAATACATCTCTTTGGGTTCTGGCATGAACAAAATGTTCACGCCACTGTTCAAGCAAAGGGACTGGTCATGGTCGGGATCGTGCGGATAGTGACCAAAGTCTTCGTCAGGGCCGAACTGAATGGGATTCACAAACACCGAGACGATTACAGAATCGCACCTCGACTTACAGTGCTTGATCAAGGATTCGTGTCCCCGGTGCAGATAGCCCATCGTCGGGACAAGGCCAATGCGGTCCCCGCGCTGCTTCGATGATTTCAAAAGTACCCTGAGTTCAGGGATGCTTCTGGCTAACCGCATCTACTTGTGTCCCCCTTAGGTCTTTCTTGCTTTTTTGGCCCGGCCTCCTGCCCTGCGCTGCCTCAAATCTGGATCATTGCCAGATGGCAGATTGGCGAGCGCATCTACTGAAAGACTATACGACTCTTCCCCGCTTGGGAAGATGCCTTTTTTTATGTCGGCAGACCAACGGGAAAGAGCTATAATCATTTGATTGAAGCCATCCATGTACTTTCTTACAAATTTAGGGTATTGCCCATCATGCATGCCCAAAACATCATGAAATACTAATACTTGTCCCGAACAGTTAGGCCCAGCCCCGATGCCAATGGTAAAAATATCCAAAGTCTCTGTCACCAAGGCCGCCAATTCTTTGGGGACACATTCCATCAAGACGGAAAAGCACCCGGCCGCCTGCAGCAGCTTGGCGTCCTCTAGCAATTGTTCGGCACTCGCCGCGCCCTTTCCCTGCACCCTGTAGCCCCCAAGCACATGGAAGGACTGCGGAGTGAGCCCGATGTGGCCCATGACTGGTATGCCAGCGTCAACGAGAGCGCGAACGACTGGCTCGCGGCTTGCCCCGCCCTCCAGCTTCACCGCCTGGGCTCCCGCCCTGACAAGCTCGCCCGCATTTCTGATGGCATCTTCGATGCCCAGATGATATGAGAGGAATGGCATATCCGCCATCAAAAACGCCTTGGGGAGCGCCCTTGCGACGGCTTCTAGGTGGTGGCGCATCATCGCCATAGTTACTTGGAGCGTACTTTCAAAGCCCAAAGCCGCGTTGCCCAAGCTGTCGCCGACCAAAATGATGTCTACCCCAGCGGCATCGGCGATATGGGCCGTCGGCGCGTCATAGGCTGTGACCATAACCAGCTTGCCGCCAGTGTCCACTTCGGCCTGCAGGTCTAGCCATGTCTTTTTTTGGCGGGGCGATTTTTGCTGGCTCACGAAATCCTCCTAAAACTGAACAGTGGGAGCATCCTTAAAAATAGGGAACCATTTCTCAAGCAACCCTAACGCGAAAAACAGCCCACCAAGGCGCTCTATCGGCAAGCCCATCACAGTGGAGAACGATCCCTCTATGCGCTCGACAAAGAGGGCTGCGATCCCTTGGGCTGCGTATGCGCCCGCTTTGTCCATCGGCTCGCCGGTGCTGACGTACCAAACAATTTGCTCTTCTGTGAGGGGCCTGATATGCACCTTTGCCGTGTCCACCAATTGATGAATCTCTGTGTCTTTCATTAGGCAGGCCCCTGTGTGGACGCAATGGTCCCTCCCTTGTATGAGCCTTAGCATCCTAATTGCATCGCTTGTATTTTCTGGCTTCCCTAAAATCAGTTGTTCCAAGACCACCGTTGTGTCTGCGGCCAGCACCCATCGGCCGGGGTTGGCGGCAGCGATGGCATGGGCCTTTCCCAGCGACAGGCGCCCGACCATGTCACAGGGGCTTTCGCCTGGCAGCGCTGCTTCATCTATCTCCGGAGCTGCAACTTCAAATGGAACGCGAATTGCCTCGAGCCAGTATTTTCGGCGCGGACTCGCAGAGGCCAAGATGAGCGACCTTTCGCTCATGCGGAACTCTTTTTTGCCGTGCACGGCATAACAAATATGCAAAAGCCGCAAACTAAGATCAGCAACAATGAGTAAAACGGCCACATGGTTCTCGCCGGTGCATTGACTGGCCTCCATTTTAACTCGAAAGACCATGCCCCCTCTTCCATCGCACCGCTGAAATGCTTCCATTGCCCATTTTCCATGACCAGCCCAGAAAGCCCGCTCATCGTAACTCGCACGAGTGGCAAGCCTGTCTCCAGCGCCCTCAGCCGCGCCAGCGAAGCATGCAGACCCGCCGCTATGCTTTCTTCAAACCAGCCGTCATTGGTGTGTTCTGTCAACAAGTCCCCACCGGCCAGAATAAGGCCGATCCTCGCCCTTTGCGGCAGGAGCGATTCGCTGCATATCAAGGGGTGAACAATTATTAGCCCGCCATTTTGGTCTGGGACTCGGAAACTGCTTTCTGTGCTTAGTTCCCCTTTGTCCCAACTTGAGAACCCTGCAATCTTTTCAAGAGGGACCCTTATCCAGTCTGGGCCAGGCATGCGCTCCCCAAACGGCATAGGCACCACCTTTGCCTGAACAAATGGCTCTTGGCCAAGCACCTCTCCCCTCACTATGTTCAGCGATGAACCGCCTGTCGTCCAGCCATCGGTGCCAAATAGCCAAGCCACATTCCGGCTTTTTGCAATTTCACTTATCCAAGCGGCCGGAAGCAAATAGTTCCCATCTGTCACGCTGCTCTCTGGCCAAAGGAGCAATGTGGGCCTGTCGGGTTTAGGGAGACTTCCGCTCGCCAGCACTGCGTCACTTCTGTGCCACATGTCCGCCATCTGATTGGGGATTTTTGTGTTCACGGGATAGTTCGGCTGTACTATGGCAACGTCCAAGGCCATTTCCCTGCCCCTCGGCAGAATATTCCAGACGGCGGACAGCGCCAAGACAAGCCCGATGGCCGATGCAGTGGCAATAATGGCATTTCTTTTTGCGCCGGACGCCCATAGGCAGCCCGCCGCTATTCCGTGCAGCCAGACTATCGCGCTGAGGCCCTCTGTCCCCAAGATTGCCGCCGAGCGGCCCAGCACTGTGGGGCTGGCCAGCGGCGTGGCCCATGTCCATGGATAAATATGCAAGAGCCAAGTTTCGCACGCCACCATAGTCAATGCCGCAACGAAAGCCGCCGCCGCAATTCCGCGCTGCCCTAGAACTCTTTCCCAAACACATTTCGCCAAGATGACGGCAAGCACCGGCGGCAGGCTGTCGTAAGCCCAAAGCAACAATCCGGCTACCAAGGACAGCCATCCGGGTATCCCGCCCTTAGAAGAGATGGTCTGAGGCATCCAGCTTGTCAACAGCATAACGCCAAGGAAAAATGAGATCCATATTGCCCACCACCTCATGCCGCGCCACGCCGCCCTAGCAACCAGAACCGGGAGCAAGATGGCCGAAATCGCTTCCGCCGTTCCCCACAAAAGCCCCGGCCAGCGAAACGCAACCTGGAACATGGCGACAATCAGCAAGGGTTCGATTAGAGCCTCGGCCCGTTTCAATTCAGCACCCCGTTCCTCTTTGCAGCCTCGAAGCAGGCAATTCCAACGGCCACGGCAGCGTTGAGGCTTTCAACACCGATGGTAGGTATCGAAGTACGGGCGCATCCGGCCGGCAGGCCAGAACCCTGCCAACCGTGACCCTCATTGCCGGCCATAAGCCGCAAGGGCGGGCTGAGGTTGGCCTCGGATATTGGCGAGGCGTCCCGGCGGCTGTCGAGAGCCATCCATCTGCCATCGGAAAAATGGGCCGCCGAAAGGCGCCTGATGCGCAGCGCAAAGGCGGCTCCCATAGAACCACGGAGTGCTTTGGGGCTGAACGGGTCCGCGCACCCGGGTCCCAGCAACGCATCTTGGAACCCAAATGCTGCCGCAGAGCGAAGCATCGCTCCCAAGTTGCCTAGATCCTGTATTCCCCAAGGGACAATGGCCAAATCGGCTATTTGCCCCACCGGCTCTGCCCCCAATTCCATCACCAAAGCTATACTTGGCGGGCTGGGAGAGCCGGATATTGCTGTCATCAGCTTTTCGCTTAGCTCCCAAGTTTCAAGCTCCAGCTCGCGCTCTATCGGATCCTTTTTTTGCCCCTCCAGTCTCAGCCAGCGCACCGGGGACAGGCGGGACTGCGCCTCATTGGGAGCGGATTCCAGCCACTCCTTGACCAATTTTTCGCCCGACAAAAGCGTATATGCCCTCTTCGCCCCAGAAACATCCAATGCGGCTATCAATTGCTTGACCCGCAGGTTGGTCTTGCTGCTCAGCAGCAGCGTCTCTGGCTTTCGCATCGGCAGCCTTGCGGCAAGAAAATATCAGCGGTCATAGACAAAACCTGCGCTCTATTCAATTAGGATCAATTAGCAGCCGTTCTGAGCGCAAGGTGTCCGACTGCCTATCAATGGCCGGTTTTTCGTAGTTTTCGACCTCTCGGTTCGGAGTGTGCGAAGAGCGCACCGTCCGCGGTGGGGGCTTGTATCCCTTTCCGGCCAGCTTGTCGTCATGCGCCATTCGGGTAGTGGCTGAAGCATGCCCAGCCTCATCGCTGACTGCCTTTGTCTGCCCTGCTTTTTGGATTATGGGGGGGGCTTTGGCCACTGCGGTGTTGTCAAACCCTGACACCAGAATGGTCACAAGAACGCGGCCTTTCAGCTCTGGGGCGTCTATTTGCCCGAGCTTAATGTCTGGCAGCCCCTTAAAATGCTCGCTCACAAATTTCATGGACACTTCAATGGCCGAATACGGAATCTGGTGCCAATCAGCCATCACAGAAATGATGACTTTTGTCGCGCCGCCGGTGTGGTTGCCATCGAGCAGCGGGCAATCAAGGGCTTTCCTGACAGCTTCCAGCATCGCATCGTCCCCGCCCCCTTCACCAGTCCCGATCAGCGCTTCCCTGCTGCCGCGCAGAACTGCTTCGACGTCCGCAAAATCAACATTGATAATCCCAGGGCGCAGGATGAGGTCGCTGATCCCCCGGACTCCTTGGATCAAAACGCTGTCGGCCGCCCTCCATGCATCGAAGGTATTCACATTCTTGTCGCAATAGCTTCCTATTTTTTCGTTGGAAACGACTATCACTGTATCAGCAACGTTGCGTAGGTCGTTCAGCCCAGCGTTGGCTATCCTTCCCTTGCCGATCCCTTCCCAACTGCATGGGGTCAAAACGACCGCAACCGACAGGATTCCCAGTTCGCTCGCACAGCTAGCAACGACTGGGGCGGCCCCTGTGCCAGTGCCGCCGCCCAAGCCCGCTGCGATAAAGATCATGTCGGCATCCTGAATGGCCGACAATATTTCGCTGCGGCTCTCCTCGGCTGCATCCTGGCCGCGCCCGGAGTCGCCTCCAGCTCCCAAGCCGCGCATCGAGGGACCAAGAGGAATCTTTACTTCGGCCTTGCAATTGGCGAGGCTCTGCTTGTCTGTGTTCATGGCGATGAACTGGACACCGGAAACGCCGCTCTCCGCCATCCGGTTGAGAGCATTGCAGCCCGCCCCGCCCACGCCAACAACCTTGATGTTGGCACCCGGCGGGCGATCGGTGATCGGCAAAAATGCGATGTCGTTCATCAATGCTCCGTGATCTTCTTTCCTAAAAGAGGTTTTTAAACCAATCCCGTATCCTGTTTACCCTTGGCGGCCTTGTAATTGTTTCCCCCATTTCCTCGCTAAGCAATTTTACCGCTCCAAGCGCATTTGTGTAGTGCGGGTTCGCCACGAACTGTTGCGGGCCTTGCAGGTCAAAGACTTTGCCCAAGATTACGCGAGACCTGTCGCCACCAAAAATATTTTGGGCCAATATGGGCAGGTGTGGGATGAGCGCACCGCCGCCGACCAGATGCACGCCACCAACCAGATGCACACCGCCATGGACTTCATCAACTCCGCCGCCGTGGTCAATTTCCCCGTAAACCTTTTCTAGCAACTCTTTTGCCCTAAAATGCAGGACTTCGGCGATGTCCCTCTTGGACACCTGCTTCTCTTCGTCTTCCAATTCAATCATGTCTTCCTCTGGAGCATAGTCGGGCATGACAGTCCCATATATGCGCTTTATCCTCTCCGCTACGTTGATGCCCCCCAAACGCTTGGTAACTTCTAGGTCTTTGGTAAAGTGTGCACCGCCGATGGGAATGACCGCACTATGAAACAGGGCCCCCCTGATAAAAACCCCGACGTGGGTCAACTGGTCTCCGATGTCAACGATCACCGCGCCATTATCGAGGTCTTCCCTAGAAAGCACGGCCTTTGCGCTTGCCAGCGGAGAGTACCAGAGTCTTGCCCCTTGCAGGCCCGACAATTGAAGAGCCCTTTTGATATTATCCAACACTGACGTCGGGGCGAGTATGATGCGGACTTCCGCTTCCAGCGTATCCCCAATCATGTTCACCGGGTTTTTTATATCCCTCTGCCCCTTGATGTGATAAACCTGCGGAATCTTGTGCAGGACGGCCTCTTCTTTTGCCAACTTGCAAGCATTGGTGGCTTGCTCCATGACCCTCTCGCAGTCGTGGAGCGTGATGACTCTGTTTGAACTAGAAATGGTGACGGAATCCCTCAGGTTCACCCCTTGGAACTGTATCCCATCAACCGAAACCATTATCTCGATCTCCTCCGGCCGCATTTGCCCGGCCATCCGCAGCGCGTCATCAACAGCACGGGTGATTGCCACCACCGCAGCGTTGATGTCTGTTATTTGCCCCTGCTTGATACCGCCCTGCGGGTTGGTGAGGCCGGCTCCGGTCACTCTGATGGAACCATCTCCTTCTTGGACGGCAACGACCGCCGCAATTTTGCTGGCGCCAAGATCTAGCCCGAGAAGCACATTTGGTTGCGGCATAAAATACCAGACCCTCAGATATTGATGATAACCGCAAGGGCCAAAGGTTTGCACTAAAAGATACAATGGCTGGCTATTTTTCTTTGTTCTTGGCTCATTTTGCCAACTGGCCGCACGCCCCGCCTATGTCGCCCCCGCGGCTTTTGCGAAATGTCACAAAACAGCCAGAGTTTTTGAGGGCGGCTGCAAACGCGCCCTTGACCTTGTCGCCTGGAGCTTTGAACTTTGCGCCATCGAACCCATTGAATGAGATCAAGTTCACATTAGACGCCCTTTTCAGCCCGCCCAGCCATTCTGCCACCCTTTCGGCGTCCTTCGGGGCATCGTTGACGCCTTTCAGCAGCACATACTCGATCAACAATTTCTCGCCTCGCACTAGCCCCCACCTGTCGAGTGCCAGCCTAAGTTCCGCCAATGGGTAGCGCCTGGCTATAGGCATTAGGCTCTGCCTCTGCGCATCCGTGCTGCCGTTCAGCGAAACAGCCAGCCACGGTCTAGGGCGAAGCGTGGAGAGCGCGTCCATGCCGGGGACGTGGCCAGCGGTACTCAATGTTATTCGGCGGGAGCTGATATTCAATCCCAAAACATGGTTGAACACACAGATGGCACGATGGACATTCTCCAAATTGTGCAGCGGCTCGCCCATGCCCATGAAAACCAGCGTCACTCGCTGTGGACTCCCAGGCCCCAGCGCCCCCAGAATCGCGTGGACTTGCCCAACGATCTCCCCTGCCGACAGATCGCGGACAAGCCCCATCCCGCCGGTCGCGCAGAACGCGCACCCCGTCGCGCAGCCGACTTGGCTGGATATACAAAGGGTCGCCCTAGGGTTGTTTACCTCTCTTGGCATGTGTACCGCCTCTATGCGCTCTCCATCGGCCAATCCAAGCACGACCTTGGTAGAGCCATCGGACGACGGGCAAGCACTCAGCACCTTCGGCAGGCCCAAGTCAAAGCGTTCTTGCAGCCAGTGGCGCAGCTCTTTTTTGAGGTTGGGCCACCCTTCCCTCCAGCCCCATGTATGCTGAATCCTGCCAAAAACGTGCTCTGGGCCTCCAGGGCAACCCAATTTTTGGAAATCTTCGGGGAGCAGCCCAAACGCCGAAATTGCTTGGCCCATGCTCACAAATCCGACAGCCTGATGTTAGACCCACTTTTCGTCCCCAGCGCAACTATTCCCGCCAGACGCGGATCCAGTATCGCTTTTGCCACCCCGCGAATAGCTTCGAGCCCTACGGAGTCAATTTCGGCCAACTGCTGATCCATGTCCATTATTTTTTCCATGTGCATGGCTTGGTGGGCGATGGAAAACATGCGACTGCTGGTGCTCTCTTGGCTAAATACCAAACTAGTCCTCAGTTGCAATTTAGCCCTGTCCAACTCTGCCTGGCTTGGCCCGAGGTCGGCGAGTTGAATGCATTCCGCCATCGTGCGATTGACCAGCTCCCTAGCCTTGTTGGGAGCGCAGCTTGCGACTATTTGAAGCGCACCCGAATCTATGTAATGGCTGCTGTAACTGCCTATCTGATAGCAAAGGGCGCGCTTCTCGCGCAGCTCCAAAAACAACCTGCTCGACATGCCGCCGCCCAAAATATGGCACAAAAGGGCAGAAGCGACACGGTCACCGTGGCGGTGGGACGTTGAGGGGAAGCCCATGGCTAAGCACGTTTGATTTAGATTTCGGCGTCTGGAATTGTAGATGAATGGTTTGCAGGTGTTTGGGGCCTCATTACGTCCATTTTCCGCATGCCCCTTTTTTACCCGCCCTTTAAGTCGTTTCTCAACGAGATCGGCAAATCCCGTGCTGTCCACGTCCCCCGAGGCAACCACCAAAAGGTTCTTGGGCCGATATGTCTTGGAAAAAAACTTTTTTGCGCTGTCAGGACTGAAATGCCGCACTTGCTCTGGGCTTCCGAGGATGGGATGGCTCAAGGGACACCCTTCCCAGAACTTTTGATAGAACAATTCGCTGGCCCAGTCATCGGGCTGGTCCTCGCTCTGGTTTATTTCTTCTAAGACCACATCCTTTTCCCGTGAAATTTCGTCCGGGTCGAACAATGGCGCGGTGACGAGGTCGCCCAGAAGATCAACAAGCGCTGGCAACTTTTCCCGCAAGACTTTTCCGTAAAAGCACGCATTTTCTTTGCCCGTAAAGGCATCTATATGGCCCCCCAGGCAATCGGAATATTCTGCTATGTCCTCTGGGCTGGGGAACTTTTCAGTGCCTTTGAAAACCATGTGCTCAATAAAATGCGCCATTCCTTCCTCTGCCGAATCCTCTTGACAGCTACCGCGCCTGACCCAAAAACCAACGGAACAGCTCCTCATCGCAGGTATGGGCTGCACAAGGATTTCCACCCCATCGGAAGTCGTTGTTCGAATTAGTTGGTTAGTCATTGATGTATTGGCCTTTAGTTTAGGTGCTGCGGCTTCCAAAAACGACATCGGCACCGCCTGTGTTGAACCATGAATATTTCATCCTTCGGACTCGCTTCCGGCCAAGCCCACGGGTCGCTTCATAAGCCAGAGTCCGCTTCCGCCCCATGCCAAAACACCGACTGCAATCAGAATTAGCACTGCAAGCCATGTCGGCGAAAGAATCTGGCTTTGTTCCAGCAGGCTAATAGTGCTGCCCCCTGTGTACCGGCTTTGTGCAATGCTTTCAAGGTAATGGGTATTGGTCATTCGCTGCAGCGCGGGTGGCATCACCCTGACAAAGGGATCCCAAGCAAAAAAGAACAGTGCCGCCCACAACATCCCTCGCTTGAATATCAGCACCAATAGAGATGCAATTCCAAATTGCGCCCAAAATGTCAGAAGCAGCGCCAGTATTTTTTGGGGAATGACGGCCATGTCCAGCCCAGCATACAATATCGGCATCACTGTGATTGTCAGCCATGCAGAACACCAAGCAAGCCAAGGCAGCCCTTTGCCAAAAGGCAAAGCCCAAGTGGGGGCCGGGCGCACGAGCATCAGTGGAAGCGAACGCTGTTCCAAATCTTCGCCGATGCCCGCCGATGCGGCGATCAGGGCGACCAACGGCAGCACCATCTGTGCGTATATGTGGTGATATAGCTCCAGCGCAGTTTTTGCAGGGTTTGGGATTTTATCAAAAGAGTTTGAAAGCAATCCAACGGTGCAAGGGAGCAGCGTCAGAACTGCCAGCACCCAGCCTCGGAGATGAAAAACCCTTGGCAGGTACCCTTTGAAGAGCGCTGCTATCGCATCAATAAATGAAGGAATTGTTCTAGTCGCGCTCATTCGTTGTCCTGCGTGAGATATTGAAAAACGGCGTCCAAGTTTATGTCCAACGGATCAATGGCCTTTACTTTCAATTGGCCTACCGCGACCGCGCTTTGCAGCTTTGGGAAAAAACTCTTTGGGTTTTTAACCGCTAAAACGGCTCCGCCATCTTCCAGTTTCAGGGCAGACAAATTCGGCTGTTCCACCGCCCACCTTGCAACTGCTTTTGGGTCTTCGGCTGTGACGCGGACTTCCACCGGGTGCCTGTCCAACAGTTCCCTGATTTCAACGATGTTGCCTTCGGCGAGCAGCCGGCCCCTGAAGAACAGCAGCACCCGATCCGTCAACCTCGACATTTCACCAAGAATATGGCTTGATAGCAAAACATTGACCCCATTTTTTGCCAATTTGCGAACCAAGTCCATCAAGTCTGTTCTCGCCTCTGAATCCAGCCCGTTGAACGGCTCATCCAAAATGAGCAGGTCTGGACTGTGCAACATGGCCTGCGCCAGCCTAATGCGCTGCCTCATCCCCTTTGACATGGCTGGAAACGCCAAGTGGGCGCGAGAATACATGCCCACAACTTCTAGGGCGCGGCCCACTGCCTCTTTTAGGACTTGGCCATTCAGCCCTGACAGCCTACCCATCATCTTTAGCCAGCGATTTGCGCTGAGGCCGGTTGGAAACCTGTCGCCTTCCGGCACGAGGCCGATGCGGGAGAGCACGTTGGGGTTGCGGAATGGAGCTTCGCCGAAAACCAGCACTTCTCCCCCCGTTGGGGGCAAGAGGCCCGAAACCATCTGGATCAGGGTTGACTTTCCGGCGCCGTTTGGACCCAAGAGGCCCGTGATTCCGCTTCCCTCCGCCAACTCAAAGCTGGTGGGGGAAAGCCCGAGTACGTGGCCATATCTGAGGCTTGCACGGTCCAGCTTTATCGTACTCATATCACCGCCTCCGATGGCCTGGTGCGCAGCCAAGAAACGTATGCCCACAGGCAGATGTTCACGGCTGTGGCAATAATTGACGGTGTCAGCGGCACGGAGGCGTTGTTTGCACCGCACAGCAACTTGGGCCATGATTCTGTCAGCGCGGCAGGATTTATGGCCATCCAACTGGAGTTATGCAAAATGGCGAAGAGTATGCCACCAACTGCACTAAGGCCAAAAATCAACCCGAATGACCAAGCCATGCCAGTTTTGGGCGTCCCCGCCAAGGATGAAGCACCCAATGTTACCGAAGCTATCACCATTGAATTCAATGCCGCAGCGGGAACCAAATATAGCGGCGCGGTGGGCCATATCGGGCCGCCCATGCCCGCCAACAGCAAGGACAGAAGCCAAGGCAAAATGATAAATGGCAGTTGGAAGCAAAAGGGAATCCCAATGGCGATGACGGCTTTGGCGGCTAGGTATTCCATGGGGCGCACGGGGTGGGCATAAATCAGCGGCCTGACCCGGTACAAAGTGTCCCGCGACACCAGCGCGCCATTGATCCATGCAGACTGAAACCACAAGAAAAACAGCATTGACCCATGCAACAAGGACGCTTGAAGCGCGGCTTGCTCAGGCAGAAGGCGACCGGCAAGGCCCTTGGCCTGCTCTAGCGCCGAGGCGTCCAATAAGTATTTTGTGTAAATTACCGCCAATTGCACGGCCAATATACCAATGAATACGATTCCGAAAAATTGGCCGATTTTGTTGCGCCAGATTCGGCCCAAGTCAAAGCGCACCAATGCCGGGATCGGCGACCTGTCTTTGGAGAAATTCGGGCTTGGGGGAAGGGCGGGTGAGTAAATTGGCATGGTCGTCTCAAGCATCAAGGCCACGGATGGCGCGGATCAAAATTTCGTCAAGCCTGTCATACCGTGGCGTCAACTGCATTAAAGTTGCACCCGCTGATTCGGCCCATTTGAATGGCGCACTTGGGTCGGCTTCGTACAGCTCGATGTCGTAAACGCCATTCATGTTTTCGAGCAAGTTGCCGATCCCCGCCAATCCTGTTTCCTGTTCCTGCGTCAGTGGCTCCAAAAATCGCATCTCGAATCGCTTGGACAATACACGGCGCAAACTGGAGACCAGCCCGTGGGCCTTGACTTCTCCCCCGCCCAATATCACCAGTTGATCCGAAACCCTCTCCACGTCTTCAAGAAGATGGCTGGCGAGAATGACGCTTGCGCCAAGCTCGGCCCTAACTTTTTGGACAAGCTCTAGCATCTTGCGCCGACCGATTGGATCCAGCCCATTGGTGGGTTCGTCCAAAAAAACCAATTTTGGGCTGTGAACCAAGGCTTGGGCCAGCTTTACTCTCTGCCTCATGCCTGTGGAATAACCAGATACTTTTCGGTATCTGGATTCGTCCAGCCCCACAAAATACAGGACTTCGTGGGAGCGATCCCTCGCCTGTTCACGGCTGAGGCCGGACAGCTCGCCCCAGAAAGCGACTTGCTCGTATGCTGAAACGTCTTCGATCAGCGCATCGTATTCGGGCATGTAGCCAATTGACCTGCGAAGCCGGAATGAAGCCGCGTCGCCGAACTGCATACCCAGCACCGAGCCGCTTCCTTGGTATGGCTTGAGAAGGCCCAGCATGGTTTTCAGAAGCGTCGATTTACCTGAACCGTTGGGTCCGAGAAGTCCGATGATCCCCTCCCCCAAGGACAGATTCAGCCCTTTAAGGGCAACGGTCGCCCCATACCGAACTTCCAAGTCCTGAAACGCAATCAAATCATTTTCCTCCCGCCGTTGGATACGATGCTGCCGCTATTTGGTTTAGCCCAGAATCAGCAGAGCGTCTTCGCTTTCTGCCGCGCATGGAATAATCCAGCGGTTAATAACACCATCCCTAGGCCAATAAAGACACCTTGGGAAAAGTCGGAAAGTGCGCTCCCGTTTGAAAAAACTTTGGCCACCAGAGAAAGTGCCACAAAGGCGAGTCCTATCGTCCGTTCAAAATCCGAGTTCTTCATTCCCGCGCTCCATGTGAACTGCATCAAAACACATTGTCATCAATTATGCCACAATAATCTAATGCCCCCCCAAATGGGGGTCACTTTTTGCCGCCATTGAGCAGGAGGAAATATTGAAACTCGTTGTGTGGGATTTTGACGGCACCTTGGCGGACACGCGCCCACTGATTGAAGATGGTATGCGATTCGCCCTGAAAGCACTTGGGAAGCCCGACTCATTGATGGACAAGTGGCTGGCCTGCGTTGGGCTTCCAGTGGAAGAAGGGCTGGCACGTACATTCGGAGGAAGCCCTAAGACAGAAATGGAACACATTCTCCAGGTCTATCGCTCTTACGACTGGGCGGGCAACACCCACCTAATAAGACCTTTCCCGGGCATGTCCGAACTCATCAGCGAATTGCGAGCAATGGGCATTAAACAAGCAGTTGCGACTTCCAAGAGGCTCAAGGCCCTAGAACCACAATTGGAGTGCTTTGGCTGGAGCGACTCCTTTTTCCCCATCGTCACGCCAGAGAGAGTTGTGCGCCCCAAACCCAACCCCGAAAGTTTGGAAGTTTGTCTCCGCGCCCACGATCTGGCCCCACATGAGGCCGTAATGGTCGGCGACACACTATTCGACCTCGAAATGGCCAACGCCGCTCAAGTCCCCGGCATTGGCATGACTTATGGGTTCGCGACAAAAGAACAATTGGCCAGCGCTGCCCCTATTGCCTGCGCGAATTCCGTTGCAGAGCTAAGGGAAATTTTATTGAACCCACCAAAGAAGAATACAAGATGACGCTGACCCACTTCGACCCAGAAGGAATGCCAACAATGGTTGACGTGTCAGCAAAGGCCATTTCCCGGCGCACCGCTTCTGCCGCTGGATACATGACATTATGCAAAGAGTGCTCAGACGCGTTGTCTGGGGGGCACGCCGAAAAGGGCGACCCATGGTCGCTGGCAAGGGTTTCGGCCATCTTGGGTGTCAAGCACACACCCGAATTGCTGCCCTTGGCACATCCTCTGACCGTGGACGCCGTGAACGTAAGCCACCATTGGGAAAAACACCAAAGTCGCGCTTGGCTCATGGTCGAAGTGTCGTGCGAAGGGCGCACGGGGGCGGAAATGGAAGCGATACTTGGAGTTTGCGCTGGCCTAACTGGCCTCTACGATGCACTGAAATCCGTCAGCCACCAAATGGAGCTGGGGCCAGTGAAATTGATCGGAAAGGACGGCGGCCGCAGCGGTGCATTGTACGCCCCTTGGCCCGACTGCCCTTGGCCGCTATAGGCTGGCGAGATACATTGCGGCGGATGGACTGCCATGCGGCAAGCAAAGGCGCAGCACTGGGAGAACGGTCAATCAAATCTCTGCTTGCGCTCACAAAAACATTATGCTACTATTTCATTTTGCTGTTCATTTCGTGGGGGGTTCCCCCTCGCACTTTTGGGGGTACCGTGAGTTCATTATCGAGAGCCGCTATTTTCTGCATCATCGGAATTGTCGGCACTAATTGTTTGGCCAATAATGACAGCCCCAGCAAGGCACCAAAAGCCGCAAGCGAATCTAGCTTTGTGTCGTGGCTCAAGAAGCACACATCGAAGGATGCTTCTATGGCCAATAATCCATTTCGCGCTGAGTTGGATTCTCTTCCAACCTTGCATTGCCTTGGCTCAATAGAACTCTTCCCTATGCCTGAAATACCTATTGAGCCGACCATTCCCGTTCGACCATTCACTGCCGATGACGGCCTTGATTATAGCCAAGATTTTCCTCAGCCGCTCGGTCAGCCATTCACATCTCATTTGAAAGCGCAGCAAACCCAGGACCCATCGGCGGAGGGCGATCCGCCTTTCCCGCCGGATTCGATGGGCGACAACCCTTTCGCCCCAAACTTGGACTCCTTGGACTTGATGTGGCCCGTTGAGACGCGCACGATAAGCTCGGGCTGGGGTCCCCGCAGGAGGACGGCCCTCGTAGTGGTAAAAACTCCAGAAGGCAACCGCCGAATAAGCAAACCCTACATGGGCACCCACAAGGGCATAGACCTAACCGCTCCGCAGGGCTTTAGCATTTTCGCAGCAATGGAAGGCCGCGTGAGCGCCGTCGGAAGAGACCGGACAATAGGCAACTATGTGGCGATAGACCACGGGGAAGGCATCGAGACCTTTTATGGCCACAACAAAGCAAACTTGGTCGCCGTTGGCGAAATGGTGTGCCGAGGCCAAATAATCGCAACCGTTGGAAGCACAGGCAGATCAACTGGACCCCACGTCCATTTTGAAGTCAGGGTAAATGGCCTGCAGGTCAACCCTACGCCCTTCCTCAACGATGCAGAAGAAGATTTTTCGCCTGAAATACTCGACCTCAACAAGCTGGTGCTGTCAAAGGCGTCAAAGTCTAATCGGCGCTAGAGCATTATTTTTGGCAGGCAGATTGGGCATCGCAAGCCCGCACAGCTACCTTGGTGGTGGGATTGGGGGTCTGGTTTTTTCTAGGGCTCACTGCGACTCTAGGCATGCAGTGCCAAGAAAATGGCGCGTCTTGGAGGTGCGGACGGGAACTTTTTTAATGTCTGCCGCACTTTTGAATCGGGATGGCCTTAATTATTGCTAGGCCACGTTTGCGGTATGATATATTTTTTGCTGGGTCGCTATGATAAATAGGTGAGGTAGTAATGGCTTTTCTGAAAAATCTAAAATTGCGCGGCGTTCTTGTTCCCCTTTTTCTGGGCATCCTTGCCGCAGGTTACGTGGGCTGTGGGGGCAAAAAAGAGACTACCGAAAAATCAGAACACAGGGTAAAAGGCACAGTCACGTACCAGCGCATCCCAATAAAGGTGAATGACGACGGATACCCCATTGGGCTAGAGTCACCCAGCGATGCAGAAGAGATGCCCCTGCGGGGCGCGTTCGTTAGGGCGGTCTATTCTACTGAAGAGACAATGCCGGATGAGTCAAAGGTGACTGTGTGGCTGCAATCCGATTATGGCTATACAGACAGCGAAGGAAACTACAACCTCGCTCTGCCGGATGACGACACGCTTCCTGCCTTTGTGGAAATACAGAGCGTCTTTAACTTTTCAGGCACAAACCCCATGCGCATCATCGCAGACCCGAAAGGCATTCACAGCGACGTCCCGCAGGCCGACCGGGTAATTTACTCTATGAGGAAGGGGCTGGACGACTCACATCCCAGCGACAACCCCATGCCAGCGGCAGCCATGGAAGGGGAAGTCCAGTTGGACTTTGACATTGGCATCGAAGACAAGTGGTGGATCAGCCACCCATCTAGGGGCAACTCGATAAAATACGCCCAATACGCAGAATTGGAACCTATCGGAACTGGCAGCAAAATAGCTGCCATCATTGACACCGCTTACAAAGCGGCTCTGTATTTTGGCTCTGCCACGCCAGATGCGACACTAGACCTCCATTATCGCCAAGGCCGCACAGAACGGTTTGGCACGTATGTCGAATTCGACAGGGAAAAATTCCCCCTTGCCTTTGATCCAGGCACTGCCATTGGCGGGGGGGCATTGCACTACTTCGGTAGCGTGCGGGGCGGTCCAAGCCCTAAGAGTGACGATGCATGGGACGAAGGTGCCCTCCTCACCATGATGGCAAGAAGTAATTTTCGTTCTTTCGGAGTGCTGAGCCGTTTCCAGCTCCCACCAAAAAGGGGAGCTAACATTGACGACCCAATCAACCAGCTAACAACGATCAACCTTCACCCTTCCATGGCTTTGGTTGAGGGCCTGCCTGAGGCGATGGCTGCAATAACCTTAGGGACTCCATACATTACATCTGGGTCTGGCACCGCAGTCCGGGACATCCGCGATTTATCGGGACTGCCGAAAGACGTTTTTTCAGGACCTGCAATAGCCGCGCTTGTGTGGGAAATAGCACTGAAAGCCAACGAGGTTGAATCCCCGGGAGACCCTTCTGCATGGGCAGAGATTGATCCCGCTTCGGTTGCTCGTCTTTACTCGCCTCAATCTGTTACCGAGGTGGATGAAGAAACTGGCGCCGTCACAGAAGTTATTGATTTGCCCAGCGTATTTACGATGTTGACAAGATTGGCATACTCCGCTGGGTTGGGCGAACCCATTGATTTAGCTGCAATATTCACAGACGAGGTCATATCCCAGTTGACAGAGCCGCTCTTTGGGCCAATCTGGCCCCGGCCCGATGAGGGAGAGCTGAGCTGCTTCATCAAGGATTGGGGGACTGACCCCGATTCAAGGAGCAAGCAAATCCCAAGTTTCATTTTGAGCATGTCCGATTCGGCTTTGGACGCAAGCGGAAATTATTCAAACATTACAAAAAATGAACATTTCACTGCAAAGATCAACTTAAGCAAGGACACGCCCTACCTGTTGTCGGTCGCCACCGAGCCGCCGCTGCCGGATGGCACCTCTGTAGAGCTAAGGATCAACGGAAATGCTCTTTCGCCGTATATTTTCAATTCGGCGTCCTCGGGGCCTAAACGGATAGTTCTAACCGGCAATGCAGAATACTATTCCTACTACCTGTTGGATTTCAGTATAAAAAGCCCAACGGTCAAGGTTGGCAACGACATCAGGGTTCAAGTCAGATTTGATCCCTCATACTAGCTGAAGCACCCCAAACAAGCTATGGACTTGAAACCATGCATCAGTTCAATTGAAGAGCGGATCCCATTTTTCCCCGAGCTGGCGATAGTCTTGGGATCGGGGCTGGGCCAATTGGCCAATTGTCGCGAGGCAGAGAGAGGGGTATCGCTCCAGTTTCGGCAGATCCCCGGATTCCCCGACCAATCTGTACAGGGTCACGCTGGCAAAATGATTTTTTGCGAATTCGAAGGCAAGAAGGTGGTATTCCAGGCAGGGCGCTTCCATTTCTACGAAGGGCATCCGATGTCCTTGGTGACCGCGCCCATGCGGATTTATTCTCGGCTCGGGGCAAAGGCCGTGCTGCTGACCAACGCGGCTGGCGCTCTAAACACGGCCCTGTCAGTCGGTTCGCTTATGGTCATCAAAGACCACATCAACATGCAGGGTACAAACCCGCTCCTAGGGCCAAATATCGAACCTGGGCCGAGGTTCCCCGACATGACTTCGCTTTACAGCGCGGAACTGCGTCGGCAATTGTTGCTTGCTGGAAAGCGGTGCGGCCAAGAGCTCGCTGAGGGCGTGTATGTAGCCACTTCTGGGCCAAGTTTTGAAACGCCGGCGGAAGTGCGGGCTTTCCGACTACTCGGAGGAGACGCCGTCGGCATGAGCACCGCACCCGAGGCGATAGTGGCCCGGCAAGAAGGCATGCTCGTCGCCGGCGTTTCTTGCATCTGCAACATGGGCGCGGGCATCTTGGATAAACCGCTGAGCCACAGCGATGTGCTGGAAGCCTCGGATTCGGTCAGCGCCGCATTTGAGAAAGTCCTCCGAGAATTTGTCAGTGAGTTTGAAGCAGAAAAATAATGACCCGGCTACCATCGGCTCATCAAAAAAACAGTCGCCCGGCCGATGGTGGACACATAAGGGCATCCGCCCCCTTCGCCAACGCCTACCCAAGGACGTGCAAGCTGGAACTGGCAATTTGTGATTTTATGGTAGGCACGGTTCCATCTGGGCCGCCCACCAAACCATTGATTGAAATATTGGCGTCAAAGCCCAAGGCCGATAGTTCGTTCCGCATCTGCGGCAACTCGTTTTCGATGGACTGCGGTCTCTCGGCCCAAATAGTGATGCTCAATGATTTTGACGAAGATTCCAGTCCAACCCTTGTTTCGCCGATCCCCGAAAAATTCAGCGCCAACAACACGCGAAACTTTTTTTTGTTTTTTTCGCCATGGCCAGAGCTTTCCTCTTTGCCGTCCTCCACCCAAATTTCAAGATTCCTGCCTTGCGCCCACGGCAATGGCAATTCGAAATAATTTACATTTTCCTTGGTTGCAAGCGCATGGAAAAAAGCTTCTTTGGGCGACGCCTGCGGGTCAACCAACGCCTTGATGGCCCCTTTCAGCCATGATTGCCACGCCGGCGGCTTTTCCGGATTGGCGTCAGCGCCGTGCGCGGCTGGCAGTTCGGCGGCCCTTTCTTGAGCAGCCGACTTCTGCGCCGCGCTGCTCTGAAAAACGCTGGAGCGCTTGTCCAAGACAAGCTCATCTTTTTCCGACTTTATCGTGATGAGCAGATCCACTATGCTGCGAAACCAATTTGAAATTGTATTTCTGTCTTCCAGTTGGAGAGGGCGGCTCAGATTTTGCCCTTCGATCAGTCCCTCAAAACGAAGTAAATACCTTAATCGGTCAACAAACATGTGTCCAAGCTTGCCATCCTTTTTTTGCGCCGCATTCTCTTTGTCTTGTCCAATGGGTTGCTTGGAAGAAGTGGGTTCCGCACTCGCGGCCAAGGACTTGGCTGCAAGAAGAACCTCCTCGCCGCCACTGCCAAGGGCTTCCGCAATTTGGCGCACGGGGGCATCGAGTGGAAGATTTGTCAGCAGTGCCAATAGCTGCCTTACCAGCGGCGGAGCAGATTCGACAATAGGGCCGATGCTCTGTTTCAGTTCCAAGCCGCCCCCTTGGCGGACAAGAAATGCGGCTATGGTGTCGGGTTCAGCGTCTGCGTGGCCGATGGTCGCGGAAGCAAGGGCCCTTCTGAATGCAATTGGCAGACTTTCCAAAGTCTGGGCCAATTTACTGGTGCCAAGCGATGCAGCATCCTCCTTAGAGACCTGTGAGCCAAAGGAAGCTAAGGCATTATTGGAAACCATTGGCCCCTTGCTCGCTTCAGGTCGCAGTGCCTCGCGCCCAAGTGGCTGCGTTCCATCTGAACCCTTGGCGACATTATTTGAGTCCGTGCGCTGGCCATCATTTCTGGAACCTAGTTCGCCGTCATGCACTTGGACTATTTTGTTGGCACCGGTTCGCGCAGCGTGGGCAGATTCATTTGGGCCAGACCTAGCGGCACCGGGATCATTGGGCTTGGCTTCCTTGTCCGGCAAATGGCCCGATGGCCGAGTGGAGAATCGCTGACCCGCTTCCGCCAGAGCTTGATCAATTATTCTGATGGTGTCGGGCGGAGCTTTTTCCAGCGCCGCAATCACTGTTTTGTCTTGGCTTGCGAACGAAGTTTTTTGCACCAGATATTCGGCAATCGCTTTTGGCTCTGCTTCCGCGAAACCCAGCAACGCCGATGAAAGCTCGCGCCTGACTTGAATTGGCAAAGCGTCTATGACTTGAATCAATTTCTGCGAAACTGGCTGCGGCTGGGCGTCAGGGGGCGTTGGCCGGTCAGAGGCGGCCAGCGGCCCTTTGGTGATCGCCTGGTTCGCTACGGCATGGCTATCTTCCTCGGGCGGCAGCTCTGGAGCCTTGGCGGCACTTTCGATATTCGACAATATTGTTTTTGCTATGGCTTCTGAATCGGAATTCGTATTGCCGGACAGCGCCCTTGCCAAGTACCCGCGAACATCATTAGGCAATGCTTTTATCGTGTACAGCAATTTTTCAAAATTGCTGTGCGGGCCATCGCCGTCTGGCGATTTTGGAAGTGAGGCAGTGGCGTTCGCGGTATCAGTTGATTTGCTTGAAAATACAGTTTTTATTGATTCAATCAATGGCCCTATTGTTTTCACATTGGCTGTTGAATCCGCTTCAGTATTTTGCTCGAAATATCGGACAAGCACTTTGCGTAACTGATTTATTAAAACGTCCAATGAGGGATCTAAACCCTGTCCTTCATTGATAGCTATTGGCTGGCTGACGATATTTTGTTTATTTGCAGTTGTCGCTTGTGCGTCCAGCAATGACTCTATCGGCTCTAAATCCTCAGTCAGCGAACGCGATATTTGTGCAGCGGAGCCGTCTTTGAGTCCAAGCACATCTGAAAGCAGCCGCTGGATCGGAAGCGGCAGCGATTCAACCGTTTTTTGTAACCGCGCATCATTCGATGCAAAGAGCGATGCAAACAAATTCGCAAGAGGGATTAGAGCTTCGGGCAACTCCTTGGCCTGCAGCCGCTGAAGCAGGCTCGCAGCCTCGCCAAATATCAGAGGCGCCAGCAGCGCAGGGGGAGCCGGGGGCAAGGCCTCAAGCACACGTAGCACAATGGCCCCATCTTGGATGGACGCACTCACTTGAAGCTTGGTCTGTTCTGGAAACGGCAGGCTGCCTGAAGCAAGGATCACTTGGCCCGTAGGCAGTTCCAGCCTAGCCCCATTTTCTCCCTGCCCCACCAGCGTAACTGACACTGTATGCCCAACGTGCCGCAGCACTTGGCCATATTCTAGGCTCGCCGGCGGGTTTTCTATGACCAGCAAGGGGCCTGGCGCAATGGCGGTCAGGGCGGCGACTCCGTCCATCACAGCCCCGCCCGCGCCCTATAGCTGGAAGTGGTTCTTGACTATCCCTGCCATATCGGTGATTGGGGAAACCACGTCAACGCAGCCCAGCTCGTATGCGGCCTTTGGCATGCCGTACACAACGCAGCTCGACTCCGCTTCGGCCATTGTGTAGGCACCTTTCGACTTGAGCTTTTTCATCCCTTGGGCCCCATCGCTCCCCATGCCCGTCAGTATTATCGCCAGCAGTTGGACATTGTTGCAGGCGTCAAATGCGCTCTGAAACAGCACGTCCACGCTTGGGCGGTGCAAGGTATTCGAGGGTTCCGGGTTCAATTCGATCGAGTAGCGGCCCAACTGGTGGCGGAGGTGCATGTGGATGCCGCCCGGAGCCAGATAGATGTGACCGGGCTGTGGAACGTCCCCATTGGATGCTTCTTTGACTTCCATTTGGCAAATTCCGTTTAGCCTGTCGGCAAAGGGCTTGGTAAAACTGGACGGCATGTGCTGCACTATCAGCATCGGCACTGGCAGGTTTTTCGGCAGGTACGGCAAAAAATCTTGAAGGGCCTTTGGTCCGCCTGTCGAGCAGCCCAGCACTATCATCTCTGCCCTTGGGGAGTTCGGGATGGTACCCTGCACGCCTTTTTGGAAAGCGGACGGCCTTGGCGGCGGGGCCTCCGTTTCGTGTGGAGCAGGCGTTGCGGGCGTTGCGGGCATTGCGGGCCTGGCTGGCGCTGGCGCACCAGATACGAGCGTACGCCTATTGGTCCTAAATTTGGGACTCTGGGACAGCTTCCTAACTTTTTCCTGCAACTCATCCTTGATGTTTAGTATGTTCTCATCTCGCCCCTCGAGCTTTTTCTCTTTTGAAATGAAATCGAGGGCGCCCAACTCCAAGGCTTCCAATGTGGCCTTGGCCCCTTCCTGCGTCAGGCTGGAAACCATCAGCACGGGCATGGATGGATAATCCTCCATTATTTTTTTGAGACAGGAAAGCCCGTCCATCCTTGGCATTTCGATGTCCAGAGTGATCAAGTCTGGCTTGTACATCGGAATTTTTTCTAGAGCGTCCACTCCGTCGCGGGCGGTGCCAACCACCTGTATGTCGCTGGTCGTCAGCATTCGCTCGATAGACCGCCTCATAAAGGGGCTATCGTCAACTACCATAACTCGAATCGTTTCAGTCATTGTTTAATCCTTGTAAGCATTTTGGACAAAATCTATTGCGCGGTCAACTTCATCGTCAATTCTGAAGGTCAGGTACTCGATGTCTGGGATGGTATTCGTCGCGCCAAAAATCATCTCCTTGAAATTCTCGTCAGAATCTAGGTTGAGGATTAATTTTTGGTCTAATGGCCCGTTCGGTAGCCTAGTCCGGACAAGGAGGTCGCAGTAGTGTATCAAATTTGGCAAGAAATCGCCAGGCTTGGGGTTGTGGTGGTCGCGGATAACATCAATGATGCTTTCGTGGAATTTCCACTGGAAGGCGACTTGGGCCCCAACCACATCATGGGTGATGTTAAGCATCTTCCTCTCTGTCTCCAGTGTGTCTTCCCCGGCCTTGACTGCTGCCACCACCGGCATGTATTCCTTGGTGAAGCATCTGTCCAAAGCGATTTTTCCAATATCGTGCAGCAGGCCCGCCAAAAAGGCTGTCTCTGCAATGGCGGGCAGCTTCAAATACCCACAGATCGCCTTTGCGGTCATCCCAACAGCAGTCGAGTGCTGCCATAGAAGCACAACGTCAAGAGACTCGCCGACCC